>OFHN01000360.1_pt1 | contig 42087 bp, 34 predicted proteins | sample 1521321 | NCBI WGS metagenome assembly OFHN01 (sample SAMEA3504130, study PRJEB24116) | mouse gut metagenome | biome: mouse gut; feature: mouse-associated habitat; material: faeces | place: Denmark | collected 2011
CGAAACCGGAGGAAAGCCCGAGTCCGAGTCCGAAGCCGGAGGACAGCCCGAGTCCAAGCCCAAGTTCGAAACCGGAGGAAAGCCCGAGTCCGAGTCCGAAGCCGGAGGACAGCCCGAGTCCGAGTCCGAAGCCGGAGGACAGCCCTAGCCCCAGTCCGAAGCCGGAGGAAAGCCCGAGTCCGAGTCCAAGTCCGAAACCGGAGGAAAGCCCTAGCCCAAGTCCAAAGCCGGAGGAGAGCCCGAGTCCGAGTCCGAAGCCGGAGAAGAACCCGAACCTGGAAGACAGTGCCGGGTTGGCAACAGGGAGAAGGCCTTCCCAGACAAAAGGCAGTACATCTCAGGGAACAGCTTCCAGCAAGACAGAGGGAAATAAAGATTCGGCATCGAAAGAATCGTCAGAAGAGAATTCCTCAGCAGAGGGAAATGAGGAGGCAAAAACCAGTCCGGAACCGGAACCCGATGAAAGCCGGGAAGAGACGCAGGAGGACATAGAGGTCACAGACAGCGAAGCCCTTAAAACACAGAACGAGAGCGAAAGACAGGAAACGGAAAGCGCCGATGGGTCAGCAGAGGGCGAAAGAAAAGGAACAGGCGGTGTGGCAGCAGGCGTGGCGGCAGTAATCCTGCTGACAGGGCTTGGAGGAGCTTACGGATACCGGAAGTGGAAGAACAGACCTGATGCTGATTAGGATGCCCGCATCTGGAAGAAAAGCATATACTTAGAAGAGGAGAAGCGTTATGATTCGTATACTGGCAATCGGCAACAGTTTTTCGCAGGATGCCACACATTATCTGCATCAGATCGCCCTGGCGGACAATGTTGAAATGAAGGTGGCAAACTTATACATAGGCGGCTGCAGCCTGGAGCGGCACTGGCAGAACGTCGTTACCGGCGCGGCAGACTATTTATATGAACTGAACGGGCACTCGCAGGAGAGATACGTTTCGGTGAAAGAGGCGTTGGAGGAAGACACATGGGACGTCATTGTGACCCAGCAGGCCAGTCATGACAGCGGGTGGATGGAGACATATGAACCTTTCCTGGGCAATATGGTGGACTATATCAGGAGGCAGTGCCCTGCTGCCCGGATTTACCTGAACAAAACATGGGCATATGAGGTGGACAGTACCCACGAAAAATTTGCCAGGTACCATAATGACCAGAAGGAAATGTTTGCCAGGTTAAGCGCGGCCTATCAGGCGGCTTCGGAGCGCCGGGGGATTCCGCTGATTCCCTGTGGAGACGTGATTCAGGCGATCCGCAGGGAAGCGCCCTTCCGGTATGAGGCGGGAGGAATGTCCCTTTGCAGGGACGGCTTCCATATGAGCTGGCTTTACGGGAGATATGCATTGGCTGCTGCCTGGTATGCAACCATAACAGGCAGGGCAATGACAGAAAATTCCTATATCCCTGAAACTTCCATGACAGAGGAAAGGGCTGATGAAAGATTAATAATACAAATACGTAAAATCGTTGATTCTGTGATAGCGGAATCATGATTGTAATTATTTACTAAAAAAACGGGGCTGTCGCAGTCAGTAATTCTAGCGACAGCTCCATTTGTCTGCTTTTCGGCTGTTTGGCTACACCGTGCAATAGCAGGACGGATACCTGTTGGGCAAGGGGGATTTCTTTATGGAAATGTAAAAGAATATGTGGTAAAATGATGTCCGATGATGATTATTTCAACACATTTGATGGCGGTAGGGTAAGGTTTGCCGTTTTTCATGAAGAAAGCGGCAATCAAGCATGGAATCAAAACGAAGATAACAGGCATGGAGGAGGAAAGATATGCTGCCGGAAGCGTTTGTGGAGAGAATGCGGCGGATGCTGGGAGCGGAATACGAGGCTTTCGCGGAAACTTTTGGGGAAGAGAGAAGCCAGGCATTGCGCCTGAACCCGCTGAAACGAGGGGCGGACGGACGCAGTGCTGCCGCAAAGTACGGGGCTGACGGCAGCTGCGGATTGGGAGAGAGGGACGGAAGCACATCGAGAGCCGCCGGGAATCCGGTTTCGTCAAAAGTTCCCTGGGCAGAGGACGGCTACTATTACCGGCCTGAGGAACAGCCAGGGAAGCATCCCTTTCATGAGGCGGGGGTATATTATATCCAGGAACCCAGCGCCATGGCTCCGGCGGAACTGCTGGATGTTAAGCCGGGGGAGCGGGTGCTGGACCTGTGCGCTGCTCCCGGCGGGAAAAGCACGCAGATTGCGGCAAAGCTGCAGGGGCGGGGAATTCTGATATGTAACGAAATCCATCCGGTCAGAGCCAGGATACTTTCGGAAAATATAGAGCGGATGGGGATCTGTAATGCCTGTGTAACCAATGAGACGCCGGAACATCTGGCAGAATTGTTTCCCGTATTTTTTGATAAAATCATGGTGGACGCACCCTGCTCGGGAGAGGGAATGTTCCGAAAAAATGAAGCGGCATGCCACGAGTGGAGTCCTGAAAACGTGGAATTATGCGCGAAACGGCAGGACAAAATTCTGGACCAGGCTGCAGGGATGCTGCGCCCCGGCGGAAAACTGGTATATTCTACCTGTACGTTTGCGCCGGAGGAGGATGAGGGGAGTGTGGCAAGGTTTCTGTGCCGTCACAGTGATTTTACCGTTTTGCCCATAGACAAAGAACGGCTGGGACTGGCGGGCTGTGACGGCGGAGCAGAGTATCCCGGTCCTGCGGATATGATGCTTGAACACGGGAACGAAAGCGATGCCGAAGCGGTGTTTGGTTTCCGGCCGGAAATGACGCTGCGGATATGGCCCCAGCGTGTTCGGGGGGAAGGGCATTATGCGGCGTTGCTGCAGAAGGCCGGCGTCCGGGAGAGGGTATTGGGAGGCATTGACGTGCAGAAGGGGAGCGACCGGGAGAATGCATTGGTAGGCACTGACGTGCAGAAGGGGAGCGACCGGGAGAATGCATTGGGAGGCATTGACGTGCAGAGGGGGAGCGACCGGGAGAATGCATTGGTAGGCGCTGACGTGCAGAAGGGCATGCGGGGAAGAAAGGCCGGGCAGGATAAGGATATGGAAGCATTCTTTTCCTTCTGCAGGGAGAATCTGCAGCCTTCCATACTTTCGAAAGCGGAAGGGGACGACAGCTTTTATGCGGGAATTGGCAGGGCGGTGGGGATGGGGGAGGAAGTGCGCATCCTCAGATTCGGGGAAAATGTCTATCTGGTGCCGGCCATGACGCCTTCCCTGAGAGGGCTGAAGGTACTGCGCCCGGGGCTGCAGCTGGGAACATTGAAGAAGAACCGCTTCGAGCCGTCCCATGCGTTGGCACTGGCATTGCCGCCGGCGTATGCGGCACATGTCCGGAATCTGGACATCCCGGACCAGCTGGTGAAAGCCTATCTCAAAGGGCAGACGTTTCCGGCGCAGGGGGAAAAGGGATGGTATCTGATCTGTGTGGACGGGTTCAGCATCGGCTGGGGAAAGCTTGCCGGGGGAATCATGAAGAACCATTATCCCATCGGCTTGCGGCGGAAGGATTTGAAAGAATCCTGAGACTAAGGGGAGAGAAAGCAGGGGTAAAGTGAGAACGGAGATTGTGTACGAGGATGAGGCAATACTGGTAGTGTATAAGCCTGCGGGGCTTGCGGTACAGACTGCCGATGTAGGAAGACAGGATGTAGTCAGCGAGCTGAAGAATGATATCTGCCGGAAGGAAGCCTGCGGGGCAAAGGATTATGTGAGCCGGGATAAGGCCGGTAAATTGAAATATGATGTGTGCCGGAAGGAAGCCGAAGAGAGGAGGGGCAGGCAGGCCATGCCGTACCTTGGTGTGATTCACCGCCTTGACCAGCCGGTGGAGGGACTGCTGGTATTTGCCAGGAACCCAAAGGCGGCCGCAGGGCTGAGCGCACAGCTGCAGGACCGGGACGCAGGCTTTGGCAAGCATTACTATGCGGTTTTGTATGGATGCCCGGCAGCAGGCAGCGGGAGGCTGGAGGACGATATCTGTAAAAGGGGTAGCAGGGCGGAGATAGTAGAGTCTCGTCCGGGGAAAACGGGAGCCGTTGCCCGGGCAGCATCCGGAAGAAACGGTATTGCGGATAATGCGGGAGGGCGTCCGGCAAAATCGAAAGAGCAGCCCATGCCGGGGAAGGGCAATCAGGGAGGGACGGACGCACGCAGGGCCATGCTGGAATATCGTATTTTACAGATACTGGATCCTCCGGGGATTGCTTTGGCGGATATCCGGCTTGAAACAGGCAGGTTTCACCAGATTCGTGCCCAGATGGCACATGGGGGAATGCCTTTGCTTGGGGATTTGAAATACGGGAGTGAAGCGAGCATGGAGGCGGGGAGGCGGCTGAATGTGCGAAACGCGGCACTCTGCGCATACCGGCTGGAATTTGTGCATCCAATAACCGGAAAGAAGATGGATTTTCAGGTGAAACCCAGAGGAGCCGTATTTTCCTTATTTTCACAGTTTTGAATTACGGAGAAAATATCATACTAATAAAACGGTAAACGCTGTTGAAAACGGGCTGTGCCCATGGTAGATGCTTCGGGAGCGTATGGGCAACGGGGCAAAGAGATGTGCGGGGGATTGGTATGATAGAGAAAATTAAAGAAAACAGAATGTTGATGCTGCTCCTTCTGACAGGGGCAGTTTATTTTTTCCTGAAGGTGATTGCGCCGCTGACGGCACCGGTTCTGACAGCCATACTGTTTGTGACCATATTCGGTTCTCTTCTGCAGAAAATGCAGAAAAGGCTTAAGATACACAGGCAGATAGGGGCAGTGCTGCTGCTGATTCTGGCGGGAGGCATTCTTGCGGCGCTGCTGTGGATATTATTCTCCTGGATAGTCGGAAGCCTTCCGGGGCTGGTGAAGGGGCTGGACTCTCTGGAGACGGATCTGTCTTTATTCGTGCATGAGAGCTGTAATGCGGTGGGGAAATGGCTTGGAGTGGACAACCTGTATCTGGAGCGGCTTCTGTATGCGCGGCTTCAGGACGGAATTGATTATTTTCAGCTGCAGTTTCTGCCGGATATGGTATCCCAGTCTCTGACATATGTAAAAGTCGCCGGTATGGTGGGCGGCTTTCTGGTGACTTTCCTGATTGCGACGATTCTTCTGGCAAAGGATTACGATAAAATCATGAACAGGCTTCTGGAGAGGGAGGAATGCCATGTGTTTCTGGAGATAATCTGCGGGATTATCCGGTATATTGCCACCTATGTGAAGGCACAGGCTATCATAATGAGCATCATAGGGCTGCTGGCTGCATCGGCCCTCGGCATCAGCGGTATCAGGAACGGGATTCTCTGGGGACTGCTGGCGGGGCTTCTGGATGCGCTGCCTTTTATCGGAACGGGGGTGGTGCTGGTGCCGCTTGGCCTGCAGCAGCTGTTTCTGGGGAATTATGTCAGGGCGGCGGTGTGCCTGCTGGTGTATGTGGCCTGCATTTTCATCCGGGAACTGCTGGAGCCGAAGCTGATAGGCAAAAGGGTGGGCGTGTCGCCGGTTGCGATCCTGGTGTCGATTTATGCGGGAATTCAGCTGTTCGGCATTTGGGGGATTATCGGAGGGCCGCTGGGCTTTGTCATTATTTACCAATGCTATGTGAGCCTGGAAAAACGGATGCATCCCGAGTATGAAAAAAGCTGAAATGGGCAGATTTTTCGGAAACATGTTTACCATCACCGGTAAATATGTTATCATATATTTTTATGCAAATAAAATGGAACTTGCAGTTATTTCCGAAAGCAGGACAGCCGTGGGAATGAGGAGGACTCCGGATGGACTGCCGGGGAAGAGTTGAGGGAGGGTCACATGAAAAATCAAAAGAGGGTTATGGCGGGCATCACATGCCTGCAGGTATTTGCCGCGCTTTTTTTCGGGGGGCTGATGTATTGCCAGTCCCTGCTGATAGGCGGATTGGAGCATAGTGTGCTGAAACGCCCGGAGCTTGCGTGCACTGCTTTTTTTCTGCTGGCATATATGCTGGCTGAAATCTTTGAAAATTACGTCCGGGAGCGCCTGTATGCCGCGCTCTGCGCCGAAACCAGAGGCAGGGCCGCCGGAGCCTTCCTGGGGGAGGATATGTGTGCGCATGGGGAAAAGACCGATGAGCAGCATATCTCTTTCCTGTCCAACGAGGTTAGCGCTGTGCTGGAGCAGAATCTTTACCTGCGCCTGTATGTGCGGAAACAGATCATCCTGTTCTGCTTCTCGGTGCTTACTCTTTTTGCGGTGGCAAGGGAATACAGCATTGTAGTCGTTTTTGCGGCGGCCTTATTCGGGGCGGCGATCCGCCTTGCCAGCGGCAGGCTGGATAAGGGGCAGCGCCTGGTCCAGGACAAAAAGGCAGCCTTCGTGGAAAGGCTGATGGAGCTGTACCGGGGATTTGAGGAAATACATATCAACCAGATAGAAAAGCTGGCGGCGCAGGACTTTACACAGGCAAACGCCGATGTGGAAGAGGCGCAGTACAGGTACCGCATCTCCCTTGGGCGCCTGGAGGTGCTGGGGGTGGGACAGAATATGATTATGTATATTCTTATCCTGATTGCCGGCGGCATGCTTGCCGGCAAGGGGGCGGCAGGAATCGGTGTTTTCGTGTCCGCCGCAGAACTTTCCGTCCAGGCGCTGGGGGAGTGGACCGCCGTTACCAGGTTTTATACGATGGTAAGGGGAAGCGCAGGGCTGAAAAAGGAGCTGGACGCATATACGGGAAAACCGGCAATGCCATGCCGCCGGGTCTTGCCCGGGGCAGGTGAGCTGCTGATGGAGGTGCGGGGCCTCAGGTTCGGATATGAGGAGGATACCCCGCTGCTGGAGGGGATTGATTTTACTGTCCGCAAAGGAGGGAAATACCTGATTACCGGGGAAAGCGGCTGCGGGAAAAGCACGCTCCTGGAGCTGCTGGCGGGGCATAAGGCATGTAAAGGGGGAGAAATCCGGTTATACACGGATAAAATTGCCTATCTGCCTCAGAGTCCCTTTTTGTTCGCGGGCACGTTAAAGGAGAATCTGATTTTTGATGCGCAGGCCGATGAGCGTGCGGTGAGAAGGCTTATGGACAAGGTTGGGCTGGACTTGCCGCTGGATACGGAAATCCGCGCGGAGGGAGACAACCTTTCCGGCGGGCAGAAGGCACGGATTGCGCTGGTGCGGGCGCTGCTGACGGAACCGGCGCTTCTGATCGCGGACGAAATCACGGCCAGCCTGGACAGCCGCCTCGGAGAACGGATAGAGGCGCTGCTTTTGGAGGAGTACCCGGAGACGGCATTGTGCGTGGTGGCACACAGAGTATACTGCAGGGAGAAATATACCTCTGTGCTGGAGCTTTGTTCCGGAAGGATTTGCGAGGTGGCCGAATGATGAAAAAGAACAGTGGATTTTACTTGATTATAGTGTTTGCCCTCCTGGTGGGATGTGTGCGCGGGGGACTGGGCATCGGCGTTGCGTGGCTGCTGAAGGCGGCGGCTGACATTGTGACCGGCGGAAACGGCATGAAATTTTCTTCCTTCTGTGCGCTGGCCGCAGGGTATTATATTGTCTATATGGCTGTCTACTGGATGGGAAAAAGGCTGTACCTGGCTGCGGCGAAGGCGCTGCGCATAAGAGGGAAGGAGCGCCTTTTTGAAGGGCTTTTATGGGCGCCGGAAAAGGTACACCGGGGCAGGAAAGCAGGGGATGTGCTGTCCAAATTCCAATATCAGCTGGATTTGCTGGAGAAATCCTGCTATGATCCCCTGTATTCCCTTATCGTTAACGCGGTGGTACTGGTTGTGTCCGCAGGTGCGGCTTTGTTCCTTCAGTGGTATATTGCACTGGGGATAACGGCTTTTTTTATCCTTTATCTTGTCATGACCAAAGGCATCCATAAAAAGGTGGAGGGATACCAAAGGGAGAGCGCCCGGCTGCAGGCCGAGGAACAGGAGTCCATTGTCACAATGGTGAAGGGATATGGCACTGCCAGGGACTACGGCCGGGAAGATTATTTTCTCGCCCGCTATACTGCCTGTGCAAGGGCATCCGCCAGGGCGGCCTGTAAGTGTAATTTCTATTATAACATCCTTGCGCTTATCGGTACAAACCTTGAGACCATTACCACACTGCTGATTATCCTGGCCGGCGGCATCATGCTGGAGGCGGGAAAACTGGGGATTACCGCGGGAGCGATCCTCGGTATAACCCAGCTGGCATCGGGTATAATCGGCCCGGTGGGCAGCCTGGGCCCGGCTGTCTCACAGATAAAGGGTACGAAAGCGGTCCGGCAGGATTTTGCGGCTTTCCGGAGGGCCGGAGCGGAGGGGAAGGCGGAGTGGACACAGCAGGAGGAAGCGCTGCCGAAGCTGGAGACGCTGGCGCTGAGCCATGTCAGCTTTTCCTATGAAGGCAAACCTGTGCTTCAGGATGTCTCCATGACGATGAAGGCAGGGGGCAAATACGCCATTGTGGGGGAGAGCGGAAGCGGCAAATCCACTTTGGTCAAGCTGATACTGAAGCAGCTTGAACCAGATTCAGGCGGTGTGTACTGGAACGAGAAACCCTACGGACATATCCGTAAGGCGGAATTGCTTCCCAGGATTGGCTATGCGGCCCAGGAACCCATGATTTTTCATAAGGACATTCGGGAAAATATAGCGGCGGGAGGCGGTTTTTCACAGGAGGCGGACGGCGCCAGGCTGCGCAGGGCACTTGCGCACAGCGGTGTGGCGGCGATGCGTGAGGGCATGCCGGAGGAGGAACTGCTGGCCGTGTCGGCGCAGGAGCTGTCGGGCGGTGAGAAGAAGCGTGTGGCCTATGCCAGAGCGCTGTATAAGGACTGCGAAATTCTGGCGGCAGACGAGATGACATCTGCCCTGCATGAGGATATGGCGCTTGCGCTGGAGGAGGAACTGCTGAAGACGGAAGGCTTGCTGGTCATTCATGTGACCCACAGGCTAAGCGAGCAGATGAGACCGCTCTACGACGGGATATTTTCGGTTGGCGGCTGCGGTGTAACGGCTCTGTGACGGCGAGACTTGCTGATTTTGCAGCGGACTCTTGCCATGTGGAAAAGATTGTGCTAGAATACTGATTTAAGTGAATAAGGACATGACAGGTGCCGGGGAGCGTTTCATAAGCGCTTGGCCCGGTGAAAAGGGAAGCAGGTGCGAAACCTGCACGATCTCGTCGCTGTGAGAGAGGAGTTTTGTTTCCGCCGCGGGCAGAAAGGGAAACCGGACCGGGCCATATCGGCTTAGGCGGTGCCGGACAGAGCGGTGAATGTCACTGGAAGTTTTTCCGGGAAGACGAAACAAGGCGGGGATACTCGAGTCAGAAGACCTGCCTGTCATGGGTACTGTGTAGCCACGAGGAATTGGCTGGTACGGATAAACGGGAAGAACGGAGAACACACGTTCTTTCCGCTATTAAAGTACGCCGACTCCCGTGATGCTGCGGGAGTTTTTTTGATGCACGGTTTTGTGCCGGCGGATTGGCATGTGCCAGGGAGGAGAATATATGGAAAACCAAAAGAAAAGCAGCAAAAAAGTAATTCTTGGAGTGGCGGCTCTTGTAGTGGTAATCGGGGTGTTGGCCGTAATCTACAATGTGTTTCGGGAGAAGCCTGTGGAGGGCAGCAAGTCCGTCACCATTGAAGTGGTGAACAAAGAGAAAGAGAGTACGACGTACCGGCTGAAGACAGATGCGGAATACCTGCGCCAGGTGATGGAAGAGGCGGAAGGGCTGGAATTTTCCGGTACGGAGAGCGAGTACGGCATGATGGTGGAGACAGTGAACGGTGAGACTGCCGATTATGCGGCGGACAGCGCTTACTGGTCTTTCTATGTAAACGGGGAATACTGTAATTACGGGATTGAGACCCAGCCGGTGGCGGACGGAGATGCGTTTTCCATTGTTTATACCACGGAATAGCGGGGAGAAGTCCTGAGGGCCTTCATGTCCGGGAGCGCCTGCCTGCTGCACGGATCGGATATGTGGATGGGGGCTGCCGGATAAAAATACAGAAGCATGCGGGTCAGGTTTTGGCGAGGTGTGGGAGAATATGGAAGGAAAGAAGAAAATCAGGGGAATCGCCGTACAGGATATTGCGCTCACAGGCATGATGACGGCAGTGATTGAGGTGAGCAAGGCCGCACTGGGCTTTTTGCCCAATATTGAGCTTACCAGCTTTTGGATTATCCTGTTTACCCTTTTCTTCGGCCGGAGGATTTTGTTCGTGGTGCCGACATTTATTCTGATAGAGGGCGCGGTCTACGGCTTCGGACTCTGGTGGGTTATGTACCTGTATGCCTGGCCTTTGCTGGCACTGGCTGCCTGGCTGTTCAGAAGGCGGGAATCGGTATGGTTCTGGAGCATTCTCTCCTCTGCCTTCGGGCTGATGTTCGGTTTCCTTTGCGCCATTCCCTATGTGGTCATCGGTGCGACGGAGGACGGACTTACAGGAGGCCTGACCGCCGGGTTCACCTGGTGGGTGGCGGGCATTCCGTGGGACATCGCCCACGGAGTGGGGAATTTCGTACTGATGCTGGTGCTGTACAAGCCGGTGCTTGGCGCGATGCGGTCCGCTTTTCGCACCCGCGCCATATGACATTTTCCGACGAAGTTCGTAAAAAGCTGCCCATCAGTCCTCTTCGTCCTCGGCAAGCGAGAGTGAAAAGATAAACTCGCTCCCCGCGCCTTCCGTGCTGATGACATTGATATTTTCCCCGTGGCAGTTGATGATTTCCTTCACGATGGACAGCCCCAGCCCCGTTCCTTTCTTATCCTTGCCCCGGGACAGGTCGGATTTGTAGAAACGGTTCCAGATCATCTTCAGGTCTTCTTTCGGAATCCCGATGCCGCTGTCCTTGACGGAGACGAAGAGTTTATTGTTTTTGACAGAGGTCTCCACCTTAATCACGGAATCATGATGGCTGAACTTGATGGCATTATCCAGCAGGTTGTAGAGGACCTGCTGGATTTTTTCCATGTCCGCATGGATGTAGAGTTCATCTCCCGTGAGTACCATCTCTATGACAATGGTCTTCTTGCGGCAGGTGCCTTCGAAAGAAACCGCAGTGGCGCGGAGGACACTGTTGATATCAAAATCCGTCCGGTCCAGCAGCATGCCCCTGGTGTTGAGATTGTTCAGGGAGAGGAGGCTGTTGGTGAGCTTGGTCAGCCGTTCCGTCTCGCTGAGGACGATGTTCAGGTATTTGTCATGCATTTCAACGGGGATGGTTCCGTCAATCATGGCTTCCAGATATCCCCGGATGGAGGTCAGGGGAGAGCGGAAGTCGTGGGAGACGTTGGCCACAAATTTCTTCTGGTCGTCCTCCGCCCCCGCGATCTGGCTGGCCATGTAATTCAGGCAGGCCGCCAGGTAACCAATCTCGTCGTCACTTTCCACCTGGAATTCATAGTGCATGTTCCCGGCGGCGTACTGCTCCGTGGCATAGGTAATCTTGCGCAGGGGGATGTACACCATTTCCGTGAAAAAAATCAGGATGATCAGGGACAGCAGGAGCAGGATAACCAGGGTGATATAGGAAATGTTCAGCATGCTGTTGCAGGAAACCTGGATTTCAGCCATGCTGCAGTGTATGACCACATAGCCCTTGACCATGTAACGATAGGTAATGGGCGAAAAAACGCTTATCATCTCCTCGTCAAAGTTTCCGAAGAAGTTATTTACCATGTAATAGGAGCCGCTGGTGGCAGTGGGGTCGAAATTTTCGATGGTGACCTCTTCCTCCACGTTTAAGGGACGGTCCGTATCCAATACCAGGCGTCCGGAAGGATTGATGATGCGTATGGAGGAATCCAGGTAAACAGCCAGGGAATCCAGCTGCTCCTTCACGGTTTCCAGGTCCGTCTCGCTTGCGTACAGCCCGGTGGCGTAGGTGTCGGAGATGCGGGAGGCTTCCACATAGAGATGCTCAGCCTTTTCGCGTACCAGGAGTTCCTTTGTCATACTGGGCACAAAGGAAGTGACAATGATAAAACTGAACACGCCGAAGATAAAATATGCCAGTATGAACTTCAGGTAAAGGGTCTTTTTCATGTATTCCGCACCTCAAATTTGTACCCGACGCCCCAGATGGTGCTGATTTTCCAATTGGCATGGTCCTTGATTTTCTCCCGGAGGCGTTTGATATGGACATCCACCGTGCGGGTGTCGCCGATATATTCATAGCCCCAGAGCTGGTCAAGCAGCTGCTCCCTGGTGAAGACATGGTTGGGGGAGGAAGCCAGGAAGTAGAGAAGCTCCAGCTCCTTGGGTGGCATGTCTATGGTGCGCCCCTTGTAGAGGACGGAATAATTGGTCAGGTTGACGGACAGGTCCGTATACTGTACGCATTTTTCATTGGGGGCGGAGGGAGCGGGGGCGGCGGGCTTGTAGCGGCGCAGTACGGCTTTGACCCGCGCAACCAGCTCCTTGGTGTCGAAGGGTTTTTCGATATAGTCGTCGGCGCCCAGCTCCAGCCCCAGCACCTTGTCGAATATCTCACCCTTTGCGGAGAGCATGATGATGGGGACGGCGTATTTTGTCCGGATTTCCCGGCATACCTGATAGCCGTCGATGCCGGGAAGCATGATGTCCAGCAGGATGAGGTTCGGGGAAAAGCTTTCCATGGCGGGAAACACGGATTCGCCGTCATTTACAATCATGGTTTCGTAGCATTCTTTTGTCAGGTAGAGTGCAATCAGTTCGGCGATATTATTGTCGTCGTCTACGATTAGGATTTTCTGTTTTGTTGCCATGTGATTTCCTTTTTATTATGATACAAATACAACTATTGAAAGGTGACAATGGTGACGCCCGAGTCGCCTTCTCCGTATTCGCCCAGGCGGTACTCCTTTACATATTTCAGCCGTTTTAAATGCCCGTGTACGGCATTGCGCAGGGCGCCGGTTCCTTTGCCGTGTACCACGCGGACGCTGGAAAGGTGCGCCAGGTAGGCGTCGTCCAGATACTTGTCCAGGGCGGAAAGCGCCTCGTCCACGGTCTTGCCCAACAGGTTAATCTCCGGGGAGATGGAAAGCGTCTTGGACATTTTGAGCTTGCCGGAGCCAGACCCGGAGGAGCTGCGCTGAAGCGCGGGCGTTGATACGGTTTCTTCCTCGGCATACACCAGGTCCTTTACGTTGGTATGGGTGCGGATGATGCCGCACTGTACGAACAGCGCGCCTTTGGCATCCGGCAGCGTACTGACAGTGCCCTTCAAACCCATGGAGACAATTTTCACAGTATCGCCTTTTTTGAGTTTTTTGGGATCCACGGCCTTCTTTTCCGGGGCCCTTAAGGGCTTGCTGCCCACGGAAAGACGCTCGTTCTTCTCGCTGATTTTGTCACGGACCTTCTGCCGTTTCTTCTCCAGCTCCCGGATATCCGTGCCTGCGCCCGCCTTGTTGAAATCCCGTATGGTATCATCCGCAATTTCCTTCGCTTCCTGGAGGATGTCCCGTGCCTTTTCGTTGGCCTCCTTCAGAATGCGGTCCTTTGCCTGGTCGATCTTCTCGTTTTTCCGGCGGAGCTGTTCCTGGAGCGTGCGGATGTTCTCCTTGTATCTGGCAATTTCCAGCTTATCCTGCTCTATGGTGATGCGGCTCTGCTCCAGGTCGGCGATGACATCCTCGAAGCTCTTGTCCTCCTGCCCAATCTGTTCCCTGGCGGCATTTATGATTTCGTCGGACAATCCCAGCCGGGAGGAAATAGCGAAGGCATTGCTCTTCCCGGGGATACCGATGAGCAGCCGATAAGTGGGCTGCAGGGTCTCCACATTGAATTCGCAGCATGCGTTCTCCACAAAGGAGGTGGACAGCGCATATATTTTAAGCTCGCTGTAATGCGTGGTTGCCATGGTGCGGATGCCCCTGTCATGGAGATAGTTCAGGATGGCAATGGCCAGGGCGGCGCCTTCCGTAGGGTCTGTGCCTGCGCCCAGCTCGTCAAAAAGGCAGAGGGAATCCGCGTCCGCATGGCCCAGGATGTGGACGATGCTCTTCATATGGGAGGAGAAGGTGGAAAGGCTCTGCTCGATGCTCTGCTCGTCTCCGATATCCGCGTATACTTCCGTAAAAATGCACAGTTCTGAACGGTCTGCCGCAGGAATGTGCAGGCCGGACTGGCCCATGAGGGTAAAAAGCCCCACTGTCTTCAGGGAGACGGTCTTGCCGCCCGTGTTGGGACCGGTGATGACCAGCAGGTCGAAATCCTTTCCCAGGCGGATATCGATGGGGACAACCTTTTTCCTGTCCAGCAGCGGATGCCGGCCCTTCCTTATATGAATACAGTGTTCGTCGTTGAACAGAGGCTCCGTGGCATTCATCTCCAGGGCCAATTCGCCTTTGGCGAAAATAAAATCCAGGAGCGTCATAAGCTTCAGGTTATTTGCCAGCTCTTCCGTGTGGACGGCTGCCTGGGCGCTTAAATCGGCGAGGATGCGGCCGATTTCCTCCTTTTCCTCCAGCTCCAGCTCCCGCAGCTGGTTGTTCAGGTTCACAACGGCGGCAGGCTCGATAAAGTAGGTAGAACCGGTGGCGGACTGGTCGTGTATCATGCCGCTTACCTGTCCCTTGTACTCTGCCTTGATGGGGATGCAGTAGCGGTTGTTCCGCATGGTGATGACGGCGTCCTGGAGGTAAGTGCGGTAAGAGCCGCCCAGCATGGAGTTGAGCTGGCTGTGGATTTTTTCATTGGCCTGCATCATGGAGCGGCGGATGCTTTTCAGCTTCGGGCTGGCATCGTCAGCAATCTCATCCTCGGAGAGGATGCAGCGGCGGATTTCGTTTGCCAGCCCTGTCAGAGGCGCCAGCAGTTCGAAATACTCGTCCAGGGAGTCGGTGGGTTCGTCGTCCCGATTTCGCCTGCCGTAGGCCCTGACCCGGGTCACGTTGTCCAGGAGTCCTGCAATGTTCAGCAGCTCCGTAACGGACAGCGCGGAACCGATTTCCAGGGAGCGGATGGTGAGGCCCAGGTCCTTGATGTTGCCGAAGGACGTGCTGCCCAGCTTGAAAAGGCGCCGCAGGGCATCGGCGGTGTGGCGCTGGTTTTGCTTGATTTCGTCCAGATCCGTGGAAGGAACCAGTTCCCGGCAGCGTTTTTTCCCGGGGGCGGAGTTGGCCTTGGCCGCCAGCATTTCTCTTATTTTGGTATATTCTAAGGTTTTTAATACTTTTTCGTTCATCTGGTACTCCTTTAAATTTTATAAACAAGCAAATAGTAACATATTTTTCGCCAGGTTTCAATATCAGGACGGAATGCCGGGGCATCTTATTGCGGTAATTACCGCGAAATCCCTGAAGTTCAGGCTGCGGAAACCGTGCGGCGGCATAAAGCCATTCATTGGCTTTGCGAATGCCGCCGGGACCACTAGCTTTGCAGCGCTGCAATCTTGATGCCCCGTTGCTTGCAGCGGGGTTGTTGATTGAAATCGCGGATGTGACATGTTAAAATGGAAAGTGATTAAAAAGTATACTGAAAACGGGAGGAAAAGGGGAATGAAAAATGCCGTAGAGCGGGAACTTATACGGGAATACAATAAGGCATACAGCAAAATCCTTCATGTTGAAAGAAAAAAGCGGAAGCTGACGCTGGAGAAATTAGCCTTCGGTATTATGAGCCGGTCGAAGCTGGAGGATCTGGAAAAGAGTAATGCGCAATGGACGAAGCTGGAGGGGGATACCCTGATGCTGCGGATGGGAATCCTGCCGGAATATTTCGAATCGCTGGCTTCAGGGAAGGAACTGGAACAATGGCGGCTGCGGGAGGATATCTGCCTGCTGGTACCCGGGCATCCTGAAGAAGCTGCCGCCGCAATCAATAACTACAGGAAGCGGTGTAAGAAACGGGAATGCCTGGAAGAACAGTTCCTGCTGAAAGCGGAGGTTATCCTGATGCTGACGCGCCAGGGCGCGCCGGGGGGAGAAGCTTCGGAACTTATCCTGGACAAAGCCATGCAGGCGGTGAGCTATACAATCAAGGACGAATGGATGCAGGGCCTGGACTCTTTCTGCCTTTCGCCCGGAGAACTGGAGGCCGTGCTGCTGGTGTGCGCTGCCCTGTTTGAAAATGGCCGGAAGGCGGAAGCATGGAGGCTGTGGGAAGCGGTGTGGGACTATCCCGGGTCGCACAAATGGATGGGGCGTGCGAGGGCATTGATAAGGCCTCAGACAATGATCCTGGGAATCCGGATGGCGTCCGCATCGAATGAAGAGCTTTCTGCCGCCGGGGTCACAATGGCCGGTATGGCTGCCAGAGGTCAGGAAACCCTGGAACTGCTTCGTGAAAACCACTGTCACTGCCATGTGCTGCCGCTGCTGGACTGTCTGTGCGATCTGGATGCCTCATTTTTTGTATCGGAATATCGGAACCGAATGATTGCTTTTCGGGAAGCGTTCAGGAATATTTATGAATGGATCAATTATCCCGGATACCGCATGTGGCAGGGAAGCTTCGTGGATAATACCAGAGACGCCGGAATCACGCTGAAAATGCTCCGGACATTTTACGGCAAATCCCGTGAAAGTGCGATCTATGATGGCGACGATCTTGTAATCACGTCCAGGCAGCTGGAGAGAATAGAAAAGGGGCTTCACAAACCCTCCTTCCAGAACTATGACAGACTGACGAAGCAGTACGGCAAATTCGAAGGATGGAACGTGCCTCTCCTGGAAACGGATTCCCTGGAGGTTCTGGAGCAGCGGCAGTTAATCAGTTCATTGCTGGAGTGCGATAATTGGGAATTGGCGAATTGGGAGATACAGAAATTCCGCAGAAAAGTAAATCCTGCATTTCCAAAGGTAAAGCAGGAGCTTCTGTTTTTTGATGCCGTTCTGAAAATGAAAAAGAACGGAGACTTGCAGGAATGCCTGGATATGCTGAAGGAAGCGCTGCGCTGTACCGTGCCTGATTTTGAGGGCAGGGACATGAAATGGTGGGTTTACCAGCGAGAAGAGATTATGATTGCAAGCAATATCGGCAGCCTTTATCGAAAGCTTGGAAATCTTGAAGAAGCGAAGAGATGGCTTGAGTCGGTGCTTTTTTCCATCAGACAAAATAGCATAAGGACGGGTATCTATCACTATGGCCATGATGTAGCATTCGGATGCTATGACAATTATCTGTGTGATATCCGATGTTTTGACGATATCATAAAAATGGGTGAACATATAATTTCCAAATCACTTATGCTTTTCACAATCAGCAATATCCAGGAGCTGTTTTACCGTATTGCACGGAATGCCAGGGAAATAGCAGCTGAAAAGCCGGAAGAATATGAATCCCTCCGGCCAACATGGGAAAAAGCCTTTCGAATCAGCAAAGTTATGGCGGAGTTTATGTATGATTCTTCCAGAGTCACATTTTTATCGGCGCAGGAATCCAAATGAAAACTCTTTCTCAACAGGAGGAAGTTTCGGGAACGAGGGTACGGAACCGGCATCTGCTGTACAGACTATCTTTTATTATACAATGCTTTCGGATGCAGTGCAATATGACATATTTGTGGAAAAATTTTCGTAATTTGTCATATTGTAAATTTTGGAAAAACGAATTAAAATAATATCAGAAACACAAAACCGGTTACAGATGTTTCAAAATGATGTAATTGAGAGGAGAATTCAAATGAATGTGAAGAGAGGAATTGGAGTATTATTGTGTTGTCTGACTATTATGGGGGCGTTTTCTTTTGGAGGGCTGCAGACGAAGGCAGCTTTAGGGTGTGATCATACCTACTTGCAGGCGCGGCTTGATGTACACAAGGACAGTGAACATGATTCGGTATGGCATTACGAGGTGTACGGAGATGAATATTCATGTCCCCGGTGCGGCTATATTCGTTGGGAAAATGTATACAGGGTACAGACAGTGAAGCATGATTTTGACAAGTATGGGAAATGTGCCTGCGGTTATGTAAGGTAAATATAACGATTTCCCCTGTGCTTGCAGCAGTAACAAAATAGTAGAAGTAACAAATATTTTGAATTGGTGGAGAAGATGGAAGACGGCATCAGTTGTCTTCCGTCTTTTCTGTATTGCTAAGGCAAGAATTTCCAGGAATCTGTTCAAGAAGGCCTTACTTTGGTATTAGCTTTTTGTGAAAGGTAAACTTATAATGAAGAAATTAATAATCATGTTGACAAATTTTTTATTTCTCGCGTTTCTGGCAGCCTGCGGGGGCAAGGCAGAGCAGGAAGAACCCTGGATAGGAATTGCCCCCGATTCCGATCTGGCAGCTGTAACAGAGCGGACGGAGTACTATGACCTGGCTGTAGAAACGGAAGAACTCTTCGAACTGGGGCTGTGGGAGAAGAATCCGGAGGAGTATTACTCGACCCATATAGAAAGGCTGGGCATTACTGTATACAATCTGCTGGGCATGCAGTTTGCAGAAGGGAAACCGGCACAAATCTGGTCTGAAGTGTCTCCTGATGGGGTGAATATCTATCTGTACAGAACGGACGGAAGCCGGGAACTGCTGGCGTCAGGGCTTTCTGATAACGACTGCGCGTTTGTGGATGCGAGATATGATGCGTTTGTGGATCAGGATAAGAACTGCTACTGCTACCGGAATACTTTTCCAAAGATCGACGGAGAATACATGTATGTGAATACTATTATGAAAATCCTTCCCACCGGTGAGATTTCTTATCAAAATACGCTGGAGACGGGTTTCCGGCTGGATGATATCCGCCAGACGGAGGATGGAAGGATTTATCTGCTGATGGCTAACTATGACACGCGCAAGGAGGTGCTGGAAGAACTGGACCCGGATACCGGTCAGCTGATTCCGGAATCCCGGATGGAGTGGGATTTCATAAGCGATGGATCAAGTAATCTGGGAACTGCAGGCGCATTTCCCGCCAGGGCCAGCATCCAGGGGTTGGATTCCATAGACACAGAAACAAAAAGCACGTCTCCGATTCTGTATGCCGACGGGACATCCTACGGACTTCGCTCCGAGTGGGACATCCAGGATTTCCAGGTGCTGGAGGACGGGACAATAGAAGTCCTCTGGTCTTACCAGCGGGGACATGGTTACACCATGGACAGGATGCGCATGGAAAAGGTAGAGAAGACTCCGTTGGTGGTACGGGCTGTTTTTGAGGATGATTTCTGGCTTTCAGAAAAAGTTGCCCTGTTTAATCAGAAAAGCAGAGATTACCATGTGGTCCTGGAAAGCTGTGGATATGGCAATGATGTGGAAGATTATGCCCGTCTGACCAGCGTCCAGGTGGGAGCCGGAAAGGGACCTGACATTCTGTGCGGCAGTGAACTCCTGCAGGATTATGTCAGCGGAATGATGGAGAAGGGCGCCCTGGAAGAACTGAATCCCTACATGGAGGCATCCGGCATTCGGGAGGAGGATTATTTCCCCCTGGCTTTTTCCGCGTGGCGCCAGGGTGAGAAGATTTACAGTGTCACGCCCAAAATGGACATTTACTATGAGGAAATGGTCACTGAAGTACTGGGAAGTGCGGAGCCACCGGATATAGAGACACTGGCGGACGCGCTGCTGGCCAGGGAAGAAAGTGCGGTTTACAGACAGGGGCTGACTTCAGAGGGACTGCTGAATACATTCCTGCAGGGTTCGGAAAGCCTTTGGGGGATGGTGGACTGGAAGGCGGGCAGCTGCGATTTCAATACACCCCTCTTTGAGAAACTGTTGGAAGCTGCCAGAAGATACGGTTATGATGACAGAAGAACGTTGGAGCAGGAAATTACCCATAAAATAGATATGACCTCCTATTTCCATTTCAGCAGCCCGGCAGAGCAGAAGGAAGAAGGGCTTGTATCTGTGGGAACCCTGTTTGACGACGGCTGCCATGTGGTGTCCTATCCACTGTATGCCATGGCAATCAATTCCAATTCCCCTCATAAGGAAGGTGCATGGGAATTTATCGAATTCCTGCTCGGGGAAGAGGTTCAGTACAGGGAAGAGTTCTACCTGCTTCCGGTGCATAGGGAATCCTTTGATAAATGGCTGGAATGGGAACTTTGGTGGCTCACTGAACCACGCTACGAGGATAATGGAAAGGGATATATTCCCGTTTATCATGGTGAAAACACATCCGCCGAAAAGGTGAATGCATATAAAAAAGCCATTGAGGATGCCAGGCCGCTGCCCATACAGACCGCGCCTATCCTCAAAATCATTCAGGAGGAGGCGGAGGACTATTTCAACGGCAGCAAGAATGCGGAGGAAGTAAGCCGTGTGATTAACAACCGGGTACAGCTGTATCTGGATGAGAGGAAATGAATTGAACGCAATCCTGTTGGCCGGTATCATTCCGGCAGTTTGTGGGGGCAAGGGTCCATAGATAGGAATAGCCCGGCTGGTACAGAGGCGGTTTGGAAGACGAAGGTGCATGAAAACTGACAGGTGGACGCTGCTTTGGTGTAAAAACATATAGTTGCGCTAAATTGGTATAGATATATACTTTTTGATGTGATATCATATAAAAAGCGGTGTAAAAGGCATCGGGAGGATAAGGCTGAGAAACGGAGGCTGTTAAATTAAAATGAAAGAGATTAAAATCGGATTTATCGGGCTGGGCGCCAGAGGCTATGGGCTGATGAAGTATGTGGTATTGGAGCAGGGGGAACAGGTTACCGCCGTGTGTGATGTTTATGAAGACCGGGCAGTGAGCGGCGCTGACGTGGTGGAGGAATCGGGGCAGGCCCGCCCGGCAGTATATCTTGACTATCATGATGTGGTCAAAGATGAAAATGTAAATACCATTATCATTGCCACCGCATGGGAAAGCCATGTGGAAATCGCGCTGGCAGCCATGTATGCCGGTAAGACGGTGGCTATGGAAGTGGGCGGCGCATACACGCTGAAGGACTGCTATGACATGGTGGAAGCCTATGAGAAGACCGGGACGCCTTTTATGTTTTTGGAGAACTGCTGCTTCGGCAGACGGGAGTTGATGGTGCTGAATATGGTTCAGAAGGGCGTGTTCGGCGAGGTGGTACACTGTGCGGGCGGTTACCAGCATGATCTTCGGGACGAGATCTCCTTCGGAAAGGAGAACAGGCATTACAGACTGCGGAATTATCTGAGCAGAAACTGTGAGAATTATCCCACCCATGATTTGGGACCCATTGCAAAGGTGCTGGGTATCAATCATGGAAACCGTATGCTGACCTTGGCGTCAACGGCTTCCAAGGCCGCCGGGCTTAAGGAGTTTATCAGGAAGAACAAGCCGGATGACGAATCTCTGAAGGACCGGGATTTTGCCCAGGGAGACATTATGACCACAGTGATTAAATGCGCCGGGGGAGAGACGATCTGCCTGACTTTGGATACCACGCTGCCTAGATATTATAGCCGGAATTTCACGGTGCGGGGTACGAAGGCAATGTATGAGGAGGTCACGGATTCCATATTCCTGGACAGGGAAGAGGATAAAGCCCACGACTTTGACTGGCGGAAGAGCTGTATCAACAATGCGGAGCAGTATACGGACGAGTACGACCACCCGATTTGGAAGAAGTATATCGAAGAGGGCGTCAAAGGTGGCCATGACGGAATGGACTGGCTGGAGTTCGAGATATTTTTCAGAAATCTGCGAGAGGACATGCCTATGCCGGTGGATGTGTATGACGCAGCCGGCTGGATGGCAGTTACGGTGCTTTCGGAGATGTCCGTGGCGCGAGGCGGAGCAGTGGTGGATGTTCCTGATTTTACAGGCGGGAAATGGCATATGAGGTGACATTTTGCGCTTAGAACTTTACTTTTTACGGACATTTCTGTATACTGAATAAGGAAGCGGTCCGGGGAGGCGTAAGGACGGCTGCGAAACGGTTCAGTGACCGGGCTGGACCGTTATCTGTTGCGGGAGTATGGATAAATTCCGACAATGCCCTGAGTTTGTCCGGGGGAAAGGGGAGGAAATGCCGGATTTGGAACAGAAGAACCCCAATGATTTTATGGTAGAAAAAATCAAGGTAAAGCCGGTAAACAAGAAAAAGCTGATCCGGCGGACCCTGATTACGATTTCCATGGCAATTATCTTCGGTATGGTGGCGTGTGTCACCTTTCTGGTGTTGGAACCGGTCATCAGCAACTGGTTGAATCCGGAGGAAGAGCCGCAGGTGGAGATGGTAGTATTTCCGGAGGACAGAGAGGAAATGTCACCGGAAGAGATGCTGGCGGAAAACCTGCCCACGGAAAGCCCCAGCCCCAGTCCTTCACCGTCGCCGGAACCGGAGGCAGGTGAGGAAGCCGGGCCGGAGGCAACACCGACGCCTGTTGCGCTTGGGGAGGAGCAGGTTCAGGAGATCTTGGACAAAGTGATCTTGGATTTGGACAGCTATAAGGAGCTGTATGGTGCGCTGGGGGGATATGCGGAAAGCCTGCGGCGCTATATGGTGACGGTGACGGCGCTCACTTCAAATGTGGATTGGCTTGACAGTGTTCAGGAGAGCAAAAACCAATGCTCCGGCGTCATTGTCAGTGAAAACGGAATGGAATTGCTGATTTTGGCAGATTATTCCGCCATCGGATCCGCCGAGCGGCTGGTACTGACTTTTTATGATGATTCGCAGGCGGAGGCGCAGGTGAAGCAGGTAAATGCGGATACGAACCTGGCTGTGCTGTCTGTGCCGCTGGAGGTGTTGTCCGAGGTAATAAAGGCGGAGGAGTCCCTTCCCATTGTGCAGTTCGGGTATTCGGGAGGAAGGAGCCTGGCGGGGACGCCCGTGGTGGTAATCGGCAGCCCTATGGGGACAGCCGGTTCTGTGGGATACGGTATGGTAACCGCTTCCACGGCAGTATTGTCCATGACGGACAGAAATTACAGGCTGATACTGACGGACATCAGCGGGAGCCAGAACGCCAGCGGGGTGATTTTTGACCTGCAGGGACAGATGCTGGGAATTATCACGAATAATAAGACAGGTTCCGATATGCGGAATCTGATTACGGCCTACGGGATTACGGAACTTCAGAAGACTGTGGAAAAAATGTCAAATGCCGCGCCTATCGCATATATGGGAATCAAGGGCGGGGATGTGCCGAAGGATGCAAATCTGGATTTCGGGGTTCCTTATGGGGCTTATGTGGAGGAAGTCGAAATGGATTCCCCGGCCATGCGGGAAGGCATTCAGCGGGGAGATGTCATCACGGCAATGGGCGATAAGTCAGTCTCTAATTTTAACATGTACAGTAATTACCTGATGGAGATGGAACCGGCACAGACCGTCACATTGACTGTCATGCGCCAGGCACAGGATGAATATAAAGAAATGCAGTTCGATATTGAGTTGGGAGGAGTAAACTAAATGAAATTTATCAGGGAGCTGAAAGAAGGGGACAGACTTTTTGATATCTATCTTTGTAAACACAAGCAGGGGGCGGTAACCAAGAACGGGAAAGCCTATGAAAATGTGGTTTTACAGGATAAGACAGGAACCATCGACGCCAAGGTTTGGGAACCCAATAATCCGGGAATCGGGAATTATAATGCCATGGATTATATTGAAGTGCATGGGGATGTAAATAATTTCCAGGGAAATCTCCAGGTGAGCCTCAAGCGAATCCGGGTGTGCCGGGAGGGGGAGTATAATCCCGCGGATTATCTGCCGGTAAGTGGAAAAGACATTGGTGTCATGTTTAAGGAACTGAAGGAATTTGTACAAAGCATTCAGGATCCATGGCTGAAGCGGTTGCTGGAAGCGTTTTTTGTAAAAGATGAAGCTTTTGCAAAGGCATTTTGCTATTCTTCTGCGGCAAAAACCGTGCATCACGGGTTTGTGGGCGGATTATTGGAGCATACTTTAAGTGTGACAAAATTGTGTGATTATTATTGCAAGGCTTATCCCATACTAAAGAGGGATTTGCTGTTGGCTGCTGCGTTGTGTCATGATATCGGGAAGGTGAAGGAGATTTCTCCTTTTCCGGAAAACGACTACACGGATGACGGGCAGCTGCTGGGACATATTGTCATGGGTTCCCAGATGGTGGCGGAGAAGGCGGCGGAGATTGCCGATTTTCCCCATGTACAGCTGGCGCAGCTGCAGCACTGCATATTGGCGCATCATGGGAAATATGAGTACGGTTCACCGAAGATTCCTGCACTGATGGAGGCGCTGGCGCTGAATTATGCGGATGATACCGATGCCAAGCTGGAGACTTTTAAGGAAATCCTGGAAAATAACAGCGCAAACCAGGGCTGGCTGGGGTATAACAGGCTGTTCGAGTCCAATTTGAGGGCTACCAGGGAGTAAGGCGGAGTAAATCGGCAGATGTATTGCCATTAAGTGACGGAACGAGAACGAATGGAAAAGTATGGATTTTCCCGCAAAGGCGGGCAAGGAGGATATTGATATGAAAATAACAGAGGGAATTTATTATGTAGGTGTAAATGACCATGAGGTGACGGTATTTGAGGGGCAGTACCATGTTCCCAACGGGATGGCATACAATTCCTATGTGATACTGGACGAGAAGATAGCGGTGATGGATACGGTGGATGAGGCCTTCGGGCAGCAGTGGGTGGCAAATGTGGACGGGGTTCTTCAGGGGCGTAAGCCGGATTATCTGGTGGTGCAGCACATGGAGCCGGATCACTCCGCAAACATTCTGCTGTTCCTGGAAAAATACCCGGAGGCGGAGATTGTGGCGACACCGCAGGCATTTAAGATGATGAACCAGTTCTATTCGCTGGATTCGGCGGTGAAGCAGGTGCCGGCGGCAAACGGCGGGGAACTGGCATTGGGCGTACACAAGCTGAATTTTGTCTACGCGCCCATGGTGCATTGGCCCGAGGTTATGATGACATACGAATCTACGGATAAGGTGCTTTTTTCCGCTGACGGATTCGGAAAATTCGGTGCGTTGGATGTGGAGGATGACTGGGCGGATGAGGCGCGTCGTTATTATATCGGGATTGTCGGAAAATACGGTCCCCAGGTCCAGAATGTGCTGAAGAAGGCGGCAGCGCTTGATATTCAGATAATCTGCCCCCTGCACGGGCCTGTTCTCACGGAAAATCTGGGGTATTATATCGGATTGTATGATACATGGTCTTCGTACAGGGCAGAGACTGAGGGCGTGGTGGTTGCCTATGCTTCTGTCTATGGACATACAGAAAAAGCGGCATTGTATCTGGCGGAGGAGCTGCGCAGGAAAGGGGTTCAGGTGGCGGTATACGATCTGGGGAGAGACGATATGTCTGTGGCCCTGGCAGATGCGTTCCGATATTCAAAGCTGGTGCTTGCATGCAATACGTATAATATGAGCATCAATCCTTTTATGAATGACTTTATTACACGTCTGGTAGAGCATTGCTATCAGAACCGCAGGGTGGGGCTGGTTGAGAACGGTTCCTGGGCGCCTGCGGCGGGACGGGTGATGAAGGGGATGCTGGATAAATGCAAGGATGTCACATTTGCGGAGAATGTGGTGACACTGATGTCGGCGATGAAGCCGGACAACGAGACGCAGCTGAGGGCGTTGGCAGAAGAGCTGGCGTAAGGCGGTCGGACACGGATGCTGGGGCAGGAACCGCAGAAATTGGAGCGGCAGGCTGCGAGGCGGAAAACATTGTGCGTTGATGCGCGCTTGGGGTATAAGCATGAAATTTCAGAAGAATGAGCTGTTTGTGGTTGAAATTGAGGATATCGGAAATGACGGCGAGGGCATCGGTAAAGCAGACGGCTTTACCCTGTTTGTGAAGGATGCTGTCGTGGGGGATACCGTGGAGGCCAGGATTGTAAAGGTTAAGAAAAATTATGCATATGCGCGTCTGGAGAAGGTATTAAAGCCTTCTCCTTTTCGCGTAGAGGCGAAATGTGCCTGTCACAGGCAATGCGGAGGCTGCCAGCTTCAGACGCTTTCTTATGAGAAGCAGCTGGAATTTAAGGACAGGAAGATCCGGGACAGCCTGACCCGGATTGGCGGGTTTGCACCGGAATATGTGGATTCGCATATAGAGCCGATTGTGGGGATGGAGGAGCCGTTCCGATACCGCAATAAAGCGCAGTATCCGGTGGGGACAGATAAAAATGACAGGATTGTCACAGGATTTTACGCCGGTAGGACCCACAGCATTATTTCCAATACGGATTGCCTGCTGGGGACGGAAGAAAATAAGGAGATACTGAATTGTATTCTGGAATATATGAGGGAAAACCATGTCAGCGCGTATGATGAGGTGAATGGAACGGGGCTGGTGCGGCACATTTTGATCCGGAAAGGGTTTGCCAGCGGGGAAATTATGGTTTGCCTGGTGATTAATAGAAATATGACACAACTGTCAGGAGAAAGAAAAAGAAAGGATAGCCATGCCGGAAGAGAAATTAAAGATAGCGGAAAAGAAAACAGGCAGGGAATCGGCAAGGTGAAGGAAAATGGACGGAATACGGAAGGGGCGTGGCAGGTAAACGGAAGAAAAACAGTTGCAGTGCGACGAGCAAGTGAAGCAGAACAGGAGAGGCTGCATCAGCTAAGTGAAGTGAAACAGGAACGCACATATCAGGCAAGTGAAAGAGACTTAGGAAGTGCAGGGGGAATAGGGGCTAAGGCCCAACAGGTAAACGAGCTGCAGAAAGAGCAGGAATACCTTCCGGGACAGAAGGCATTAATAGGGAAACTTGCTGGTTTTAAAAATATGACAAGTGTGTCAGTGAGTATCAATACAGAGAAAACCAATGTCATAATGGGAAAAGAGATACATACACTGTGGGGCAGCGATACGATTTCCGATACTATCCATGTCAGGGATATGACACAGGTAGGGTATCCTTTTACCGGAAAGGGACTCACATTTCGCATATCGCCGCTGTCTTTCTATCAGGTGAACCCGGGGCAGACGGAGAAGCTGTACAGTCTTGCCCTTCAATATGCAGGTTTGACAGGGGCGGAGACGGTTTGGGATTTGTACTGCGGCATAGGGACGATTTCTTTGTTTTTGGCAGGCAGCGCCAGGAAGGTGTATGGGGTGGAAATTGTGCCCCAGGCAATTGCGGATGCCAGGGAGAATGCCGCTCGGAACGGGATAGGAAATGCGGAATTTTTCGTGGGGAAGGCAGAGGAAGTCCTTGCGGATTTCTATGAAGGGAATGAATCGGAGGAGAAACCGGATGTAATTGTGGTGGACCCGCCCCGGAAAGGATGTGATGAGCGGTGCCTGGAAGCCATGCTGAAGGTGCAGCCGGAGCGGATCGTTTATGTGAGCTGCGACCCCGCTACCCTGGCCAGGGACCTGAGGATTCTCTGTGATGGGGGGTATGGGATTGAGAGAGTACGGGGGGTGGACCAGTTCGGGATGACGGTGCATGTGGAAACAGTTTGTCTGCTGGAGAAAAAAGTCCAGTAAATCAAAGGTTTTCGCCGGTTTAGGGCGAAAATGGTTGTGTGTTTCAGTTTCCGTGGAATGGGGATGAGGGAATTGATTTACCCAGGGGGATAGGCTGTGGGAAACAGGAGATATACATTTTGGCGAAAGGATATGTTTTCGCAAAACTGGAAAAAAGAGCGGCATTGCATTTTTTTAACTGAAGGTGCAATGCCTTTTCATTGTAAATTATGGTTTATTTGAGAGGAAAATTTGTATTTAAAAATGTATTCTTGAATTGAAAAATTCACTTTTGCGTGATATACTTTTCTTATATTTTCTGGAAGAAAAATGGAGGTGCGACATGGCGGTCAGCTATAAAAAATTATTCCATTTATTGATAGAGAAAAACATGACGAACTCACAGCTTCAGCAGGAAGCGGGGTTTTCCGCAAATATTATCACACGGTTGAAACGAGGAGGATATATTTCCCTTGAAAGCGTGGAAAGCATCTGCCGCGTTCTGAATTGTGGAGTGGACGATATTCTGGAATTTATACCGGAGGATAACGGAGGGAAAGAGAATGGTTGATACCAAAAAGGAACAGGAGCGTGACGAACTGCATCGTGCCATCTGGGCAATCGCAGATGAACTGAGGGGAGCAGTTGACGGATGGGACTTTAAGAATTATGTTCTTGGAACGATGTTCTATCGATATATTTCTGAAAATTTGTGTAATTACATAAACAGTGGAGAAACGGATGCAGGAAACTCTGATTTTGACTTTGCAAAAATGCCAGACGAAGATGCGGAAGAAGCTCGTGATGGACTGGTAGAGGAAAAAGGCTTTTTTATTTTGCCGAGCGAATTATTCTGCAATGTTCGTGCCAATGCTGCGAGTGACGAAAATTTAAATGAAACGTTGGAGCGAGTGTTCCGCCATATTGAAGAATCTGCGAAAGGCAGTGATGCAGAGAGCGATTTTGCCGGACTGTTCGATGATTATGATGTGAACAGCAACAAATTGGGTTCTACGGTTGCTAAGCGTAATGAGAAACTGGTCAAATTGTTAAATGGCGTGGGCGAAATGAACCTCGGAGATGTAAAAGACCACTCCATTGATGCTTTTGGGGATGCGTATGAATACCTCATGACAATGTATGCGTCCAATGCCGGAAAGTCCGGTGGAGAATTTTTCACTCCGGCAGACGTGTCAGAATTACTTACAAGACTTGGAACTGTGGGTAAAACAGAGATTAATAAAGTATACGATCCGGCCTGTGGTTCCGGTTCTTTACTTTTGAAGGCTGAGAAAATTCTTGGTAAGGATGCGATTCGTAACGGTTTCTATGGGCAGGAAATTAACATCACAACTTATAACCTGTGTCGAATTAATATGTTTTTACATGATGTGGGATTTGATAAATTCAATATTGCCTGTGAGGATACGCTTATCAGTCCGCAGCATTGGGATGACGAGCCATTTGAACTGATTGTTTCAAATCCGCCCTATTCTATCAAGTGGGCAGGAGATGAAAATCCGTTGCTGATTAATGATCCCCGTTTTGCTCCTGCCGGAGTTCTGGCACCAAAGAGTAAAGCGGATATGGCATTTATCATGCACAGTCTTTCGTGGCTTGCGTCTAACGGAACTGCTGCCATCGTATGTTTTCCGGGGATTATGTATCGCGGCGGTGCAGAACAGAAAATCCGAAAATATCTGATCGATAACAACTATGTGGACTGTGTGATTCAGTTGCCGAGCAATCTGTTCTTCGGAACTTCTATTGCTACTTGTATTATGGTAATGAAGAAAAATAAGACGGATAACAAGACACTGTTCATTGATGCAACAAAGGAGTGCGTTAAGGTTACGAACAATAATAAACTGACACCTGAGAATATAGAACATATTGTAGATGTGTTTGCAAAGCGTGAAGAAGTAGAGCATTTTGCACATCTGGCAAGTTATGATGAAGTGTCTGGCAATGATTATAATTTGTCTGTGTCCACATATGTTGAGGCGGAGGATACCAGGGAGAAAATTGATATTGTAAAGCTGAATGCGGAAATAAAAGAAATCGTGGCGCGTGAGCAGATGCTTCGTGATGAGATTGATAAAATTATTGAGGAGATTGAGGTGTAATTATGAATGAAAAAGAAACGTTAAAAAATTTGATTGAAAATTCCAAACAGCCTAATATCAGTGAATGGGTTTATGAGGTCGAGGCATTTTTAGAGGAAATAAATGAAAATAACGAAGAAGCATGGGTGCTTATTGATGGAATAAAAAAGCAGGGGGATTCTTTTCGGCGCTGTGAAAATTTAGTGGCATTATTACGGCAACTGTACAAAAAGAAATATGATAAAGTTTCCATTCCATTGATAACGAAAAGAAATCAAATATTTGTTGCAATGATGTTTTCTACGGAAACTGCTTCTACATACGAACAGGTATATAAGCCTGTTATACAGTCCTTGAATTACTCGGCCATGAGAATTGATGAGAAACAATTCAATGGATCTATTATCGGAGAGATTACTGCAGAAATAACGGATTCTATCGCTTTAATCGCTGATTTGACTGGTAATCGTGGTGGCGTTTATTATGAAGCAGGAATAGCCAGAGGATTACAGCTTTGCAACCATCCGATTAAGTTGATTCTTACTTGTAAGCGAGATTTTTTTGATAATGAAAGAGTTCATTTTGATGTAAGTGGCGACAATATTGTGCTTTATGAAAATGATGATGATTTGAAGCAAAAGCTTTCAAAGAGATTACAAGCCGTTTTGAGCAAGGAGACTAAAGCATGAGCAAATTAGAAACATTGATAGCCGAACTTTGCCCAGATGGTGTGGAAATACGTTGTCTTGAAGACTGTTGCAATTTGCTTGATAAAAAGCGAAAACCTGTAACAAAAGCGTCTCGTGAGGCAGGTAAATATCCATATTATGGAGCTAATGGAGTTCAGGATTATGTATCAGATTATATTTTTGATGGAACATTTGTTTTGGTAGGTGAGGACGGAAGTGTAATTACAAAATCCGGGACACCAGTTGTAACATGGGCTGAGGGGAAAATCTGGGTAAACAATCATGCGCATATTATTGAAGAAAAAGATGGCGTAATGTTGCGTTATTTATATCATTACATTCAGACAATAGATGTAACCTCATTGATTCATGGGAATATTCCGAAATTAACGGGAGGAGATTTTAAAGCATTGAAGATCGCCGTACCTCCTCTGGAGGTACAACGTGAAATAGTCCGCGTGTTGGACTCTTTCACGTTACTTACAGCCGAGCTTACAGCCGAGCTTACAGCTCGGAAGAAGCAGTATAGTTTTTATAGAGATAAAATGTTGAACTTTGGTAATAAGGCACCAATCTATCGATTATCCGAATTGTGTGAATCGATTGCTGATGGAGACCATATGCCGCCACCAAAATCAGATGATGGAATTCCATTTATAACGATTTCTAACGTTACAGAATATCACGATATTGATTTTGAAAATACTATGTATGTTCCTGAATCATATTATAATTCTTTAGCGGAAAAACGTAGACCACGTAAAGGAGATATTTTATATACAGTGGTTGGTTCTTATGGAATACCGGTATGTATTGAGAATGATAAAAAATTTGTATTTCAACGACATATAGCTATATTGCGTCCGAATAATGCCATTGTGAAATCCAAGTATTTGTTTCATGCGATGCAAAGCACAGATTTCAAAATCCAAGCAGATAAATTGGCTAAAGGAGCAGCACAAAAGACAATTGCATTATCCTCATTAGCAAAAATGTATATGCCAGTTCCAGATATGAATGTGCAGGAACGTATAGTGAATGTCCTTGATAATTTTGAAGCCATCTGCACAGACCTTAATATTGGTCTGCCAGCAGAAATAGAAGCACGTCAAAAACAATATGAATATTATCGAGATTTGCTCTTTACATTTGCTGAAACGGGAAGCACACTCGTGACAGACAGACAGAGCTGAGCGCAATTAAACTCATTCAATATGTATTCGGGTATGTTACTCTGCCGATGGGAAGCTTGTTTGATTTCCGTAATGGATTGAGCAAGGGAAAAGATTCCTTTGGGACGGGAATTCCCTTCATTAGATATACAGATGTTTATAATAATAGATTTCTTAGGGAAGACGATATTACTGCTTTGGTAGAATGCACGCCTGCTGAGATTGAAAAACTGAAAGTTCATCGTGGAGATGTATTTTTTACCAGAACATCAGAAACGGCGGAAGATGTGGGATGGTCATCGGTAATGCTGGATGATATGGGAGACTGTGTTTTTAATGGATTTACCATTAAGGCAACACCAAAAACAAATTATTTATTGCCGGAATATTGTGCGTTTTGCTTCGCTACAGATGATTTCAGACAGTATGTCACAAGTCATTGTGCTTTTACAACCAGAGCGTCATTAACAGGAAAAACCATTGCAGAATATCAGCTTGCATTTCCGAGTATAGAAAAGCAACAGGAAATTGTGGATATGCTGAGTAAGTTCCATACCCTCTGCAATGACCTGTCCGCAGGACTTCCGGCAGAAATCGAAGCACGACAGAAGCAATACGAATACTATAGGGATAAGTTGTTATCTTTTAAAGAAATACAAAAGTAAGGGGGCGAGATTGTGCCGTACTTTAATATTGTAGCGGAGACATCGGAAAATACGGTAGTCACAGAATATGAGCCAGTCAAGAATCGTTCTGACAGCTATCAGAGCGAAGCTGCACTGGAACAGGAATTTATCCGTCTGCTGTGCGAACAGGGATACGAGTATCTGCCTGTTCACACAGAGAGGGACCTGATTACAAATCTCCGTAAAAAATTAGAAGAACTGAATCAGTATCAGTTCTCCGATACAGAGTGGGAGGATTTTTTCAAAAATACCATTGCTAATCCCAATGAGCATATTGTAGAAAAGACACGCACCATACAAGAGGATAATGTGAAGGCATTAAAGCGTGATAGTGGGGAAACTAAAAATATTACGCTGATTGATAAAACAAACATCCATAATAACCGTCTGCAGGTTATCAATCAGTATATAGTCGGTAAAGAAGACGGTGCAAAGTACGACAATCGTTATGATGTTACGGTTCTGGTAAACGGTCTTCCTTTGGTGCATATTGAACTGAAACGAAGAGGTGTTGCCATTCGTGAAGCATTTAACCAGATTGACCGCTATCAGAGAGAGTCTTTCTGGGCAGGATGCGGACTGTATGAGTACATTCAGATCTTTGTCATTTCCAATGGCACGAATACAAAATACTATTCTAACAGTACCAGAAGGAATGCGGAAAAAGAGCATGAGAAAAGAGGCACAAGCAAGACGAAGACAAGCAATAGCTTTGAGTTTACCTGCTTCTGGGCGGACGCCAACAATCGTGTGATTCCTGATCTGATTGATTTTACGAAGACGTTTTTTGCAAAGCATACGATTCTGAATATCCTCACAAAATATTGTATTTTTACTTCTGAAGATATGCTGATGGTTATGCGTCCATACCAGATCACGGCAACGGAGCGTATTCTGAACCGCATTGAGATCGCAAATAATTATAGAAAATATGGAAGTGTTGAAGGCGGTGGATATATCTGGCACACGACTGGTTCAGGCAAGACGCTGACTTCATTTAAAACCGCAAGGCTTGCTTCGAAGCTGCCCTATATCGATAAGGTGCTGTTTGTGGTTGACCGTAAGGATTTGGACTACCAGACCATGAAGGAATATGACCGCTTTGAAAAGGGAGCGGCCAACAGCAATACCTCTACTGCCATACTGAAACGCCAGTTGGAAAATCCAGACGCGCATATCATTATTACTACCATTCAGAAGCTGGCAACTTTTATTAAGAAGAATCCGGGACATGAAGTGTACGCAAAACACATCGTCATTATTTTTGACGAATGTCATCGCAGCCAGTTTGGAGATATGCACACGGCCATTGTAAAGAATTTTAAGAAATATCACCTGTTCGGATTTACAGGAACTCCGATTTTTTCCGTAAATTCCGGCAGAGCAAAGAATCCGGAGTTTTTTACGACAGGGCAGACCTTTGGCGATCAGTTGCATAGTTACACGATTGTGGATGCAATCAATGATAAGAATGTCCTTCCGTTCCGGGTAGATTATATTAAGACAATGGACACGGATGAAGAAATCACAGACGAGATGGTATGGGACATTAACCGGGAGAAGGTTATGATGGCTCCTGAGCGCATTCGCATTGTGACGCAGTACATACTGGAACATTTTGACCAGAAAACTTATCGTGGAGATAAAACATACATCTACAATACGCTGACCAATATCGAAGAGGTGGCAACAGCTAAGCGTGATGAAGAGGTGGAGGAAATCAAGCGGAAACAGCGTATCAGTGGATTCAATTCTATCTTTGCGGTATCCAGCGTACCGATGGCAAAGCTGTATTATCAGGAATTTAAGAAGCGAATGGCGGCAGATCCAACGAAGAAGTTGCGTGTCGCCACGATTTTCAGTTATGGAGCAAATGAGGAAGAAGCGGATGGCATTCTGGATGAAGAAAATTCAGAGGACACCTCTGCGCTTGACCAGTCGTCCAGAGAATTTCTGGAAGAAGCCATTAAGGATTATAATGAAATGTTCCATACAAACTACGATACTTCCAGCGATAAATTTCAGAATTATTATAAGGATGTATCGCTTCGGATGAAGAATAAAGAACTGGATATTCTGATTGTTGTCAATATGTTTCTGACAGGTTTTGATGCCACTACCATGAATACCCTGTGGGTGGACAAGAATCTGAAGATGCACGGGTTGATACAGGCATTTTCCCGTACCAACCGTATTCTTAATTCCATCAAGACATTTGGCAATATCGTATGTTTTCGCAACCTGCAAAAGCGTGTAGACAGCGCAATTTCCTTGTTCGGGGATAAGAATGCAGGGGGAATTGTCCTTCTGCAGAGTTTCAAGGATTACTATTACGGGTATGAGTATGTGGATGGAAAACAAATGCCGGGTTATGTGGATTTGATGGAGGAATTGAATCATAAGTTTCCTTTATCAGAGCCGCAGATTGTTGGAGAGCAAAACCAGAAAGACTTCATTGACCTGTTTGGAGCAATTCTCCGTATGCGGAATCTGCTGCTGTCTTTTGATGATTTTAAGGGGAATGAATTAATCTCAGAGAGGGATCTGCAGGATTATCTCGGGCGTTATCAGGACTTGCGGGATGAATGGAAACAGAAACGGCAGGAAAGTACAGATATCACAGATGATGTCGTATTTGAGATTGAATTGATCCGGCAGATAGAAATTAACATTGACTATATTCTCATGCTTGTGAAAAAGTACCATGATACCCACTGTGAGGATAAGGAGGTGCTGATTACGATTCATAAAGCGATTGACGCCAGTCCGGAACTGCGCAGTAAGAAACAGCTCATTGAAAATTTTATTGCGGGAATCAATGACGTGGATGATGTTATGAATGAATGGCACAGTTATGTGGTGGAACAGAGGGCGCATGATCTTGATGAAATCATAGCGGAGGAAAAACTGAAGCCGGAAGATACTCGCAAATTTATGGAAAATGCGTTTCGGGATGGAGAGATAAAAACATCCGGAACAGACATTGACAAGCTCATGCCGCCGATTTCCAGATTTGGCGGTGGTGGGAGAGCTAAGAAGAAACAGGGCGTCATTGATAAGTTAAAGACCTTCTTTGAAAAATACTTTGGTATTGGCGGTCAGGCATCCTTTACAGGGCAGGAAAAGAAGGTGGTTACTTATGATTTTGACAGACAACAACCGTTGTCGATGGTAGCAGAATCGAAAACACCATATGGGGAAAAATCATAGGGAAAAGTTATACTGCGCCAGAATATTCAGAAATAAGAGAAGGATGATTATGGCACTGGGTAATATAATAAATTTTGCAGTGCCGTTACAGTGCCAATACAGTGCCATTTTTGATCGCTTTTATCCTAAAATGTGTTATACTGTTTGGGGAGGTGTGATAGACGATGAATTTGGGAAAAGAATCAGAGACATTGGAATTCAAAAAAACTACCGGCGAATTGAAAGAAGCTATGATTTCGATTTCTTCTATTTTGAATAAGCATGGCGTTGGAACATTATATTTTGGCGTAAAGCCAAATGGTGATGTGATTGGGCAGGATGTGTCGGAATCATCTCTTCGGGATGTGTCCAGATTTGTATATGAATTCATAAGACCACAGATATATCCTGTGATACAGGAAGAAATTATGGATGGTCGTCATGTAATTAAGGTAGAGTTTCATGGGGAGGGTTATCCATATTCTGCTGCGGGAAGATATTATCTGAGGACAGCGGACGAGGACCGAGAAGTAACACCTGCGGAACTAAGGCAGTTTTTTGTTGCGAATGAATATAAGGAAAAATGGGAGAAAACAAAATCGCAATGCCTTACAAAGCAGGTCGATAAAGCTACCGTAAAGGATTTTTGCGAAAGAGCGATTGCTGCAGGACGCATGGTTGATGGAAGATATACAGTACAGACCGTGTTGAAAAGGTTCGGATTTGTAGAGGGAGATCATTTAACGAATGCCGGAATTGTCTTGTTTGGAAATTCGCATCCGGTGACTTTAAAAGCAGCCGTTTTTGCGACGGATGAAAAACTTACATTTTTGGATATGCAGATGTATGAAGACAACATTTTGAATCTTCTTGGAATAGCGGAAAAATATATTTTGAAAAACATAAACTGGAGAAGCGAGATTGTTGGTATGGAGAGGGAGGAAATTCCGGAAATTCCAGTTGCGGCTGTAAGGGAGATTTTAGCAAACAGCTATGCTCATGCAGTGTATAACAGCAGTACATACCATGAAATTTGCATACATCCGGGGAAAGTTACCATATATAGTCCGGGTTCTTTTGCGAGTACATACAGTCCGGAAGATTATATCAACAAAAATCTCCAGTCTTCTATACGAAATGCCGCAATTTCTAAAATTTTGTACTTGAATAAGTCAATTGAGCAGTTCGGAAGTGGATTTAAGCGTATCAACAGCTTGTGTAAGGATGCAGGGATAAAGTATTCGTATGAATTTGCGGACAATGGATTTACATTTATTTTTTATAGAAAGACAAAAAATATCCTTGCACGGAAGACAGAAAATAAGACAGATGGCACTGTAAATGGCATTGAAAATGGCACTGTAAGTATTTGCCTGAACAAGAATGAGCAGGCAGTATATAGTCTGCTTGGGAAGAATCCTTGTTACACAAGACAGGAACTGGCGGATGCTACATCAAAATCATTGAGGACGATCCAGCGGACATTGGATTCTTTGCGAAAGAAAGATTTAATAGAAAGGATCGGAAGCGATAAATCAGGCTATTGGGAGGTTAAGAGCCAATAGAAATTAGGAAAGAAACAAATCATTGACAAAAGAACAAGCGTTCGATATAATAAATACAGGTTCGCTACCAAAGACTATATTATGTTAAACAGATAAACTAATACCAAAGTTTGGTCAGTTTGACTTTCCCTTAGCTGGCCTTCAATATTATTATGGAGGCGATAATGTGGTTATGAAAATTGAAGTGGATGACTTTACTTTTATTATGAAAGGTCTATACAAAACCGCAATACCAGAGAGAGCGAAATTTTGTCCTTCATATGATTATCAATAGAAATGAGGAGGGATAATGTATGAAAGACAAGATTCTTAAGGTTTCATGTCCGTGCTGCAAGAATGGAAGATTATTTGATGTGATGCCAGATACGGAAGGCGTTATACAGATTAAATGTCCTTGTTGCAAAAGAATAATACAGATTTCATTACATAATAAAGAGATTCGTACTGAGCGAATAGGTGCATGAAAATTCATAGCAATCAATGCCTGACGAAGCAAAAAGATACAATTTTTTGCTTCGTCAGGCATTTTTGGATTTTGTTGCATAAAAAACAAAAATAAATTTGATTTGCATATATTGACAAATAGTGCAAAATAAATTATAATTTGCCCATAAATGAAAATAAGGAGAAAAATTCCATGAGAAATGAAGAATTTGAATTATTACTCCAAAAGGCATCGATAGGCTGTTGTAAAAAAGAAGAGCTGTTAGAGGCAAAGGAAAGATTAGAATCTCATTTGGAGGATGTTAATGCGCAGTGTGCAGAGTATGAGCAGGTAATTCAGATGATGGATTTGGAAGGGAAAAATACAGATAATCCAGAAGAAGTACGAAAAGCAATGGAATCTTACGGAATTGAGAATCCACAAATAGCCATTGATGAATTAAAGAATTTGCGAGAATCACGAAATATAACAGCGCATTATATATCTGCTTTTTCAGATGCATTAGCTGAATTTAGAAATTTTGATAAATATATCTGTTTTAACAATATTCGCACATTACTAAAAGTAAATTCTGATGTAAAGATTGGAATGATAGAAAAAGAGGCGGGTGTACGGTTGGGATATATGTCGAGACTTGAAAAACCAGATAATACGTCTGAACCGACGATGGAGTTTGTGTCAACGGCTGCAAAGATGCTGGATGTCAGCATTGACTTTTTGGTGTCGGCTAATATTGACGAGGTTACACCAACAGAAGAATATGTCTTGAAATTTTTGAAGAATATTTCTGATGATGCTAAAAGCGGAAGACTATATTGGAATAGGCAGCCTTGTCAAAGATTAAATATACCGACAGACTTATATTCTGATTTCGGACCGTCGATGCATCCGCTGCAGAGTCCAGATGATGATAGCATGGACTGTAATGGGAATTATCATACAGCAAGTTTTTACTCACGATTTTATGAAGAAAAGAAAATAGATGTTATTGGAAATATATACTGGGCAAATTTGGAAGATGCAGAAAGTGATATCTACATTTTTCCCTGTGCAATTTATAGTGAACAGGAATGTCTTAATTCTCAAGCTTGTTATGAGATATATCTTATTGCACCAGATAAATCGGTTATACCATTATGCAATACGCTTAGAGCATGTGATTTGATAAAGTCAGCAACTAAAGATCTTTATATGCAAATAGAAGTTTTATCATCACATGTCAATATTGATAACAAGGCAAGAAGTGTTATAGATGCATATATGAAGAAGGATAAAAAAAATCTGTCCAAGATATTTGAAGTACCAAAGACAACGAAAGATGAATGTATGATAGATCCTGAATTGCCATTTAACTAGGAGGTGGTTTGTGTGCAGAGAATTGAAATAAGGAATCGAAACAGTAATAGACCTATGAAACCACGAGTATTTGACGCTTTGATAGACGATGATGGGGAAATATTTTTCGAATCAAAAGTAAATAAACATCTAGAGGTAATTTCACTAATAGATGTTATGAAGCAAATTGAAGAAGCACAGACAAGCTACTGAGCCTTGATCCATACCATATGAGATACTACATGCCAGAGTTGTTACTGCAATCGAGAGATTGCGTAGCAACTCTATTTTTTTGTCCTTTTTCAAGAACTTACTTTTAAGGATCGGCCGTGAGCATTTTAGAGAAGAAGTATATACCGAAAGAATTGCGATGATAAATGCAGCATTTTGTATTTGATGTTCAAGGGGTTTTACAACAGTTATTCAGTTTAATAAACCAATTTGATTTTAAATCGCTGATAAAAAGAGATTAATTATAAAAATCTTTAACCTTATATATTCTCTGAGCCACTTAACGAAATTTCAACGAAAAGCGGGAAGCAAACGGAGAATAAATCATCAGAGATAAAAATGAGTGTTTTGATATTCAGAATAATTTTTGAAAAAAGTTTTTAAAGGTGCAAAAAGCCTGCACCTTTAACCAATATCCTGTGTTCACAAGGCAAGGAAAACGAGGAAGGAGGTGTGCGGGGATGGCGAAAAACATGACACCGAGTGAACGCCGTGAGGCGATCTTAAATGTCCTGTGTAAAAGAAGGCAGGACACCATTGCGAACTTGGCGCATGAATTTGATGTTTCGGTCCGGACCATTAAATATGACATCGAAGAGCTTACCCTCGCTCACCCGATTGAAACCATCCGTGGCAGATACGGCGGAGGAGTGAAAGTGGCTGATGGATATTACATCGGACGCAAATACTTAAAGCCGAACCAGCAGGAACTGCTTAAGCGGTTGTCGGAGCAGCTAACCGATGAGGACAAGGCAGTGATGGACAGCATCCTCAGAGACTTTGCTTTGTAGGAAATATTGACGAGTACCCCACGGCCATGAGAGCCGAATGCGAAAGGATGATTTTATTATGAGAAAAGTTTTTATCTGCTCCCCATATCGGGGAAACATCGAGGAGAACATGAAAAAGGCAAAATTCTACGGGAAGATTGTCATTGGGATAGGGAGAATCCCTGTGATCCCGCATCTCTATTTTCCAACATTCCTCGATGAGAATAATCCCAACGAGAGAATGACGGGCATTGAGATGGGCTTGGAACTTATGGATTCCTGAGATGAGGTGTATGTGTTCGGATTCGACATCACGGAAGGCATGAAGTTTGAGCTTGACCATGCCAGAAAGAAAAAGAAACCTGTCCGGCTTTATGATGACAGCTTCAATGCAGTAAATGTTCGGACGCTTCCGATTGATGAGCGTGCCACACCGGAATACCGTATGGCGGTTCATGGGCTGAGACTGGAATAAAGGAGGAGAAGATTTATGAATGAAGGGTTAATGAAGATGGCAAAAGGCTATGAAATGATTGCCGCTGGAATCCGGCAGATGATTTCGGAGGGCAGGGGCTTGCCGGAGGATGCAGGGAAAGCGCCGGAGAAGGAACCTGCGGGATCTTCGCATCCGAAAGAAACGGCAAAGGGTGAGCCGCAGATTGACAGAAAAACAGTCCGCGCCTTTTTGACGGAAAAGTCCAGAGCCGGGAAAACGTCAGAGGTCAAGAACCTCATTACCGAGTTTGGATACAGCAAGCTGTCGGATGTGCCGGATGAGAAACTCGGCGCGCTGTACCAGAAAGCGCAGGCGCTCTGATGGGCGCGCATGCAAGGTTTTCCCCATCGTCCGGCAGGCGGTATTTAAGCTGCCCGCCGTCCCTTAAGCTGGAAGAGCAGTTTGCGGATGAGCAGTCCCCGTATGCGGCGGAGGGGACTGCCGGACATGAGATGGCGGAATACCTTATCAAAAAACATCTGAAGAAAAGGACCGAGCGGCCTGTCTCTGATTATTATTCGGATGAACTGATGGAAGCAGTAGAGGATTATGCTGCCTACGGCATTGAACAGATTGAGACGGCAAGGAAGGAATGTCCCGATCCGTTTATCGGAGTGGAGCTGAAGGTCAGCCTTGATGAACGTGTGGAAGGATGTTTCGGTACGGCGGATCTTGTAGTGGCGGATTCCCGGAAAATCTATATTATCGATCTGAAACTCGGCAAGGGTGTCATGGTGGAAGCGGAAGAGAATGTGCAGCTTATGATTTATGGACTCGGAGTCCTCGATATGCTGTCCTGCCTGTATGATATCGACACGGTGGAGCTGACCATCGTGCAGCCGAGGCTGCAGCACCTCTCCACATGGGAGATTTCCGCAGAAGCGCTTTTGAAATGGGGAAGCGAGGTATTTGAAACCGGGGCGAAAAAGGCCCTTGCTGGGGAAGGCGAATACGCTGCCGGGGATCACTGCCGGTTCTGCAAAGCGAGGTTTACCTGTCGGGAGAGGGCGAATGCGTATCTGCGACTGGCGCAGATGGAGTTTCGGGAAGCCCCTCTTCTGTCGGAGGAAGAGATCGCAGAGGTGCTTACCAAAGCGGACGCTTTGAAAAAGTGGGCGGAGGAAATTTACACTTATGCTCAGAATGAAGCAGTTATCAACCATAAGAAATGGCCGGGGTTCAAGCTGGTGCTTGGGCGGAGCAACCGCAGGTATACGGATGAAGAGGATGCGGCGAATGCAGCAAAGGCAGCCGGGTATACGGATATTTTCAAATCTTCGCTGATCGGCATCACGGAGATGGAGAAGCTGATGGGGAAAAAGAAGTTTGCTGAAATCCTCGGAGCTTTCGTGTATAAGCCGGAGGGCAAGGTCACGCTGGTACCGGAATCAGATAAGCGGGAAGCAGTCAATGTATCAACCGCAGAAGCGGATTTTAAGGAGGATTAAGTGATGAGTACAGAAAACAGAACCAAAGTAATTGTTCCATGCAGGCTTTCCTACGCGCATTTGTGGGAGCCGGATTCCGTCAACGGCAGCGAGCCGAAGTATTCGGTATCCTGCATCATCGACAAAAAGGATAAAGATACGATTGCCAAGATCAGAAAGGCGGTTGAGATTGCGAAGGAGGAAGGCAAAGGGAAATGGGGCGGCAAGATTCCTGCCAACTTGAAAATGCCTTTGAGGGACGGCGATGCTGACCGCCCGGAAGACGAGGCTTATGCGGGTGCTATGTTCCTGAATGCCAATTCCAAACAGGCGCCGCAGATTGTGGACAGACAGGTGCAGCCGATCCTTGACCAGAGCGAGGTGTACAGCGGGTGCTACGGCAGGGTTTCCATTACCTTTTATGCCTATAATTCCAACGGCAACAAGGGCATTGCAGCCGGGCTTGGCAATGTCCAGAAATTAAGGGACGGGGAACCGCTGGGTTCCAGAGCCAATGCGAAGGATGAGTTTGAAGCGGTGGATGACGGCGAGGATGATTTCCTCTCCTAAAGGAAACGGGACGGGCGGCAGGAACGCCGCCCTATACATAAAGGAGGTTTTGGGAATAACTTCTCGGAATCTCAATGAATGAGATTCCAGCCGAAGATTGACAACTGAATATCGTGCAGGAAAAGAAATTTGAGAAAAATGGACA
>OFHN01000364.1_pt1 | contig 41830 bp, 35 predicted proteins | sample 1521321 | NCBI WGS metagenome assembly OFHN01 (sample SAMEA3504130, study PRJEB24116) | mouse gut metagenome | biome: mouse gut; feature: mouse-associated habitat; material: faeces | place: Denmark | collected 2011
AAACGAAGTTTTTTCGGGTCTCTGCCCTTGGAGTACGTAGGGAGAGCCGCCAGAGCCAGGCGAACCTGGAAAAACGAAGTTTTTTTCGGGTCTCTGCCCTTGGAGTATGCAGGGAGAGCCTTACCCACCCGGAGCCGGTGGAGGGCGACCCTGAAAACGAAGTTTTTTCGGGTCTCTGCCCTTGGAGTATGCAGAGAGAGCCTTACTCATCCGGAGCCGGTGGCGGGTCTCTGCCCTTGGGAAGAACTCCACCCTATTTTTACAAACTCAAAAACACAAAAGGGTATTAATGTGATACAGCGTGAAGATATATTATCGATGGAATATTTGAAGAAGACAGAATATACAGGATGTCATCAGGGAATGCGTTACCGGCTGGAAGGTGTTGCCGGTGAAGGGGATGAGAAAAGACTGCGCTGTACAGTCTGGCCGGAACCGTTTAACTTTTATAAGACACCTGATGAGAAAAAAGAGATGGCAGAGTTTGGTTTTTGTGAAGAAGGTGTGACAGAAGCGATTGCCTGGATGAACCAGAAACTATAATGGCAATGACGAAAAACTGACCAGACTCTGGTACTTTTCTGCGGAGAAAATCATATGTTAAAATATATATACCGGGATTTGATGTCCATGGTGCGGTTCCTTCCTTATGGTATTATACTGGGAGGATTTATTTCCGTTACCCTTTTATGGGTGGCGGACAAAGTGTGGAAGAAGAAAGGAAAGGCACCGGAAGCAGTGTGGGGGAAGGTTGCCTTCTGTATTTATATTGCGGTGATGCTGATCATCACATTTTTGTCCAGGGAGAGCGGCAACGGTCATGTGCTGGATCTGGAATTGTTTTCCACATGGGGAATTAACGACAGGAATAATGCCTATGTGGTAGAAAATGTGCTTTTATTTATTCCCTTTGGATTTCTGGGGGCATATGCTTTCAGGCCCATGAAAGGGTTTTTCTGTTCGGCATTTCTGGGTACGGTCACCAGCCTGCTGATTGAAACCCTGCAGCTGGTCACGGGAAGGGGATTTTTTCAGATAGACGATATTCTGACCAATGCGCTGGGAACCGTTATCGGATATCTGGTTTTCCGTATTATTTCCCTTTTCAGGAAGTAAAAAACCCCGTCGCAAAGAGGGGCAAGGACCAGCCCGGCATGGGACAAATATCCATGTAAACAGGAAGCATGTCTATTTTCCCCAATTCCTGCGGGGATAAAAGGGAAAATCAGGCTGTCAGGTAGGAACGCATGGTGCGGAGGGCATTTTTTTCCAGGCGGGAGACCTGGGCCTGGGAGATGCCGATGGATTCCGCTACTTCCATCTGTGTTTTTCCCTCAAAAAAGCGCATGGAAATAATTTCATGTTCCCTGGTATTCAGGCGTTTCATGGCTTCGCTGAGGGAGAGATGTTCCACCCAGTTTTCTTCCTTGTTTTTCTTGTCGCTGATCTGGTCCATCACATAGAGCGTGTCGCCGCCGTCCGTGACAATGGGTTCATACAGACTCATGGGATTCTGGATGGCATCCAGGGCGTAGGCGATATCTTCTTTGGAGATGCCGATCTCGCTGGCGATTTCTTCCATGGAAGGCTCTTTCAGGTTTTTCCTGGTCAGGGAATCCCTGGCATAGATGGCCTTGTAGGCAGTGTCCTTCAGGGAGCGTGACACCCGCAGCTGGCTGTTGTCCCGCAGAAACCGCCTGATTTCCCCGATGATCATAGGTACGGCATAAGTGGAGAATTTCACATTCAGGGAAGTGTCAAAGTTGTCGATGGCCTTGATGAGACCGATACATCCGATCTGGAACAAATCATCCACATTTTCATTGCTGGAGGCAAAGCGCTTGATAACGCTTAAAACCAGGCGCAGGTTTCCCTCGATATAGGCTTCCCTGGCTTTCTCGTCCCCGGCTTCGATCTGCTGAAAAAGGGCTTCCTTTTCCTCTGCCTTCAAAAGCGGTAGTTTTGCTGTATTTACGCCGCAGATTTCCACTTTTCCCTGTGTCATGATTATCCTCGTTTCTGCACTGCCGTGCCTGATGATAGGCTACAGTCCGGATGCGTTTCGGAGCTGTCGCGGTTATAGTGGTAGTATGTGCCCGAAGATGAAAAATATTCATTTTTTCTTTTCCCCGTTCTTATTTGCCCCGGGGCAGCATATTTCTAATAGGGAAGAATGGATTTTTGGAAGGTGCGGTTTTATGCTTTATTCCGAACTGAAAAACAAGGATGTCATCAATGTGAAAGACTGCAGGAAACTGGGACGGGTCTGTGACCTGGAGTTTGACCCCTGCAGCGGCTGTATCTGCAAGATCATGGTTCCGGGATGCAACAGACTGCTGGGATTCATAAATTGTGAACCGGATATCGTGATTCCGTTCAACCAGATTAAACAGATAGGGCCGGACATTATTCTCGTTGACATTCGCTGTTGAATATGGTACGTTAAAGGAGAAAAGGAATGTGCCAGGGGGGTGGATTGAAATGAAATGTCCTTATTGCAGCCATGAGAATACCAGGGTGATTGACTCAAGACCCACGGAGGATGACAATTCCATCCGGCGCAGGAGAGCATGCGATGAATGCGGGAAGCGTTTTACCACATACGAGAAGATTGAGACCATTCCGCTGATCATCATCAAGAAAGATGAGAACAGGGAGACCTATGACCGCTCCAAGATTGAGGGCGGCCTGATCCGGGCCTGCCATAAGCGGCCGGTGAGTGTCCAGGATATCACAAAGCTGGTGGACGAAGTGGAGAATGAGATTTTCAGCAGGGAAGAGAAAGAGATTTCCAGTCAGGTGATAGGGGAACTTTTGATGAACAAGCTGAAGGACCTGGACGCGGTTGCATATGTGCGATTTGCGTCTGTCTATAGGGAATTCAAGGATATCAACACTTTTATGGATGAGTTGAAAAAAGTGCTGGAATAAAGGAAAGAAGCAGCTGCCGCAGTGGAGGAAACCTCAATTGCGGCAACTTTTCTTATGCGCAGGGGCGCGTAAGGAAGCTTGTTGCTAACGCAACAGGCGCCCCGCGCGTCGGGTAGTGGAAAGGGGCGTTCCCCTACCCGATTGGGATGAGCAAACCCCTGACCGGAACTAACCGGGCAGGCGCGGGGGTTTTGTCAGGAAGCGGTAGAGACAGCCCAGGTAGAGCAGCCCCAGGGTCAGCTGGCCCGTAAGGATTCCCCACAGATAACCGCTGATTCCGAAGCGGGGAACGGCGATGAAGATAAAACCCAGGCGGATCAGCAGGCAGACCACATTCATGGAGAAAATATGCCCTGCGAGGCCCAGTCCCTGGAGAATGCTGGAAAGCGTGGTGTCCAGGTAGAGAAAGGGACAGATAAAACCAAGTGTGGTGATAAAATACCCGGCCAGCGGGCTGTGAAACAGGGTGTTGCCGGCCCATTTTCCCAGAAATACAAAAGCGCACATACAGCAAAATCCCATAAGGGCACAATATTTTACGGTGCGCAGAGTGGTTTTTCTGACCATTTCCATGTTTCCCAGGGCATAATTTTCCGAGATAATGGGCAGCAGAAGCACTGCCACGGAACTGGTCAGGGCATTGGGGAAGAAAATAAAGGGCATTGCCATTCCTGTGAGCACGCCGTAGACGCTTAAGGCAGTGGCTCCGTCATAACCGTAAAGTTTCAACTGGGAAGGGATGGAGACGGATTCTATGCTCTGCAGAAAGTTCAAAACAATACGGTTTGCCGTCAGCGGCAGCGCCATGGAGAGTAGCCTGCCGTATAGGGCGTGGGAGGAAAGGGCCGGAAATTTCCGCAGGCCCTCCTGGGAGGCAGCCTGTAAACTTCTCTTTTTCTGGGGACAGATGGCTGCAATTGTCAGCAGCATGGAGACCAGCTCGCCCACAGTAAGTCCCAGTACGGCCACACTGACAGAGGGGACGCGTCCCATGGACAGCGCCCAGGCCGACACTATGTATACGCAGCCCACCCGGGCTGTCTGTTCCAGAAGCTGGGCCCCGGCAGGGATACCGGCTTTTTTTATGCCGTAAAAATATCCGTTGATGCAGGAATGGACTGCGCTGAAGGGCACGGAAAAAGACAGGATGCGCAGCATGGGTGCGGTGCGGGCCTCCCGTAGCAGGTAAACGGATATGGGGTCCGCGAAAAAGAAAAGGACCATATTGCATAGGATAGAAAGAGGCAGGGAAATACTCAGGCCCAGCGCCAGGGGGGCAAGGGAGGGGGTTTTGCGGGCAGCGCTCTGTTCTGCCACCAGTTTGGAGATGGCTGTCTGGTATCCGGCCGCGGTCAGGGAAAAAGACAGGGATAACACCGGACTCAAAAGCTGGTATATGCCCATTCCCTCCTCCCCGAACAGCCGGGAGAGCCAGATCCGGTACACAAAACCGATAAGCCGGCTGACGATACCAGTGGCGGTGAGGATGAAAGTTCCCACGATCAGGGGGTGATGTTGCTTAGCTGTCATTGCGTTTTTGGACTTTCATTTTTCACTATTATATTCCGTGGGAGAAGCCCGCAGAACAGAGGCCGGAATGTTTGAATTGTATTCCGGGACGGTTTATGTTAGAATAGGTAAGGTGTTTCGGGCCATGCCGGACCTTTTGTCTGCCATCGAAAGTCTGCGCCAGACCCGCGGTCCGTATTCACAAGATTTGTGTCTGTGCACTGCAAAGCCATATATGGCTTGTCACAAACTCGGTTATGCGCAAAAAAGCGCAGAAATGGAGGAAAAAATGATATATCTGGATAATGCGGCTACCACAAAAACCGCCCCGGAAGTGGTGGAGGCCATGCTGCCATACTTTTCGGAAAATTACGGTAATCCCAGTGCCATATATTCCCTGGGTTCCGCGGCCAAAAAGGCCGTAAACGAAGCCAGAAGAAACATTGCCGCCGTCATCGGGGCAAAGCAGGAAGAAATTTATTTTACCGCCGGGGGATCGGAAGCCGACAACTGGGCCCTGAAGGCCGCGGCGGAAGCTTACGCCGGGAAGGGCCGGCATATCATCACGTCCAAAGTGGAACATCACGCCGTGCTCCATACCTGCCGGTATCTTGAGAAAAACGGTTATGAGGTCACTTATTTGAATGTGGACCGGGATGGAATTGTAGACCTGGAGGAACTGAAAGGCGCCATACGCCCCGACACGATTCTGATCAGTGTAATGTTTGCTAACAATGAGATCGGCACCGTGGAGCCGGTCAGGGAGATAGGCGCCATTGCCAGGGAGAGGGGAATCTTGTTCCACACGGACGCGGTGCAGGCATTCGGACAGATTCCCATAGATGTGGAGGAAATGAAGATAGACATGCTCAGCGCCAGTGCGCACAAGCTGAACGGGCCAAAGGGGACGGGGATGCTGTATATCCGCTCGGGACTGAAAGTCCGTTCCCTGATACACGGAGGCGCCCAGGAGAGAAACAGAAGGGCCGGGACGGAAAATGTCCCCGGCATTGTGGGTTTTGGCGCCGCCGCAAAAAGGGCGCTGGGGATGATGGCGGAAAAATCAGGGAAAGAGTGTGAGCTGAGGGATTACCTGATACAGCGGATTGAGGCGGAAATTCCTTACTGCCGGCTCAACGGGCACCGCCGGACGCGGCTTCCGGGCAATGTCAGTTTCTCCTTTCAGTTCATAGAGGGGGAATCCCTTCTGATCATGCTGGACATGAAAGGAATCTGTGCCTCCAGCGGTTCGGCATGCACTTCAGGTTCCCTGGATCCTTCCCATGTGCTTCTGGCCATCGGGCTGAAACATGAGGAAGCCCACGGATCCCTGCGCCTGTCCCTGTCGGAGGAAAACACAAAAGAGGAGCTGGATACGGTGGTGGACCAGCTGAAGCAGATCGTGTCCAGGCTGCGGGAAATGTCCCCGCTGTATGAGGACTTTGTGAAAGCGCAAAAACAGTAAAAATCCGGAAAGGGAGAATCGGTTATGTATAGCGAAAAAGTGATGGATCATTTTCAAAATCCCAGAAATGTAGGCGAGATAGAGGATGCCAGCGGTGTGGGAACCGTGGGAAACGCAAAATGCGGCGATATTATGAGGATATTTCTGGATATTGACCAGGACGGGATTATCCGGGAGGCAAAGTTCAAGACCTTTGGGTGCGGAGCCGCGGTTGCCACCAGCTCCATGGCCACGGAACTGGTGAAGGGCAAGAGTATACAGGAAGCCCTGCAGGTTACCAACAAGGCGGTAATGGAGGCGCTGGACGGGCTGCCGGCGGTAAAGGTGCACTGTTCCCTTCTGGCGGAGGAGGCCATTCACGCCGCGCTCTGGGATTATGCCCAGAAGAACGGAATCGTCATCGAGGGGCTGGAAAAGCCCAGAGCCGACATTCATGAGGATGAGGAAGAAGAGGCGTACTGACCCCCAAAACGCCGCCGGACCAGGGGAGAAGCAGAATGAACAGCGGAATTAAAGTGGATGGAAAATATAAACTGCTTGTGGTAGAAGATGATGAGGTGATCGCCGGGGAAATGGAACGGCATCTGGAAAAATGGGGATATGATGTGTACTGTACACGGGATTTCGGCAATGTAATGACGGAATTTGCAAAGTTTATGCCCCATTTGGTATTGATGGATATCGGGCTACCTTTTTTCAACGGTTATTACTGGTGTGCCCAGATCCGGCAGATTTCCCAGGTGCCAGTCATTTTTGTATCTTCTGCCGGGGATAACATGAATATTGTCATGGCGGTGAATATGGGCGGGGACGATTTTCTGGTAAAACCCTTTGAACCGGAAGTTCTCTCTGCCAAGGTTCAGGCCATGATCCGGAGAACCTATGCCTTCCGGGGACAGACAAATCTGATGGAATGCGGGGGGCTGATACTGGATCTGACGGATGCATCCCTTCTGGTGGAGGGAAGGAAACTGGAACTGACCAAGAATGAATTCCGCATCCTGCAGCTTCTGTTTGAAAATGCGGGCAGGACGGTGTCCAGGGAAATGATCATGAAAAGACTCTGGGACAATGACTGTTTTGTGGATGACAATACCCTGACGGTAAATATGACAAGACTGAGAAAAAAGCTGGAGGCCGCCGGGGCAGGACAGCTGATACACACCCAGAAAGGGCTTGGATACAGGTGCGGGGGAGATCACTAAAGGGGAAACAAAAGCCTTGTATTTTGGGGTGCAGGGGGTGGAAATGAGATTATGGAGCCGGTACTTACGGGAAAAAAAGAATACGCTGTTTCTGCTTTTGCTGACAGAATTTTTGTTTTTGTCCGTGGGCAGTCTGTATCAGATAGAAAATCTGCCGAAGCTTTTCTATGCCGCGGTTCTGGTTTTTGCGGTGTGGGTGATCGGGGGCTTTTTGGACGGTTTGAAATATGTTCGCAAATCCCGACAGCTGGAAATGGAATTTCAACATTTCTGCCAGTCCGGGGAGCTGGTTACGGGGAGCGGTGCGGGGGATGAACCGGCACGGCTGCCGGATTCCATGGAAGAAACCGACTCTTATGAGGAGGCGCAGGCTTATTTTCTCCGGACCCTCTGGGAAGCGCAGGACAGGGAGCGGAGGAAGTGGGAGGAGCGCACCGCGGAATGCGGGGATTATTATGTGATGTGGACCCATCAGATTAAAACCCCCATATCGGCCATGAAGCTTTTGTTCGAGCGGATTGACTACGGCGTCAGGGATGGGTTTCTGGTCAGGGAGGAATTGTTTAAAATCGAACAGTACGTGGAGATGGTGCTGGCTTTTCAGCGTCTGGAAAGCATATCTTCCGACCTGGTGCTGCAGCAGTATGATTTATATCATCTGTTAAAACAGGCGGTGAAAAAATATTCCGTGCTGTTTATCAACAAGGGGCTGAAGCTGGAACTGGAAGAAATGGAATTTAAAATAGTGACGGACGAAAAATGGTTTATCTTTGCCCTGGAGCAGCTTCTTTCCAACAGCATCAAATATACACCGGAGGGAAAAATCGCCATTTGGACCAAAAGACAGGAAGGGCAGATTTTGCTTTTCCTGGAAGACACGGGAATCGGCATCCACGCGGAAGACCTGCCGCGTATTTTTGAAAAGGGGTTTACGGGCTATAACGGGAGAATGGACCGGAAGGCCACGGGCATCGGACTGTATCTGTGCCGCAGGATACTGAATTATCTGGGGATTCATGTGAAAGCAGAGAGCGAAGAGGGGAAAGGCACCAGGATGGTTCTTGAAATACCGTGGGAAGAAAAAAACGAAAAGGCCTCAGGGTAAAATTGTATTCAGGTGAACAGCGACGGTAAATCAGGATAAAATCCCGGTATTGATTCCGAAATAAATATCTTGTAAGATAATTTATGGGAAGCTGGTCCGGAACGCGGACCTTATGGCATTGAGTTGTGACACAGAAAGGACAAAAGGATGCAAAGGGACGAATTAGCGCTGACTCATGTGGGTGAAAACCAGAGTGAATATTTAAATGCCGTCACCCCGCCGGTATTTTTAACTTCGCTGCATATTTTTGACAGTATGGAGGGGTATCAGAATCACAAAGAGGATGGGGCATATGTGTACGGAAGAGAGGGAAATCCCACGGTGGAGATCCTGGAAAAGAAGGTTGCCGCACTGGAACAGGGCTGTAAGGCAGTGGCGTTTTCCAGCGGAATGGCGGCGGCGTCCGCGGCAATTCTCTCTGTGTGCAGGGCAAAAAGCCATATTATCTGTATGCGGGATGTGTATGGGCCGGTGAAGGGAATCCTGAACGGGTATTTTATTCCCAGGATGGAAATGCGTGTTTCTTACTGGGACGGAAAAGACCTGGACGAACTGGAGTCCCTGATCTGTGAGGACACGGATTTGATTCTGCTGGAAAGCCCCGCCACATTTGTCTTTTCCGCGGTGGACATCAGGGGGGTCACCCGGATTGCAGGAAAGCGGGGAATCAGGACATATATTGACAATACATATTGTACGCCGCTGTACCAGAAGCCGCTGGAAATGGGCGTGGATATTGTCATGCATACCATGTCAAAATATATCGGCGGACACAGCGACATCATCGGCGGTATTCTTGTGGTGAATGACGAGGAACTGGGAAAGACACTGTATGAAAATATCAGACCCTGGTTCGGCGGCATTTTAGGCCCCATGGAAGCCTGGCTTGCCATTCGCGGGCTGCGTACCCTGAATCTGCGGGTGGAGAAACACCAGCAGACAGCCTTTGCGGTGGCGGAATATCTGGAAAAGCATCCAAAAGTGGAAAAGGTATATTATTCGGGGCTTCCGACCCATCCCCAGGCAGAGTTGATCAGAAGTCAGCAGAGCGGTCACACGGGCCTGATGAGCTTTACGGTTCACGGGGGTGCGGAGACGGCCATAAAGCTTGTGAATCAGCTGAAGGTGTTTGAGATAGGGTGTTCCTGGGGCGGTTTTGAAAGTCTTGCCCTGTGTCCTCTGGTGAACGCTTCCCAAGAGGAGCTGGATTTCCTGCACCTTGGGGAAAAGGGCAGGGGACTGATCCGCATTCACTGCGGCCTGGAGGGGAGCGAAGTACTGCTGGAAGATCTGGAACAGGCGCTGAAACAGATATAAATGGATGAAAGAAAGATAAAAATCCGCTGACTTATCCGTGAAAACGGGGGTCAGCGGATTTTTTTTATGCGCAGCCCCGTGCAGAGGAAATATGCCGCTGAAGCGGCGCACGGGGCGCGCGGCGAGCAGAGGAGAAGGGCATTCCCCTACTGGATTGCACACGGGTGCATAAGGAAAATTGTTGCTAACGCAACATGCACCCGGCGCGCGAGCAGAGGAGAAGAGCGTTCCACTGCTGGATTACATAGGCCCGTGCACCCGGCGCGACTCCTGGCACCTGGAAATATGCCGCTAAAGCGGCGTATGGGCCGTGCGGCGAGCAGAGGATGATCAAACACGTTCTCGCAAAAATTGGCAGATTTGTGCAAAAAAAGACAAAAAAGCGAAAATCTTTTTATATACAGTGCCCAAACGGGATGCTAATCTGGGAGAGAAGAGAAGATCATTTGAACTGTCCGTGAGGGCATGGAGGATTGAAATGAAGCGGTCAGAGATTAACAGGGCACTGAAGGAACTGGAACAAATGTGTGAAACATATCATTGCTATCTGCCCCCTTTCTGTCATTTTTCTCCGGATGACTGGAAGCAGGCGGGAGCGGAATATGATGAAGTCCGGGACTGTATGCTGGGCTGGGATATTACGGATTTCGGCATGGGGGATTTTGACAGGCTGGGATTTTCCCTGATTACCATACGGAACGGCAGCCGCGTGCATCCGGAAAAGTATCCGAAAGTCTATGCGGAGAAGCTTTTGTACCTGAAGGAAAAACAGCGGGCGGCCAATCATTTCCACTGGTACAAAACGGAAGACATCGTGAACCGTGGCGGCGGAAATGTACTGATCCGGGTCTATAACAGCCTTCCTGACGAAGGGATAGACTATGAAAATGATGTGCACATACACAAGGATGGCCGTCACTTTACCGTTCCTGCAGGCACGCAGATCCGGCTGACACCCGGTGAAAGTATCTGGATTACCCGGAAAATGTATCATGACTTTGCGGTGGAACCGGGGACCGGACCGGTGCTTCTGGGAGAGGTAAGCCAGTGCAATGACGACAACAGTGACAACCGTTTTGAGCCGCCGGTGGGACGTTTCCCGGAAATCCAGGAGGATGAGGCGCCTTACCGCCTGTTGTGCAACGAATATCCGTAAATGAATCCGGCTGGACAAGTTCTGCCGGTCCTGAATACGGCCCCGGAATATCATGAGTACAGGCCGGTCAGTGTAAATCTGCCATAAGCAGAATGCCGCCGATGGGGCGGGTACGGAGGATTGAGATGAGGAGAGAGATTTCCGACAGTGTATTTTCATTTAAAAGTCAGGACAGTATCCTGAAACCGCAGCATCTGGGTATATCGGGCAGCCGTGTCAGCGTCCTGACGCCTGCAGGGAGTGTGACGGGACTTTCGTCCCTGCAGGCGGCGCCCTATGCCAATACCGGATTCCGGTCAGAAGTCAGGATAGACGGGGAGGACATTCCCTGCGACAGCTATGTGTGGAGGGTCAGCCTTCTGGAGAGGAGGGGGCGGAGCCGCCGGTTTGAGGTCACAAGCATGACGGTCATTCCTCCCCACAAAAATACGGTCATACAGGCTGTGACCATAAAAAACCGCACGGACCGCAACCGGAACATTCCTTTGGAACTCTGGTACCGGGGAAATACGGAATACTGCCGGGACTGGGTGTTCGACCCGCCGGTCGCCGCCCGGAAGGAGCCGGAAGAGGTTTTGCAGACGGAAAATAGGCTGATCCTGCAAAACAAGGATGATTCTTCCCTGATTATGACAAGTTCCCTGAACCCGAAACTGTTTGAGAAGGCCAGAATTCTGCAGGGCAGGGCAGAAATTGCCCCGGGAGGCAGTGTGACAGTCTATTTTTCTTTTCACTCGGGAAAAAGGGATACCACGGACCCGGAAAGCCGCCTTGTTGCAAAGGATTACGAAAAATACATGGACGAGGCTTTTTTGTGGGAAGAAAACCAGGAAAAAAGGCTGCTGGACACCCTTCCTTCCTTTTCTTGTGAGGATGAAAGATACCGAAGCTTTTATTACCGCTCCCTGGTGACACTGCTTATGAACCGATGGGAGATACCGCTTTTCAGACTGAATCCCTATTACAGCACGGGAGGTACGGGCGGCGGGTGCATGTGCAGCTATCTCTGGGACTTTGCGGCACCCTGGGAAATTATGCCGCTGACAGACCCGGAAACCGTAAAAGAGGAGATCAAGGCGTTTCTGGCGGTGGATCTGGGCAAGTCTTACGCCATTATGCCGGTGGACGGAAAAGCCAACGGGCCCTGGTATCCCATCAACCAGGAGAAAATTGTGGCCCTGATATATTATTATCTTGCCAACACGGGAGACCTCTCCATTCTGGACGATACCGCCGGGGACAGAACCGTCATAGAATGGGTGAAATTTCATGCGTACTTCGGGGATGATCCCGGGGAGGCGGTAAGCCTTATTGATTATGGCATCAAGGGGGAAGACCATCTGGAACTGCGGAAGGGAATCCCTTATCACGGAATATTGCCGGACCTGAATGCAAGGCGCTATCTTACATACCGGCGCGCATCCGAAATCCTCAGTCTGTACGGAACCCCGGATGAGAAAATGATGGACAGGGCAGAGCAGCTGAAAGAGCTGGTGAAAAAGGAATTGTGGGATAGGGAAAAAAAGTGGTTCCGCTTCCTGATTGACGGAAAAGAGGGAATCCGCTATACCGTACAGATGTTTAAATTTCTGGACAGCCCGGGGATAGACGACGAGATCCGGGAGGGATTGCTCACCCATCTGAATGAGGAAGAGTTTCTCTCGGAGTTCGGGCTCCACAGCATGAGCAAGCTGGATGAGGCATATGACCAGGATGACATTGACAATGGGGGCGGCGGGATCTGTTCCATATTTGTTCCGGCCATTCTGCACCAGCTTTACACAATCGGAAAATGCGGGCTGGCAAACGATATTTTCCGCAGAGTGCTCTGGTGGGGGGAAAGAATGCCTTACTGGGGAGACTCCCTTACGGCGAATGCCATTGCCTATAGGGAAGACACGCCCCTGCAGGCTGCCATAGGGTCTTCCGCGGGGGCACAGATGATGATATTCGACATATTCGGAATCCGCGCGGATTTTGAGGGCAGAGTCACCATAAATCCCGTAAAGGAGGCACCTGCGTCCAATATGAGGCTGACGGACATGAAGTTAAGAGGAAAAACATTCAGCGTTTTCCTGGAAGAAGAATCCTACACGGTAGAATATGGTGGAAAAAGCCGAAACAGCCCCTATGGACAGAAAATTACCTTATAAGAAAATCCATGACGGAAGAGACACAGAACTGGACTAAAAGCAGAGAGACGGAACTGGAAAATAAAACAGTCACGGAGCGGACATGCCCGGGAGAATATGCAGATGCTGTCTATGCAGCTGCATATTACTCCCCCAAAATGGGCATGGGAGCAAAGTGACGGAACTGGAATAAAAGAGGAGGAAAAAAATGCCATTATATGAAGGAAGACACAATGCGGAAAATTACATTCAGGTATCGGAGAATACAAGAAATGCCGTAATATGCGGCACAGAGGCCTCGCTGCAGGAAATCGCAAAGATCATAAAGGAAGCACCCGGGGCAGTGGCCCTGGATGGCTGGTATGGCGTACCCTTCCGGACCCTGGCTGAGGAGCTGGAAAAGCTGTGCGGAGACAAGGAATTTATTTTCATGGATACCGTTTACAAGACGCCGGAGCAGATCATGGCATATAAACAGGAATTTCTCACAGAGGATCCCTCTTTCGGGTATTGTAACATGGAGGGCCGGATTACGGATCTTCTGGAAGAGGAAAAACTTTCGGCATTGTCCGGCAGGCTGGGGAAGGGAACCGTGGTAACTGGTTATGGGGCGGCAGTGCCCGCACTGGCGGACAAATACAGCAGAATCATTTATCTGGACAAGACCCGCCAGCCCATGCTCTGGCAGATGTGGGACGGGGAGCTGGTTCCTTTTGGGGCCACGGAGCCCAGGAAGGATTACGGCTGGAAGGAATACTATTATTGCGATTATTATTTACTGCATTTTCAGAAACATTTCCTGATGGAAAAAATGGATTTCTATGTGGAAGCAGTGGATTTTGAGAACCTGAAAATCATGCCCAGGTCTGCCTATGATGAGATTGTGCAGTCCATGCTGAATTATCCGGTGAAGGAAGTGGAGATTTACCAGCCCGGGCCCTGGGGCGCTTACCGGTACAGGGATCTCTGGGACATCAGCGGACTGGAATGCAATGCCTGGAATGAACTGGCCGGACCGGAGCTGTCCGTCCTGATCGATATAGGAGAGGGAAAGACACTGAACATGCCCTTTGTGAATCTGATGCAGTATCCGGAGCGCCTGGTGGGAAAATATCTGCATGAGACCTATCCCCATCTGTTCCCGCTGGATGCATGGCTGGATGATGGCTATTTCCCGGAGCCGCAGCCTGCGGAGCGGATTTCCATGCCCATACACACGCATCCGGACACTGCTTATGTGAAGCGGTATTTCAACGAGCCCATTGGGCGGTACGAGACTTACTATATTGCGGAGGCATATGAAGGCGCCAACACCTGGATGGGCTTCTATAATGATGTGGATCTGGAAGAATGGGAGGCCAAGTGCAGGGAGTCGGACAATAAGAAAGAGATTCCGGACTGGAAGGACTATATCTGTAACTGGAAGTCCAATGTGGGAGATCTGTACCTGATTCCGCCCGGAACGGACCACGGACACGGCGGGAATCAGATGGTGCTGGAACTGGACACCTGCCCCTCCATTGCGGGAACGGAATATTCGTTCTTTTCCTACGATTTTGCCAGAAATTCCTGGGACGACAAAACCAAAACCATGACGGCAGCCCCCATGAAAATGCATCTGGACCACTCTTTCCGCGTATCCAAATTCAGGAGGGAAGACTATGTGGAAAAGAAGCTGCGGGCAAAACCTTCCGTGGTGAAATGGACAAAAGATTACTATATTGACAGATATTCCTCTGTGCCGGAAATGCCTTTTGAGATAGAGAGAATTCATTATATGAAAAAAGCGGAATATGACACGGAAGGGAAGTACTGCCATGTGATCACGCTGACAATGGGAAAGAGCGCCAGAATATACAGCAGGAAAAATCCGCAGTTTTCCGCAGAGATCCGTTTATTCCAGGCAGCAGTCATCCCGGCAGATTTCGGGGAATATGTGATAGAATCTTCCGGAGAAGGCGGAAATACGGCAACTCTGGTGCGGTGGAAAAAGGGATAGGCCAAAAAACAAAAATATGCACAAAAAGAACAAAAAATCGAAATATGTTTTATATACAATGCCCTAAAAGTCTTTTACACTAATAACAGAAGAGATGCCTGACAGAGAATCACTGATCAGTCTGCCGGGGCAGATGCAGCATAAGGGAAGGAAATGCCAGGCGGATGCAGCGTACATGGGGGTATACGGATGAAGGGAAAGGAATATGCGGTAAAAAGGGAAAAGAAGAAAATGCAGCCGGGTGTGAAACTGTTTCTGGCCACGCTGCCGTTTCTGGGTATGTACTTTTTGTTTTCATATCTGCCGCTGGAAGGCTGGAAATATGCATTTTTTGATTACAAACCGGGGTACAGTCTGGCAGACTGTGAGTTTGTGGAATTCAAATATTTTGCCATGATGTTCAACAATCCGGTTACCAGGCGGGAGACCATACGTGTCCTGACCAACACCTTTATCTACAGCGGAATCGGGATTCTGGGATCTGTGCTCCCCATGTTTTTTGCCATTTTCCTGAATGAACTTCCCGGAAAAGGCATGAAAAAGCTTATCCAGACCGTGACCACCGTTCCTCATTTTGTGAGCTGGGTTCTGGTATACTCTCTGGTCTTCGCCATGTTTTCGGTGGAGACCGGCGCGGTGAACGTACTGCTGCGGAGCCTGGGCCTGGTGGAAAAGGGAATCAATTTCATGGCCTCGTCGGAACATGTGTATCTGACCATGTGGCTGTACGGAATGTGGAAAGGCCTGGGCTGGAGCGCCATTGTATACCTGGCGGGAATCAATTCCATTGACCAGGAACTGTATGAAGCCGCCGCCGTGGACGGGGCAGGGCGTTTCCATAAAATGTGGTATATCACCATACCCGGACTGATGCCTACTTTCGTCACATTGCTGCTTTTAAGTATCGGCAGTTTCTTAAGCAACGGGGTAGACCAGTATTACGTATTTCAGAATGCCTTTAACCGCTCAAAAATTGAGGGACTTGACCTTTATGTCTACAATCTGGGTCTGGGATCCGGCAATATCCCCTATTCCACAGCCATCGGGATACTGAAATCCCTGGTGGGGCTGGCGCTGTTGTTCCTTTCCAACGGGGTGTCCGGAAAAGTGCGTGGAGAGAAGATACTGTGACAGAGGACGGGAACAAAAGGCAGGGCGGCCAAAAGACAGCGGCATGACGGCAACCGGGCAGGCCCGGGAAGATGAGGTAGGGTATGAAAAAAACATTTTTGGGAAAAAGAAAAATAAAGACAGGGGACGTGGTGTTCCAGACAGTGAATATCCTGTTTTTCCTCTTGTTCGCGCTGATCTGTATTTATCCCTTTTACTATATTATCATCAATTCCATCAGCGACAACGAACTGGTAAAAAAAGGCATTATCCGATTCCTGCCCCAGGGAATTCATTTTCAGAATTATACCAAGATATTCCAGTTAAACGGAATCGGTCGGGCCGCCGTGAACTCGGTGCTGCGGACGGTGCTGGGAACCGGCGCCATGCTGATATCTTCCACGGTTCTGGGGTATGCTATGAGCAGAAAGGAATACTGGCACAGAAAGTTCTGGTACCGGTTTCTGGTGATCACCATGTATTTCGGCGCGGGACTGATTCCTGGATATCTGAACATGAAGCGGCTGGGACTTCTGAATAATTTCTGGGTGTATGTGCTGCCGGCGTTCGTATCTCCTTACAATATGATTCTGGTGAAGACCTATATTGAAAGCATACCGGAATCGCTGGAGGAGGCGGCCATTGTGGACGGAGGAGGTTATTTTGCCCGGTTTACAAGGGTTATTCTGCCGCTGTGCAAGCCCATCATTGCCACGGTTACCATTTTTACCGCAGTAGGGCAGTGGAATGCGTTTATGGACACCATTCTGTATATGACGGGAAGCAAAAACCAGACATTACAGTCCGTGCTGTATATGTACCTGACACAATCCAACCGTATGGCGGAACTGATGAAGGAGGGAGGTATGGCAGCCCTGAGCGAGGCGGAACGGTATGCGGCCAATCCCCAGTCGGTGCGCCTGACCATAACGGTGGTGACACTGCTTCCGGTTCTGATGATTTATCCATTCTTTCAACGGTATTTTACCAAGGGTATCATGATCGGTGCCGTGAAAGGATGATGAATGTTATAAGGCAATAAAGGTTTCAGGAAAAGATTTCAAAAGGAGAGGTGCAAAGGATGAAGAGACGAATGAAGAAACTTCTGGCGTTATTGCTGTGTTCCGCTACACTCCTGACGGCGTGCGGAAGTCCCGGTGACGCGGGAAGCAGCGCAGGCGGCAGTGACAGTGGAAGCAGTGCAGGCACAGAGAGCAGCGAAAGCGACGGCGGGGGAAGCGGACAGGAAAACAACAGTGAAAGCAAAGAGACCACCACACTGACATTTTATTCCATGTTTGCCGGATCCAATCTGGATGACGCGGAATGGTTCCGGAAGCTGATCCGGGAAAAGTTCAATATTGAGCTGGATGTGGCGGCCGGAAACGGGGATGACAGCGTGATCCAGGCATTCCTGGCCAGCGGGGAACTGACGGATATCACGGCTTTCCGGGATGCCCAGAGTTACCAGGCGGCAGCCCAGGGCGGGATGCTGATCAATCTGGACGACTATAAGGACAAACTGCCGAATCTCTACGAAAATCCGGATTATGAGGCGGCCATTGCCCACACCAGGGATTTGTACGGCGGGTTATATGCCATGCCTACCCAGATCGGGGAAAACGGGGGACTTTTCGCAGTGCCCCAGATGCGCTGGGATCTTTACCAGCAGCTGGGACGTCCGAAAATAGAGACACCGGAGGATTTGCTGACAGTGCTGAAGCAGATGCAGGAACTGGAGCCGGTGTCCAGGGAAGGCGCCAACACATACGGTTTTCAGCTGTGGAATGACTGGGACGGGGATGTGATGCTTGGATTTATGATGGGACTGTGGATGCTTCCTACAGGATATTATGCAACCGGCCCGGGGGGAATCTGTGAGATCAAGGCAGACGGAAGCGGTGCGCCCAAGGGAATGTTCGACGAGGACAGTCATTATATGGAAGGAATCCGTTTCATGTTCCAGGCAAATCAGATGGGACTGATCGACCCGGATTCCGCCAGCCAGAACGAAGAAGCCATGAACAGTAAAATTATGAACGGCGGGGCGTTATTTACAGGGTACGACAGTGTAAAATACGGCGATACGGAGAGTGCGGAGGGCTTTTACGGACTTGCCACCGTCCTTCCGGAGTATTTCCAGTGTGTGGCCAACGCGGACCGTCCTGTGGGATACCGCTGGCGTTACGGCATCAGCTCCAAGTGTAAAAATGTGGACAAGGCCCTGGAGCTTCTGAACTGGTATTACGGCCCCGAGGGAATCAACACCATACTGAACGGTCCGGAAGGCGTACTGTGGGAGTGGAAGGATGGAAAGCAGGTTGCCACCCAGACTTATCTGGATCAGGGACGCACCAGTGTCCTGGCGGAAGGCGGCACCGTGAGCAATGCCAGCTCCTTCTGGGGCGTGACGGGATACAATCATAACTATAAGATAAACCCGGAAAGCGGCCAGACTTACAGACTCAAAGACACGGATCCGGACTTCAGGCCCCAGGCGGCAGACGCCATGAAGGCAGACTGGCAGAGTGTGTATGGGGAATACAGCGCCATGTATGACTATGTGGCGGAGGCAGACGGCGGAAAGCATCTGATCCGGCTGAATTCCATAGGTGATTTCATCGAACCGAAACCGGACGAGATGGACTCCATTACCAAGCAGATCGATGCCATCGTCATTCCGGCCCAGTGGCAGGCAATATTTGCCAAGGATGAAGCGGAATTTAACGCTATTATCGACCAGGCCAGGGCCGATGCCGAAGCTTTGGGATACAGCCGTGTGGTGGAAGACGAGACAGCCAGGTGGGAAGCTGCGAAAAAAATAGCGGAAAACTACGGCGTTAAGGTGGATTGACAATAAAAAATCCTGTCTGTGTCAGGCATCGGTTAAGGTGCCTGACACAGGATGGGAGCTGGTGTGACAGCGGATGAAAGGATCTGCCGGTACAGCAGCTCCTTTTGCATAGAAAAGTCTGGGGAATTTTTGTATGTGAAAAACCGAAAAACCGGCAAAAGGGGAAATTTGCCGCAGAATGGGGCGTAGGGATGACGGGAATGATTTTCAGACGCGCCCCGGAGGCTGGACGGCAGAAAGGGAGGCACCGGACTTTGGATACAAACAGTCTGAAAGTATATGTTGTTGACGACGAACCGTCCATTGTGGAATGGCTGGTCAATAAGGTGGAATGGGAGGTTTATAATTGCGAGGTGGCAGGTTTTTCCACAGACGCCGGGGAGGCGCTGCGCTATCTGGAGGAAACCCCTGTAGACCTGCTGCTGACGGATGTGTGCATGCCGGGGCTGTCGGGACTGGAACTGATCCGCAGGGTCAAGGAAAAATATGCCGACATTTTTGTCATTGTCATAAGCGCCTATGATAAGTTTGAATATGTAAAGGAAGCATTTCAGTACGGCATTATTGATTATTGTCTGAAACCCATTGATGTGAATGAGTTGTATGAATGCCTGAAATCCGCGGAGGCAGCGTATGGTGAGCGGAAAATGAATTATCAGAATCAGGATATCATGGTTTTCCGGAACAGTATTTTTCAGAGACTGATCAATGGTGAGACCAATTCCTTCCGGCTGGACGAGCAGTGTGAGCTGGCGGGAATCGGGCTGAATGTTCCTGTTTTCCAGGTAGTTCTGCTTGATTTGCGTCATGTGGAAAGTATGGGTTATTCTTCGGTCATGAACCGTTTTGCGGGGCTGGACAGGGCGGGATTTTACTGTTTCATGGACAGACATATGAATCTGGTGCTTCTGTTTCTGGGGGAGCACGGATATGATGATGAGGCGGAGAGGGACGTCCGGGAGGTGCTGCGCCGGGAGGGAATCTGGCAGAATACGTTTATCTGTGTGGGCAGACAGCTGAATCATTACCGGCACATCGCGGAAAATTACCAGGTCTGTCATGATTTTCTGGAGGCCCGTTTTCTCCTGGGGAAAAACATAATCCGTACACAGGAATATCCCTATGAAAAATACCTGGCAGTCCTGAAAAACAAAGAGCTGCAGCAGCTGGAGGGCTGCCTGAAAATGGATTCCAGGGAAGGTGTGCTTGCAAGTATGGAAAAACTGGTAAGTGCCTGCCGGAGGGAAGAGGAAAGGGAGGCGGAACTGATATGCCTGGCAGTGTTTCTGGTGAAAAATCTCAGAATACTTTATCCCTACCGGAAAATTCCTGTGCCGGACGGACATCTGGAAACCCAGGGCAGTTCCGGGAAAATGCTGAAGTGGCTGGGGGCGTTTTACACGGATGTTATCCGCGGCCCGGAGGGGCAGGAAAGTGTGCATCCTTATGTGGAGCGGGCCCTGAAGCAAATCCGCCACGGTTATGGGGACAATTCCCTGTCCCTGCAGGAGATGGCAAAGCAGTGCCATGTGTCGGCGGCCTATCTGGGAAAACTGTTCCGGGAACAGACCGGGGATTTTTTCAATGATTATCTGCTGAAAGTCCGCCTGGAAGCGGCCTGCCAGCTTCTCATGGAGGACAGGCTGCGCATCGGCGCCATAGCGGCGGAGGTGGGTTTTTCCAGCCAGAGTTATTTTAACAAGATGTTCCGCAAAAGCTACGGGATACCGCCGGCGGAATACCGGCGCAGGATTTAAGGGGAAGAAGTGCAAAACAGCGGAGGCATCCGGGGAACAGGAGTATCAGGGATGAAAAAAGTGAAAATTTTACAGAATTATTATTCCAGGCTGACATTTACCAGCCTTTTGTCAGCGGGTGTTCTGGTATTTTCGGCTGCGCTGATTCTGTTAATCTGGCAGTATTCTGCCCGGACGGCGTTTGTGGTGCAGGAGTACGGAAAGGTTCTGCAGGAACTGGAAAAAAATTATATTGAAATCTGGAACAATTACTACAAAGTTTTTGTGCCACTGATGGATGATATGAATGCCCATGAAGTCTGGTCTTTCTGTAAGGCGGAGGATTCGGGATATAAACGGTATACCGTACAATTAAATTTTAAGAGAGTGCTGGCGGGTGTCTGCAGGGAGGACGAGAGAATATGGGGAGTATATTTCAGGCGCTTTGCGGACGGCGCCAGATATCTGTATTCCGACGAGGATCAGCAGCTTACGGAAGTTTTCTGGGATTTGGGAAACATGGATGCCACGGAAGAGTTTCAGCGGGATGTCATCGGGGGCAGAAGGCTGAAACCGGATGATGACAGTGATGTCTTTGGAATCCAGTCGGGAATTTTGTCCAGTCAGAGAAATGGGGAAATTTACAAATACCAGATTTCCATATTATATGATTTAAGTTCCTTTGAGAGAATCGTTGCAAAATATGACCCGGATCCCCGGGCCCGGTTTCTGATCACCTCCCCGGAAGGGAAGATCATCTTTGACAGTCAGGGAGCGTATGGCGGGGAGGAAGATTCTTATTTTGAAAATATGGGGAAGGTAATGGAGGAAGCTCCGGTTTACACCGATGGTGTGACCGCGTATCAGAAAGAAGTGCGAACCCTGGAGAGAAGCGGCGGATTTGTGTTTTACCTGATTCCGCAGCATGTGATTGCGGGATTTCAGTTCAACGGGACATCGGGCCTGATTCTTCTGCTGGCAGGGACCATTATTGTGGTATTGTCCATGGTTATGGTGTCCGTGAACCGTCTGGCAAACCGGAAATTCCGGGAACTGGAAAAGGGGATGCACCAGGTGGGCGGAAACAATCTGCATTACCGGCTTCCCATTGGGGAGCGGGAGGACGAATTTGCCCGGATTGCCGTCCAGTTTAACAAAATGTGCGATGACCTGGAAGATATTATCAATAAAAATTATATTTACCATGTCCTGCAGCAGAGCGCGGAATACAAAGCCCTCCAGACTTGTGTAAATCCTCACTTTCTGTACAATTCCCTGGAAGCCCTGCGGGAGGAACTGGACAAAAGCGGTCACCAGGAAGGGGCAGAGATGGTTCTGCTTCTGTCCAGGATTTTTGAATACCAGATAAGGGGCGATAATATTGTGACCATTCAGAAGGAGGCGCTGGCATTGCAGAATTATATCGATTTTGCGTCAATCCGTTATCGGTATGCCTTCGACTATTCCATTGACTTTGCGGAGGAAATTCTGGACTGCGCCGTGCCGAAACAGATTTTCCAGCCGGTGGTGGAAAATTATTTTGTCCACGGACTGCGCGGAGACGGAACCGATTACATCAGAATCAGCGGTTACAAAGGCTCCAGGGATGGGATGATTCATATATGTTTTTACGATAATGGGAAGGGCTTAAGAGAAGAACAGGTCCGCGGACTGAACGCCGCCCTGAAAGATGAGGAGACAGGAGCCCATATCGGACTTAAAAATGTTAACAGCCGGCTGAAGATTTTGTTTGGGAAAGAAAGCCGTGTGGAAGTGACGTCCAATGCACCGGAACCGGGCGCCTGTGTCCTGCTTGTCTTCGGACAGACCATGAAGCTGGATATGAAACTGCAGTACAAGGACCGGCCGGATTAGGGAAAATGCCTTCCCGCCAGCAGCCGGAAAGCGTTTTTTCGAACAAGTTCCGGGACGCCGGGAGCATGCCGGGAAATCATTTTCCCACATGCCCCGGCTGAAAATTCAGATATTGTCCAGATCGATTTTCCCATGCTCGTCTTCAAAATTGGAAACATGGATCTTCATGAGATTCTCCAGTTCCCGATTGGCGGAGCGGGCATTATATTCCGCCACATAACGGAATTTCTTCAGCACGCAGGAATCGGCCCTCAGTGTAAATTTTGACATATTTGAATCCATATGTTACCTCCTATGCCTCTGCCCGCCGTGACGCTGCAGGATCCCGGGCAGAGAGAATAAAGAATGCCTACTTTTTCAGGGTAATATTTGCGTTTTATTATAAATTCAAAAGTTGGTCAAAATCAGAAATGACGGCTATATGACGGCACAAAAAATAAAAAGTTTAAATTCATATTGACAAATGCTGGATTGCTGATTATAATAAAGCAGTGTGTGAAGCGAAAGATTTCCAGTGTGAATGTAGTTCGCATCCCAGCGATGAACAGGAGCCGCCATGTTAATAAACTTATCAGATGTATTGACATCCGAAGGCATGGAACAGTCCAGGGAGATTCCCCTTGAAATGACATGCTTTGAGTGCCGGATGGGAAGTTTTGAGATTCTTTCCAAATCTCCCGTATCCTTTCTTTTTACAAATGAGGGTCCCGGCAAGGTGAAAATCCGGGGAGGCGCAGAACTGGTTTTTGGGACAAGATGTGACCGGTGTCTGGAGGAAGTGCCTGTGGCGCTGAACCTGCGGTTCGAGAGAATTATTGCCGCACCGGGGACGGAAGATGAGGAAGCGGATGAATTGGGCCTGACGGAGAACTGTCAGCTCGATACAGAGACTTTCGTACACAACGAAATTTTGGTTAACTGGCCTGCGAAGATTCTGTGCAGGGAAGACTGCAGAGGGATATGTCCCGTATGTGGACAGAATCGGAATCAGAGGGACTGCGGGTGCGATACTTTCGTGCCAGATCCCCGTATGGCGGTAATACAAGATATCTTCAACAAGAATAAGGAGGTGTAACGATGGCGATTTGTCCGAAGAATAAATCTTCCAAGAGCAGAAGGGATAAGAGGAGGGCAAACTGGAAAATGACCGCGCCCACTCTGGTAAAATGCAGCAAGTGCGGAGCGCTCATGGTGCCCCACAGGGTTTGCAAGGCTTGCGGTTCTTACAATAAGAAGCAGGTTGTCGAGGTTGATTAAGGGGCCGGAGAGTGCTTGTGTCCGGGTTTATTATGTCAGCGAGGAAGGCAGGGCGTTCTGAGGAGCGCCCTTTTTTTATGCGCAGGGGCGCGTAAGGAAATCAGCAGCGAAAGCTGCACGCGCCCCGCGCGGCGAGTAGTGGAGAGGAGCATTCCCCTGCCCGATTGCACAGGGGTGAAGGTATTTCCTTACTTGCTGGTCCTTGAAAAAACACTTGCTTTTTGGATAAGATTCCCTTATAGTTAATATTGGAAATAAGAATGTACGTGAAAGAGTGATGATGGAAAGGAAATCCAATGGCTGAGATAGTAAAAGTGGCTGTAGATGCCATGGGGGGTGACAATGCGCCCGGGGAGATCGTGAAGGGTGCGGTGGACGCGGTAAACGCGGATAAGAGGGTAAAAGTGTTCCTGACAGGCCGGGAAAGCGTGATAAAAGAGGAGCTGAAGAAATATAATTATAGGGAAGAACAGATGGAAATCATACATGCGGAGGAAGTGATAGAAACCGGGGAGCCTCCGGTGATGGCCATCCGCAAAAAAAAGAATTCTTCCATAGTCAAAGCCATGTATCTGGTCCGGGATGGGGAATGTGACGCTTTGGTTTCCGCAGGAAGCACCGGGGCGGTGCTGGTGGGAGGCCAGGTGATTGTCGGCCGCATCAAGGGTGTGGAGAGACCGCCCCTTGCGCCGGTGATACCCCATATGAATGGAGTGAGCCTTCTGCTGGACTGCGGCGCCAATGTGGACGCAAGGCCTTCCCAGCTGCTGCAGTTTGCCAAGATGGGAAGCGTCTATATGGAAAGCGTCATCGGGGTCAAAAACCCCAGGGTGGGCCTGGTGAATATCGGCGTGGAGGAGGAGAAGGGCAACGCCCTTACGAAGGAAGCCTATCCGCTGTTAAAAAACTGTCCGGAGATTCATTTTATCGGCAATGTGGAGGCGCGGGACATCCCCCTTGGCGGGGCAGACGTGCTGGTGTGCGAGGCCTTTGTGGGAAATGTGGTTCTGAAGATGCTGGAGGGAGTCAGCGGGGCCCTGATTCAGAAGATCAAGGACGGCATGATGACTTCTTTCCGTAGTAAAATGGGCGCCCTTCTGGTGAAGCCTGCCCTGAAGCGGACGCTGAAAGATTTCAGCACGGACGAATACGGCGGGGCGCCGCTTCTGGGCCTGAACGGTCTGGTGGTCAAAACCCACGGAAGCAGCAGGGCCATTGAGATCAGGAATTCTATTCTGCAATGCATTGCATTCAAGGAACAGAAAATAAATCAAAAGATCAAGGAACAGGTGGTTCTTGAAGACTAGGGAAAGGAGGGTAGCCAATGGAATTTGAAAAATTAAAGAAAGTCATCGCGGATGTATTGAATGTGGACCCGGATGAGATTACCATGGAAACTACGTTTGTGGATGATCTGGGGGCGGATTCACTGGACGTTTTTCAGATCGTTCTGGGTATCGAAGAGGAATTTGACATTGAAATTCCTGCTGAGAAAGCAGAAAAGATCAATACCGTGGAAGAGGCAGTGGAATTAATCAAAGGTGCTCTGGGATAAGACGCCCTGTCCTTACGGACTTTAACGTTACTTCTGGTAACACTTTAATAGGAGCAGTCCGCTGTGGGACTGCTCATTTGTGTTATCAAGGAATGCGGGACCGTGGATGGAAAGAGAGAAAATCATATAAAAAGAGGTTTGAAAAATGTCAGAGGAGTATAGCATAGAAGCGTTGGAAGAGCGGATTGGCTACCGGTTCCATGACCGGGAGCTGCTCAGGCAGGCCATGACTCACAGCTCTTTTACCAATGAGCAGAAAATACGGAAAAAAAAGAATTATGAGCGCCTGGAGTTTCTGGGCGATGCCGTGCTGGAACTGGTTTCCAGTGAATTCCTGTTCCGTGAGAACCAGACCATGTCAGAGGGGGAACTTACGAAAAAACGCGCATCCATGGTCTGCGAACCGTCCCTGGCATACTGCGCCAGGGATCTGGAACTGGGCAAATTCATGCGCCTGGGAAGAGGGGAGGAATGTACCGGCGGCAGGGGCCGTGACAGCATCATTTCAGATGTGATGGAGGCGGTGATCGGCGCCATTTACATCGATGGAGGCATGGAGAACGCCAGGCAGTTTATCAACCGCTTTGTGTTGTCCGACCTGGAGGACAAGCAGTTGTTCTACGACAGCAAGAGCAGCCTGCAGGAAGTGCTGCAGGGGCGGCTGCGGAAGGACTTTCATTACGAGCTGATGGAGGAGAGCGGTCCGGAACACAATAAATTATTCAGAGTGTCGGTATATATGGAGGAGGAGCTTCTGGGCAGGGGCGAGGGAAGGACAAAAAAAGCGGCGGAACAGCAGGCTGCATACAAGGCGCTGCTGCTTTTGAGGGATAGAGGATGTATTTAAAAAGTATAGAGGTGCAGGGCTTTAAGTCTTTTGCAAATAAAATTAATTTCCAGTTCCACAATGGTATTACCGGAATCGTGGGCCCCAACGGAAGCGGAAAAAGCAATGTGGCCGACGCGGTCCGCTGGGTTCTGGGAGAGCAGCGGGTAAAGCAGCTAAGGGGCGCCAGCATGCAGGATGTCATTTTCTCGGGCACGGAGAACCGGAAACCTTTGAGTTACGCTTATGTTGCCATCACATTGGACAATGCGGACCATCAGCTTGCCATAGATTTTGACGAGGTGACGGTGGCCAGGCGTATCTACCGTTCCGGAGAAAGTGAATATCTGATCAACGGTAGTTCCTGCCGTTTAAAAGATGTAAATGAACTGTTCTATGACACAGGTATCGGCAAGGAAGGTTACTCCATTATCGGTCAGGGACAGATCGACAAGATCCTGAGCGGGAAACCGGAAGAGCGCAGGGAACTGTTTGACGAGGCCGCAGGTATCGTGAAGTTCAAGCGCAGGAAGGCTGCGGCACAGACAAAGCTGGAGAATGAGAAACAGAATCTGGTGCGTGTGAACGATATTCTGTCTGAACTGGAGAAACAGACCGGCCCCCTGGAGCGTCAGTCCGAGACTGCCAGAATTTATCTGCGCAAGCGGGAGGAACTGAAGAACCTGGATGTCAATGTTTTTCTGCTGGAAAACGCAAGACTGCGGGAGCAGCTGAAAAGCGTGGAAGAGAAATACCGGATTGCCAGTGGAGAATTGTCCGAGACCGGTGAAGCCTATGAAAACATCAAGGACGAATACGGCCGGATTCAGGAGGAACTGGAAACACTGGAGTCTGAGATCGAAAAGGCCAGGAGTATCGCCACGGATGCCGGACTGGCCCGGGGGAGACTGGAGGGAGAGATCAATGTCCTGAAGGAACAGATCAATTCCGCACGGGGAAGCGAGACGCATCTGAACAGCCGCCGGAATACGCTGCAGGAGGAAATCGCGGCCAGGGAACAGGACAAGGCAAAACTCCTTTCGGAGCAGGCCAGCACGGACGCGGAGATGGAGGAGACTGCCTCCATGGCTGCGGGGGCAAGACAGAAACTGGACGATATCCAGCAGAAGATAGAAGAGCTGAATAACTGTCTGGAGGCAGGCAAGAACACCATTATCAGTGAGCTGAACCAGAGGGCCACGGTAAAGTCCCAGCTGGGCCGTCTGGATACCATGATGGAGCAGGTGAATATCAGAAGGGCAGAACTGAATTCCCGTCTGCTGAGGCATAAATCCGACGAAGTGGCCAGGGAAGAGAGCTTAAGGCAGATGGAGAGGGCGTTTGAGGCCATCACGGAAGAAATCAGCGCCCTGAACGCAAAGGAAGCATCCATGGAGCAGGAGCTGGGGGGATTCCGGGAAGAGCTTACCAGAAGGGATGCGTCTCTCCGGGAGGCACAGAGTGCGTACCACATGGAGAAGTCGAAGCTGGAGGCCCTGACCAATCTGGCCGAGCGCTATGAAGGCTATGGCGGAAGCGTCAAAAAGGTCATGGAACAGCGGGAAAAGAACAGGGGGATTGTGGGGGTGGTGGCGGACATCATCCAGGTGGACAAAAAATATGAGACCGCCGTGGAGACAGCCCTGGGGGGAAGTATCCAGAATATTGTCACGGACAATGAAGATACGGCAAAACGTATGATAGGATACTTAAAGACGAACAGACTGGGAAGGGCAACCTTCCTGCCCCTGACAGGCATCCGGAATCCCCAGAAATTTAAGGATACACAGGTGCTGGGGGAGAAGGGGGTTATCGGCACTGCGGACACCCTGGTGCGCATTGACGAAAAATACCGGGATGTGGCGTTGTCGCTGCTGGGCAGGATTGTGGCAGTGGACCATGTGGACAACGCGGTGGCCCTGGCGGCAAAGTACCATCACAGCCTGCGCATCGTGACGCTGGAAGGGGAACTGCTGGTTCCCGGGGGCGCTATCAGCGGCGGCGCTTATAAAAACAGCAGCAATCTTCTGGGCAGGCGGCGGGAGATTGAAACCCTGGAGAAGCATGTGGCAGAACTGGCGGCCGAGACGGAAAAAATCAACCGGGGCATCGAAGATACCAAGGCGAGACGTACCAGGATGCGTGTGGACCTGGAGGCCATTAAAAATGACATCCAGCGCAAATCCATAGAGCAGAATACGGCCAGACTGAATATTGCCCAGGCCAGGGAGCGTATGGAGGAGGAAGTGGAAAGCGCCGCCTCCCTGCAGACAGAAGAAAAAGAAATCGAAGAGAAAATGATTCAGATCAACAGCGACAAGGAAAACATACGCCGGGAGCTGGCGGCAAGCGAGGAACTGGAGGCACATACCCAGGAAGAGATCGCGGTTTTCCAGAAGGAGCTGGAGCAGCAGCGCAAAACAGAGACGGAAGCTGCTGCTGCTGCTGCGGAATGGGATCTGAAGGTGGAAAAAATGCGTCAGACCCTTGGGTTCCGCCAGAGCAATGTGGAGCGTATCCAGGGGGAAATCGGGCGGTCCCAGGCAGAACTGGCAGAAATCCTGGATGCCCTGGAAGAGAATGCCCGGGAGCTGGAGCGCAGGCAGCACAATATTACGGAGATAGAGAAAACCATAGAGGCTTCCTTCCAGGCCCAGAGCGAATCCCAGACAAAGCTGAAGGAAGATCTGGCGCGGAAAGAGGAACTGGCAGCCAGGCAGAAGACTTTTTTTGCAAGGCGGGAAGAACTGTCGGAGAAGCTTTCCGGCCTGGACAAGGAGACTTACCGTCTGAATGCCCAGAAGGAAAAAATGGAAGAATCCATGGAGTCCCAGATCAATTATATGTGGGATGAGTATGAGATTACATTGAGTGACGCGGCGGGCCTTAGGGATGAGGAGATGACGGATCTGCCCGCCATGAAGAAGGAGATTGCGTCTCTCAGGGACCAGATCAGGAAGCTGGGGGATGTAAACGTGAATGCCATTGAGGATTATAAGAATCTCATGGAGCGCTTTACCTTTATGTCCACCCAGAGGGACGACCTGGTGGAAGCGGAGAAGACACTGGAAGGCATTATCGAGGAACTTGACAATGCCATGAGAAGGCAGTTTACGGAAAAATTTGCGGAGATCGGAAGGGAATTTGACAAGGTTTTCAAGGAATTGTTCGGCGGGGGAAAGGGAACGCTGGAACTGACTCCCGACGAGGATATTCTGGAAGCGGGCATCCGCATCATTGCCCAGCCCCCGGGCAAGAAGCTTCAGAACATGATGCAGCTGTCCGGCGGGGAAAAAGCGCTGACAGCCATATCGCTGCTGTTTGCCATACAGAATCTGAAGCCGTCCCCGTTCTGTCTGCTGGACGAGATCGAGGCGGCGCTGGACGATTCCAATGTGGGCAGATTTGCAAAATATTTACATAAGCTCACAAAGAACACACAGTTTATAGTCATAACCCACAGAAGGGGGACCATGGAGCAGGTTGACCGGCTATATGGAATTACCATGCAGGAAAAAGGCGTTTCCACTCTGGTGAGCGTGAACCTGATCGACAAGGATCTGGAGTGAAAACGGGAATGATCATGATAGCGAAGGGAGAGTGACGAAAGTATGGGTGAGGGGAAAAAAGGATTTTTTGCCAGATTAAAGGAAGGGCTGACGAAGACAAGGAATAATATTGTCAGGGGAATCGACTCCCTGTTCAATGGTTTTTCCGCCATTGACGACGATTTCTACGAGGAACTGGAAGAGATCCTGATCATGGGCGATATCGGCGTGAACGCTACCATGGAGATTGTGAGCCGGCTGCGGAACCAGATCAGGGAACAGCATATCAAGGAGCCCATGGAATGCAAGCAGCTGCTGATAGAGGGCATCAAGGAACAGATGCGTGTGGATGAGAATGCTTATGATTTCGAGAAAAAGCAGTCTGTGATCATGGTAATCGGCGTCAACGGTGTGGGAAAGACCACATCCGTGGGAAAACTGGCCGGCAAATTTAAGGATGACGGAAGAAAGGTGCTGATTGCGGCCGCCGACACTTTCCGGGCCGCTGCCGGGGACCAGCTGGCAGAATGGGCCAGGCGTGCCGATGTGCCCATGGTGGGGGGAAATGAGGGCGCGGATCCCGCCAGTGTGGTGTATGACGCGGTGAACGCGGCCAGGGCCAGGGGCGTGGACGTGCTGCTGATCGACACGGCAGGACGGCTCCACAACAAGAAGAATCTGATGGAAGAGCTGCGGAAAATGAACCGTATTGTGGACAGGGAATTTCCCAATGCACACAGGGAGAATCTCATCGTGCTGGACGGAACCACCGGACAGAATGCCCTGGTCCAGGCCAGGGAGTTCGGAGAGGTGGCAGACCTGACGGGCATTATCCTGACCAAGATGGACGGTACGGCAAAGGGCGGAATCGCGGTGGCAATACAATCCGAACTGCAGGTCCCGGTGAAGTACATCGGCGTGGGCGAGACCATAGACGATCTGCAGAAATTTGATTCCGACGAGTTTGTAAACGCTCTTTTCGACGTGAAAGGGGAGGAGCCGGAAGACTGAAGGACCCTGTGCACAGGCAGGGGGCCCCGGAACGGCTGCAGGCATAAGGTATTTGCGGCAGACATAAGCGCGCGGGGCCCTTCCACCAAAGGAATGGATGTCTGGAAAAGAGAGCGGGGAAACGGTTTTGCGAGCTTGAATTCACAGATATTTAATAGTATAATCGAATGGATAGGTGTTATTACCTGGACAGATAGAAAATAATTTTAAGGAGGTCGGAGGCAAGTATGATTACCTGGAACAATTTGGATACCATTTCTGCATACCAGGAGCTGCGGAAGGTGACGCCCGTAAATCTCAGGGAGGCAATGACAGGGGAGAACGGGGCGGAACGGGTCCGGAAATATTCTGTTCCCATGGCGGCCGGGCTGGCTTACAATTACGCCGCCAAGCAGGTGGATGACGAGGTGCTGGAAGCGCTTGCAAAATTGGCGGAAGAGACACAGCTTGCGGGAAAGTTTGAAGCTCTTTACAATGGTGAAGTGATCAATACCGGGGAGAAGCGCATGGTGCTCCATCATATGACCCGGGGACAGCTTGGGGAAGGCGTTGCGGCCGATGGCGTGGACAAGCGCAGCTTTTACGTACAGGAGCAGAAAAAAATCGCTGAGCTGGCAAATAAGGTACATGCCGGTGAAATCACAAACGCGGCAGGGGAGAAATTCACCACCGTGGTGCAGATCGGCATCGGCGGCAGTGACCTTGGCCCCCGCGCCATGTATCTTGCGCTGGAAAACTGGGCGAAGGTAAACAATACTTTCAAAATGGAGGCCAGATTCATCAGCAATGTGGACCCCGATGACGCCGCGGCCGTGCTGAATACCATTGACGTGGCCCATTCCCTTTTCGTGCTGGTGTCCAAATCAGGCACTACCCTGGAGACACTGACCAATGAGTCTTTCGTAAAGGATGCGCTGAAGAATGCGGGGCTGGATCCCTCCAGGCATATGATTGCCGTCACCAGCGAGACTTCGCCCCTGGCAAAGAGCGATGATTATCTGGCGGCGTTCTTTATGGATGATTATATCGGCGGCCGTTTTTCCTCCACCTCCGGCGTGGGCGGCGCGGTATTGTCCCTGGCATTCGGGCCGGAAGTATTCGCACAGTTCCTGGACGGGGCGGCAGAGGAGGATAAGCTTGCCCGGAATCAGGATATGTTTGCAAATCCCGCCATGCTGGATGCCCTGATCGGGGTTTATGAGCGCAATGTACTGGGATACCAGAACACGGCAGTACTGCCTTATTCCCAGGCCCTGAGCCGCTTCCCCGCGCATTTACAGCAGCTTGACATGGAATCCAACGGCAAATCGGTAAACCGTTTCGGTGAACCGGTAGGATATCCCACCGGGCCGGTGATTTTCGGCGAACCCGGCACAAACGGACAGCATTCCTTCTACCAGCTGCTGCACCAGGGAACCGATATCATCCCGCTGCAGTTTGTGGGCTTTAAAAACAGCCAGATGGATAAGGATGTGGTGATTCAGGACAGCACAAGCCAGCAGAAGCTCTGCGCCAATGTTGCGGCACAGATCGTTGCGTTTGCCTGCGGCAAAGAGGATGAGAACCGCAACAAGAACTTTGAGGGCGGCCGTCCTTCCAGCATCATTGCCGGCGATCAGCTGACACCCCAGGCTCTGGGCGCCCTGCTGTCTCATTTTGAGAATAAAGTGATGTTCCAGGGTTTTGTGTGGAATATCAACAGTTTTGACCAGGAAGGCGTACAGCTGGGTAAGGTTCTGGCAAAGAAGGTGCTGGCCCATGACACGGATGGCGCACTGAAGGCCTACAGTGATCTGCTGAATATCTAATATTCCGGCAGACAGGCTGTCGCTTTTTCGGATAAAATCCGTGAGGCGGCAGCTTTTTTATGCGCATGGGTGCATAGGGAAAAGCGCATATGGAAAATTGTTGCTGATGCAACATGGGCACAATCACCCGGAGGAGGAATGTCAGCAAAGGCTGACGGGTGTCCGGCGCGGCGAGTAGTGAAAGAGGAATCTTTCCTGCTGGATTGCACTGCCCGGTGCAGAGGAAATATGCCGCTAAAGCGGCGCACGGGGCGCGAGGTGGGTAGTGGAGAGGGACGTTCCCTGCTTGATTGCGCAGGGGAGAAGAAGATGCCCCGGCCCATAGAGAACTTGCCCCGGCAGATATGGGAATTACCTGTGGAAATGGGCAGAAATACGGGGATGCTATCCGGCAGGGATGTGAAAAGTAACAAAAATACAGTGTTGGTATCCCCAAAGCATGTTAAAGATTGACAAACGGCACTTCAGGAGATAATATAAAAGTATCACGAAAGGAGGAAAAAGATGAAGGAAGAAATGCAGGCAAAAGGAAAAGAGGTTTCTGCGGAAACAAATGTTCCCGAGGCGTCAAATGCTCCTGTGGAAACAAAAACTTCTGTGGAAACCAAAGCATCCGTGGAAGAAGGTCTCACCCTGGAAAAATTTGAAGAGGCTTCCGAGGTGGTAAAGAGAGTAACACTGGAGACAAAACTGGTATTCAGCGAATACTTAAGCGCACAGACAGGGAACAAAGTGTACCTGAAACCCGAAAACATGCAGCTTACCGGCGCATATAAGCTTCGTGGCGCATATTACAAAATATGTACGCTCTCGGAGGAAGAGCGGGCCAAGGGGCTGATCACCGCGTCTGCCGGAAACCATGCCCAGGGCGTGGCTTACGCGGCAAAGGCATACGGTACCAAAGCGGTTATTGTCATGCCTACCACCACACCCCTGATGAAAGTAAACCGTACCAAGGGTTACGGCGCGGAGGTGGTGCTTTACGGGGATGTGTACGACGAGGCATGCGCAAAGGCCTATGAACTGGCGGACGAGAACGGATACACCTTTATTCATCCCTTTGATGACCTGACGGTGGCAACCGGCCAGGGAACCATCGCCATGGAGATCGTCAAGGAACTTCCTCTGGTGGATTACATACTGGTTCCCATTGGAGGCGGCGGACTGGCCACGGGTGTTGCCACACTGGCAAAATTGTTAAATCCTAAGATAAAAGTGATTGGAGTGGAGCCTGCCGGGGCAAACTGTATGCAGAAATCCCTTGCGGAAGGCCATGTGGTCACATTGCCCAAGGTTGCCACCATCGCGGATGGTACGGCGGTGAAAACGCCCGGCGGCAAGCTGTTCCCCTATATCCAGAGGAATCTGGATGGCATTATCACGGTGGAAGACCATGAGCTGGTGGTTGCATTCCTGGACATGGTGGAAAATCACAAGATCGTGGTGGAGAATTCCGGTCTCCTGACGGTTGCAGCCTTAAAGCACCTGGATGTGAAGGGCAAGAAAGTGGTTTCCATCTTAAGCGGCGGAAATATGGACGTGACTACCATGTCTTCCGTGGTACAGCAGGGTCTGATCATGCGAGACAGAATTTTCAGCGTATCCATTCTTCTGCCTGACAAGCCGGGTGAGCTGTACAGTGTTTCCGGTATTATCGCCAAGGCAAACGGCAATGTGGTGGAACTGGAGCACAATCAGTTCGTTACCACGAACCGGAATACCGCAGTGGAACTGAGAATTACCATGGAGGCATTCGGTACGGAGCACAAAGAGCAGATTATGAAGTCACTGGAAGAGGCAGGTTACAGACCCAAGCTGGTAAATGCCAGTTTCTGAGTCCGGCATGGCCGGCTTCTTCCCGGGCGCGGACTTCGCACTGCAGGCGGGCCGCCGGGATCCCGGCTGGGTCGGTGGCAGGCGGGGGTAATGCAGGGTATTCCGGCCGGGAACGGTTATGGCCCGCCCGGGAGGATAAGGGCCATTCCGGGGATTGTTTTCGGCCCGGGAGCCGGTCCGGATAGTTTTGATGAATTGGGAGTAGAAAGTAGAGGCAGCATGAAGATCAGTAAAGAACAGGAGCACGAAATACAGTACGAGGAAAAGAAGACATTCAGACGCAGGGCAATGGACTATCTGACGATTACGGTGGCATCTGCCATATATGCCGTTGCCGTCAGTCTGTTTCTGGATCCAAACGCCCTTGCACCCGGCGGTGTCACGGGAATTTCCATCATTTTAAGCAAGCTGACAAGTCTGGAGACAGGTACCCTGATGTTTGCGGTGAACATTCCGATTCTGCTGCTGGGCATGTGGAAATTCGGATGGAAGTTTATCTTGTCCACATTGTATTGTACGGCAGTGTCTTCTTTCTTTACCAATCTTCTGGCGCCTTTCGGTGCCCTGACCAGGGATCCCCTGCTGGCGGCCCTGGCAGGAGGGTCGCTTATGGCAGTGGGACTGGGTCTGATTTTCAAGGCCGGCGCTACTTCCGGCGGCACGGATATTATCATAAAACTGATGCGGCTGAAATTCCCTCATCTGAAGACGGGGGCGCTGTTTCTGATGACGGATACTGTCATTGTGGCGGCATCGGCCTTTGTATTCCAGAATATTGATATCGCGCTGTATGCAGGCCTGGTGGTGGTGGTGGATTCGTTTCTCATTGACGTTGTGCTCTACGGCAGGGATGGCGCCAAAATGCTGTTCATTATCAGTGATGCCCCGGAAACAATGGTAAAACGGTTTCTGGAAGAACTGGACATCGGTGTCACGTATCTTTCCGGCAGCGGGGCTTACAGCGGAAAGGATAAAGATGTGATTCTCTGTGTGGTGAAGAAGCAGCTGCTTCCCAAGGCAGAGGAGATTGTGCGCCAGGAGGATCCGGGGGCTTTCATGATCATCACAAGCGCCACCGAGATTTACGGCGAGGGATACAAAAATATTTTCAGCCAGAAGCTGTGACATTTTTCCAGCCGCAGGCAGGGGAAGGGCGGAGCTGCCGGGAATGTTGGATGATGCGCTGAAAATGGATACGGATTTGGATGGACTGAAAACTGATATGGTGGCTGCCCGGGGTCAGGGATGTGGAAGACGGTAAAGGTACTTCACGGAAATGCTTCCGGAAGAAAAACCGAATGAGTTCTTGACATGGGCAGAAATGGATGTTACACTAAACAAAGTTCAGGAAGAGAGGTATCTGTCATGTTGATTTTTGCATGTGGAAGAATGCGTAAATAATATCGGACGATAAGAAGGCTGTCAGGTCTTCTTTTGGTACGATTTTTTTCGTATTTTCCCGCATGAAGAGCATGACGATACCTTTGTTTGTCTGAGAAATTTCTCATAATAACATAGGTGTCTGTTTGCTGCGGGTATATACCGCAGTTTTTTTATGCGCAGGGGCGCATAAGGAAGATTGTTGCTAACGCAACATGCGCCCCGCGCGGCGAGCAGTGGAGAAGAGCATTCCCCTACTTGATTACGCAGGGGCGCATAAGGAAGATTGTTGCTAATGCAACATGCGCCCCGCGCGGCGCAAACAGTTTATTAACACTGGAAGGATTGTGAGGAAAAACAGATGAAAGAACATTTGAAATCTATGGCAGATAATTTCCGTTATCTGCTTCACGAAATGTATTTATTCAGGAAGGGGAGTATTTTCCTTCCTGTTCTGGGAAGTATATTCCGAATCTTTTTGTCTTTGATTACCCTGTGGATACCAAAACTCATATTGGACCTGATTGAAAGCAGGGCAGATTATACTGATCTGCTTTTGTGGATTCTGGTCAGCAGCAGCGGACTTCTGCTGATGTCTGTGGCCAGCGCTCTGGTACATAACCGGATTGACAGTTATTCCCAGAGTTTCCTTTTTACCAGGCTGAAAGCCGGATGGGAGGAAAAGATGATAGAACTGGATTATGATGTCTTTGCCTCCCATGAAGGAAAAGTCTGTGCGGAAAAGGCCAGAAATGCCATCTATAGTCCGAATTTCGGCGTTGTGACCTATCTTGGCAGGGTGACGGGACTGCTGGAGAATGCAGGAGGCATTCTGGCCCTGGGCTCCATGATCTGGGTGCTCCAGCCGCTGGTTCTGGCAGGACTGCTCCTTTTGTCCGGCATAGAGCTTTGGGCCGGGGAACTGGCAGAGAAACACAGGCACGATCTGCAGGAAGAAAGAGCCGGAGCTAACCGGAAACTAAATTATATAGCATATCAGACCAGGGGAATCAGGGAAGGGAAAGATATCCGCATTTATTCCATGAGGGAATGGCTCCGGGGGATTGCCCGGAATGCCGTGGCAGGAAAGGATAGGGTGGAAGCGCAGGCATCCCGTCTGGATTTTGGAAAAATGCTGTTGAATGGTCTGCTTATTTTTCTGAGAAACGGGTGTGCATATGGGTATTTTATCTGGCAATATCTGCAGGGCAATATGACATTGGGTGATTTTACCCTTTCTTTTGCCGCGATTACCGGCCTGGGAAACTATCTGGGCAGCCTGGTGCAGGGATACACCGCTTTCCGGGAAGCAGACTATTATGTGACGGATTTCCGTCAGTTTCTGGAGCTGGGGCAGTCTGGGGGCAGGAAAAAATATAACACAAGCATGATAGATGGGCCGGTTTCCTTCCACTGGGATCATGTCTCTTTTTCTTATTGGGAAGAAGATGGAAAAGGAGGCCGTATGGAGATTCCGGTGCTGAAAAATATCAGTCTTACCATAAAAGCGGGAGAGAAGCTGGCGATTGTGGGAGTAAACGGGGCCGGAAAAACTACCTTTGTAAAGCTTCTGTGCGGGCTGCTGAAGCCCGGGGAGGGTAGTATTTCGGTAAATGGCATGAATCTGGCAGACTTCGACGGAAAAGATTACAGAAAACTTTTTTCGGCGGTTTTTCAGAAGTCAGGCCTGCTTCCGGTGAGTATCCGGGAAAATATTACATTGGACATGGACAGGGACGGGAGACCCGGTGAAAGTAAAATGATAATCGGCGAAAGAACACAAAAATCTGGTATGGAAAAAAATGTATGGGAACGGATTCCAGGGACAGAGAACGGTATATGGAACCAGGGAAAAGACTGTGACAAGGATGCTGTGTGGACATGTATCCGACTGGCAAATCTGGAAGAAAAGGTGCGCTCGCTGCCGGAGGGACTGGATACACAGATGGTAAAGCAGATTACGGAAAACGGAACAGAGTTGTCAGGAGGAGAACAGCAACGCCTGCTGCTGGCAAGGGCATTGTATAAAGATGCGCCGGTGCTGATTCTGGACGAACCTACAGCGGCCCTGGATCCTATTGCGGAAAACGAAATTTACCAGGCTTATGGCAGACTGACAGAGGGAAAAACTTCGGTTTTTATTTCCCACAGACTGGCGTCCACCAGATTCTGCGACCGCATTCTTGTTATGGAACAGGGGGAAATTACGGAATCAGGAACCCATGAAGAATTGATGAAGCTAAATGGCAGATACGCGGAAATGTTCCGCGTACAGAGTGAGTACTATGTACCATGCACGTAGAAAATCAAGCGTCAGCGAAGCAGACATTTGATTTTCAAGGCATGGTAACGAAAGAATCGAATCTGCGAAGCAGATGAAGAGCACGCAGTGCGTCAGACGCGGAGCGTCTGGATTCTTGAGTCTATACTGCAGAAACCCCCAACAAAAACAAGCGTCAGCCAGGGCTGAACCGAATTTGGACATATATAGTTGACACTACCGGAATTATAGGAAAGGAAATGAATATGAAGAAAAACGGAAGAACATTACAACAGGATATATCAATCATAAAAAGAGGGATTCAGGAGTTTGACAAAATACTGCCTGGGCAGATGGCCTTTCTGACATGCAGAAGCGTATTGTCAGCGTTTACGCCTTACATTGCGATTGTGCTGTCAGCCATGATACTGAACGAGCTGGCAGGAAACCGAGAAGGAGAAAAGCTGCTGGAATATGTACTGTTTTCCGTGGGGGCCACGCTGCTGTTTTCCGTCACGGGATTCTGGCTGGATGCGAAAATTGCCGTGGGTTACGGCAGATTGTTTTCCACCCATGAACTGATTTTGACAGATAAAGCTTACCGGATTCCTTTTTTCCGGCTGGAACAGGAAAGTACCCGCAGTCTGCGGGAGCAGGTATCCGGCAGCATCAGTCTCACCGGAGGCGGTATGGCCAGTCTGTACTGGGATATGGATGTGGTGGTAAAGAATCTGTGTTCCGGAATAATAGCGCTTCTTCTGGGTGTGAAGTTCATGAGCCAGGTGGCAGAGGGAGTGCGGAGAGGGCTGATCAGATCGGATATAGGGATTCTGATCCTGTCCCTGCTGGCATTTCTGGTTTTAGGAAGTGTTTTTATCACCTGTAAGATTGCATCCAAACGTTTTGATGTGAGTTTTGAGGTGTTCGAGCATGGGGCAAAGTATAATCGCTATGGTGAATTTTATGACTTAAGTTATCTGCCAGACGAATATTCCGCAATGGATATACGGATTTTTGAACAAAAAAACCTGATTCTGGACGAATGCCAGAAAAAATGCCATGGCGTCCTGGCCCGGGGCAAAGAAAAGGAAATGAAGGCCGTGGGCAGGCTTCAATTGGCCCAAATCCTGTGTACGGGAATCTGCGGTGCCAGTGTCTATGCGCTGGTGGGTTTTCTGGCTGTCAGAAAGGTCATCGGCATCGGGAATGTACTCATGATTTCCGCTTCCTCATCAATGCTGATCAGTGCATTGAGTGAACTGGCACAGATTATCACTGATCTGAGGAATAATAATGTACATCTGCTGCATTATTTTTCCTATATGGATTTGGAAGAGGAAGTAACGGAAAAAAGCAGCCGGGAATGCAAAAAAACAGGAAACAGAACTATCCGGCCGGGAACACAAAAAAACAGGGAACAGAAAAATGCTGCGGACATGGTACAAAATACAGCCGGCAGACAGGGGATTGTGTTTGATAACGTCAGTTTCCGTTATCCGGGAAGCGATACCATGGTGCTTCAGAATGTCAGCCTGGAAATCTTTCCGGGAGAGAAAATGGCTCTTGTGGGAGAGAACGGCTCCGGCAAGACCACCCTTGTGAAGCTGCTCTGCCGTCTGTACCGGCCTGCCGGAGGAAGAATCTTGTTGGACGGCAAAGATATCTGGGATTACCCTTATGAAGAGTTTATCGCAAAAATTGCAACGGTGTTTCAGGATTTTTCGCTGTTTGCATTTGCCATTGCGGAAAATGTGGCGGCTTCCGGGGACTATGATGGAAAAAAAGTATATGCAGCCCTCTGCAGCGCCGGGATGAAGAAAAAGATAGACAGCCTGCCCAGGGGTATCAGGCAGGCCATCTCTCATGATTACGAGGAAGATGGAATGGACTTGTCGGGAGGGGAAGCCCAGAAGACGGCGATTGCCAGGGCGATTTACAAAGAAGCGCCCATTGTAATTCTGGATGAACCCACAGCTGCCCTGGACCCTTATGCGGAAAGGGAAATCCAGGAACAGTTTTTTGAAAATCTTGCCGGGGAGACCATGCTTTCAGTCAGTCACAGAATGTCCTCCTGCCGCTGCTGTGACAGAATTGCGGTGCTTCATAAGGGAAAGCTGGTACAGCAGGGAACCCATCGGGAACTTCTGGAACAGACTGACGGAAAGTATGCGGAATTATGGGAAGCGCAGGCGCAGTACTATGCGGGTGAACACAGTCCGGTCCTGCATTGACAGGGAAGAACATTACCGATATAATATGGGAAAGATAGGCGGAGAATTCCCCATTAGGTGAATCATCCGCCGGATGTTCTGCCCGACAGCCCCGGGTTACGGCGGAAAAAAGAACACAGAGAGCAAAGTGCACGAAAGGAGACACGGGATGAGTGATATACTGAAGTTTGCGGGCAGGGAAGAATTTCGCAACTGGCTTCAGGAGCATTGTCTGTCAGACGAGGGAGTCTGGCTTTTGTTCGGCAAGGCAGGCGGACCGAAAACAATAAAAGCGGCCGAAGCCCTTGAAGAAGCCCTCTGCTTTGGCTGGATTGACGGACAAATGCAGAGTATTGACGATAAGACCTATCAGAAATATTTTTCCATGCGCAGGGAAAAGAGCAAATGGTCAGAGAAAAATAAGGCATTGGTAAAAAGTCTTGAAGAGAGGGGGCTTATGACGGACTTCGGCAGAAAGAAGATAGAGGAGGCCAAAAAGAACGGCCAGTGGGACGCCCCGGATCTCATGGCAGTGGCAGAAAAAGAAATTGCCGTTTTATCGACGCTGCTGGTAGGACATGAGCCTGCCTGGACAAATTTTCAAGCCATGTCTCTATCCGTAAAGAAAACGTATACACGGGCATATTATGACGCAAAAACAGATGCCGGAAGGGAAAAAAGGCTTGCCTGGATCGTAGACAGGCTGAATAAAAATCTGAAGCCCATGTAAAATCTGACATGGGGGAAAGGCTTCATGTAGCGGACCAGCCGGAGATATTGCGGAAAAGAAAGGCCGTTTTGACGTAATTTTGACTTTTGTCTGTTAATGTGAAAGGGAAGGCAAAACAGACAGATGCCCGGAAATATATGGGCGGCGATATGCGGTAAATGGATACTGCGGAACAGGAATGGAAAATGGCTTATAAAATTCTGATTGTAGACGATGAAAAGATGATGACAGAACTTTTGACCGATCATCTGCAGGATTGCGGTTACGAGACGATGGCGGCAAACAGTGCGGAGGAGGCGATGGCCTTTGTGGCAAGGCAGCCTGACCTGATTATTCTGGACATCAATATGCCGGGGATGGACGGGCTGGAACTGTGCCGGAGTATCCGCAGCCATATTGTGTGTCCCATACTTTTTGTGACGGCAAGGATCACAGAACAGGATAAGATTAACGGACTGCAGTACGGAGGGGATGATTACATCACCAAGCCATTCAGCCTGAATGAACTGGCAGCCCGGGTTGCCGCCCATTTGCGCCGGGATGAAAGGGGCAGGAACAGGTCTTCCGTCCTTGCTTCGGGAGGGCTGATTGTCAATTTGTCAGAAAGGATTGTCTCCTGGCACGGCAGGGAGATTCCTTTTTCAAAAAGGGAATTTGACCTGATAGAATTTCTTATGACAAACGGAGGGCAGGTATTTGACAAAGAACGGATTTATGAAAGGGTATGGGGCTATGACGCAGAAGGAGACAGTGGCGTAATAAAAGAACACATCCGTAAAATCCGGGCAAAACTGCGGGATGTGACCGGACGGGATTATATTGAGACCGTCTGGGGGGTGGGATACAAGTTCGAGGTGAATCAATAAAAGAGGTATGCGTAAAAGTCAGTATTTATGGGCGTTTCCGGGTTTTGAGGATGCGCCGGGTGGGGGAGTTTCTACCAAAATACTACCAGTCACTTTTACTATGAAACAGAATCTTGCGGGGGATAAAAAAGCGCAGACTGTCCCTATAA
>OFHN01000378.1_pt1 | contig 40887 bp, 50 predicted proteins | sample 1521321 | NCBI WGS metagenome assembly OFHN01 (sample SAMEA3504130, study PRJEB24116) | mouse gut metagenome | biome: mouse gut; feature: mouse-associated habitat; material: faeces | place: Denmark | collected 2011
CTCAAAGCGGTCATATTCCTTAATGGTCTGGTAGTCCAAATCCTTACGGTCAACAACAAACAAAACTTTTTCGATATACGGAAGTCCCGTCGCAAGCTGTGCAGTCTTAAAGGAAGTCAGGGTCTTGCCACTTCCTGTAGTGTGCCAGATATATCCTCCAGCTTCGATAGTACCAGTCTTTTTATAGTTGGCGGACACTTCAATTCTGTTCAAAATACGCTCGGTAGCCACAATCTGATAGGGGCGCATGACAAGCAGCAATTCTTCGGATGTGAACACGCAGTATTTCGTCAGGATATTAAGAATGGTATGTCTGGCAAAGAATGTCTTTGTGAAGTCCATAAGGTCGGAAATAACCCTATTGTTGCCGTCAGCCCAATACGAAGTGAACTCAAAGCTGTTGGAAGTTTTCTTGCTGTGCCTCCTGCCAGTTCCGTCATTCTCTTTTATATGGCTTGCTCTAGTGGTGTTGGAATAATACTTTGTGAATGTGCCGTTGGAGATTACGAAAATCTGCACATACTCGTAAAGACCACAACCAGCCCAAAAGCTATCACGCTGATAACGGTTGATCTGGTTGAACGCTTCTTTGATTGCCACACCACGGCGTTTCAATTCAATATGAACCAAAGGCAGACCGTTTACCAGAATAGTCACATCATATCGAGTATCGTGGTTTCCGGCACTTTCTTCATACTGATTGATTACTTGCAGTCGGTTATTGTGAATGTTCTTTTTATCAATCAGGGAGATGTTCATGGTAGTACCGTCCTCACGGGTCAGGTTCTGCACATAATCTTCCTGAATTTTTCGGGTCTTTTCCACGATGCCCTCATTGGCATTGGCAATCTTGCTTTTGAAAAAACTGTCCCATTCCTTAGCCGTAAACCGATAGTTGTTGAGTAGTTCCAACTGTCTGCGAAGATTGGCAATTAGTACATCAGAATTGTGAATGGTCACATACTCGTAGCCCTGTTCGCCAAGCATCTTAATAAATGCCGCTTCCAGAGCCGCTTCACTCTGGTATGCATCAGAGCGTTTGAAAAGAGAATGTCATCCTCCATTGGAACAATTCGCTTAATTCTCGAAAGATATTCTTCTTCGTCAACATACGAGAGATTAGCAGTGTCTATTTGTCCATTCACGAGATTAAAGTTGCGTATAATGGGAACTCCCGACTCTTTCCATTTAGGCGAAGTGTGTGGACAATCAACAATCATACACACATCTTCTAACGCACATTCGGTGCCATCCACATTAAGCAACTTATCTCTATAATAACCATATTGTTTTTCTCTCGCTGTAAGCTCTGCTGTAAGCTCTGTGAAATTGTCCAGAATACGGACAATTTCACTCTGTACCTCAATGGGAGGTATAGGCATCTCAAATCCCTCTGTAACTTTTAAAGAAATCTGTGGCAAAGACCCCATACCTGAAGCAGCTTCTCTGAATTTTTCTATATTGTTCTTTAACACATAATAAAGAAACTTAACTGCTGTCTTGTTTTTATGCGTGTATGCCCACATTTCATTTTGAAAGTGAATGGTTTTTCGTAGTAGACAACGTCAATCACGCCACGAGATTGAACCAATACTGCCGGAACTTGTGTTATATTTGCCTTTGGTATATCTTCCTCATGTGCATCAATAACGGTTTTTCCACCTGCAAAGATACGAACTCCGCCATCTACACTTTCAATTTCTTTCATCTTAGCTGCAGTAATCGGAGTACCTTTCAGTCTGTGATACACTTCTTTGATTGGCTTAAAATCCACTCCATTAGGACAGTATTCTTGAATAAGCTCCTCAAGCCTGCTCATACTCCCACCTCGATTTCTGAGATAATCTTCGCAATTTCATCACGGAGTATCTGTTCACGGGCAACGATTTCATCGATCTCAGCATTGAGCTTAACAATATCAATTTTCTCTCTGGTATCCCTCGCTTCTACATAGGTACTTACAGAAAGATTATAGTCTTGTTCAACAATTTGTTCATAAGGTACACAACGGGCAAAGTGTTTAACATCAGCACGAGAAACAAATTCATCTACAATATGAGTGATATTTTCTTTAGTCAGTCGGTTGTTGTTCGTCACCTTGACAAACTCATTGGAAGCATCAATGAACAAAGTCTTGTTGTCGGACTTGCTACGCTTCAGAACCATAATGCAGGTCGCAATGGAAGTTCCGAAGAACAGATTGTTCGGCAACTGAATAATGCAGTCAATGAAGTTGTTGTCAATAAGATGTTGGCGGATCTTCTTCTCAGCTCCGCCGCGGTACATGATGCCGGGGAAACAAACAATAGCCGCTGTTCCGTTAGTAGCAAGCCAAGCCAGAGAGTGCATGATAAACGCAAGGTCAGCCTTGGACTTTGGCGCAAGCACTCCGGCAGGAGAGAAACGAGGGTCATTTATCAAAATAGGGTTGTCATCGCCCTCCCACTTGATAGAGTAAGGGGGATTTGAAACAATAGCCTCAAATGGTTCATCATCCCAATGCTGCGGAGACAATAGGGTGTCTTCATGGGCAATATTAAATTTGTCAAAGTCAATGTCATGCAGGAACATATTGATACGGCAAAGGTTGTATGTAGTTAAATTGATTTCCTGACCGTAAAAACCCTGACGGACATTCTCTTTGCCGAGAATTTTTGCCGCTTTCAGAAGTAGAGAGCCAGAACCACAAGCAGGGTCTATCGTAGTAGCGTCTTTAATACAAAGCCCATCTGTGACTTTTAAGGAAGAAGGGCATAAAAAGGCTTGAAATAAAGGCGTTTCCGCTCTTTGAGACCAACTTGCCGCCACCGTGCGATGACGGTAAAAAGCTGGTCTTGCTCTGAAAACTGTCTTTGCCATTGCCATTTTGCACCCTCCTTCCTGTGAGATTTCTGCTATCGCTAAAATGTATTGCTATCGCTGAAATGTGTATAAACGCTGAAAGGTATCTATACGCTATTTCCTATGTATTCGATAACCGCCTTTGCTATAGTTTTTGCCATTTCACATGGAACAGCATTTCCAATTTGCCTATATACATTTGTTTTAGCACCACAAAAGCAATAATCATCTGGAAAAGTCTGTAGTCTTCGTGTTTCGTTTATTGTCAATCTTCGCAAGCGTGCTGGGGCTTCCTCGAATTTAGGTATCACCTTACCACTTGCTAACTTGTTGTAATACTCTTGAATCCAATTGTCAGCTTGTGGGTCTTGTAGGTAATCCTCATCAACAATCAAAGTCATATTTCCACCCATAGAAGCTGTAATGGTTCGAGAATAACCATCTGGATCAATAGGTCGTCCTATGCCATTGAACATGAGGCAGTCATACGGAATTTTTCGCATAACCGGCTTAACAGCAAAGGTTATCTTAGCATTACAAGTCTTAGGGTTTCTCTCGGTTCCCGCAGGACCTAAGTCTTTGAATAGTTCTCGTATGACTGGTGCCTTTCTTTTTTGGGCTGTAATTAAATTCTGAAGTTCATCTGTAAAATCATGATTCCCTTTTATGCCTATAAAGAAAACTCTTTCACGTTTTTGCGGTGTCCCATAATCAGCGGCATTTATTACAAAAGGAACACAAAAATAGCCCAACTCATTAGCTTTATTGATAAAAGCGATTTTTGTTCCTGACCATTTATTAATTGTTGCCAATGCTTTAACATTTTCCATTACAAAGGCTTTTGGCTGTACTATTTCAACTGCATTAAGAAATGACCATATAAGCCGACTTCTTTCATCATTAGGATTCATTTTTCCAATAACGGAAAAACCCTGACAAGGAGGCCCGCCAAACACAATATCAACACCCTTATATTGTTCAAGCTCTCCCCATATATTATCAATGTCATCCACGATCATATTTGCATCTGGATGATTGGCTTTGTAAGTTTCTGCCGCTTTATTATCAATTTCATTTGCCAGTAATATTCTTGTTCCTGCTCTCTCAAATCCGACATCCATACCGCCGGCACCTGTGAACAGAGATATTGCGTTTACCATAGTCTCCCCATGTCTATTTTAGAATTGATATCAGATCGTTAATCCATGCCTCGCAAGGCTCATCGATAGGCGCAATTTCAATCCGCTTCTGACCGAAAGATTCTACCACAGCCAAAAGCCAGCGATAGCCAACGGCGTTCAACTGTGAAGGCAGCAATCTTCCTGTCTGCCATTTTATCCATTCCTCAAACGATAGTATTTTAATATCCACGCCAGAAACACTCGCTATTTCCTCGACTCGATTTACAATTTCGCTCCTTCTATCTGGATCTCTATCGACAACAAAGCCCGCAATTTTAACTCCGGGAGAGGCAAGGATTTTGTCATCAAGCTCCTCTAACTCATCGCGCAGATATGGTTTTCCATATTTAGCGTCCCAAGACTCTACGATAATGCGTCCATCTATCAGCTCAATATCTCCAATGTTGCCATGCTTTTTATTGGCAGAACGCATTTGTGACATAGGAACCAGCTGATAATCGCCTAAAAGATGAAGTTCTTGTAATGCTTGCATAAAACCATGCATTACTACTTCAAAGGCACGAGCAGAGTATCCTGTTTCATTAAAGAACCGGATTAGCATCTCTTCAATATGTTCAAACGTATCACCTTTGTGTTCGGCTACTAATGCTACAGCTTGGTCAGCCTTATCCTGAAAAGAATCAGACCTATTCTTAAGCAGAGCCAAGAGATAGCTTAAACCAATCTCGGCAGGCATACTATTATCCTCAAGTGCATCAACAATATTTATCCACTCGTTAAACGGTCCACGCATTTCAGCCTTATACAGCTTTGAATAAGGATAGTTTTCGGCAAGACTCCTCGTCATGAAAACGCCATATTTATTGACATTCAGTAATCCATACTGCCTTAAGAATGGCGTAATATACGAGGAATCGATGGTTCTCATTGATATTCCATCAACCCAGGAGAAACTCCCTCGCCGTGTCGTGCCCTTGTGAAGACGAACACTTTGTTCAGGTACTATAGCCTTAATAGCAAGTTGAAGAACCGCCACTCCAACTAAAGCACGACCCACCTCACTTGTTATCCCTTCGACTAAATCTCGTAGCAGTTTCTTGTTTTCATCTGAAAGCCCTTCAAAAGCTTCATCTTCTAAATGCTCTATCTTGCGGTCTAAGAAGCCACCAGATAATGTCGAGTTAATCAGTTCATAACGACGCTGAGTTTCAGCATTTTGGAAGCCCTCCATATACACCATCACATGGTCCTCCAAATGCAACTCCGAACGATCGCTGTACACATCAAGATGAATCTCATTATTTCTATTGTCTTCGTTGTTCATTTTCTTACCTTCTTTCTAAGCTGTACGCTTAATTTAGTCAGTGTCGGAAAAGCGTATGGTAGAAGCCATTCACCTTCAACAATCTGAGGATTAGTATTATGGTTTCTAATCTCATATCCATAGAGTCTAAGTTTTTCCGCAACCTCTAAAATGGCATCTTGATTTACATTCCATCTATCAGCAAGAACACTTGTGGATAGAAGCGTTCCGACGCAATCTCCGCTAACGACATCTTGCAATATGACATCAAAAGGCTCTGGATTGCTACATTCGTATTTGCATTGCAACTTCGGACTATACTGATAGTAGCCATTTAGCTGGACGATATCGGCTTTAATTGCATTATCAATCAATTCTTGTTCAAAGGCTTTCCACCCCACTGTAAAACTGTTCTCGTTGCCAGAATGAATGATAATTACCACTTTTGACACGCCAACATTCCAGGTGCCATTTTGAGGCGTAATAGTAATCGATGCATCTTTTTCAGGCTTTTCCTCTGATAAATCAGTAACTTTTATAACCAAATCATTTGCCCATTCAACATCAATCCGGTATTTTGCTTCTTTTTCTGGCTTTGTCTTGTAGTCAAAGTTTTCGTCCATTAAACAGTAGTATGTTCTCGAATCCGGCAGTATTTTCTTCTCCTGCTTTATTGACTCAATGGCCATCTCAGCCTTCTTTCGATAAACAGCCGTGAGTGCCCTTTTTCGTTTTCTAAAGGTAAGCTCTTCGTCCTTGGCCAACAACGGCAATGAAAAAGGGAATTCTGTATTAAACACTTGCTGACGTATTGCAATTGCCATCATTCGTGCCATCTGAGGAGGAACAGAATTACCTATTTGCTTAACAGCGGTTGGCTTTGCTCCGCTGATTTCGTACGCATCAGGAAACGTTTGAAGTCTCTTGTATTCTGCGTAGGCAAAGAATCTGTTATCCCAATGAAACGGCCCTGTATATGCTCCACCTGACGCCTTTATTGTTCTTACAGGTTCGTTTGGATCAGCTTTATATAGAAAATCCGAAAACTTTGATCTCCAAGCGAATACAGGTTTCGGATGTCCCATTTCCTCTGTATAAAAACTGTAATTTAACCCAGGGGGAATATCATCCAACAATTTTCCATATCGACCACCAATTCCTGGGGCGGCCTCATCTTTTGTTAATTCAACGCCTTCTATTGCAGTTTCTGCATTGTAGAACGGTTGTTCATCAAAAGAATCTGGTCCATGAGTTGGTCTCGGAAATGAGAACACACCTTCTTTAAGACCTACAATAATTAGTCTTTCTCTATGTTGAGGAACACCATAATCAGCCGCATCTATTATTCTGTAGAAGAGCTTATATCCCGCATCCAAAAAGCTATTTTTAATTTCCTCCCAGGCTTTTCCCCCTTGTGCGCCCACAATCCCATAAACATTCTCAAAAAGGAATCCTATGGGCTTTAGTTTTTCCAGAAGTCTAACATACTCTCGGAAAAGGACACCTCTGGCATCCGTTGTGCCAAGTACCCCATTGGCTCTTCTTCCTGCGGCACTAAATGTTTGGCAGGGAGGTCCGCCGATGATAAAGTCTATCTTTCCAAGGTTTTCTCCTGTATACTCTCTAATATCGATACAGTTAACCTTTGCCTCCTTAAACTGTTTGTCCGTTCCTGAATTTAAAATCAGTGTATCGCAAAACTTGCTTTCTATTTCGACGGACTCAATGATTTCAAATCCAACATCAGAGAAGCCTATGTCAAGACCGCCTGCTCCGGAAAACAAACTTAATGTTCTGATAGGAGGAATCTTATTGTCATCTAAATATTGAGTTAGCTGTTTGCCGAATGCATCCGGCCATGCTGGAGCATTTCCCTCGACTCCTAATGACTCACAAATCTCGCTAAAGCTACTTTCCTTGCCTTTATAATCAAATAAACTCATCTGTTTCATTAATTAAATTCTCCTGAAATTTTTTATATGGAATCTTCGTATATCCTGCATCCAATACACGATACATACTTGCAGCAATAGACGAATGCGGACTCCATTTTTTGCAAACATTTATTATCGATTCCTTTGATGTATCCTCCGTCTCATAAAGCCACTTGTATGACTGGCGAAAGGCACCATCTTCGTACGGAAGGACATCATCTCGTTGCAGTACAAATAGTAAATACATCTTGGCTGTCCAATTCCCAATACCCCTAATGGTCTTTAAACGATTTATAGCTTCAATATCATCCAAGTTCGATATTTCATCCAAAAAGGTCGGTTCTCTAATAATGGTGTCAGTTAAAGCATTAATATATTGGACTTTCGCTGTAGAAATACCAATGGATTTCAGTTGGTCAACTGACAGCGTTCTTATTTTTTCAAGTGCAATATTTTCTTCGCATAAGTTGTTTAATCGTGAAATCATCGTATCAGCGACTTTATTTGATAACATTTGCCCTACAATCTCACATACCAAAAATATATATCCGTCTATATGTTCTTGCACATCTATCGAACCTATCGCATCGATGACTGTTTTAAGCCTTTTGTCTTTTTTCGATAAGTATATGATCCACCTGTCATTCAACTGTAACTCCACTCTGAACCCTCTTTGTATCACTTTCTTGCTTGCAAAATATCTCTATGAGTACACCTCACAGATAATCTCATTCTTCTGTTTGTGTTTTTGCTTTTATGTGGTAGCTGATACCACGTTCCTTACAGAAGGCAATGACTTTCTCTGCACATTCGTTATAAAACCGCTTATTCTCCTTATAAGCAGAGACCGTCTTGTTGTAATTCGTCCTGCCGAAAATAATCCTATCTGCAAAGCCGACCGCCTCAAGAATCTCGCCAAGGTTCTGGTCTATCAGGTTCGGCGTTGGATACGGCTCTATGCTAACCCATGTTTTACAGCCCGCATCGTGCAGGGCTTTTAATGCGGCAAGCCTGTCTGCGTATGATGCCGCACCAGGCTCTATTTTTTCACGGCAATCCTCATCGAGAGAAATCAGCGTAATTCCGTATTCGTTCTCGCTGTATAAATCCTTCAGTTCTATCGGCAACAGTCCTTTTGTAAGGATACAGCATTTTATATGATCTGCATTCAATTTTCTTATGGCAGCAAGGCTCATCTGCTGTATTTCTGGGTAACCGTACATAAACGGATCGGTAGTAAAGCAAAGCTGAACAGACTGAATCTTATCTTTCAATCTGGGTATCTCTTTATCGAGCAGTTCAAGCGTATTGGATACAAGAAACGGACGGCACCACTCTTCATAGGTCTTAACCTGACCAAAACGCTTTTTTAGCAAAAAGGCATAGCACGGATATTTACAGCCGTGTGAACAACCGAGTACATGGTTCATGGTATAATCCCCATACTCGACGCCTGTCTGGTAGAGCATGCTCTTCCTCTCTATGTATCCTGCCACTTTCATATCATTTCACCCACCTTACTGATACAGTCTTGCCGTGACCTTCGCTCATAAAGACTGATGGTTTGCCTTTTTCCGTTAAGCTCGGATTCCTCATAACGTCAAGCCGCTTATCTTTCTCTAATTTTTTCAAAACTTTAGCAATATCTCCGGTCTTGCATATAGCACCATATTTTACAAAGAATACCGCTTGCGCTTCTGTAAGAGAAGTCCAACTGTAGCATTGAGAAAAATGCTCGATAACATACTCGGTTATTTTTGCTTCATCAATAATCTGATTATTAAATGTCTCTTGGAACAGAGTTAATTGTCCACTGTTTTGAATATTTTTCAAAAGTTCCCAACGATTGCAAATGTTGTCTGCCATCAAAACGCAGCCGTCCGGATGATTTGTTGCATGAATCATCCGATATTTGGGATGCTGGTTCTGCTGGATGCGGATTGGCATATTCAGGACATACTTATAGCTCTCACTCAAACGCTGACAATACTGTTCTGAGAAATATTCCTCGGCTTTGTAGCCGTCAATCTCGCCACTCTTATACCTTGTTATGATATCCTTCCAGTAGTCGCCTCCTGCAATGCGATTCAGAGCTTCTATCGACTTGTCGGTCGCATCCAAGATGGTTGGATCATACTCAACGAGGTCATCAAAAAAGCCGCTATCATCGATTTTGAACTTCGTTCCCATAGCGTTACAGGCTTCTCGGATAAAGCCGAACGAGTTCATGTTTATAAGCAACTCTATGGTATTGAACTGACCATTAGCGAAGGTATCAAATTTTGTGCAGTCAAGAGCCTTTATTCCATATGGGTCTATGTATAAAAATACATTGTACCCCTTCTTGGATTTCAAAAGAGCATCTATGGTATCCTCGTATGCTCCGGATACAATTTTTATACCCTTATAAGCACTCAGATTCGTCTCCAAGTCAGATGCATAGTTCAAATCAATAAAAGCAGCTCCTATACGTGCATTCCCGTCTAATCTGGTAGCAGCAAGTCCCTGCTGAAAAATATCAAGCGCAATAAGAGGTGAACCTGGATTGCCATCGTCAAATTTGCCCTTTCCGGCAAAGCAATCCACATACGCTAAAGGTTTACGAGTGTACAATATTTTAGCCACATAGGGTTTCAAGTAGCACCCAAGAAGTTCATCTTTGACCTTTGACCACGGCTTCTTTTCTACAAAAAAATCATCATTCTTTTTTGCCATTTATGTTCACCTCAATTCTTGCCTTTATCAATTAAACGGAAGTTCCTCATCAAAAGGAAATGGATCTTCCTGTTCCGCTTGCACCTCTGTATATGGTCTCAACAGTTTTTCGTTAAGCAACATTGTTGGCTTCCCACAGTATTCGCAATAACGGGCATTGCCGACATTTCTATGTACATTAAAATCAATAACATTTCCAAAGTTATCACATTCCGTGGAGCCTTCACATTCGTTATATGCTGAAAAGCCACAAATACGACAGTAAAGTGCATCTTCGGAGTATTCTTCATTGCCGCACCTTGGACATCTCACAAATCTTAAATTGCTGTCAGTCTCATAACCATCTCTATAAATCATTTGCCACCAACACCTCCAGCCGACTTCTCTCTATGTCATCCGTCTCCTTCAAATAAGACAGCACGGTTTTACTTTCGGATTTTATGACGTCCGCTGCCATTGCAGTATCCGTCACGATATGTACATCGTCATTGTCATCAGAAAATGCGTGAGAGTAAAGGATTGCTGAGTGTAAATCCATTGACACCCCAGAACGCACGCCACGCATCATGAATTTTGTAAACTCCCAATACTCGTAATCCATCCAGTCTTCATCGAAGAGCAATCCTCTGTATGCAACAAGCCGTTGATACCGCTTTTCAAAAGCCGGATACCACGTGTTTGAACTTGTTTCCCAACCATTCTCTTTTGAAAAACAGTTCTCTATGCGGTCAGCCTCGTTAATCAGCGGAGTGCCACATATACGGCAATGTGTTGCGCCACTTGAAAACTCATGGTTCAGGCACTCCGGACAAACGGTGATTTTCGTATAGTGCAAACCGTTGACAGTCAGTTCCTCCCAATACGGATACCCATAATGCTTCGTACCCGGAATCTTTGCAAATTCGCTTCGGGCCCTCATCCTCTCAAACATATTGCTGTACATCTCGGAGCGTTCAATAACCGAACCGCAATAGAGACAGTGCTGCGCTTTCGGGTCATCTATGTACGAATAACAATCTGGGCACTTGCGGCATACAGGCACATACTTAGCCTTCCACGGAATTCCCCAAGTCCGATAAATGCTCCTGTAGATTGCCTCATCCGTTTCAGTAATAAGAAATTTGTAGAAATTCCTTATTACCCGCTTGTCATACTCGCCATTTGGCAAATAGTCATTTTCAAATACACGCTTATATTTTTTCTCTGCCGCCTTGTCCGAAACACCAAAGAGAAGAGCTATCTCTTCGACCGTAATCCCCTTAAAGTATTTCAAGATGGCTGTCGGCATTAGGAATTCCGCTGCAAAGTAATGTGCCTCGACTTCCAGGACACCATATTGCTTGGATGTCATTCCTCCTCGGTTTAATGCCGTTTCGCTGAATTCGACAAGGTGACCGAGGATAATATGACCTATCTCATGCATGATTGTCCATGAAATTCGGTCAGGGCTATTGACTGTAACATCATCATAAACGATGTAGTACATTCCTGTTCCGCGCGTCCTTATCGTTCGACCTTCTGCTTGCAACTGACGCAAATGAAACGGGTCTTCTGATTTCATCACTTTCTTTGCTGTCGACCACGGAAGGCATACAACATAATCCTTCAATTCATCAAGGACGTCATAAGGAGAAATCGGAAACCTGGTATAACCGCATTCGAGCAGGAACTTATATGCTGTCTGTGTCACATAATCAAATCGCGGCTTCTCAGGAATCTTTTTCTCTCTTGGCATACTCAATAAACATCTCCACTTGCTTGTAAAGGTCGTCCAGATCTTCATCCTTCAAATCTGCATTTCTTGAAAGACCATCCGCTATCTTTTCGACCGTTTCCTGCTGCTTTTTACTTTTTAGTCCCGGAAATGCCCGCTGGGTAGCAGACATATCATCGCCCGGTGCATATCCGGCAACCTTAAGCAAATCCTCCTGCGGAACATTCAGAGCATCAGCTAAAGCGCATAAGACCTTAAGTGAAGGCATTTTCCTTTCATTCGTTTCTATGCGCTGAACTTCTGTATGGCTGATACCTGTTTTAGTAGCAAGCAAGTTTCGGCTCATGCCTATTTCGGTTCTCTTTTTTTTAATGAATTCGCCCAGTGTCATAATTCCACCTCCACTCATTGACTATACCAATTGTACCACAAATTGAACCTAAAAGCAATAGGCTTCATAAAAAATTTGCACTCAAAGGTGCAATTACCTATTGACCTTGCGCTTGGAAGGCTGTATAATTAAATTGAACTTATAGGTTCATACATGTGCTGCCGTATGCACTCTTACTGGCAGTTAATTTTTTACCATAGGTTGAACCTATAAGTTCGATTTGTATTCACGAAACGAACGTAAAAGTTATGCACAAGCGAGGGTTTATCATATTTGGTGTGGCATCTTTAACTTTTAGAAATTCCACATTCCCATTTGGAGATTATCTTATCACAAAGTATATCATGGGATATGCCTACTCTCAATTGGGAGTTTGAACTGCGGAATATTATTGTCGGGATTTATCCCCTTAGTGGAAAAGAGGTTCATTTCGGGCGGCTTTGGAATCAAACTGCAGATAATACAAATAGTGTGAAATAATCCCCAAAGCCATCTTGGCCCTCTTATGTTATACTTTGTCTACACAATGTAAACGGATGCCTGCTAGGGCGGGCAGGGAGGTGCCGCTTTGAAAATCGCAATGCTTATGGATAAAAATACCCGAGCTCAGGTTCTGGATCAAGAGACCATCCGGCGTTTCGCGACTCACGGAGAGCTTGCATGGAACGAAACGGAACAGAACGAGACGGAAAATGCCAAAAGGATCATCCGGGGAGCGGATGTGGCCGTCACCAGCTGGGGAAGCCCCCCCATGACCAAGGAGCTTCTGGACGAAGCGCCGGGCCTGAAGCTGGTTCTCCACGCTGCAGGCAGCGTAAAGCCCATTGTCACCGAAGAAATGTACCGGCGAGGCATCCGGATCATTTCCTCCGCCTATGTCCTAAGCTCCGGCGTCTCGGAAACCGCGCTGGGCCTGACCATAGCCAGCTGCAAAAACTTCTTTTCCCTGAATCAGGAAATCCGTCAAGGGGGATGGTCCCATACAGACATCACAGATTTGTACGGCATTACCGTCGGCATCGTGGGCTTCGGCATCGCCGGAAGCCATTTTGCAGAGCTGCTGGCCAATTTCAGCGTAAAGGTCATCTCCTATGACCTCTATGTCCCGGCCCCGCGCATGGAGGCTCTGGGGGTGGAGAAGGTGGAATTCGAGGAGCTTCTGCGGCGCAGCGATGTAGTAAGCCTGCACGCCCCCTCCATAGACGAAACCTACCACATGATAAACAGCAAGACGCTGCAAAAAATGAAGGACGGAGCAATCCTCATCAACACCGCCAGAGGCTCTCTGGTGGATCAGGAGGCATTGATCCACGCCTTGGAAAGCGGCAAGCTTAAAGCCGCTTGTCTTGACGTCACCGATCCGGAGCCTCCCGCGCCGGACAGCAGGCTCCGCACTCTGCCCAACTGCATTCTCACTCCCCATCTGGCCGGGCAGGCCGGGAACGGACTGCGCAAGATCGGGCTGCACTGCTGTCTGGAGCTGGAGCGCTTTCTCGCCGGAAAGCCCCTTCTCTACGGCGTGACAGAAGAGATGCTTGCCAGAATGGCATAGGATGCTTCCAGACAAGAGCCTATCTTTCCCCCTGCTGTATGGGAACCGAAGGATATCATGGCATAGGGATATAGGCCAGAGGATAAAAAGGAGACCCCATGAACACGATTCTTTCCCACGAATGTACTTGCCGCCCGGAACCTCTCATCAGTCCCTTCGGCTTCAAAGGCGGCACACTCACCGAGCTGTGGCAGGTAGTCTGCCGCCTTTGGGACAGCGAAGGACATCATGGCATAGGGCTGGGGGTACAAAGCGTTCTGTGGAGCGATTCCGCCGTCTTCGCCCGGCTGGGCCAAGAACAGGGCAACCAACTGATGCTGTCCATGACCCGGCACGCCCTCCTTTTGCTGGAAGGCCGTCCTCTTTCCCGCCCGGACCTCATGCTCCATGACCTGATTCCGGCCCTATGGGAATACGGCCGCCGGAAAAGCGGCCTCAAAAACCTGCGGCTGACCTTTGTGCTGAACGCACTGACCCCGGTGGATTGGGCGCTCTGGCAGCTGTATGCAAAAGCCTGCGGCTGTCTGCAGCTCACCCGACTTGCCGCTCCCATCACCTCTGCCTTAAGCTGCCGTCAGCCTCTTCTGGGAGGCATTCCTCTGATCAGCTACGGCACTTCCCCGGAGGAAATTCTCCGGCTGGCCGGGGAAGGAGCATTTCTGTACAAGATAAAAATCGGTTCCGCCCCGGAGGGACCTCATCAGCTGGACGCCATGCTGGAGTGGGACTGCAGACGGCTGCTGGATATCCACAAGCTGGTATCCGGCAGGGCCACACCCCATACCCACTGCGGCCATCCCATGTATTATCTGGACGCCAACGGTCGCTATGACAGCCCGGAACGGGTGGAGCGTCTGCTGGACTTTGCTTCCCGGCAGGGTTTTCTGGACCGGATCCTGCTGCTGGAGGAACCCTTTGCGGAAGACAGTCTCCAAAACGTAAGGCATCTCCCCGTTTCCGTTGTGGGGGACGAAAGCGCTCACAGCGCCGATGATGCCAGACGGCTCATAGAAGAATACGGCTATTCGGCAATGGCCTTGAAGCCCGTGGCAAAAACCTTGTCCGTCACTCTGGAGGTGCTGGAGGTGGCCCGGCAGCACCGCATCCCTTGCTTTTGTGCCGATCTCACCGTAAATCCCGCTATGACGGAATACAATAAGGCTCTGGCGGCAAGGCTCCCCCTGCTGCCCGGCCTAAAATGCGGCGTCATGGAAAGCAACGGCGCTCAAAACTATCTGGCCTGGGACAGAATGCTATCGGAAGATCCTGCCGCCGGAGAGTCCTGGGCCCTTCCCGCAAAGGGGCTTTATAGGCTGAACCACGACTTCTTCCAAAACGACGGCGGCATCTGGCGGGATGTTCTATCCCCCTGATGCCGCCCAAAATATGAATATAACCAAAAAACTTCAATATCCTAATATAACTACAGCCCTGCGGCGCTGTCCCCATCCAGATAAAGCACCGCTGCGCCGTGGAGACGCAGGGCTGTGGCAGGGCATTTTTCCCCCACCTCCCCCTTACAAGTATCCCGCACTGCAGCCGCCTTTCGGGCTCCGGGCACCACACAGAACATTTTCTCCGCCCTGCAAAGCGCCGGCACGGTAAGCGTCACCGCATAGGCAGGCACCTCCTCCAGTGAACAAAAGCATCCGTCGTTCACCTGCTGCCGGCGGCACAAGGGATCCAGCTCCACCAGCTTCACCAGTTTCGGATCTCCGAAGTCCGCCACTGGGGGATCGTTAAAAGCGATATGGCCGTTCTCGCCTATGCCCAGACATACGATATCCGCCGGATACCGCTCCAGCAGTTCGGCATAATTCCCGCAGATTTCCTCGGGTGAGGTTCCTGCGTCCCTGAGATAATGCACGGCCTTCAGAGGAACCTTCGCAAAAAGCGCTTTCTCCAGAAAATTGCCGAAGGTCTGAGGCGCATCCGGCACAAGGCCGCAATACTCGTCCATGTGGAAAGCTCTGATTCGCCCCCACTCAACGGATGCATCCTTTTGCAGCGCCTCCAGCATTTCATTCTGGGAAGGTGCAGCCGCAAAGATCATGCAGCATTCCTCCTTCCGTCCCAAAACCTCCCGCACTGCCTCCGCTATGTCCAAAGCCGCAGCCTGTCCCATCTCTCTGGGGCTGCCATAAATTCTTACATCCAGTTCATCATATTTTTTCCCAATCATTCCGCTCTCCTCCGCCGGATCTCCCCTGCGTTCCCTCTGTCATTCTCTGCATATCTCTGCATAGTTTAGCCTCCACAGCTTCCTAAGCCAATTCCGGCCTAAGACATAAGCGGGGCCGCCGCATATCTTGTTTCCCCGTCCACCAGCACCAGCTTCACGCTGATTTCCTCGTCAAACAGTATCAGACCCGCCTGCCGCCCCGGCTCCACTCTCCCCGCTCTATCCTGCAATCCTACGATCCTTGCAGGCGTTTCCGTAGCCATTTTTACCGCGTCAGGCAGCGAGGCCCCTCCCAGCCTCACCATGTTGCGCACCAGACGATCCGCCGTACACAGACTCCCGGCAAAGGCACTGCGGTCCGGCATCTTGGCCACCCCGTCCTCCACCAGCACCCTCCGGCCTCTGGCTAGGCTTCCCAGAATGCTCTCTCCCGATTCCTGCCCTGCAGCCCGCATGGCGTCCGTCACCAGCGCCAGACGGTCCGGACCGATGAACCGATACGCCATGGCCAGCAGTTCCCCGGGCAAATGACATCCGTCCGCAATCACCTCGCTGGTCAGACCGGGCAGCAAATAGGCGCTTTCCACAACGCCCGCCCTGCGAAACCCGCCTGCCCGAGTAATGCCCGACATGGCGGAGTACAAATGCGTCACATGGGTGTAGCCGTACTCCATGGCCTCCTTTACCTGACTAAAGACCGCATCGCTATGCCCTATGGACGGCAGAATCCCCCGGGATGCCAGATAATCCCCCATGGCAAGAGCTCCCGGCAGTTCCGGCGCAACGGTCCACCGCACAATGCCGGGACATATCCGCGCCAATCCCTTGTATTCCTCCGGAACGGGATTTCTGATATAAGCTCTATCCTGAGCCCCGCTCTGTCCGGGGGCAAGATACGGGCCCTCCATATGCAGCCCCAGCAGTCTGGCGCCCCCCGCCCGGCCCCTGCATCCTTCCCACAAGCGGGCCGCCTGCTCCATCTCCTCCGTGGTGGAGGCCATGGTAGTAGCCACGATTCCCGTTGTTCCATGGATCAAATGGAATCTGCCTGCGCCGTCCCACGCCTCCTTGGTGCCATCCATGAAATCATGGCCCCCGCCTCCGTGGACGTGAATATCGATGAATCCATGAGAAAGATATAGACCTCTGCCCTCCAGACACGCATAGGACTCCAACTCCCAAGGCAGGCCGCCCCTTTGGGACGGAAACCATTCCAGAATCCTATCTGCCTCCAGCAGAAGACTGCCTGACTCCACTCTGCCGTCCTGCACCAGCTTTACATTATGCAATACTGTCTTCACGGAACGCTTCCCCCTCCTCTATCCTTTCGATCTATGTTTTACCCCGTTCCACATCGGGCTTTCGCCCTTCCTTGCCCCATCTCCTTCTGCCCTCTTTGGCCTTCCGCTCTTCTTGTCCTTCTGCCCTTCTGCCCTCTTTGGCCTTCCGCTCTTCTTGTCCTTCTGCCCTTCTTGTCCTTCCGCTCTTCTTGGCATTCCGCCCTCTTTGGTCTTCCGCTCTTCTTGTCCTTCTGCTCTTCTTGTCCTTCCGCTCTTCTTGGCCTTCTGCCCTTCTTGGCCTTCTGCCCTTCTTGTCCTTCCGCTCTTCTGCCCTCTTTGGCCTCCTGCGCTGCCGGCCTCGGCTCAGGATCCCAGCATTGCCTTCAGAGCCACCGCGCTTTCCCGCAGGGCCTCTCTCCCTCCCCGTGAAAAGTCCGATCCCTGCGGAATCCGCATCTGGCCCTGAGTCAGTATCACATCCTTACGATAATGAGGCTCCAGAGACAGCCATCCGTCATAGCCGTCCTGATCCAGAGCGTCTAATATCCCCTTGTAATCCACCAGCCCTGTCCCCGGCTTCACGCACAAGGGAACTCCCTCCGAAAGCACGGCATCCTTGATATGCACATGCCCCAAATAGGGCCTTATCGCCGCATAGCCCTCCGGAAAAGGCCTTTCTCGCAGTGGATCGAAGACATCGTTTCCCGGATCATAAATCGCTCCGAACACCTCCTTGTCCAGCATCCCCAAAAGCTCTGCCAGCTCCAAATGCGCCTTGTCGTTCAGCGTCATCAGGAGACGCCGCCCGTCCTCCGCAATATCCAGCATCGTAATGGAGGTATTCGTCATCCATGTTTTCCTGTAAAAATGAATATCCATGCCAAGCAAAGCCACCAGCATCACCCGCAGCAGCCCGCCGTGTGAAACGATTGCCACGTTCTGCCCTTTGTGCTTCCGCTCCAACGCCTCAAACCCCGGCACGGAACGCCGTATCACATTCTGGAAGGAGCCTTCCCCCGGCATCGGGTAAGAAAACGGGTCGTCAAAGAAATCCGTATATGCCTTCCCGTATTTTTCAGAAAGCTGGGCGATCGTCGAGCCCTCCCATTCGCCGAAATTGATTTCCTTGAAGTGCTCGTCCACAATGGGCGTCAGGCCCTTTGCCTTTGCCATAGGTTCCGCCGTCGCAATGGCGCGCTTCAGCGGCGAAACATACACCGCGTCCAGCGGCATATGCCGGAACCGCAGCCCCAGAAGCCTTGCCTGCTCCCTTCCTGCGTCATTCAGTTCTATATCCGTCCAGCCCTGGTACCGCCCGCCTTTGTTCCAGTCCGTTTCCCCGTGGCGGATGAGATAAAACCTTGTCTTTTTTTCCATAAATCCGTTCCTTCCTCGTTTCGGTCTTTCCCCTATTATACGTTATCCCGCTGGGCGTTGCAAGGCGTAAAAGCCTGTTTCCTCCGCATTGCCGCAAACCCCAAGGCGCATCTTTTCCGGCTTATTCCTTTGCCACTACCAGACAATGCTGCGTTTCTCCGCAGTCCCCCAGTTCTTGCAGAACATCTGACGGAAGCCCTTCTATCCGGTACTCTGTTCTGCTATTCTCAAAAAACGGTGCAGCCGCCAGCTTTCCCAGCCGTTCCGGAGCCAGCGCGTCCAATGCAATCCGTTCCTTCTGTATCTTTGGCCGTCCGCAGCCGTCCCCCAGCCACAGGCTCCAGATTTCCAGTTCTTCCGCCCGTTCCAGATGCTTTTGGATATACGCGATAATATTCCGCGCGCGTCCCTCGGAATATCTGCCCCACGCCACCTCTGCCTGATATTTCTTTTCTGTTTTTATTTCCCAAACGCTGTCGGACAGCTTCAATATCGAATAATCATCGTCAAATCCGTCCCCGCCGTTTTCTTCCCTCTGCCATTCCTCAAACGGGTCTTTCTCCTGCCAAAGGATTGTGTCAGGCTTGTCACTGCCGATGCCGTCCAGCCAATTCGGCAGGCGTATTCCTGCCGCCTCTGCTTCATTCACAGAAAGCAGCTTCGTTTGGTAATGCGCGTTTTCAACCTCCTCCAGCGGGCAGTCCGATGCAAGGTACATCAAATGGCTCATTTCTGCTCTCCTTCCATATCACAGCGGGCGTTCCCTGTCAGCCTTCCTCTGCGCCTCGTCCTCCGCCTCCTGCTGTTCCTTTTTCTCTTTCCTTTTTTTCAGTGTATGCAGGACGGCTTCGCCCACATCGACCGCGGTTTCCACAACGTCAAACATATCGTCAAGCATGGTGTCCCCTCCTTACAGGCTTTTCAAATATTTCACTTCCGCCGCTGTCAGATGGCGGAATTTTCCTTTCGGCAGTTCCCCCAGCCGCAGTTCTCCCGTTGCCACGCGTTTCAGCTGCGCCACAGGGTGCCGGATTGCCTCGCACATCTTGCGCACCTGCCTGTTGCGTCCCTCATGTATGGTGATTTCCACCGTACAGATGCGGTCGCCTTTTTCCAATATGCGTATCTTCGCAGGCTTCGTCTGTCTGCCGTCCACAATCACGCCACGCCGGAATTTTTGCAGCGCGCTATCGTCCGGCGTGCCATAGAGCCTTGCAATATATGTCTTTTCGACGTCATGCTTCGGGTGGGTCAGCTTATACGTCAGTTCCCCGTCATTCGTCAAAAGCAGCAGGCCGGAGGTTTCGTAATCCAGCCTCCCCACCGGAAAAATACGCTCCTCCACACCCTTCACCAAATCCAGAACAGCCGGGCGCCCGAACTGTTCCTTTGCTGTTGTCACATATCCTTCCGGTTTATGCAGCATAATATATACAAGCTTTTCCCTCTGCCTGTCAATTTTTTTCCCCGCATAAACAACCTCGTCCTTCTGCGGGTCGATTTTCGTACCCAGCTCCGTTACCGTTTTTCCGTTTACCTGCACCTTTCCTGCCGTAATCAGCTCCTCCGCTTTGCGTCGGGACGCGACGCCCGCCTCCGCCAGAAATTTCTGCAATCGTTCTTCCATCTGCCGCAACTCTCCTTTTAGGTATCCCAAATAAAAACCTGTATCCATAAACAAAAAAGCCCACCTGTTTCAGGGGCTTTTCCTCTGCGGATAACAGGACTTGAACCTGCACGGGTTGCCCCACTGGAACCTAAATCCAGCGCGTCTGCCAGTTTCGCCATATCCGCATAATCTAAACATATTTTAGTGCCCTCCCCGCAAAAAGTCAATCTTTTTAAGAGGAAAAGCAGATTTACAAATAAAAAACGGGAAAACCTGATGATACAGCGTTTTCCCTGCTTGTCCGAACCAGGAGGGATTCGAACCCCCGACCCACGGCTTAGAAGGCCGTTGCTCTATCCAGCTGAGCTACGGACACACGTCCTTGACACAATCAAGCCAACGAACTACATTTTAACTTATAATCCCGTACTTGTCAACAGTTTTCTCCTAGAATTTCTCAAAAATTTTCAACAGTCCCCGGATCCACGATTTCCGGCGCCTCCCCGGCGGCTTCCCTGTTCCCGGCAGCCTCCTGAGGATCCTCATATTCCTTTTCCTCTTCCTCTCCCCAGAGAGAATCATATTTTTCTCTCTTTTCCTGGCGCGCCATGCCCCCGATACTTTTCGCGGTCTGGTACATTTCAAAACTGAATTCCATCAGCTTCTTCTCATCCGAAGCCGGCACAATGGCCCCTTTCATAAGACGCCGGGCCACCTCCATCATTTTTCCCATATCGGCCGCATATTCCTCTGCCGCATCTGCCTGCTGGTCAGCCACCATCGCATTCCAGTACCCGCAGTACTGCTCCGTCAGTTCACTGAGGTAATCCTGGTATTCTTCCTGTTTCTCGTCCAGTGCTTCCAGGGTCAGCTCCAGGGTGGCCGCCTCCGACCCGTACTTTTCTTTTCCGCCCGGTATGTTTTCCATCCGTGACCTGAGATTTTGCAGCTGGCTGGAAACCTGGTTTTTCTGAGCCCTGTATGCCCTGATCTGCTCTCTGTAAAGTTCCTGCGCTTCTCTTATTTTCATGATATACCCCCTTGTCCGGTTCATCTGCCCGCCCATCTCCCCTTGTCCGGGTTTGGACCGGGAATATTTGATATGTTCCTGCCCCGGCCGCCTTCCTTGTCCGCTCAGTACCCCAGACTCAGTATCCCGGAGCAGTCAGATACCTTTTCAAATTTCATATCCGGAAATGTACCTGCAATTTCCTCCCACACAAAATAGATTTCTTCCTCATCCCATTCGTCACCGCTGTCTATCCGGCATTCTTCCCTGTTTTCCACAGTCTCGAAAGCCACGTCCCCTATCAGAATCTTTCCCTGAGGGGAAAGAAGCTTCCGCAGCGTGCCGATCAGATTTATTTTCTCTTCATCCTGCAGATGATGCAGGGAATAGGTGGCTATTATAAAATCATAAGTGTTGTGCAGAAGGGGTTCTGCCAGGCCCTTTGAAAAATCTCCCTGAAACAAATGTGCCCCCGGCATCTTTGCCCTGGCGTGTTCTATCATTTTTTCGGAAAAATCCTGCCCCCATACCTCAAATCCCAACTCATACAGTTTTGCAGCCAGGACCCCTGTGCCAAAACCGATATCCAGGACCACACCTTCCTTTTTCTGTGCCACAATCCCGCAGATACGGTTTAATATCTTTTTATATCCGGCAAACGGATAACTGTTGTTTTCATCCGATACATCCACACTCTCTTCATATCCGTCTGCCCATAAGTCAAAACCGGCTTCGTTTAACATTTCTTTTCTCCTGTTTTATTCTCTCACGCACATGCCACTGTCATTTCCCAGCCGTACAAAACCGGAATATATCAGGCACGGCATCCGGGCCAAAGGTTTTCACTGCCATCCGGTACATGGCCCTGGCGTGAATCCTGTCGTGCCAGATAAACCGGCGCAGCAGCTTTTTCAGGGACCATTCTTCCCCATAGCTCCCCTGGAAAACCTTATTTTCCAGGAAATCCGGCTGCTGCTCCAACAAGGCAAATCCCCTCTCCCTGCATTCCAGTATGGTTCCCTCATTGTCTGCCGCCACGCCGATTTCACTGAAATAATATTCATTCACATTTTTGGTATGCTCATACATTTCCAGGGCAGTCCGGGGAATCCGGCCGTAAAAGGTCTGCCTGGGACGCAGGACGCTTTTCCCTTTGTCCGGGACCGCCGTGTACAATGCCAGAAAGTCCCCGGCTGATTTCAGTGCAAGAGCCTTTAACGCCTCATATTCTTCCCGGCTGCACACACCTTTTTCCGAATCAAACAGCACATCGGAATCGGCATCGCCGATATTTAAATCCGAATCTTTCTCCTGGACAATCTCCGCTTCCATCTCTTTTTCCCCGGGATATCCCTTCCACTCCAGGTAAGAAGCAATCTCCCCCGCCATTTTGTCCAGGGCCTCTGCCCGGGATTTTCCCCTTGTGAATGCACCGGCATAATTTTCCGAATAAAGGAGGCTGTCCTGCCCATGGTGCTCCCACACACATCGTATTTTCATAAGATTCCCTGATTCCTTTTGATCCTGATTCGTTTACTTCCGCTACCCTTTCAGCCCCCGGGCCTGTCTGTCCATGTCCTCCACTACAATATCATATATTTCCCCCAGTGTGGAACAATACTCCAGAACCTTCCACGGTTCATTGGTATGGAAATGGATTTTGATCAGTTCCTCGTCTCCCACTGCCAGCAGACAGTCTCCCTGAAAATTTTCCGTAAAATACGCGTTGATCCCATCCTCGTCCAGGTCTTTTCCCTCAATCAGCAGCTGCGTGTCATACCGATACTCTAGCATTTGAATTTCCTTTCCGGCTGCATTTCAGCCATTATGCCATACTTGTTTTCCTGCAAAAAACTCCCTCAGAATCTCTTCCGCACACTCACGTCCGAACCACCCTTCCCCTGCATCCGCCCTGGGGTAAAGACGGCGCATGTCTTCTTTCTCCGATTCTGTCAATTCGGAAAAATCGTTAATATCCCTGTCTTCCGTTACGCCCACAAGCTTATGGTCCCCGTCCCTGCGCCTGAAAACGCCGATGATTTTAACCCGGTCTTCCTCTCCAAGCGCATATTCCTTCTCTGTCATAACAATGACGTCCAGATGGGCACAGGGGGGTGTCCCTGATTCCCGGATCCAGCCATAGGGCTGACGGACATTTCTTTCATAAAAAATACTTTTTACAGGCTTTTCCACAAACGAATCTGTCCCGGAAATGTATTTCATCCGGTTCGGATAGTGGAACGTTTGTTCGATTTTTACTGTATAAATCATTTAAGGCACCTCTTTTCCCCATTTTATCCCATATGGGAAGATTTGTTTTTCAAACCGGCGGCAGGATATTCTTCCCGCCCGGGGTATCTTTTCATCTTTATCTAAAATTTTTCATATCCCAATGCCAGAAACTCTTCTTTTAAAATGGCATAATTCACCCTGTCATGCATTTCGGAATTAAAATAAACAGACTTCCTTTCCCTGCCTTCCAGGACAAATCCGCATTTGTCCAAAAGCCTCTGGGCTTTTATGTTGACATCCAGAGTATTCGCCGTTATTCTTTCCATACCCAGATATCTGAAGCCGTAATTCAGCATCAGCATTACCGCCTGACTGCCATAGCCTTTCCCCCGGTATTCTATTTTAGACATTCCCAGGCCCACGCTGCATTTCCGGTTCACTCTGTCTATATCCTGCAGAGCCACATCTCCCATCACCGTTCCGTCATTTTTAAAAACACCCAGCCGAATGTGTCTGTTCCCCTGCAGCTCCTGTATTTCTTCAAACCATCCAGTCGCCTTTTCATCAGAAAGGCCTAAGTTCAGTTCTTCCGTGGGATTGTCAAAATCATATTCGAAATCATTCCATAGTTTTTTGCAGTCCTCCCGGCTTAAAACTGCCAGATAAATATCTGTCTCCTTTAAATTCATGTCATTCACCTGTCTCCTTTCCCATTCATCCCAATGCAGCAGATTCCGCTCCAAACGAAACCATAAGATACCTATTTCCCAGAAGAATCATCATGCTTTCAGCTTCAAACCGGATTATCTATCGTCTTTCCATCACTATACTTGAAATTACCGCATAAACAATGGTTGCGGCTATGGTGATTCCCACCAGCCAGAACAACCAGTCAGTGCCCAGCAGAATTGCCGTTCCGTTTAATGCAAAAACGGTTCCCAGCAACAAAAATACAATAGCAGACTGACGATAGTATGGTTTCTTAATCATACGCTCCCGTTCCTGCTTTGAAGCATAGATGTAGGCGTTATGGAATAAAAAACCTTTTTCGTGAAAAGAACGAAAACTTATTACAAACAATCCTGCCGATATGAAAAAAAGAACACATGCAGTAATGATATCTTTCATCACAAATATCCTTCCGTCAAATTCCGATTGCCTTCATAAATTGGCAAAGTCACGGTCTCAATCCAGTTCTGCCATTTTATTTTTAATGTTACGTCTTTCAGCTCTTGTAATAACCTCGGTAAAACACAGAATTCCCTGGTTTTATTGCAATCAGCACTGAATTAATTATATCGGAACCAGCAATGATTGCATTCACCCAGGCTATATATCCCATAATATCCCTCATGCTTTCTGTTACAAGGCAGCACAAAGCGGCAGGGACAAGAGTCAAAGCAATAAAAGGCAAAGACATAAACAGAAAAAAACGCCATTTCCTTAAGACTGCTCCGCTTGTAATCCAGAAAAATATACCGGAATGTGTAAGACTGATATCGCCGGCCTTATATATAACAACCACATGGAGCAATTCATGAATCAGAAATGTACTGATAAACAGAACAGATCTTAGCAAAATATTTGAGAATTTCCAAATACCATATATAGCTGACAGCACTACAAGCACAGCCTGTAAGCAATAAACAAAATACATAAAATAATTTCTAAACCATTGATTTCTAATAACCGGCTTCCATTCGGCTGTATCGATTTTACCCTCGGGCAATGGTTTCAAAAAATAGAACATATGCTATTTTCCTCTGATTTTCATCCGCAATAAACAGCGACATCACAGAATGATTATTCCTGCAATTTCAACCGTGCTTTATAAAGTTACCAACATCCTTTTTCTTTTCCATATCCAAATTTATGTTTTGTACTCAATATTTTTTTGCTAATTCCATATCGCATTAATTCCATATCGCATAATCCTAAAATCATAACATTATCTATGACTCTTTCAGCTCCTAATAAGCAAAGTAACAGGCCTCTCTGTCTAACTACGCAAACCCGAACTTTCCCTGAAAAAATCTTCCGCAAGTATTGCATACATTACCTTGTCAAAGATTCCATCATTGCATTTAAGTCCTTGACGCAATGTGCCTTCCCACTTCATGCCGGCTTTTTCCTGCATTTTCCCGGAGGCCGGATTTTCGCCTGCGTGTGATGCATAGATTCGATTCATTCCGACTTCCTGAAAGAAAAATTTGATGACTCTTTTGGTGGCTTCTGTCATAAGGCCCTGATTCCACCATCTCTGCCCGATTTCGCATACCAGTTCCACCTGGCACAGTTCATCATCCGGATGCATTCCACCATATCGCCCAATCACTTCACCGGTTTCCTTCAGCTGAACTGCCCAGCTATAACGGTCAATCTTTTCATAGGCGTTCAGCCAGTTGTCCGTGAACATATTCGCATTTGTCATCACATCCGCAATACAGTTCATAGGCGCATAATTCGTCCATTTCCAGACTTCTTTATCATTCCAGCAATTATAATAAATCTGTTCAAGGTCTTCTTTTTGAAATCGCCGCAATATGAGACGTGGCGTTTCCAGAGATACAGTTCCCTTATGTGTCATTGCTTCCCTCCTGTCGCAGTGGAAATACTACTCCGGGCACGCTCAAAAAGCATGCGGCTGCCGGCGCATGTGTCCGATAACGAAAACGGCTGTTGGTGAGCAAGCTCCCCAACAACCATTCCCGTAACCGCCCGGCTTGTAGCTATAAAAAAATCGGGGTGACAGAATTCGAACACCTTTTCCCGGCTTTTTCAAGCATTTTTACGCGGCTTTATCCCCCTGGAAGTCCAGTCTGAGAACCGATTCGCTGATTTTACCCTTGCAAAAAGTGTCGCCGTAGCGTCGCCGCAAAAAGGGCGGAGCGCTACGGAACGATTCTGCTAGACCTGCTGTAAAACCTGGGATTCAATTTCCTTTCGGTCTTCCTCTGACAACTCCGGGAAATACTCGGCAATCTCGTCTATGTCAATTTTCCCTTTTTGTATCATGAAGATTGCCTTATTCCTCGCCACCTCTTTAGCTGTTTCCTGTTTTATGTCATTCTCAAAAGCTTTGTAAATCTGTTCATCGTCAAATAGTGTCATCAGCATAAGTTCAGTCTTTCTCCACCACAATTTCCGTCACCCATTGAAAAATTTCGTCAGCATACTGCAATGCCTCTCTCATGTCTTTCCTCCAGAAACAACTCATTCGGATATCTTACTGCTACACCATACGGTGTCAGCGCATCAGCATAATCATAGAATTTCTCTTCGATTGAGACCTTGTTTTTAATCTGATTCAGTAAAAATGAAAGGTCATGAAGTTTGGGCATTCCACCTTCTTCTCCAAAATACATAATCAGCGTTTTTATTGCCTTTTCAGCCGCCTGTTGGCAATGATAACAGATAATCTCTAATGGCTTTGGATAATAAGTTGCATCCAGATGTTTCGCTACCCCTAAATCTGCTGCCGCCATTTCATACCACTCTCTGACTTGTTTCGTCATACAAAAGCACTCCTTTTCTGTACACCTCGTTTTCTATAGAGGGAATTTCTTTTCTGGCTTCAAAACGGCTTACGGTTCCTACAACAATATCCACAGGGCGCTGCTTCACTTTGCGGATAGATTTGTATGCTTTTGTTGTTTCTGCAAGAATATCTGATACGGCATCCTGTACGATGATGTAAAAATCAAAATCGCTTTCCTCTGTATAGGTGCTGTCTGCAAAAGAACCAAATAAATAGATTCGGACAGGTAGAAGCTGTTCGACAAAATGGTTTGTCAGTTCCCGGATTTCGCTTGTGGGCATGACCATCAACTCCTTTCCTTTGAATAAAGCGGCTCTTTTTCATGTCTTCTTTTTCTATAGGTTACTTTCATTATACAGAAAGCTTCTCCTGTTTACAATAAAATTCCCATGAAATTTTTGTCAGCAGCGTAAAAGGGGCTGTCGGGAAATGCCAGATTTTAAGCATTTGAGCCTCTGACAGAAACATTCCCACAAAAATCAGTGTTCCATGGACACTGCATTCTTGTGGAAATGTTTTTATTAGATATCCTTTTCTTTGTCGCCATATTTGAAAGCAGCACAAATAAGCCTCTGGCCTATGCAGGACGCGTTTTCCCTATGCAGCAGGTTCCTCAGGCTTCCCTTCAAACTTCCTGATCTTCCCGTGGCGGAACCGGTGGTACTTGTTCAGATTCCGGCCCATGGCGTAAAGCAGAAACTCCTTGTACACTTTTTCCTGGGAACGGTAGTTGAACCTGCGGAAGTCCTCGTTCTCTTTGATGTCTCCGAAATGCCCTTCTGCCTGGATGGACCGGATCTGGCGGTTCAGGATCCCCTTTTCGCTCTGGATGTTCGCATGGGCCTCTTCTTTCAGGTCCTCCCAGCATTCATTGATCTTCATCACCTTGTTCTTTTCCTGGTCTTTCTTCCCGTCATACTTGTAAAGGCATCTGGCTTTGTGGGGACATCCGCCGCAGTCTGCGCATCCATATACCTCTATGGTCTGTTCATAGCCGTCCTGGTGTTTCTTTTCCGTCCGGATGTGGCGCAGCTGTCTCCCGTCATGGCACACATAGCAGGCCTCGTCCTCGAACACCTCTCGTTTCATGTTGTAGTACTTCCCGATGTCTTCCTTATAGGCACGGGTCTTCCTCTTCTCATGGTCCTGCAGCTTGATGTAACCGGTGATGCCTTTCTCTTTCAGGAACAGCAGGTTCTTCTCGCTGCAGTAGCCGCTGTCCGCAGTGACCTCACCCACATGCCTCCCAAAGGTCTCCTTATGCTTCTCCAGCACTGGGATCAAGGTGCTGTAGTCCGTTCGGTCGCTGCTGACATGGCTGTGGATGATGAAGTAGTTCTCTACGGCTATCTGTACGTTGTATGCCGGTTTCAGCTGGCCGTTGAGCATATGGTCCTCTTTCATCCGCATGAAAGTGGCCTCCACATCCGTCTTGGAGTAGCTGTTGCGGCCTTTTCCCATGACCTCGAAGCATTCCTTGTATTTCATCAGCCTCTCCCCGCACTCCTCCAGCTCCTCGTAGAGCTGCTGCAGCTGCGGCTTGTGCTTCCCTTTGCCCGTCACGAATACCGTCCCCTCCCCTTCTGCAATCCTTGACAGGCCGCTTTGCAGCTTCAGGATCTCCATCGGAGAGCAGGAATCGATCTCTATCACTGTATTGTTGGATATCTTCTTATGCCTCGTCAGCTTCCGGGAACGGTTCTTCTCTATCACCTCCCGCACCTTGTCCATCCCTTCGATGATGAACATCTGGGCGTTCCCAAGGCCGTACTTCTCGCCGTATCCGTTCTCTGCAAGGAACAGGTTATATTTCTGGTATAGGGCATCTATGGTGTCCAGCAGCCCTGCCAGGTGGTAGTTGATACTGCCACGCCATACGAAGGTGTACCGGTTGGCGTTCGCCTCCAGTTTGGTCCCGTCTATGAACAGCTCCTTCAGCGTCACCAGCCCCTCCTTTTCCAGACGCCTCAGAAACTGGTAATGCAGATCCTCCAGAATCTCGGGGGTGAGCCTGCTGCCTTTGAATTCATAGAACGCATCCCTTTTAGGCTTCTGTCCCTGGGTGAGCCAGATGAAAGCAAGGTCCCTTCCGCACAGCTCAACGATGCGGTCCACTGCACGGATCCCCCGCATGTTGGCATAGGTGACTACAGCGTACAGCATGATGGGATTGTACCCTTTTCTTCCCTTGTCTGAATATCGGGAGAGCAGTCCCGAATAATCCAATTCCTCCATCACTTTTTTCAGGGTATAGACCGGGTCGGTCTCGGGCAGTCCCAATTCATACAGGCTGAAGTTGATTTTCTGTTGACCGATTTCAAAGAATTCGTTATAATATGTGTTGTTTGGCATAGTTACATTTTAACATGTAACGGAGAAAAGGTGGTTATCGTTAGCCATCTTTTTTTCTCTTTTTTGACTAAAATTTCAGAGGAGGGACAGTGGCTTACATATGTCACTGCCTCTCCTCTGGTTGTGGTGGGCTATCTATTTCCCGACAGCCCCCATTTACTATTGTTGTAAATTATATTTTCTTTTTCCTTATTATTTGTCGCTGTAGTGATCCTTGCATGAAAGAATCGTTGTGTTTCCCCCTGCCGCTCTGTATACAATGCGGTTCTTTTCATCAATATGCCTGCTCCACCAACCTGAAAGATTTCCCGATAACGGCTCCGGATGCCCCATCCCGTCGAACGGGTTTCTCTGAATGTCCTGAATAAGCCTGTTTATCTTTTTTAGTGTCTTTTTGTCTTCCGCCTGCCATCCAATGTATTCCCGCCAGGCCTCATCTTCCCAGAATATTCCCATGCACTACACCTCAATCAGCTCATGTTCTTTCGGAACAGACTCCCCTGATTCAATCTTCGCCGCACGCTCTTCCAATACTTTCATATTAGATTCCGAGTAAAAAGGATCTGCCGATATTTCAAACGGTATCCTTCTTTCATTCCCAACCTTTACCGCAAAAATATTAAAAGCCGTGCTAAGCGACAAGCCCATCTCCTTACAGGCAGACTCCATTTTACGCTTTACCTCTTCATCAATCCTGAAATTCACCATTGTCTGTGCCATAATCATTCTCCTCTCTGCAGAAGACATTGTATCACAATCAATATACAATGTAAAGCAAAACCGCATTTCAGAATTCCAATCAATTTCCTTCTCTTTCATAAACTGCAGAAGCCTGTCATATTACGCTTTGTGGGGTGGTTTGTTTCATTACTACAATCGCTTTTTCCTCTTGAGAATCAGCATATTTCAATAGAACTACCAAAGCATCTATTCCAAATAGGCACATAATTGACATTAATCCGCCAACCACCAACAGAAAAACTTTTTTATATTCCATTCCAGAAATTTTCTTTTCAAAAGCGCCTGTCATTCCCCACTTTCTCGATATTGGCACGGTACTTCTTCCCCATCTTTAACAGGAATCTCTTTCAAAACTTGCGGATAAATACCACAGCCATTAAATTCTTTCCAGTTACGGCATTTTCTGCATTGCTTAAGCGGCGGTGTCCTGTACAGTTCCTCATGTGGGTTTGGTGACCTCCCAAATAATTTTGACGCATGCCTGAGTATCTCCTGGTCCATTGGCATACCCCTGAACTCTTCACGCCTCCTGTCAAATTCCTCATAAGTTTTGATATTGAAAAATTCTTCCCTTTTCGTCATTCCACTGCTCCTGCAATCAAACCATATAATTCCGCATCCCTTGCCTTCAGCCCTTCCGGGTTCTCTATATATTCCCGGAAAGCCTCCGAAATATATTCCCATAACAAATCATCCTTGAATGTACCATCTGGTTCAAAAGCATCAAAAATATCCTCAACGTATATCCTTCCCTGATAGTCCGACACAAACATATCATTTTTCACAAAAAATATCTCTATTTCATTATCTGTAGCATCCAAGAATATATCTTTATCTAAATCAAATATAGTGATACCTTTTACTGCCTTTTTCCTGAACCCTTCCACTGCTCCGGACTCCAGAAGCTTACTTTCAACCATGTGCCCGATCTCATGGATAACCGCTGTCCTATTAGCCCCCTTCGCTACATACAGTATATCATGGGCGTAATCATATTGGCTAGCCCCATCTTTTCCGATATCAACTATAGTTCCCTGCTCCAGCGCATCCCTGACTTTCCTTGGCATGGCTGAAATTGTATCTTCGACAGTTTTACGCTCACCTGCAATGTCCTGCCCGGGAACATGGCTTCTCACCAGATAATCGGCAGCTGGCTTGCCCTGCCCGTTTTCCTCCTGATGAGGCTTTTTCACATATTTCTCTTTCCACTCCTGATATTTCATGTCCACAGGCACATAGTAAGTCTTCCCAGTCTCCGGATCCCTTGCAGCCCGTTCCCCGATATGGTCAAACTCGTCCCCAAAAGCAGGAACGGTAGTGGTACGGCACCAGACATGGAACGGCGGCGCCGTGGAGCCAGATTCATACTCCGACATGGGAAATACCTTGCCGTCCATCTCCCGGCAGATTTCAGAAGTAACCAAATCCAGGGTGGCCACAATCTCATACTGCTCCACGCCCAGGTCCTTAAAACAGTCTTTCCTTGACTCTGATCCAAAGAAAGCGGATTCCGTCATGATCAGCCTCCCTGCCTGGTTTCTGGATGTATGCATGGCATGGGACAGTGAAGCGATGGCTTTGTCTGGAGCCTGTCCCAGAATGCACATCTGCGTCAGCGAAGTATGTACATTCTCAATCAGCTGCTGTTTGCTGCTCCATATCCTCTCTGAAAAATTCTTCCCATCCGCCGCCCAGGGCTTCCGGATGATCCTGTCCAGTCTGTTGGAATCCACACCTGTCAGGTTCCACCCCACGCCGATCCCCTTCTGGATCTCATAAGCGGTTTTGTAAAACCCTTCCTCATACAGAGTCTTTATGTGCCGGTCCACACCGTCCAGGTAATTTCCGTACAGCCTTTCCGCCTCCTGCTGTACCTGCAGCTTCAGCTGCTCCAGGCGGCTGATATGTACCCTGGCGGATGCAGTCTCTAGCTGCTTCATCCACTGCCCGTTAATGGTATTCTCTTTGCCGTATTTAATATAGTCGTTTACATCCCACCGGAATTCCTCCAGTTCCTTTCGGTTCAGCAGCTTTTTGGCCTCGGCCATGGAGATGCCGTTATTCGCTGCAAGACGCCCATACCAGGCATTGATTTTCCTGGTTATTTCAGCCTCCGCCCTGCTCATCTGCTGCTGAATCTCCTCCACCATCTTCCGGGAAGACTGATACTGTGACGCTTCCAGCTGCCGGAACCTTTCCTTCCAGTATTTTTTATTCCTCATGCTCCTCTACGCCCCCACCATCCCCTCCTGTGCCGGACTCCTCCCGGTTCTGGAAGGCGCTGCCATACTGATCTGCCTTTTCCCCGGCTTCCGCATCCTCCCTCTCCAGCTGCTCCAGTTCCTTGTCCGCATCTGTCACCCAGGGATGGTTTTCCAGAATGGTCCGCCTGGACAGGATTCCCGTACTCTGCTGTGCGATAGCTGCAAGCTCTGCCTCATTATGGACAGCAGTGCGCGTCCAGGTCTGTACTATCCTCCCTGCTTTCATCCCCTCATGCCGACAGATGGCACGCACCAGGCGGCCGAAACCCGGGCGGAACTCCGTCTCCATCAGACCGGCTTTCAGTTCCAGGAGGGAATACAGGTATTTCAGCGCCACCCCGGAACTGTTCCCGAAATTCTACGGATCCGGGTCAATCCCCATGCCCTGCTCAAAGATGGATTTCCGGGTCATGGCAAGCATCTTCTCCCGGGCCTCCACTGGGATATCAATGGTAAGCGTGCTTAGCCCGCCTTTCCCCTCCTCCTCATTGTCCACCTTAATGGTTTTGTATTTCTTCAGCTTCTCCAGGAATTCCTTCAGGTCCTCCCCCTCATAGCCGGACAATATAAAAATGACCTCCTGTATGTCCTCCAGGTCATTCAGGAAACCGCTGTATACCTTATCATAGGCGTCAATCAGCTCCTTCACATCGTTTAAGTCATTCCCGCCTTCCGCATTATTGGGAAACGGGATAAAGGGCACCTCCCCAAAGCCATGTTTCCAGGAGCAGGAAGCGCTGCCAGGCGGCTCCCCCATTGCTGATACGTCATAAGGTTTCAGCGCGTCTACAATCTCCCTGGCCTCCTTGTAATAGGCCTGGCAGGCATTCCCGTCCCAGTATTCGTAAATATTCAGTTTTTTCCCCCTGTCGTTAAGAGTGTCGTATACCCGCAGGATGCCGGACAGCTGCTTCTCCAGATCGTCCGTCCATACCGAAATAACCTGTTTCGGGTCAATTGCCGCAAACCGGAACCTCCCCTCGTCATCCTCCCAGTAGTGCAGCCAGGCAATGGTACAGTTTGATGCCTTAATGCACAGGTCCTTGCATGTCTTCGAAAAACCGTCCCCCAGGGCTTCCTGGACAGCTTTATTCACCGGCTCGCTGCCTGTGTCAAAAACCGGCGGGTCCGTAAACAGGTAGGCTGCTTTCTGGTTCACAAGGATATTATAAAAATTGGCCGGGATCCTGTTGTCTGCGGACCGCATGGGGTTCCCGTCCTGAACCTGCCCTCTGGCGCCCTTTTTCAGAATGTCATTTTTCTTCCTGTAGTAGCGCTCTGCCACAGCTGCCTCACGGACCTGTTCTGCATGCCCTTTGCGGCTGGCCTTCACCAGTTTCTTTATCACTTCCAATTCCATCAAAACCACCTCTATTCCAGTATTTTCATCCCGCCCCGCCTGCGGATTATGGTATATGCCAGATACCGGACGGCATCAAGGCAGTGATCCCACTCTTTTACCGGCTTATCTTCCCCCCGCCCTGCCGCCTTGGCATCCCAGATGTAGGAAGCAAATTCCTTTATTGTGTTCTCGCAGGATTTATCAAAGAGGATTTTCCCCTGTGTCAGCAGGCCTGCCACAAAGCGGATGCCGTCCAGTACATCATTGCATGCCCCCTTCACATGGAAACCATCCTTCTTCAGCTGTGCCTTAAAACTGGCGGCAGAAGGATCAAGCACCACAGACCTTGGATTGATGCCGTCCAGCCACTTCCGGAGGTCTGCAGAAAACTCTGCATCCGTCTTCTGTACTCCTTTGTCCCGTCCGGAATAATAGTACTCCCGGATGCAGTACCATATCCCATTATCTGCCTTCCGCCACAGCAGGAACACAGTGGCGTTCTGGGTGCCGTAATCGCAGCTTACATAATAATCGCCGGTCCATCTGATCTTTCCGCTCCGGACAAGCTGCCCTGCATCCACAACATGCTTTTTCACATCAAACATGTCATAAATGATACCCTCGGCCATGGCCCACAGCCCCATGATGTAGCGTTTGAAAAATACGCCGAAATACATGGAGCGGTATCTTTCCTTGACTGCCCCGGACAGGCTTAGATTGTCATCCATGGTAAAATGAATGTACAGAAGGTTTTTCAGATCCGGCTTCCTGCCTTCTTTCTCCGTTTTTTCCCGGATATCTGCAGACTTCTTTTTTCCCAGATATCCGGTGGCCCTGTCAATCCAGTTTGCCTTGAACCAGTGGTACGGCCCGTCCGGATTGCAGTTAAACCAGTATTTGCTGCCGTCAACGGAACAGCGCCCGGTGGCCTGGTTGACGAAAGATTCCGGCATCAGGGCAACCTCATCACAGAATACACCCGCCAGGGTGATGCCCTGGATCAGATCCTGGCTGCGCTCGTCCTTGCCTCCGAAAATGTAAAAATAATTGGCAGTATCCCCGCGGCGCACCTCCACCAGATTGTCGTTCCGGTGGTCTGCCACTCGGTACCCACGGCTCCGGAGCATCAGCTTCAGCCAGAACAGAACATTCCTGCGGAAGGATCCGATGGTCTTGCCGCACATGGCAAAATTCTGTCCGTTAAAACTGCTCATCGCCCAGAATACAAAGGACAGCGACATGCAGACCGTTTTTCCGGAACGTATGGCACCGTCTGCTATGATCCCGTCATGCTCCCTCACCGGGCTATCTGGCATCCACCATGTAAGCACCTGTTTCTGCTTTACAGAAAACGGCTTGAACTTAAAAAATTGCGCCCCACTAACAGTATGGCGCTTCTGTTTCATCTTCCGGATCTTCTGCTTTATCTCAGAGATGCGTTCTTTTACCCTATCCATCCTTCTCACCCCACAGGCCGCCTGACTCGCTATTCAGCGCATCCAGGAAGCCGTCATCCTGCACTTCCGTATCCTGGCTGTCCAGTTTCATGGCAGCCAGATCAACTTTCATCAGTTCAATCTCCAGTCGTGCGTCATCGAAACCGAAACGGTGCAGGGAGTCGATGGCTTTCTGCTTCCTGGCCTGCACCCTGGTCAGGGCATCCTCAACAGCCTGTATCTGGCCAAGCTTCCCATGGTATTCCTTAAGGTCAGTCTCTTTGTCCTTCTCCATCCCGGCCTGGCGTTTCACCAGCGTCATTCCCGGAACCGGCTTCCCGTCCTCCCTGTCTTCCGAAGCCGTCCGGATATCCTCTATCCGCTGCAGCATCCGGCGTTCCCTTACGGTAAGCAGCATGATCTCATGGAGCAGCAGGCTCTCCTTGTCCGTTGGCATGGTGTCTATAAGCTGCTTCTCCTCCGGATCCAGGGTATGAAAAAAGAGAGTCTCAAACTCTCCTGTCTTTAAGGCATTCTTATTTCCCGGCGGCCCTGTCCCTCCATGACCGACTGCATTCTTATTTCCTGGCTGCGCTCCTTTGGTTGCAACTTTTTTCTTTTTGGGTTGCAACTTTTTCCCTGACTGGTTGCAACCTCCCTTTTTCCAGTACCGGGAAGCCCAGGATTTCACCGCTGATAAACTGACTCCATATTTTTCAGCGATTTCTTTATATTTCATTCCCTTCTTGTAATCCTCAAAAGCTTTATCCCTTATCTCCTCACCCAACCATCACCACCTCTCATTCGTTTCGTTTTGGGTATAGAAAAAGCAGCCCCGCCGGACTGCCTGTTCTCTTGTCTACTTCGACATGGTACTATATTACCACATTGAAAACGAACAGTGTGAACAAAACGAACAAACTTTAAATTTTTTTCAAAAATCTTTCTAATTCCATTCTCACGCTGTCCGCTGAGGCCTTTTTTCCCATCTTTGTCGCAACCTGCCCCCACGACAATCCCTCCAGATATCTGTACTTCACAATCCGCTGCATCCGGGAAGAAATCGTCATCATCCACTCCTCCACCTGCAGCTTGTTCTGCTCCGCTTTGGCCTTCTGCCGCTCCAACAGCTTCTCTTCGTACCGCAGGCGGCTGTCATCCTTTACTGTGAAGGTGGTTCCCTGAACTTTAAAGTGCTGCTCAACATAAGGGAACTCATGCATGGAGCCTTTTACGTTTGTCTGGATAATGGTTTTCTTTTTCCGATTCAGTTTCTGTATCTCCTTCTCGGTCTCCTTCACCAGTTCACATGCGTCTATGTATTCCTGAAGTACTGCTTTGTCCAACTCTGGTTCCTCCCTTCACACTTCTTAAAGCTACACCGGTACAACTTACCGGTTTTTCCGTTTGCTGTTTTTTCTGATTCACCTTTCCCTTTCCATGCGTTATGGTATTTGTAGATAACATTACAAAGGAGGGCATCAAGCATGACTATTTTATTTCCTGAACGTCTCCGGGAACTCCGAACCCGGAACGGTAACAAACAAAGTACACTGGCGAAGTTGCTTCACCGAAGTCCCTGCAGTATCTCCAACTATGAAAACGGCGTAAACAGCCCCGATCTGGAAACCCTGGTGCAGATAGCTGACTTTTACGGGGTATCCACCGATTATCTCCTGGGGCGTACCAGCTTTCCTTCCATTCCCGGCTGCCTGCCCAAGGTCATATACGGGCAGTATACAGTGGGCCGCTTCCTGCACCTTCTGGGACACCTGCCGGAAAAGGACCGGAAATTCCTGGTCTACTCTCTGCGTCTTCTGGAGTCTGTCCGGCAGAACGAGAGGGAATAAAATGCACCCGGGCCGGTTCAGACGTGCTTCCGGCCCGGCACCGGCACCAGTGGACACCAATCCGGCTTCCTGCAGCTGTCCATATTCCTTTTCCCCACTCCTCTGCAGATATTTGCGTTCGGCAGTATGTGCCCCTGTGTGTCACCGATTTCCATGTGCATCGGACAGCCTTCACAGTTCTCCGGCATCTCCATCACCAGTACTGCTTTCATTCAGCCTTCTCCTTCCACATCTCCGTAACCCACTATACACACCAGTCCTTATTTACCGGATACAGATAATACTCCTGTCCTTCCGCAAAGTACTGCGATATCAGTCCCCATTTATCGTCAGGCTCAAAGGAAACCTCCATCCCGTCCAGAATATCAACATGTCCCTTTAACTGGCGCTTTGCCCATGCCGATGCATTTTCCTGGAACTTCTCTCTGCTGAATTTCATTCTGCTCCTTCTCCCTTAATTCTTTTAATACGGCCTCCGCTTCCTCCCTGGTAAGAAAAACCGTTTTTCCAATCCTGTCCAAATCCTCCAGCCTGATTTTGTGGACATCGATCTCCCAGGCACCATCACCCATATACTGATATGGCTCATATACCAGGCTTCCCACCGCACAGGGCAGTTTCAGCAGTTTCCCCTGTCCACCCTGGTCCATCCCCAGAATACGCTTCACATAGACATCCACCGGGCAACTCCTGCATACTGCATCCAGTTCTTCCTGCTCTGTTATCTCCCGCGGGTGGCGGCACAGCTTGTCGCATATATGCGCAGCCATGTCCTCCGCTTCATCCTTCAGGCCCGTTACCTGCTCCGGACTCATCCCGCTGTCCTCATAATCCTTCAGCTTACAGAAGCTTCCATATAGGAGCTGACTGGTCTCTTTTGTGATAACCTCACCCTCCTGCAGCTTCTCCCAGGGAATCCCCTTTACCTGCCATCTGCCGGATGCGTCTTTCTGTGTCAGTCTTCCCATCCTGCTGCACCTCCTCATTGTTTTCTTCCAGTTCTTCCTGCCCTGTTATCTCCCTTGGGTGACGGCGGACTCCCGTGTTTCCTCAGGTATTCCAGATGATACGGAACCCTGCGCCCTGCCGCTTCTGCCGCCTTGCTTATCCTCTCTATGTAGTCGTCATAATACTTTTCCTTTTCTTTACGATTCATCACCGCTCCTTTTCTTCTGCACCTCTTTCAGAAACTCCACCAGCTCTGTCTCGCTGTTCGGGTACCTGCTGTACCTCCCGTGCCACTGCCATTTGCAGATCCCCTGCTGTCCCTTCGGCGGATCCGGGCCCTCCACAAGGTGAAAATATGCCGTTTCGTATGCGTCATGGTATTTTGTTGCCTCCTCCTGGTATACCTCCGCGATCAGCCGCGCGCCGTTTTGAAATTCATACTTGTAATACCCCACCCCAATATTCTCATCCCGGTACCAAAGGCCCCAGTCCTTATAAGCTCTCAGCCATTCCCTGCGCTGGTCGTTATTTTTCAACGGCGGAAGCGGAGGCTGGTTCCGCTCCTCCTGCCCCCGCCCGGCCTCCGCATCCTCCATACGGTGTACCATCTCCGTCAGGGCGCTCACTATGACGGCCTGACGCCTGTACATCTGGGTCTCCAGGACACTCCCATCCTCCTCCGCCGCCTCCCGGAAGCCGTCCAGCATCTTCTGCTCCTTCTCCAGAATGTGCCGTACTTCTGTAAGCCCATCTGATACTCCGCCATCCTGTTCCGCTTCCGTCTCTCCGCCCTCTGTTTCCTGATAGCCGGTATTCCTATCCTTGCGTGACCTCTCACACCGGTACCTACAGTCCTCTTCGCAGTCCATACAGCAGGGTTCCGCTTCATTGGTACCGGCAGAATGGCGCGCGAGGTCATTATTCACAAACTGGCATCTGTCCCTGACATCCGCTCTTAGTCCCTCTATAAATTCCATCGTGGCACATCCAAAAGGATTCCCCAGCGGCGCATATCTGCAATAACGAAACTCCTGCCTGATACCGCAGTCCTGTGCGCATATAAAGCAATAATGGGTACCACACCCTGGGGTGGCGATCAGGCTCCCTTCCGGATATTCATATTTTTCCAGGCCATATGCAGATTTCCCTGGTTGCGGCATCGCAGCTTTTTCTGTTTCCCCCTGCCCAATATGTTGCGACGTCGCAACTTCATCCGCGGCCTCCACTTCACTGTATTCTGCATCCGGCACTTCGTCTTTCCCGGGGAAACCGCCCTTCCCTCCATCCGGCTCAGCTTTGTTCCCCATGCTGCCTTTTTCCCGTATCTCCGCCAAAGCGTCACTTACTGATTCCTTCCGGCCATCTTCCGCAGCCTGTTCTTTTACCTTCTCCTCCCTTGCCTGCCGCTTTACCTCCCTGACCTGCCGTACTGTCATGTCCGGGGTCACTTTCCCTTCCAGCTCCGGTGGCATGTTCAGCATCTCGATCAGGACACCCTGGGAATAGCCCTCCCATTTTGCATCTATGTCCTTGCTGTGGCCGCCTACGGAATATTTGCGGTTGATCGCCTCGAACCGGCATGCCATGGTGTAGTCCATGTGCAGCTCCTCCCGCAGATAGGCGTCAAGGCTGCTGTACTGGCCTGTCCACAGCCTCTCATCCATCATGCGTCGCAGCAGGTAGCCCAGCATCACGGCGTCACCTGCCGACCGCCTCATAACCTGCTTGATTGCAGTGTCCAGTGTGTGGTATTCCCCATGTGTAAATCTGCCTGTCTCATACATCCCAGATTCCTCCTTCCTCATCCTCTCTTCAGAATCTTCTCCACCCTCGCTTTCAGGGCATTCAGCAGTTCTGCCTGGCAGTCCCCCTTTTTTCCCAGGGCTGCCATCACGTCCTCGTCCACGCTTCCTGCCACTACCAAGTGGTGGACGAACACCGTATGTTCCTGCCCCTGCCGGTGAAGCCTGGCGTTGGCCTGCTGGTACTGCTCCAGGCTCCAGTTCAGGCCGAACCACACCACGTCGTTCCCTCCCTGCTGCAGGTTCAGCCCATAGGCCACGCTTGCAGGGTGCGCCAGCAGGATGTCCACACCGCGGCTGTTCCATGCGTCTATGTCCGCGCTCCCTTCCAGGCGTCTGACCCGCAGCTTCGTCTTCCGCAGGGTCCGTTCCAGCCTCTCCAGGTCATGCCGGAAATTGTAAAATACCAGCGCCGGCTTCCCGTTCAGCTCCTCCACCAGTTCCATGAAGGCTTCTACCTTGTTGCCGTGGATTTCAATCACTTCCCTTTTCCCGTCTTCATCGGTGTTGTACATGGCACCGTTTCCCAGCTGCAGGAGTTTGTTGCTCAGCACTGCCGCGCTCCCGGCGTCCAGCACCGTGTCCCCGAACTCCAGAATCCGCGCTCTCTCCATCTCGTCATAAGCCTTCTGCGCTTTCCCGTCCAGTTTTATGTGCCGGATGTTGTCAATGCGCTCCGGCAGTTCCAGGTAATCCTCCGCCGACAGGCTTATGCAGATGTCCCGGATCCGCTCCTGTATCTGTCCTGCGGCGCCATCCCGGGGCTCATAGCTGAAAATCGTGGTCGCATTCCGTTTTCCCGGGATGAAATACTGGTTCCGGTACTCCGTGATGGTCCTCCCCAGGCGCTTCCCGCCGTCCAGCAGGTAAATCTGCGCCCACAGGTCCATGTAGCCGTTGGAGGCCGGAGTGCCTGTCAGCTCATACAGGCGGCTGATGTGCCCCCGGATACTCCGTAAAGACTTGAACCGTTTCGCCTGGTTGCTTTTAAAGCTGCTGGACTCGTCTATCACCACCGTGTCAAAGGGCCAGTCGTTCCGGTAATGGTCCACAAGCCAGGTCACATTCTCCCGGTTGACCACGTATACGTCCCCCGGGGACGCCAGCGCCCGGATCCGTTTCTGCAGGCTGCCCAATACCGGTACCACCCGCAGGAGCCGCAGGTGCTCCCACTTGGACTGCTCCCTTGTCCAGGTGTCCTCCGCAACCTTCTTGGGGGCGATCACCAGGCATTTCCGCATCTGGAAACGGTTATATTTCAAGTCGTTCAGCACGGTCAGCGTGGTGACGGTCTTACCCAGGCCCATTCCCAAAAACAGCGCCAGCGCCGGCT
>OFHN01000385.1_pt1 | contig 40498 bp, 39 predicted proteins | sample 1521321 | NCBI WGS metagenome assembly OFHN01 (sample SAMEA3504130, study PRJEB24116) | mouse gut metagenome | biome: mouse gut; feature: mouse-associated habitat; material: faeces | place: Denmark | collected 2011
ACGCCGCTTTCGGGCTTCTCTTAACCCAGAAACTTTCCTCTCGATTTTATTGGGGGCTTAAATGCTGTTGCCCTGCTTTCCTCCCTTTTTTGCATTGACAGGCTCTCCTGGGACTGCTATACTGAATTTGACAAAATCCGCGGGATTTTATTTTGCAGGGAGGTTTTTCACTGTGGGTAAGTTTGCTATTAAAACGGTCAAGACCGGGATCAAGTTCAACCTGAAGGCCAGCAACGGCGAGGTTATCGCCACCTCCGAGGTTTACACCACCGAGCGGGCCTGCAAAGCGGGTATCGAGAGCGTTCGCAAGAACGCCCCCATCGCCAGGCTGGAGGACCAGACGGTGGAGGGCTTCGAGACGGTGACCAACCCGAAGTTCGAGGTCTATACCGACAAGGCCGGGGAGTTCCGGTTCCGCCTGAAGGCCCGCAACGGGGAGATTATCGCTGTCTCCGAGGGGTACAAGGCCAAGGCCTCCTGCATGAACGGCGTCGAAAGCGTCCGCAAGAACGCTCCGGACGCCCCTGTGGTGGAGGAAGAGGAAAAATAAAGAGCCCGAAGAGGCCCCGCCATGGGATTTTTGGCGGGGCCTCTTTATATAAGGGAAACCCTTGCCAAAGCTCCAAAAATTTGTCATAATAGAGACGGCTCTTTCATTAAAATCGGACCAGGGGCATTTTGCCCGTGGAAGGGAGGCTTTTTGCAATGCCGGTGAAAAATACCTGTGCTCTCCTGCTGGCGGGGGAGGAGCGCGAAAAGAGCGGAAATCCCCGGAGCGGAGCTCTTTCCCAGCTGTTGTTCCGTCCCCTCATCCGGTGGGTGTGGGACAACTGTACCGAGGCGGGAATCGGGGATATCTGTGTAATTGCGGGGGAGGACCCGGAGAGAATTCAGCGGGAGCTGCCGGAGGGCGCTCCCACCGTCAGGCGGGAGGCGGGCCAGGGGCTGCGCTGCGCCGAGGCCTTTTTGACGGAGCATCGGGACAAGGATGTGCTGGTTATCACCGGGGACGCCCCTTTTTTATTCCCTCATATCCTGGAGGGGGCCTTGGCCGCCCACCGGGAAAAGGGGAGCGCCGCCACCACCATCGCCGCCGCCTGGAAAAACCCCATGGCGGGGGAAGAGCAGCTTTACACCACCCGCTGCGGCTGGTTCCGAGGGGAGAAGCTGCTGGCGCTCCTGGAAAAGGGGACAGGGGCCAATGAGCTGGCCGGGGCCCTCCAGGAGGCGGGGGAGCAGGCGGACTGCTGGCTTTCCCCGGACTTCCGGGCCGCCCTGCGGGGCACCGGCCGCCAGCAGCTGGCCCTGCTGAGCCACCTGGCTTTGGAGATGACCCTGGACCGCCTTTACGAGCAGGGGGTGGATATCGCCATCCCCGACGGGGTGGTCATCGACCCGCGGGCAAAGATCGGGGAGGGGAGCCAGATACTCCCTGGAACCATCATCAAAGGGGAAACGGTGGTGGGGAAAAACTCGGTTATCGGGCCAAACTCCTGGCTGGAGGATTCCGTCCTGGGGGAGGGCTGCGTCATCAACGCCACCTATGTCCTGGGCTCCGTCCTGGAGGAGGACGTGCAGCTTGGGCCCTTCGTCCGGGTGCGGCCGGGGAGCCGCCTGGGGGCCGGGGTGCGCATCGGCAACTTTGTGGAGGTGAAGAACGCCACTGTGGGGCCGGGGACCAAATCCGCCCACCTCACCTACATCGGGGACGCCGACGTGGGGGCGCGGGTGAACTTCGGCTGCGGGGTGTGCATCGCCAACTACGACGGGGTGCAGAAGCACCGCACCACCATCGGGGACGACTGCTTTTTGGGCTGCAACACCAATCTGGTGGCTCCGGTGGTCCTGGGGGCGGGGGCCTACACCGCCGCCGGCACCACCGTCACCGAGGATGTGCCGGAGGACGCCCTTTGCATCGGCCGCAGCCGCCAGGTGAACCTGCCGGAGCGGGCAAAGGAGCACCAAAAGCATCCAAGAAAGTAACCCTTTGCGCAGGCCGCGCCGAATAGAAGGTCCTCCGGGGGCTTCCCCGGAGGCAAAAAGAAGAAGGTTGTGGAGGGGGCGCGCCCCCGGAAAAGAGAAGGAGAGAGTATGAACATACACGGCAAGGACATCAAGATTTTCACCGCCAACGCCAACCCCAAGGTAGCCAGAGAGATTGCCGAGGCGCTGGGACTGCCCCTGGGGCGCAGCACCGTCACCAGCTTTGCAGACGGGGAGATTTCCGTTTCCATCGAAGAGACGGTGCGGGGCTCCGACGTCTTTGTGGTGCAGTCCACCTGCGGGCCGGTGAACAACAACCTGATGGAGCTGCTTATTATGGTTGACGCCTTCAAGCGGGCCTCCGCCGGGCGCATCACCGCCGTTATCCCCTACTACGGCTACGCCCGCCAGGACCGCAAGGCCAAGGCCAGAGACCCCATCTCCGCCAAGCTCTGCGCCGACCTCATCAGCGCCGCCGGGGCGGACCGGGTGCTCACCATGGATCTCCATGCCGCCCAGATACAGGGGTTCTTCAACATCCCGGTGGACCATCTGCTTGGGGTGCCCATCCTGGCCCCCTACTTCATCGAAAAGACAAAGGAGATGGACCAGGAGGAGCTGGTGGTGGTCTCCCCCGACCTGGGGAGCGTCACCCGCGCCCGGAAGTTTGCCGAGCGCCTGGGCAGCTCCCTGGCCATTGTGGACAAGCGCCGCCCCCGGCCCAACGTCTGCGAGGTAATGAACATCATCGGGGAGGTGAAGGGAAAGCGGGCCTTCCTGGTGGACGACATGGTGGACACCGCCGGGAGCATCTGCAATGCCGCCCAGGCCCTGATGGAGTTTGGGGCCACCGAGGTCTACGCCTGCGCCACCCACGGTGTTCTTTCCGGCCCCGCCCTGGAGCGGATTAAAAACAGCTGCATCAAGGAGATGGTGCTGCTGGACACCATCCCGGAGAAGGAGGGGGCCAAGGAGGCCCGCATCACCATGCTGCCGGTGGCGAAGGTCTTTGCCCAGGCCATCGAGCGCATCTACGCCGACAAGCCGGTGTCCCCCCTGTTTAGCTAAAGTGGAAAGTAAAAGGAGAAAACAGGACATGAAAAAGATGCTTGCGTTTATACTGGCGGCAGCGCTGGCTCTTTTGCCAGGCTGTAACACGCCAGCCCCACAGGCGGAAACCTCCCAGGAGGCCCCCGCCTGTACCCTGGAACTCGCCGGGGAGGACCTTACGCTGGAACCCCGCCAGGAGGCGGATGGGGTGCATATTCCCCTGGAAATGGCGGCGGGGGAGACCCTGACCCTGGCCTTTACGGCTACCCCCGGCTGCCAGGTGAAGGAGGCGGCAAGCGCCCACAACCTGGTGGCCGCCGTGGTGGGGGACCAGAAGCTCATCCTCACCGCTGCCGCGGAAGGGGCGGAGGAGATTGCCGTCACCTGCGGCGGGGAGGGCTACCGGGACTGTGTGGTGACCCTGGAGGTGACCGTCACCGCCCCCGCCCTGCCCCTGGCCGTCACCTGCGGGCTGCTGCCCCAGCCGGGGGAGGAGGAGCCGGAGCCGGAGACCCCGGAGGAGGGAATCCTGCCGGACGCCGTCCCGGTGGAGGAGGAGCCGGAGACGCCCCTGGACCCGGCCATCCGATATGAGGACGGGAAGCTGGCCCTCCCGGTGGCCGCCTCCTGCGCTCTCCTGCTGGAGGCTCCGGAGGAAACGGTCTACACCCTGACGGCCCCGGAAGGGGAGGCGGCCGCAGAGGTTAGCCTCCATCCGGAGGGATATCTGGCTATCACCGGCCTGGAGGTGGGAAGCTGCGCCTTTACCCTGGAGGCTTCCCATCCCGATTGGAGCACCGTCACCCTGGCGGTGGAGGTACAGGTGAGCCTTCCGGCGCTGCTTGTCACCCCGGAGGCGGAGGGCTTCCTGCTGGACGCCCCCTCCCTGGAGCAGGGGAAGAGCGGCTACCGCCTCACCCTGGCCGGACTGCCGGAGGAGGCCAAGGTGGAGCTCCGGCAGGATAACGAAAACATCGCCTTCAGCCTGGTGAAGGAGCAGCTTTCCATCACCCCCAAGGCGGTGGGAGTTACCAAGCTGAACCTGGATATAAGCTGCGAGGGGTTCCAGCCCCTTAGTCTGGAATACGAATTTGAGGTGACCACCACCAAGGCGGCCTTTACCCTCAACGGCGGCAAGAGCGCCGCCACAGTGTGGGTGGAGGGGAGCATCTCCCTGCCCATCGCCCTGGGGGCGGGGGCAGAGCTGCTGCTGGACTACCCCAAGGAGCTGGTGGAGGTGGAGCGGGTAGGGAACACCCTTTCGGTAAAGGGAATCGCCCCCGGCACCGCTGTCCTTTCTGCCACCGCCCGGAAGGAGGGGTTGGCGGATAACCTCCAGCGGGTCACCATCACCGTCACCCCCCACCAGGCGGTGGCGATCACCCTGGGGAACCGCTCCCTGGCCGGGCTCATCGGCCAAAGCCAGGGGGTGCGCATCACTACAAATCCCGCCGACGCCAAGGTAACCATCAGCGGCGGGGGAAGCATTGCCGATTGCAGCTATTCCGGGGGCGTCCTCACGGTCACCCCCTTCGCCCCCGGCAGCGCCACCATCGCCGTCACCGCCTCCAAGGCGGGGTACACCACCTCCACCGCCTATCTTTCCCTGACGGTGGCGGCCCAGGCGGGGAAGATCACCCTTTGGACCAGCCCCACCTACTTGAATTTGGAGCCCGGTAAAACGGGGAGCTTCACCATTTACGCCACCCCCAAGGATGCCACGCTGAAGGTGAGCGCCACCGACGGCTTTGACTGCCAGCTTAGCGGGCAGCGGGGAACCATAACCGCGCCAGATGAAGCCGCCAACGGAACCGTCACCGTCACCGCCTCTAAAGAGGGATTTCCGGAGGTGACAGCGACAGTTTCGGTGAGGGTGGCGGCGGGGTGGAACCCTTCTGGCTATACCCAGCGTGTCTTTGAAATCGTCAACCAGGAACGGGCTAAGGTGGGGGCGGCGCCCTTAGTCTATATGGATGATCTGCAGGATGTAGTAGACCTCCGTGCCAAGGAAATTTATACCAAATATTCCCATACCCGCCCCAACGGAGAAAGTTTCTCCTCGCTCCTTCCTGACTATAGTTTTTGCGGCGAAAATATCTATAAAAGTCCCCGTACCCCGGAGGCTGCTATGACCGGCTGGATGAACTCCACCGGACATAGGGCAAATATTTTAAAACCCCAATATACCGGAATGGCCGTAGGTATTTATTTCGAAAATAACACGCCGTGTTGGGTGCAGATATTTTTCACACCAATGGTATCATCCTGCACCCTCTGCCTCGGCTGCACCAACACAAAACCCAACCACGGCTGCAACACTGACCCGGCCCGCTGCACCTGCACCTGCGACGCCTGCAAAAAGCTGCGGGAGGCGGCGACAAATCTCGCCTGCACCCTCTGCCCCGGCTGCACCAATACAAAACCCAACCACGGCTGCAATGTTGACCCGGCCCGCTGCACCTGCACCTGCGACGCCTGCAAAAAGCTGCGGGAGGCGGCGGCAAATCCTGCCTGCACCCTCTGCCCCGGCTGCACCAACACAAAACCCAACCACGGCTGCACCGGGGACCCCGCCACCTGTACCTGCACCTGCGACCTTTGCAAAACGCTGGGGAATTTCTACAAGCCCTGTACCCTTTGCAGCGGCTGCACAGCCACGGGGCCGAACCACGGCTGCACCGGCGATCCCCGCACCTGCTACTGTACCTGTGACGGCTGCAAAAAGCTAAAGGAGGACTTCCAGAACAGCCTCCCCTGTCTGGTATGCACAGACTGCACCAAAACCGGAAGCAACCATGGCTGTACCGGGGACCCTGCCACCTGTACCTGCGACTGTGCCGGCTGTGAAAAGTGGCGGCAGCTAGAGTCCTCCAAACCGGATCCAACACCGGAACCCCAGCCGGAGCCTGAACCTACCCCAGAACCAGAGCCGGAGCCTCAACCGGAGCCGGAACCGGAACCCACTCCGGAGCCAACGCCAGAACCACCCCCCGCAGAGGGAGAGGCGACGCCTCCGGCGGATGGCAGCGGGGAGACCCCCGCTCCGTAATATCCATACCAGAGAAGAAAACAGCCAGGGGAAAACTCCTGGCTGTTTTTTGGAAGAGGATATCCCTATATTATAGAGGAAGAGAGTGGCGGGGAAAGAAAAAAAGGAGTGTCTTAGATTGTGCATATTTTCCTATTAAATATATTGTGTTATAAGAACTTTTAGCCGTTCTTCTTTTTGCTTCTTTTTCTTCTTCCGTAAGAAGAAAAAGAAGGCGGGGCTCTGCGCCGCAGCGCGTTTCGGAGCGCAACCGAGCGAAGCGAGGCTCTTGGCGCGGAGATGGCGGCAGCCCAGATTAGCATAAAACGCGTGTTTGGCCACTCCCTGTTCATCCATCCCCTTGCATTTTCCAGGAATTTTTGCTATCCTTTTTTACAGAAAGCGATGTGAAAAGGAGGGGTTTCTATGGACCTCCGGCAAGAGATGGAGGCCATTTTCTGGCAGGCCTGCCAGGCACATCCGCAGCTGCCCTGGTTTCGCAGCACCAAAAAGGGGCTGCTGTGGGGGATGATGGCTCTTTTTGCTCTGCTCCGGACTTTGGAGGGGTTTCTTTACTGGCAGGCGGGGCACTCCGCCTTGGCGATGCTCCGTGTGCCGCTGGGCCTGGTGCTTCCCGGCATCTTCGCCCTGTCCGTCTGGCGCGGGCACTGGAAGTTTTCCTTTCTTCTCCTGATCCCGGCTGGGAGCCTGGCGCTGGGCCTCCTGTCCGAAATCCGCGCCGCCCTGCTGCTGGGTTTTGACACCCTCCCCCTGCCGGTCCTTATTTACCTGGCGGCAAACGCTGCTGCCATCCTCTATCTAGCGGGGGTCCTCCTTTGGCTCCTTCTTCCGAGGAACCGGGAGCTGAGCATCGCCCTAAACCAGGTCACCGAGGAGCAGATCCGCCGGAGCAAGGAGCTGACGCCCCCGCCCCGGCCCATGTAAGGAGGACTACATATGAACCATTTTTATGCTCCCCCGGAGGAACCGGCGGCAGAGCCGGATATTCCCTCCTTCTATGAGCAGATCCGGGCCGCTGCCGGGCCGGAAGGGCTGCCGCCGGGCTTCTCCCTCCGGCGCCTCCCGGCGGATGGCGAGGAGCCCCGGCTGCGGTTTGCTGACGGCGCCAGGGACGGCATCGCCATGTACCACACCAGCATCGAACCGGGGGACAGCGGCCCCCTCCACGAGATCCTGGGACTGATCTCCGCAGGAGCCCTTGCCGCCGGGGAAGGGCTGGAGACCTTCTTTGTCCCCAATGGCCCCACCATGCTCCCCCTTATTGACGGGCTGCAAAGCTGGCTGATGGGCCACCGGGAGGAGATCGACCCGGAGATGCTCTACCGCTTCTCGGTGAAGACCCTGGCGGAAAGCCGCAACCCGGAAGCTGTCAAGTTCGCCCTCTCTATGCTGGAGCTGCTCCAACCCACCCAGGAGAGCCGGGAGCTTGTTTCCACCCTGGCCCTCAGCGACGAGTTCACCCTCTTCTGCCTCTATGTCATCCGGGGCTGGGAGGACGGCAACGAGGAGCTGTTCCGCCTGGCCAGGCTGGTCCACGGCTGGGGGCGCATCTTCCTGGTCCACGAGCTGGAGGCAACCACCCCGGAGATCCGCCGCTGGCTGCTGATGGAGGGCTGGAACAACCACATCCTTTCCGCCTATTCCGCCTGCCACTGCGCTCAGCGAGGCGGTTTGGGCGCTCTGCTGGCCCAGGAGGCCCTTACGCCGGAGGAATTCGCCGCCGCCAGCGGCCTGGTGGCTGCCCTCCTGGACGAAGGTCCCGTCCGGAACATCTCCGCCATGGAGGATGGAAAGGCGCTGCTGGAAGCCTACCTCCTCCATGCCGGAAAAATGCCCCAGACCGAGGAGGAGCGTCAAACGGTTGAGGCAGTGCAGCGGCATGTCACCGCCGAATCCTAACCACCTCCTGTCGCCCAAGACCGCGGGGGCACCCCGTACACATTTCCTTCTCCTACTGCCTAAAACTCCAGGTACTCACTTTCGTCCTCTACAGCCTTAAGCCCCCGCAGGGGGCGAGTAGGGCGGGATACCAGGGGCACCCTGGTACTATTTTCCACCCTCGTCCCCATATAGTGAAAGGGACGGGGGTGGAACTGCATGAACCGGAATGTCTTTCTAAAAAACACCGTGATTCTCACCGGGGCCTCCCTGGCCCTGCGGGGGATCGGCATGGTGTTCCGGGTCTACCTGGCGGCCCGGATTGGCGCCCAGGGGATGGGGCTTTATCAGCTTATCACCACCGTTTATAACCTTGCCCTCACCATCGCCACCGCGGGAATCGGCATCGCCGCCACCCGGATGATCACCGAGGAGATGGCCCTGGGGGGCGGCCAGCGGCTCCGGAGCCTCTGTAAAAAGCTGCTGCTGGCCTCCCTGGTCCTGGGGCTTTTAGCGGCGGGGCTCCAGTTCTTTGGGGCGGACCTGGCCGCCGGGCTGTGGATTCACGATGAGCGGGCGGCCCTCTCCCTGCGCATCCTGGCCCTGAGCCTGCCGGTGATTGCCGTTATGAGCTGCCTCCAGGGGTACTTTATGGCCCGGCGGGCGGTGGGCCTCACCACCGGGGCGCAAATGGCGGAGCAGCTGCTGCGCATCGCCCTCATTATGGCTATCCTCCCCGCCGCCCTGGGCAAGGGCCTGGGGGAGGCCTGCGCCGCCGTGGTGCTGGCGGGAACAGCGGCGGAGGTGGTCTCCGGCGGGATCGTCTGGTGGGGCTACCGCCGGGACCTGCGCCAGGTGCCGGGGAGCGGAAAAAACGTCCCCGCCAAGGGGGTGCTGCGGCGCCTTTGGAGCATCGGCGCGCCGGTGGCTGCCACCCGGTATGTGGGCAGCACCCTGCGCACCCTGGAAAACGTCATGGTCCCCGGATGCCTGGCGGTCTTTACCGGCAGCCGGGAGCTGGCCCTGGAGCAGTTCGGCGCCCTGAAGGGGATGGCGATGGCGGTGCTGTTTTTCCCCTTCTCCTTCCTCACCACCCTTTCCACCCTCCTTCTGCCGGAAATTACCGAGGCCTACGCCCAGGGGCGGCAGCGGCTGCTTCTGCGCCTCATCTCCCGAACCATCGGCATCACCCTGGCGGTCTCCGGGCTGATGGGAGGGCTTTTTACCCTCTTTGCCGGGGAGCTGGGGGAGGTGCTCTTCCACGACAGCCAGGTGGGGTTCTACATCCGGGTGCTGGGGCCGGTGATGCCCTTTATGTACCTGGAAAGCATGGTGGACGGCATCCTTAAGGGGCTGAACCAGCAGCTTGCCACCTTCCAGTACAGCATCTGGGATTCCATCGCCCGCATCCTCCTCATCGCCCTGCTGGCCCCCCGTTTTGGGATGAAGGGCTTCCTCTTTGTAATGCTGCTTTCCAATCTCTTCACCGGAACGCTGAACCTCCACCGCCTCCTGGCGGTGACGGGGCTCTCCATCCGGTGGGGGCAGTGGGTAATAAAGCCGCTTTTCTCCTTCCTGGCAGGGATGCTGGCCTACCGGGCGGTGTGGCTCCCCTGGGCGGCGGCGCGGGGACTTTCCGGCCCTTTGCTCCAGCTGGTTCTGGGTGGAGGCGTGGTGAGCCTGGTGTACCTGGTGTTCCTTTTCCTTTCCGGCGGGCTGTCCGGGCTGGGGCTGGGGAAGACGTCTAAAACTATGTATTAAAAAAACAGTGCTTGCTTTACGTTTGCATAGATTCATGTTATAATATAAATTAAGAAACAAAAACACATGTTTGTGGGAAGGAGGCTTCATTATGATTTACTCAAACGAGAGAAAGCAGCAATTAAGCGGATGGTTGAGAAAACATGAGCGCGCGTCGTATGATTCTCCTTTGCGTTTGCAGAAATTTCTCTTTTTTTATGAGGCATTATGTAAAACTTCTAATATTTCCTGCGATTTTCATAAACTAAAAGGCTATGTGAGGGGACCTGTTTTCAGCGCTGTGTGGGGAGACTATACCAAAGATAGGGAAGAGTTCGACCGCGCAGTAAAAGAACAATACATGGTACATAAAGATAAAGTCTATCCTAATATAGCAAAACAAGCAGCATTTATTATAAAAATTTTGTCTGAATCGGAATTATCACAGCTCACCCATCAATATGACATTTGGAACAGCAAGGCGAGTCGTATTATGGCTGGTGAGCCGCAAGTTGAGCTATGTGAAGCGGACTTTTCCGAAAAAGACAAGGCTCTTACTGCTACTTTAAGTCAGATGTATCCCGATACTTTGGCCAGCAGCTCTATTGTTTACCAATTTGGTGATAAAAATTTTGTGCTGCCAAAGGAGGTTGCCAAACAATTGACCGAACAGCACATGGACACATTAGCGATTCTAGCAGATTTCAAGGAATTGCACAATCCTGTATTTGTTGATATTGATGAGAGGGGGGTGCTTCTTGTCGATTAAGCGGAAGGACGTTTTACGGCTTAGAATCCCCTTTCCCAATATTTCTTCGACTTTGGCTGTAAGCTCTCATATGTATATCTGTCGGAATGTCGAAGAAAGCACTTACGAATTCGTAAAGTGCCAAACCTTGAAACCATCCATGCTTGCATCGAACATCATGCGTCATTTTTGGGACGAGCACCCTGACCCGGCGAGAAATCCTTTTCATTGCACTACCCGAATTGATTGCGATAAAGTATTCCAAACAAGCGGCGTATACTACGATGATGCACTGAAGACAACATCCCGTCCCGATGTATGCGATGATGTAATGGCTCAGATAGAAACGAAATTGCTTTGTGACGGATATAACACAATTTATATGAATAGCCAAGATGTATTATCCCTTAATCCGTATACAAGTGCTATGGAATAATCTCTGCCACTCTGAGGGCCCTACAATTTGTTTTCTTTGTTGCACAATACTGCTTCCCTGATGGGAGGGATTCACCAAGCCCCCTCTCTAGAGGCTACGCCTGCGAGGCGACCATTCCCCCAGCCCTGGAAAACAAAAAACAGTGTGAAAAGTCCAGCCCTTCCCGATCGCGGGAGGGGCCGGTCTTTTTATGATCTCTTTCCGGGCCAGAGGCAAAGCAGCATCAAGATCAGAGCAGCGGCCATCACCACGGCGAGGGTGGCGGGGACGGTCTGGAATACCAGATCCAGCCCATTGGTAGCGGTGAACAGAAGGATCACCAGAAAAAGGAGCAGAAAATAAAGCCCCATATGTTCCATCAAAAAAGGCTTAAGCCAGTCCGCCGCCAGGGTGACCAGGGCGGTCAAAATGGTCAGGCCATTCCACACCAGAACAAAGCGCCGCGGCCCCTTCTCCCCGCCGAAGGTAAAGGCGTACCAACCCCAGGCCGCCAAACAGAGCAGAGAAAGCAGCAGGCAGAACAGGGGCGGCACCCCGCCATGGAGAAAATCCGGGAAGTTAAAGAAGCCGGAAACGGCGGTGACCAACAGAACCGCAAGGGTGGGGTGGTTTTTCAGCCGCTTCATGGCCTATTCCATTTGGGAGAGGTCCAGCTTTCCCTCCATCAGCTGCCCGGCGACACTGAAGAAGGACTCCACCTCGTCCCCGTTCTCCCGGCCGTTTACAATCTGCTTTGCCGCTTTGGCAATGGCGTCGATGTGGTAGCCCTTCCCCTTCGCCACCACCAGGCCGAAGCCCTCCTTTTCTACCCAGCCGTAGCCGCTGTCCGGGTAGGTGCGCAGCAGCGTCTCCCCGATGTAAACGCCAAAGACGGAGGCGAAGGCGTCCACCTTCTCCTGCATCCCCCCGCCGTCCTCCTCCGGGTGGAGATACCGCTGGTGGTAGCCGTCCAGGATGCGGCTCACCGCCGGAATGCTGGCGGGGGTGTAATCCAGCGCCACCCCGCGGTCCTCCCCTATCTTTTTGGCGTGCCCCAGGCAGCTGCCGATGAATTTGATGTGCTCCGGCACCGGGGGCGGAGCCGGGACCTCCTCCCTGTCCTTGGGTTCCGGTTCCTTTCCCTTGCGTCCAAACAGCCATCCAAACATTCCCAAACGCCTCCTATCCTTTTAAGCCACCGGCTTCTTTAGAAGTTGTACCATTAGCCGAAGTATGCAGATCGGCAAGAAAATTTTTTGGCTGTTAAAGTCCCAAAAACGCTGAAATCCTTCATGGCTTTCAAGTTTTTGGGACAAAAACAGGCAGAAAATTTGCTGCCGAGGTGCTTGCGGCGGCTATTGGTACGGCTTCTTTGTATTTCACCGAAAGAAACAAGCTCTCCCGCTCCACAAAGCGCCAGGGCCAGGCAGCAGCCTCCCCGGCGTAGTCCACGTTGATGCGGGGGGTGGCGGCGATGGCCTCCCCCGGCACCGGCTCCCCCCAGGCCAGCCACAGCTTTTCTCCCCAAAGGGGTTCCCCGTACAGCTCCCTGTCAATCTCCATCCCCTGGCACAGCTTTCCCGGCCCTGTAAGGAGCAGCGCCTCTCTCCCCGGTTTTGGGGGGCGCCGGGGCCTTTCCTTTGCTCCTGGGCGCTTTGGACCGGCGGAGAGAGTCTCCTCTCCCGCCGCCGTGAGGCCGCGGTTCCTTGCCATCTGGGGGAGTCCCAAAAGGGGCTGGGCGCTGCGCACCAGCACCGCCTCCGGCTCCCCCTTCGGGCGGGTGACCACATTGAAGCAGCAGTGCATCCCGTAAATAAGGTAGATGTAGGCCAGGCCCCCCGCCTCGTACATCACGTTGGTACGCCCGCCCTTTTTGGCGGCCTTCCGGCAGGAGTGGCAGGCGGGGTCGGCGGGGCCGCAGTAGGCCTCTGTCTCGGTGATGCGGCAGGCCAGGCGGCCCCCAGGGACTTCCCGTATCAGATACCGCCCAATAAGGTCCTTCGCCACCTCCACCGTATCCCGGAGGTAGAAATCCGGCGGCAGCTTTTCCCAAGGGTTGCTCACGAAATAAGCCCCTCGATGCCGTGGGTGCGGTTCACCGCCTTGGCCTTTTCAATGTTCTGAAGATGCTCCTGGTAGGTGCGGCCGTAGTAGTGGGTGTACTCCACATCGGTCACAAAGAAATAGTAGGTGCCGTCCAGGGTGTTCTTTTCCGGGTGGAGGGCGGCGTCGATGGCGTCCGCCCCGGCGCTGGCGATGGCCCCCACGGGGAAGCCGCTGCGGTCGTAGGTGTCGTAGGCGGTAAGGACCTCCTGGGAGGGCGCTCCCCCGAAATAGGGGGTGATATAGTCGTTTATAAAATTATTGGTGGTGCAGGATTCCAGCTTGGGGTACTCCGAGCCCTCCTCCAGGCGGTTGGTGAACACCGAAGAAACGTTGTACATCTCCTCCACGTTGGCGGATTCCTTCTGGATGATGGAGGCTAGGGTCACCAGCTCCTCCAGGGAATAACCGGCCTTTTCCATGGCGGCCCGGTTCTCCGGGGTGCAGACCCGGTTCTGGAAGTTTGTCAGCATCCGCAGGATGATGGAATCCACATCCTCGTCGGCGTAAAACTCGTAGGTGTCGGGGAAGAGGTAGCCCTCCAGCCGCACCAGCTTCAGGGGCTCGGCGCTCACCTCGTCTATAAAGTCCACCGCAAAGGTGTGCTCGTTAAGGGCGGTGATGAAGTCGTTTTCGCTGCAAAGACCGGCCTTTGCCAGCACGCCGGCCATCTGGAAGGCGTTGTACCCCTCCGGGAAGGTGACCTTCACCGTCTCCAGCCGCTGCTGCACCTGCTGAAGGGCCTCGATGATGCCGTCGTAGCCCTCTTTGGGACGGAGGGTGAAGCTGCCGTACTGGTAGCTTCCGTCCGCCTCCGCCTTATATTTGGAGTAGAAGCGGAAGATAAAGCTGTTGCCGATGGCCCCTTCCTTTTCCAGAATCGCGGCGATGTCCGCCGTGCCGGCCCCCTGGGGAATCTCCACCTCCACCTGGTCGGCGGAGCGGCGGGAGCCCGCCACCTCCCCCTTGTAGTAGGCGTAGCCGCCCCCGGCGGCAACGGCCGCCATCACCAAAAGGAAGAGGAGGATAAGAGGGAGGGGATTTCTCCGCCGCCTTCTCCGCCTGCGCCGGGGACGGCGGGGCGGCTCCTGGGGGGGCTCCTTCTCCATTCTGCGGGGTCTGCGGCGTGCCTCGTATTGGCCCATAATGCTTGCTCCTTCTCCCCAGGCTTGTCCCCCTGGGGTCCAAATATTTACGGGAACCTTCCCATCTGTTCTTATAACGAAGTTCCGGCCCGTCCGGATTCGACGATATTTCTATTGTATCCCAGCCGCCTGGAAATTGCAAGGCAAAGGCCGCTTTTTGGGGGCCGGAATGCAAAACGGGAAGGGTTTCCCCTTCCCGCGCAGGTTTTTCTTTTATTCCAGGGCCGCGATGGATTCCATGAGCCTTGCCAGGTGCTGGCGGCTCACCTCAATCTTCTTGCGCTCCGCCTCCACCACCTGGGGGGGGGCCTTGGCCACAAAGGCTTCGTTCAGCAGCTTCTTTTCCACAAAGGCGATGTCGCTAAGGCACTTTTCCTTCTCCTTTGTAAGGCGGGCCAGCTCTTTTTCCTTATCAATCAGCTGTTCCATGGGGATGAGGGCCTTGGCGGCGGGGGTGATCACCTGCACCGCACCGGGGAGGTCGAACCTCTCCCCCACCTCCACCGACTGGGCGGAGGCCAGCCGCTCCAGGAAGGGGGCACCGGCCTGGAACACCCCGGTCTCCCCCGTCTGGATATAGACCTTGGCCTTTTTGGCCGGGGGGATGTTCATCTCCGCCCGCTGGTTGCGGATGGCTTTGATGAGGTCCATCACCTTCTGGAAATCCGCCTCCTCCTGGGCGAAGGAGAGCTTTTCATCGTACACCGGCCACTTGGCAACCATGATGCTGGGGCCTTCCCCGGCGTGGGGCAGGGACTGCCAAATCTCCTCGGTGATAAAGGGCATGAAGGGGTGCAGCAGCTTCAGGGTATTTCCCAGCACATAGACCAGCACCTGCTGGGCGGCCTTGGCGGTCTCCACGCCGGCCCCCAGGCGGGTTTTGCAAAGCTCGATATACCAGTCGCAGAGGATATCCCAGATGAAGTCGTAGAGCTTTTGGACGGCGATGCCCAGCTCGAACCGCTCCAGGTTATCGGTGACTTCCCGAACCAGGGTGTTGTAGAGGCTCACCACCCACTTGTCCTCCGTCTCCAGGGCGGCGGGGAGGCGGGCCTCGGTGATGCTTTCGTCCAGGTTCATCAGCAGGAAGCGGCTGGCGTTCCAGATTTTGTTGGCAAAGTTCCGGCTGGCCTTTACCTTCTCGTCCGAAAAGCGCATATCATTGCCGGGGCTGTTGCCGGTGGCCAGGGCAAAGCGGAGGGTATCCGCCCCGTACTGGTCGATGATCTCCAGGGGGTCGATGCCGTTGCCCAGGGATTTCGACATCTTCCGCCCCTGGGCGTCCCGGACCAGTCCGTGGATCAGCACCGTGTCAAAGGGGGCTTTGCCCATCTGCTCGCAGCCCGAAAAGATCATCCGGGCCACCCAAAAGAAGATGATGTCGTAGGCGGTAACAAGGGTGTTGGTGGGATAGAAATACTTCAGCTCCGCCGTCTCATCCGGCCAGCCCAGGGTGGAGAAGGGCCACAGGGCGGAGGAGAACCAGGTGTCCAGGGTGTCGGGGTCCTGCTCCAGCCTGGCGCTGCCGCACTTGGGGCATTTCTCCGGGGTCTCTCTGGCCACAATAAGCTCCCCGCAGTCCGGGCAGTACCAGGCGGGGATGCGGTGGCCCCACCACAGCTGGCGGCTGATGCACCAGTCCTTGATGTTCTCCATCCAGTGGAAGTAGGTCTTGTCGAACCGCTCCGGGACGAATTTGGTCTCGCCGCTCTTTACCGCTTCAATAGCGGGCTTTGCCAAAGGCTCCATCTTCACGAACCACTGCTTGGAGACAAGGGGCTCCACCGTGGTGCCGCAGCGATAGCAGCAGCCCACGTTGTGGCTGTAGTCCTCCACCCGCACCAGATAGCCCTGGGCCTCCAGCTCCGCCACGATGGCCTTGCGGGCGGCGTAGCGGTCCATGCCGGCGTACCTGCCGCCGTTCTGGTTGATGGTGCCGTCCTCGTTCATGATGTTGATCACCGGCAGGCTGTGGCGCAGCCCCACCTCGTAGTCGTTGGGGTCGTGGGCGGGGGTGATTTTGACGCAGCCGGTGCCGAATTCCTGCTCCACGTACTCGTCGGCGATCAGGGGGATCTCCTTGTTCACCAGGGGCAGCAGCAGCATTTTGCCCACCAGGTGCTTGTACCGCTCGTCCCCGGGGTTTACCGCCACGGCGGTATCCCCCAGCATCGTCTCCGGCCGGGTGGTGGCAATTTCGATATACTGCCCCTCCATCCCCACAATGGGATAGCGGACGTGCCAGAAGTGGCCCGCCTGGTCCTCGTACTCCACCTCGGCATCCGAAATAGAGGTAAGGCAATGGGGGCACCAGTTGATGATCCGCTCCCCCCGGTAGATGATGCCCTTTTCGTAGAGGCGGCAGAAGACCTCGTTTACCGCGCGGTTGCAGCCCTCATCCAGGGTAAAGCGCTCCCGCTCCCAATCGCAGGAGGAGCCCAGCTTTTTAAGCTGCTCCACAATGCGGCCGCCGTACTTTTCCTTCCAGGCCCAGGCTCGCTCCAAAAACTTCTCCCGGCCCAGGTCCTCCTTGGTGAGGCCCTCCTCCTTCATGGCGGCCACGATTTTGGCCTCGGTGGCGATGGAGGCGTGGTCGGTGCCAGGGAGCCAAAGGGCGCTGCGGCCCTGCATCCGCCGCCAGCGGATGAGGACATCCTGGAAGGTTTCGTCCAGGGCGTGGCCCATGTGCAGCTGCCCGGTGATGTTGGGGGGCGGGATGACGATGGTGTAGGGCTCCTTTTCGTGGTCAATCTCGGCGTGGAAGAAGTTCCCCTCCTGCCAGAAGGCGTAGGTGCGGTCCTCCACCGTTTTGGGGTCGTAGACCTTTGCCAGCTCTCGTGCCATTGTATTGCTCCTTTCGGGATGTTTTCCAAAAAATAAAAAGCGCCTGCCGCCCCCATGGGCAACAGGACGCGGATGCGCGGTACCACCTGCTTTCGCGCCCGCTGCGTGGGAGGGGCGCGCGCTTATAGGCCCGGTAACGCTGGGCGGGGCGCCGGGGCCTACCGGGGGCTTTTCCCCTTTCGGGCCGGGACTCCAAGGCGACTTCGGCAGCCCCCGCCGCGGCCTTGCACCAAAACAGCCGCTCTCTGCGGGCCGGGGGGCCCTGCCTACTGCTCCTTTTCGCAGTCGGTTTGCTTTGTTCTGCTGTTGCAGATAATGTTACCACAGGGGCGGGGATTTGTCAAACGGTATCCGCAGGAAAAGAACCCTGGGGCGAGGGGTGTTTTGCCAATGGAAAAAATCCCCGCCTGGGCGTTGCTATTTCTTCTGGGGCAAAGTATAATAAAAATGTATGCTGAAGCGCTCCCCCCGCCGGGGAGCCGCTGCCCGGAAAACAGTGTGATTTTATTAGGGAAGACAGGTGTTTTGAGAATGGAACAGCGCGTCACCGATTTTTTTGAGATGCTCCGCACCAGAAAGGTGGGGCTGGTGGGCTTTGGGGTCACCAACAACGGCATCGCCCGGATGCTGGCGGCAAAGGGCATCCATGTCACCATCCACGACCGCCAGGACCGGAAGGAGCTGGGGGAAATCTGCCAGGAGATGGAGGAGGCCGGGGTCTCCCTTTCCCTGGGGTATAATTATCTGCGGACCCTGGAGGAGGACGTCATCTTCCGGGCCCCCGGCGTCCCCTTCGACCTGCCGGAGCTTACCGCCGCCCGGAAGGCGGGGAAGGTCATCACCAGCGACCTGGAGATGTTCTTCGACCTCTGCCCCTGCCCCATTATCGGGGTGACGGGGAGCGACGGCAAGACCACCACCACCACCCTTATTGCGGAGATGCTCCGGGCCCAGGGGAAGAGGGTCCACCTGGGGGGGAACATCGGCAAGGCCCTCTTCCCGGAGATTGAAACGGTGTGTCCGGAGGACTACGCGGTGGTGGAGCTTTCCAGCTTCCAGCTCATTTCCCTGCGCCGCAGCCCGGACATCGCGGTGGTCACCAACGTCTCCCCCAACCATCTGGATATCCACGGCACCATGAAGGAGTACGTGGCCGCCAAGCGCAACATCCTTCTGCACCAAAACGCCTTCAGCCGGACGGTGCTTAACGCCGATAACGACCTGACCCGCAAATACATCCCCGACGTCCGGGGCTGCGTCTGCACCTTCTCCCGCCAGACCAACGTCCATCGGGGGGCCTGGGAGGACAGCAGCGGCACCATCTGGTATTCCGATAACGGCAGCCAGACCCGCATTATGAAGGCGGAGGAGATCCGCATCCCCGGCCTCCACAACGTGGAAAACTACCTGGCGGCCATCACCGCGGTTTGGGGCATCGCCTCCCTGGAGAGCATCCGGAAGGTGGCCCACGAGTTTGCCGGGGTGGAGCACCGCATCGAGCTGGTGCGGGAGCTGGACGGGGTAAAATGGTACAACGATTCCATCGCCACCAGCCCCAGCCGCACCATTGCGGGCCTCCTCTCCTTTGACCAGCAGATTATTGTCATCGCCGGGGGGTACGACAAAAAAATCCCCTACGGCCCCCTGGCCCCGGTGCTGCTGGACAAGGCGAAGGTGCTGATTCTCACCGGCGCCACCGGCCCAAAAATTGAAGCCGCCGTCACCGAAATCCCCGGCTGGGAAAAAAGCGGCCTCCAAATCCTCCACGCGGAAAACCTGGAGGAGGCGGTGAAGCTGGCCCGCGAAAAGGCCCAAAGCGGGGACATCGTCTCCCTCTCCCCCGCCAGCGCCAGCTTTGACCGGTACAAAAACTTCGAAGTGCGGGGCCGCCACTATAAAGATTTGGTAATGGCGCTGTAGGCGGAGGTGCGGCAATGGACTGTGAAACATTCCTCGCCTGGGCAGAGGGGAAGGGCTGGACGGTGGAGCGCCGGACGGTCTCCCTCTCCCTGCCCCAGGGGGTGACAAGGCGGTACGCCTTCCCCCCGGAGTACCTGGACTTTTTGGAGCGGGTGCTCCTTTGCGCCGGGCCCATGGACACCGAGTGGTTCCTCTGTGAGGAAAGCTACCGCCAGGAGGACCCGGACGCCTTCCGCTGGAACGAGCTGGAGCACATCAGCCTGGACGCCGCCCAGGATATGCAGGACCCGGAGGAGGAAAAACGGGTGACCGCCTTCTGGGACGGGGTGCTGCCCTTCTTCCTTTCGGTGGGCAGCGGGTACGAGTACTACGGCTTTGACCTGGGGGGACAGCACGGCCCCCCAGGGTGCATCCTCCACGGCTGGGAGCCGGTCTTTGAGGAGACGGAGGTCTTTGCAGAAAATTTTTCCGCCTTCCTGGACCGGGTGGCGGCGGGGGATGTCTCCACCGGCGGCGTCCTCTTTGACCCGGAGGAATACGCCTTTATGGAGATGGCGGGGCGAAAGGAGCAGGAACGGCATATGCGGGAGACCGCCGCCGCCCTCCAGGCCCTTCTCCACCCGGAGGAGGACCTTACCCACAGGGACGGCTGCGGCCACTGTCACGGAAGGGAGGACCAAGAATGAAACAAGCAGGAAAGATAGCGGCGCTGCTGCTGGCCCTGGCGCTGGTGGCGCTGGCGGGCTGCCAGCAGAAAAGGGCCCCGGACCCCTCCTCGGTCCTGGGGGATCTGCCCGCCGCCCCAGGGAACAGCCAGGCGCCTGCGGCCCCGGAAAAATCCCTGATGCAGCAGGGCCAGGAGCTGGTGGCCGAGATGGCAGAGATGGCGGGGAGCAGCCAGTACGTTCATTTTTATACCGATGACCAGGGGATGCGGGACCTATTGGCTGCGGTGCAGGAGGGGGACTTTTCCTCTCCCCAGGCGGTGTACGCCATCCGCTTCCCGGAGGAGGGCATCAACAGTCTATTGGAGCTGGCGGGGATGGACAGCCTGGACAGCTTTCCCCAGGAGCTGCAAAGGAACATCATAGCCAGGGCGGTTTCCTCCATGCCCACCCAGCTTAACGCCATGGGCGGGGCCGACGCTCTGGCTGCGGCCAGCATCTGCACTGCCAGCAAGTCCTTTGTCAACGGGCAGGTCGCCGAAAACGTCATCTATCTCTATACCTACCGGGACGCTGTTCCCGCGACGGTGACCTTTTTCCCCGGCGAGGGCGGGGCGGTGTACGCCTCCGGTATGCTCATCCTCCACGACAGCTTCGGGGCCTACAGCCTGGAGGAGCTGGTGGAGCTTTTGGGGCGGATGGGCGCAGAGGTGGAGACCGTCGCCGAATAAACAGCGGGGAAAAGCGGGCTCGCCGGGGAGACCGGTGGGCCTTCTTTTGCCAATCCGGGCTGCCGCCCAACCCCGCCTTCTTTTTCTTCTTGCGAAAGAAGAAAAAGAAGCAAAAAGAAGAACGGCCAAAATTTTGCGATACTGCAAATTCTTTCCAAAGCTGTGCGGTTCGACTGCACCTGATTTTTAGGCTGGAGCAGGGGAGGAACGGAGATGGAGCTTGTAAACGGGGTGGACGCGGTGGAGATCGACCGCATCGAAAAAAGCTCCCGGAAGGGGGGCTTTGTGGAACGGTTTTTCTCGGAGGAGGAGCAGCAATACTTCCGGGAGAAAAAGATGGCCCCCCAGACCATTGCGGGGCACTTTGCCGCCAAGGAGGCTTTTTCCAAGGCCATGGGGACCGGCCTGCTGGGCTTTGCCCTGCGGGAGGTATCGGTCCGCCACGACGGGCGGGGAAAGCCGGAGCTGCACCTTACCGGGGCGGCGGCGGCCCTGGCGGAGGGCTGGCGGTTCTCCCTTTCCATCACCCACACCCAGGATACCGCCATCGCCTTTGTCACCGCCTGGCGGGAAGGAAAGGAGGGCGCGCCATGCGCTTTGTGACCACAGCGGGGATGAAGGAGCTGGAGCGGCAGATCGCCCAGGCCGGAGTCAGCTATCCGGAGATGATGGAGCGGGCGGGGCAGTCCGCCGCCAAGGCTATTTTGGAGCGGTGGCCGGTGGCAGGCAAAAGGGTGCTGGTCCTTTGCGGCAAGGGAAATAACGGCGGGGATGGCTTTGTTGTGGCCCGTCACCTGGCCGAAGCGGGGGGTGCGGTGACCGCCGCCCTCCTTTGCGGCCGGCCCGCCACCCCGGAAAGCTGCGCTGCCTATGGGCAGATGCCCCCTTCGGTGGCGGTGACAGAGGACCTTTCCGCCCTCCCTTCCCGGATATGGGAGGCCGCTCTCCTGGTGGACGGGGTGTTTGGCACCGGCTTTTCGGGGAGCATTCCAGGGGAGCTGGAGCCGGCCTTTGCCGCCGCCCGCCAGGCCCAAAGGACGGGGACGCCGGTGGCGGCCCTGGACCTGCCCAGCGGGGTGAACGGGGACACCGGGGAATACGAAAGCTGCATCCCGGCGGACCTCACCGTGGCTATGGGGGCGGTAAAGCCCGCCCATCTGGTGAACTGGGCCGGAGAATATATGAAGGAGCTGGCCCTGGGAGAGATCGGCGCCCACCCCAGGGTGGAGGACGCCTTTTCCGGCTGGCAGGAGGCACTGGAGCTTTACCACGTGCGGCGGTTCCTGCCCCGGCGGTCCCACACCGGACACAAGGGCCAAAACGGCCGGCTGCTGCTTATCGCAGGGTGCCGGCAGTACCCCGGAGCGGCGGTGCTGGCTACCGCGGCGGCGGCCCGGTCCGGGGCAGGGTATGTCCGCCTGGCCTCTATCCCAGGGGCGGTGAAGATCGTGGCCGCCCGCTGCCCGGAGGCCATCTACACCCTCTGCAAAAAGAACAGCCAGGGGGGCATCGCCGGCGGGGAGGAGAACCTCTCCCTCCTTCTGGGGGCGGCCCAGGGGGCGGACGCCATCGCCATAGGCTGCGGTATGGAGCCGGGACCGGATACCCTGGCCCTGGTAAAGGCCCTGCTCCGGCAGGAAAAGCCCCTGCTCCTGGACGCCGGTGCCCTCACCGCCCTGGCGGTAGAGCCGGAGCCCCTCTCCCTGCTGGAAAACGCCGCCTGTCCGGTGGTCATCACCCCCCATCCAGGGGAATATGCCCGCCTTACCGGTGTGCCGGTGGGGAATAATCCCTTCTCCCCAGAATATACTAGGACAGAGAGTATTGGCATTACGGTGCTTTGGAAGGGCTATATCACCGGCATCACCGGGCCGGAAGGGAAACTGTGGCACTTCGGCGGGTGCGATGGCCTGGCCAAGGGGGGCAGCGGGGATGTCCTCACCGGGCTCATCGGCGGATTGCTGGCCCAAGGGGCCTCCCCCTTTGGGGCGGCGGTGGCAGGGGCGTGGCTCCACGGCCGGGCGGCCCAGCTTTGCGCTAGGGACCACACCCGGCGGGCTATGGTCCCCTCCCAGCTGATGGAGTATTTCGGCAGGGCCTTTCTGGAAGCAGAACAGGAGTGAGGAAATGAAGCGATGGATCGCGGCCCTTGGGGCCGCCCTGGCCCTCCTGGGGGGCTGCGCAGGGATAGGCGGCGGAAAAACCACCGATTACGATGCCCTGGTGCGGGAGACCCTGGCCAGGGAATACACCTTTACGGCGGAGATGACCTACGACGGCACCGAGGCGAAGGCCTTTATTGCCAAAACCGGGGTGGCGGACATCCAGGCGGAGTTTTCCGCCCCCTCCTCCCTGGAGGGCCTGGTGGTCACCACCACCGGGGAGGAGATACAGGTGACCTTCCGGGGCGCGGCGGTGGACCTTTCCCCCTACACTCTCCCCACCCAGTCGGCCCTTACCCTGCTGCGGGAGGTGCTCACCGGGGAGAAGGCGGGGAAGCTCACCACCCAGGTGGATGAGGAGACGGTAACCGCCAGCGGCAGCATCCTTCTGACCACCTATGAAATCGTCTTTGACAAGGAGACGATGGCGGTGGAGCAGGTGCGAATCCCCTCCATTCAGGGGGAGGTTCTTATTCACGACTTCACCTTCACCAGCGAGGGGCCTGGGGAAAGCTCCGGACAATAGGCAGAAAAAACGCGGTGCGCCACAAGACGCATCGCGTGTTCTTTTTCTTCACCCGGCCTCCTCCACCAGCTCCTCCCCGAAGAAGGCCCCGTACACCGCCTGGGCGATTTCCCGGTTGACGTAATAGATGCCCGCCTCGTCCTTGCCGCCCCAAACCCCGTTTGTAAGGAAGACGAAGCCGGTGTGGTCCTCCGGGTCGAAGAACATCCCGCAGATGGAGCCGTAGGCGTTGCCCTGGTGGCCCACCATCCGGCGGCCCTGGATTAAATAGTCGGTAATCTGGGTGCCCAGCCCCCGCAGCACCGTCTCCACCCCTTCCCCCTCCCGGTACTGCACCTCCTGCATCAGCCGCAGGTACTCCGGGGAAAGGGAGAGGGCCTCCCCCTCCTGGGGACAGCCCGCCATGATTTGGGCAAAGCGGCAAAGGTCCGGGGCGGAGATAAACAGGTCCCCGTGGCCCAGGGCGTAAAGCTGCCCCAAGGGCAGGCCGGTATATTTTACGTTCATGTTGCTCCAGGCGGGCATATTGACCGCAAGGGCGCTTCCGGCGTAGATGTTGGCCACCCGCCCCTTGTCCCGGATGTTGGTATAGGAATAGGCGGCGTCTATCCCCATGGGGGCAAAGACCTTCCCCCCGGTGTAGTCCAGAAACCGCTCTCCGGCGGCGGATTCAATCACGCCGCTCATCATCCCCATCCCCAGGTTGCTGTAGCAGTAGCAGCTGCCGGGGGCCGCGCCGGAAAGGCTTTGGGGTAGCACCGCTGTCAGGGGCGGCAGGCTGTTTGCGGTGATGGCGCTAATGTAGGTCTGACCATCCACTATGCCCGAAGTGTGGGTGAGCAGGTGCCAGGGGGTGATGGTATCAGGACTGTTCACAGGGATACCCAGTATCCCTGTGAGATCTCCATGGAGATCGAGCTTTCCTTCCTCGGCAAGGTCCAGGGCCAAAAGGGCGGTGACCGCCTTGGAGATGGAGGCCACCCGGAAAATGGTGTCCTCCCCCGCCGGGAGGCCGGTTTCCTTCACCGCCCAGCCCCAGCTTTGGCTGTAAAAGGGCCCCTCCCTGTCAAAGACCACCAGGCTCATCCCCATGGTGCTGTAGTTTCGGCAGATTTCCTCCACCTGGGGGGCCAGCAGCTCCCCCGCCTGCTGCCGCTCCTCCTTGGGGAGAGGCGGCGGCTTTAACGCTTCCTCTTCCTCCGGCGGGGCCTCCTGGCCGGAATCCTGGACTGCCGCCGTCTCCTGGGGGAGGGGCTCTTCTTTGGAAGGGAGCTTTTCGCCGGAATCCAGAACCGGCGTTTCCACACTGGGCAGGGGAGCCGGGCCGCCTCCCTGGCAGGCCGCAAAGGTAAGGGTCAAGGCCGCCGCCAGCGCCAGTGCCATCATCTTTTTCACCATTTTCATCCCCTTTTTCGACAGATTCCGCCTTTAGTATAACCGCATCGGAGGAGAAATGTCAACCCTATGCAATCTCAGGGAGTGGCCAAACCGCGCAGATTTTTCTATTAAATTTGCTGTGTTATTGGACCCTTTTGTCATTCTTCTTTTTGCTTCTTTTTCTTCTTTTGCAAGAAGAAAAAGAAGGCGGGGTTGGGCGACAGCCCAGATTGGCATAAAACGCGTGTTTGGCTACTCCCCCTTTGGAAAAAATCTTGCTTCCTGGGAAAAATGTGGTATACTAGAAAAGTATAAATCTTTAGTGGGGAAGGGAAAAGGGGGCAACGGCGTGAAGTGGCTGGAACATCTGCGGACGGTGAACCGCCACCGGCGGCTGGTGCGCAAAGCCTGCTTTGCAGTGGGGCTTTACCGCCAGGGTCTTTGTCACGACCTTTCCAAATACACCCCGGTGGAATTCCTGGTGGGGGCGAAGTATTACCAGGGGGACCACAGCCCCAACGAAGCGGAGCGGCTGGAAAAGGGATACAGTGCCGCCTGGCTCCACCACAAGGGGCGCAATAAGCACCATTTGGAATACTGGATTGACTACAGCCCCGCCGGAGACCACGCCCTGGTAGGCTGCCGGATGCCGGAAAAATACGTGGTGGAGATGTTCTGCGACCGAATGGCCGCCAGCAAGACCTACCAGGGGGCCGCTTATACCGATGCTTCCCCCTGGGAATACTACCAACGCAGCCGGGAGCACTATCTTCTGCACCCGGAAAGCCAGGAGCTGCTGGAGCGCCTGCTTTTGCTCCTCCGGGAGCAGGGGGAGGAGGCCACCTTCCGGTATATCCGGGAAGAGGTGCTGAACCAGCGCCCGAAACAATAGGGATTGACAGGTGGGCAGAAAGGCACTATAATTGCCACAGGTTCCCAAAATTCACAGCGAAGTCGGGTCATTGTATCCGATTATTTATATACTTAATGGTTAAGGTGATTAAAAATGAACGACAACTTTATCCTCCGCCTCCAAAATATCACCAAATCCTTTGGAGATACCCAGGTGCTGCGGGGAATCAGCATCGACATCCGCCAGGGGGAGTTTATCACCTTCCTGGGCTCCAGCGGCTGTGGCAAGACCACAACCCTGCGAATTATTGCGGGTCTAGAGGAGCCGGACAGCGGCGCGGTGCTGCTGGAGGGCCGGGACGTCACCGCCCTGGCCCCCAACAAGCGGGATGTAAACACCGTTTTTCAGAGCTACGCCCTCTTCCCCCACATGACGGTGGAGCAGAACGTGGCCTACAGCCTGCGGCTGAAAAAGGTCCCAAAGGAGGAGCAGCAGAGGAGCGCCCAGGAGCTTTTGGAGCTGGTGCAGCTGGCCGGGTACGAAAAGCGGATGCCCTCGGAGCTTTCCGGCGGGCAACGGCAGCGGGTAGCCATCGCCAGGGCGCTGGCGGGGCGGCCCAGGGTGCTGCTGCTGGACGAGCCCCTGGGGGCCCTGGACCTTCAGCTGCGCCGCCAGATGCAGGTGGAGCTGAAGCGCCTTCAGAAAAAGCTGGGGGTCACCTTCCTCTACATCACCCACGACCAGGAGGAGGCCCTGAACATGAGCGACCGCATTGTGGTGATGCGGGAGGGCCGCTTTGAGCAGATTGGGACGCCGGGGGAGGTGTACGACCACCCCCGCACCGCCTTTGTGGCCCGGTTTGTGGGCAGCGCCAACGTCATCCGGGGGGTGGCCCGGCGGAGCGGGGAAGAGACACGCCTGGAAACGCCGGGGGGCTCGCTCCCCTTTCTGCCGGGGGAGTGTCATTGTCCCGACGGGGCGGCGGTATCCCTGGCGGTTCGCAGCGAGCAGCTGCGGTTTGAGCGAATGGCTGCCAGCGGCGCCCAGGGGGATGGCATCCAAGCGGTGGTGAAGGAAAAGAGCTTTGCCGGGGGGATGCTGCGCATCACCTTTGCCCTGGCCCAAGGGGAGGAAGTGGTGGCTAGCCGCCACGGCATCGACCTGGATTTGCACCCGGAGGAAAAAGTCCTTCTTTCCTGGGAGCCCCAGGCCGCCACAGTGGTGGAGGAGGACGGGACATGAAGCCAAAAACGCTGAAAAAGCAAGGGCCCGCCTGGCTGATGGCCCTGCCCCTCTATCTCTTCACCCTGGTCTTTGTGCTGGGACCGCTGGTGTATATGCTGGTTCTCAGCTTCCTCCGGCGGGCGGAGGTATGGGGGGTTACAGGCCAGCTGACCCTGGAAAATTACAAAAATATCCTGGCCCCGGTCTACCTGCGGACCTTTGTGGAATCCTTCCGGCTGGCTGTCACCAGCACCCTCCTCATCGCCCTCATCGGCTATCCCTTCGGCTACTTTATGGCGAAGCTCCGGGGGCGGTGGAAGCAGGCCGCCATGCTGGCGCTGATGATTCCCTTTTGGACAAGCTCCCTCATCCGTATGTACGGCTGGATTGTCATTCTCCGCTCCGGCGGGGCGCTGGACCAGCTGCTGATGGGCCTGGGCCTCACCGATTCCCCCTTGCGGATGCTGTACACCTATCCGGCGGTGGTGGCGGGGATGGTCTACGCGCTGCTGCCCTTTATGATTCTGGCGGTTTACTCCAGCGCCGAAAAGATGGACTGGAGCCTGGTGGAGGCGGCCAGAGACCTGGGAGCCTCCGCCCCGGCGGCCTTCCTTACCGTCACCTTCCGCCTCACCCTGCCAGGGCTTCTCTCCGGGGTGATCCTCACCTTCATCCCCTCCATGGGCCTTTTCTTCATCGCGGATATCCTGGGGGGCAACAAGGTGGTGCTGGTGGGCAGCGTTATCCAGGACCAGCTGACCCAGGCTCATAACTGGCCCTTCGCCGCGGCCCTCAGCGTGGTGCTGATGCTCCTTACCAGCCTGCTGATTTGGTTTTACCGCCGGGTGGCCCATGTAAAGGAATTGGAGGGGCTGCTATGAGGAACCGCCAAAAGCTGCCAAATCTTTACCTTGCCCTGATTCTGGTGCTGATGTACCTGCCCATTCTGCTGGTGGCAATCTATTCCTTCAACGATGGGCGGCTAAGCTCGGTGTGGGAGGGCTTTTCCCTGCGGTGGTACAAGGTGCTGCTGCGGGATGCCGCCATTTTTGAGGCTTTGGGCAACAGCCTTATCCTGGCTGCCCTCTCCTGCCTGGGGGCGGCGGTCATCGGCACCCTGGGGGCGGTGGGGATGCACCGGCTCCGCAGCCGCACCAAAGGGGCCATCGAGTATCTTTCCACCCTGCCTATTATGATTCCGGAAATCATCCTGGGGATGGTGTTTATGGCCTTTTTCTCCCTGCTGGGGCTGCCCTTCGGCATGACCACCTTGGTCATCGGCCACACCGCCTTCTGCATTCCCTATGTCTTTATGCTGGTAAAGGCCCGCCTGGCGGGGCTGGATCCTTCCCTGGCGGAGGCGGCCAGAGACCTGGGTGCCGGGGAGGCGCGGGTCTTTTTTGACGTCACCCTCCCCCTCATCACCCCCGCCATCCTTTCCGGGATGCTGCTGAGCTTCGCCATGAGCATGGACGACGTTATTATCAGCATCTTCGTCACCGGGGTGAAGGTGAACACCCTCCCCATCAAGATTTACTCCCAGATTAAATTCGGCGTCACCCCGGAAATCAACGCCCTTTGCACCCTGATGCTTCTGGCTACCATCCTGCTGGTGCTTCTTTCCCAGTGGATCGGCCGGCCCCGGAAGTCGGACGGGTGAGTGAGATAAAACAAAGGAAAAAGTGAGAAAGCAGGAGGTATGACCTATGAAGAAGATCCTCGCGGCGGCTTTGGCCCTGGTTTTGGTCCTGGCACTGGCAGTGGGGTGCGGCAAGGCCCCCGGCGGCGGGACCATGACCCTCTACACCTGGGAGGGGATGTTTCCCCCGGAGGTGCTGGAGGCGTTCACCAAGGAGACCGGCATCACCATCAACTACGCGAACTTTGATACCGACGAGAATATGCTGGCCCGGCTGGAGGCGGCAGGCGGCGGGGACTACGATGTGGTCATCGCCGACGACTACATCATCGAAACGGTAATTGCCGAGGGGCTGGCCCAGAAGCTGGACACCAAAAAGCTCTCCGGCTGGGGGAACATCAACCCGGTATATCAGGGGCAGTTCTTCGACCCCAATAACGAGTACACCGTCCCCTACGGCTCCGGAGTGCAGACCATTGTCTACGACCCCGCCCGGATTCAGAAGGAGATTACCGGCTACGCCGACCTGTGGGACCCCTCCCTGAAGGATAACCTGGCGGTGATTGGCAACTACCGGGTGATAAACGGCATGGCCCTGAAGGTGATGGGGGAAAGCTACAACACCGAGGACACCGCCGTCATCCAGGCCGCCGGCCAAAAGCTGCTGGAGCTGGCCCCTAACATCCGCCTTATTAAAAACGACAACCTCCAGGACGACCTCCTGAGCGGGGAGGTGGGGGCTGCGGTGATGTACACCTCCCAGGTGACCCTGGCGAAGCTCCAGAACCCGGACCTCCGGGTGGTCTACCCCAAGGAGGGGGTGGGCTTTGGCATCATTGGAACCTTTATCCCCTCCAAGGCCCCTAACGCGGAGGCGGCCTACCAGTTTATCGACTACATCCTCCGGCCGGAGGTTTCCGCCCAGTGCTTTGAGTACATGGGCTACTACTGCACCAACAAGGCGGCGGATGAGAAAATCAACGAGGCCTACCGGGAGTTTTTGACCCTGCCGGAGGGCATCACCGGCGGGGGGATGGTGCAGACCGTCTCCGCCGCCGCCGAGGAGGCCCACAACAAGGCCTGGACCGAGTTCCGCGCCGCTTGCGGGGCGTGAAGAAAGGGAATGCCCTATGCCAATCTGGGCTGCCGCCCGGCCTCGCTTTCTTTTTCTTCTTACGAAAGAAGAAAAAGAAACAAAAAGAAGAACGGCCTATTTATCTGACAGCAGGTGCAAAACGAAAGCCAGCGGGATAAAGAAACAGCCGCAAAAAATGCACAGTTCGGCCACTCCCTGAAGAAACAGAAACAAAAAAAGCCTTCCGGCTCCCAAGAGAGATGTTCCCCAGGGGCCGGAAGGTTCTTTTCTTTGTTTCCCGAAAAGGCGGCTGTTACTTCACCGTTACCAGCTCGTAGGCGCGGGAGCCGACGCCCAGCTTTTCCGCGTGCTCCAGGCAGACCTGCCACCGGGTCTCCGGGAAGGCAGAAGCGAAGCGGTCCGCCGCAGGGTCGCTATCCTGGATGACGCTGCCGGCCATGGGAGGCATCTTGTTGCAGGCGTCGGCACAGGCCTGGTCCAGGGCCACCGGGTCGAAGGAGGCGAAGAAGCCCACATCGGGGATAAGGGGGATGTCGTTTTCCCCATGGCAGTCGCAGAAGGGGGAGACGTCGATAACCAGGCTGATGTGGAAGTGGGGCCGTCCCTCCAGCACCGCCCAGGCGTACTCCGCCATCTTTTTGCAAAGGATGTCGCAGCTGTGGTCGCTGGGGGGATTGATGGCGTCAAAGTTGCAGGCCCCCAGGCAGCGGCCGCACCCCACGCATTTTCCGTGGTCGATGGCCGCCTTGCCGTTCCTGCCGTAGGTGATGGCGTCGTGGGCGCACTGGCGGACGCAGGCCCGGCAGCCGGTGCAAAGCTTCTCCAGCACATGGGGCTTGCCGCTGGCGTGCTGCTCCATCTTGCCGGCCCGGCTGCCACAGCCCATCCCTAGGTTCTTCAGCGCTCCGCCAAAGCCCGCCTGCTCGTGGCCCTTAAAGTGGTTTACCGAGATGATAATATCCGCATCCATAATGGCGTGGCCGATTTTTGCCTCCTGCACATACTCACCGCAGGGCACCGGAACCAGAATCTCGTCGGTGCCCTTTAAGCCATCGGCGATGATGACCTGACAGCCGGTGGTGAGGGGGCCGAAGCCATGGAGGGCCGCCACGTCCAGGTGGTCGATGGCGTTTTTACGGCTGCCCACATAGAGGGTGTTGCAATCGGTGAGGAAGGGGACACCTCCCAGGCTCTTCACCACATCGGCCACCACCTTCACATAATTGGGGCGAAGGTAGGCCAGATTTCCTTCTTCCCCAAAGTGGAGCTTCAGAGCGGTGAAGCGGTTGGCGAAATCAATGTTTTCGATGCCGGCGGCGCGGATGAGCTTTTCCAGCTTCCGCAGAAGGTTGGTATTCCCGTGCACATGGAGGTCGGTATAGTAGACTTTGGAAGGATTCATGGCATTCTCTCCTTTGCAGCGTGTTGCGTTTTTCCCATTGTACCCGATCCCCAGGGGAAAGTAAAGGCAATACTACATAATCCTGGAGGTCTCCCTTCGCCAGCTGTGAATTGTGCGGTGCTTTCAGCGGCTTTTTGGTGGAAAATTTTATGAAAAATTCATAGTTTTTTTTACAGAAATATGGTACACTAGATAAAATAAATTTTTTATAGTATGTACCCAGAGCGCGAAGGAGAAATGTACCCTATGGTGGAACAGATTATCAATATTGAGCGGATGGAGCACGCCCTCACCCTCTTTGGCAGCCGGGACGAGAATATCCATCAAATCGAGCAGACCTACGGTGTGACTGTCCTTTTCCGGGGCACCGATTTGAAGGTGAGCGGCGAGGCGGAATCGGTGATGAACGCCGTCCGCTGCATCGAAGGTCTCCTCAGCATGGTGGAGCAGGGGGAGGAGCTTACCAGCCAGAACATCCGGTATGTGGCTTCCCTGGTGGAGGAGGGCAAGGAGCAGGAGGTCCAGTCCCTGAACCGGGATGTCATCTGCATCACCGCCAAGGGGAAACCCCTAAAGGCCCGGACATTGGGCCAGCAGGGATATGTGGACGCCATCCGCCAAAACACCGTCACCTTCGGCATCGGGCCGGCAGGCACCGGCAAGACCTACCTGGCGGTGGCTATGGCGGTGAAGGCCTTCCGGGCCCACAACGTCAATCGAATCATCCTCACCCGGCCGGCGGTGGAGGCGGGGGAGAAGCTGGGCTTCCTGCCCGGCGACCTCCAAAACAAGGTGGACCCCTACCTGCGGCCCCTTTACGACGCCCTCTTTGATATGCTGGGGGCGGAAAATTTCCAGAAGTACCAGGAGCGGGGGAACATCGAGGTGGCCCCCCTGGCCTATATGCGGGGGCGGACCCTGGACGACAGCTTTATCATCCTGGACGAGGCCCAGAACACAACCCCGGAACAGATGAAGATGTTCCTCACCCGCCTGGGGGCGGGCTCCCAAGCGGTGATTACCGGGGACGTCACCCAAATCGACCTTCCCGACGCCCGGCGCAGCGGTTTGGTGGAGGCCGCCAAAATCCTGCGGGGGGTGGAGGACATTGCCATCATCCAGTTTACCGAAAAGGATGTTGTGCGCCATAAGCTGGTGCAGGATATCATCCGGGCCTACGAAAAATACTACAGCGACAGCCGCCGGGGAAACCGGGAAAGGAGCGCTCCCGCCCGGCGTGAGGAGTACCGAGAGTACCGAGAAAGAAAGTAGACAGAAGACGCGATAAAGGGGGCAGTTTATGTGGACAAGGTAAAGGTGCATATCACAAACCGGCAGAAGGAGGTAAAAATCCCTACAGGGATACGCCTGCTGATTCGCCGCTGCTGCAATGCCGTTTTGCGGATGGAGGACTTTGCGGGGAATGTGGAGGTGAGCGTCAGCTTCCTCAACAATGCCCAGATTCGGGAGCTGAACCGGGACCACCGGGACAAGGACATCCCCACCGATGTGCTCTCCTTTCCCATGGGGGAAAACGGGGTCTACGACGTCAACCTGGAGACCGGAGCCAGCGTCCTGGGAGACATCGTTATTTCAGTGGAAAAGGCGGTGGAGCAGGCGGAGCTCTACGGGCATACCCTCCAGCGGGAGATAGGCTTCCTCACCGTCCATTCCATGCTTCACCTTCTAGGGTACGACCACGAGGCGGGGGGCCTTGCCGCTGCCCTGATGCGGGAAAAGGAAGAGGAAGTGCTGGAGCGGCTGGGACTGACCAGGGATGTGTCCTACACCATGCCCCGGATACCCAGCTGAGGGGAGGATGGATATGAGCAGCACCCGTACCGCTTTTATCGCCCTGGTGGGCAAGCCCAACGCCGGCAAAAGCAGCCTCCTGAACCGCCTGGTGGGGGAGAAGGTAGCCATCGTCACCCAAAAGCCCCAAACCACCCGCACCCGAATCACCGGCGTCCTCACCAAAGGGGAGACCCAGCTGGTGTTTATTGATACCCCCGGCCTTTTGAAGGCCAAGGATGCCCTGGGCCGGTACATGGTGAAGCAGGTGAAGGATTCGGTGGCGGATGTGGACCTGGCGGTGCTGGTCACCGAGCCGGGGCCGGAGCTTTCCAAGGCAGATGTGGAGCTGGTGGAAAACTTCCGGAAGCTGCGTCTGCCCGCCGTGGCTGTGGTAAACAAGGTGGACACGGTGGAGCAGAAGGAGACGCTGCTCCCCAAGCTGGCGGCCCTGGGGGCGGCCTACGATTTTTCCCATATTGTCCCTATCAGCGCCCTCACCGGGGAGGGGGTGGAGGAGCTTCTTTCCATCCTGCTGGAGAGCGCCCAGGAGGGGGTTCATTTCTTCCCGGACGACGCCCTCACCGACCAGCCGGAGCGGGTTATCTGTGCCGAGCTGATTCGGGAAAAGCTCCTTACCCATCTGCGGGAGGAGGTACCCCACGGGGTGGCGGTGGTGGTGGAGGAGATGAAGGACCGCCCGGCGGAAAGCTGCCGGGATGGGGGGCCTATCACCGATATTTCCGCCATGATTTACTGCGAGCGGGACGGGCATAAGGGCATGATCATCGGCAAGGGAGGGCAGATGCTTAAGGCCATCGCCTCCGAGGCCCGGCAGGATATGGAATCCTTTTTGGGGGTCCGGGTCAATCTCCAGTGCCGGGTGAAGACCCGTGAGGCCTGGAAGAGCAGCGAGTTCCAGCTGCGGAACCTGGGGTTCCGGTAAGCGGCGTGCCACCGCCGCACCCCTCTGCCCGGCTTTATGCTGGTGTGGGGCGGTGGGGGTGTGTCTGGAGACTTGGACATTCGCCAAGGTGTCAAAATTGGGAGGAAGTCAATTATGTTGCAGCTGTGGGTGACCGTTACCACCGTCGTCAATACCGCCTTGGGGGTGGTAGGGCTGGGGGTGGCGGTTTACGCCGTCTCGGCAAAGCCGCCCTTGGTGCTTTTTTACTACGGGGTGGCGGCTATCTGTATCATCGGGGCCATTGTGGGCTTTGTAAATATGTGGTTCCTCCACGAGGCCGCCCGCCGCAGTGAGGAGAAGAACCGCCCCATCCGGGAGGAGCGGGAGCGCAAGAAGGCGGAGCGAGCCGCCAAACGGGCCGAAAGGGAGGCCCTTCGGGCGGAGAAGCAGGCGGCCAAGGCTGCTGGTAAAGAAGAACCGGAGGCTGCCAGCCAGGGGGAGGCGCCGCTTCTTTCCGAAGAGGATGAGGGCGCCAGGGAAGAGGCTGCCCCAGAAGATCTTCCCCCAGAGGACAACGGAGAGATTACCGTGCTGTGAGGGGAATACAGGGTGCGACACGGCGGCACGCCGCAACGGCAAGAAAAACGGTAATTTGGGACTCCAGGCAGTAGTTTTTGCTTTCTTAGGAGAGTAAGGCCCACAGGGCCGTGTAGGGCGTGACACGGCGGCACGCCGAAATTTTTGGAAAAGCCACCGGCATTTCCCACTGATAACCTCCTTTTCCGGGGCGCAAACTGTAGGGTAAAGAGGGGCGATTGCCCATCGCCCAGCAGGGAGGTGCCAAGATGGAACAGCGGGAGCGGGAACGCTGGGAACAGTTTTGCAGGACCGGTCTGATCTCCGATTATCTGGAGTACCGGAGCGCAGCGGGGTATAGCCGCCGCACCCCGGTGGAAGGGCTTGTCCCTGGGGAGGAGGAGAAGGATGCAGCTTGGGACCAGGGCGGTGGTGCTCTCGGCCAAAAACTTGGAGGAGCATGACCGGCTGGTGGTGCTCCTCACCGAGGACCTGGGGGTGGTGACCGCCTACGCCAGGGGGGCCCGACGCCAAAAAGGGGCCATGTCCTCCGCCACCGAGCAGCTTTCTTACTCCGCCTTCCAGCTCTTCCGGAACCGGGAGCGCACCTTTGTGGACCGGGCGGAGACGGAAACCATTTTCTTTGCCATCCGCCAGGATATGGAGCGGCTGGCTCTGGCCTCCTACTTCTGCCAGCTCTGCCAGGAGCTGATTCCAGAGGGGGAGAACCAGCCGGGGTATCTCCACCTGATGATGAATACCCTCACCCTCCTGGACCGGGGGAAAATGCCCCTCAGCCAGCTGAAGGCCGTTTTTGAGCTGCGCCTGCTGACCATGTCCGGGTATATGCCGGATTTGGTGGCCTGTGCCGTCTGCGGAGACCTCACTGGGGAGGGGGTCCTTTTTGCCCCTTCGTCCGGGGTGCTTTACTGTCCGGGATGCGCTCCAAGGCAAGGAACCATCCCCCTCCTGCCCCTGGAAGCGGGGGTGTTCCAGGCCATGCGCCACATCATCTACAGCGATTTTGGAAAGCTCTTCTCCTTCCGGCTGCCAGCGGAGGGACTGGAGCGTTTGGCCGTTGCCAGCGAAGCGTACCTCCTGGCCCAGGTGGAGCGGGTGCTGCCGGCCCTGAACTTTTATAAAACCATAGCAAGCCCTATCCTGTGACAGAAAGGAGCCGTCCCTATGCCTATCCAAAAGCGAAAACTCCCCCTTCTCCAGAAGCTCCTCCTTGCCGAGACCGACGAGGAGCACCCCCTGACCCTGGAGGAGATTATCCGGGAGCTGGGGCGGCAGGGGGTCACCGCGGAGCGGAAAAGCCTCTACCACGATCTGGAGGTGCTGCGGGACTGCGGCCTGGACGTCATCTGCACCCGCCGGGATGGGCATACCGTCTACTTTGTGGGGGATAGGGATTTCCAGATGCCGGAACTAAAGCTCCTGGTGGATGCGGTGCAGTCCTCCCGATTCATCACAAAGAACAAAAGCGAGCAGCTGATTCGCAAGCTGGAGCGTCTCACCAGCCGCCACCTGGCGGGGCAGCTCCGGCGCTCGGTGTATGTTTCGGGCCGGGTGAAGACCACCAATGAGCGGATCTACCTCAATGTGGATGCGGTCCATACCGCCATTGCCCAGGGCAGGAAAATCGCCTTCCGTTACTTCCGGTACGACGCCAGCCGCAAAAAGATTCCCCGAAACCAGGGGGAGGAGTACATCGTCAGCCCCTATGCCCTCACCTGGGGGGAGGAGAACTACTACCTCATCTGCCACTACCCCAAATACGGCATCACAAACTTCCGGGTGGACCGGATGGACCGCCCCCGGCTGCTGGAGGAACCAGTTCTTCCCTCCAGGCAGGCCAATGGAGGGAAGGAACTGGACCTCTCCCAGTACAGCCAGCGGACCTTTGGGATGTATAACGGGCCCTTGCGGGAGCTGGAGGTGCAGTTCGACAGCCGTCTGGCAGAGGTGGTGCTGGACCGCTTTGGGGAATCGGTGTTCCTGATGGACCGAAAGGATGGGACCTTTGTGGCCACCCTCCGGGTGAAGATTAGCCCAATCTTCTTTGGATGGCTGATGAACTTTGGCACCGACGCCAAAATCCTGTCCCCGGCGGATGTGGCCCGCCAGTACGCAGAGGCTGCCCGCAAAGTGGCGGAGCTGTACAAGGGGTAGGCCATGGTTTTTTGGAAGGACGGCGGCTCCAGCTTGCCGGAAAAAGCATGGATTCTGTGGTATAAAAAGAAAAAGTCCCCCTCTATAACGCCTTTGGCGAAAAGAGGGGGACTTATTTTCAATAAGGGAAACAGGGGTCTATTTTCCCGCTTCCCCGGTCATGGTCTCCGCCAGGGTCTTTAGCTCCTCCAGGGTATTGGGCTTCAGGTCGCACATAATAATGGAATGCTGGATGAGGGCGGGGAGGGACTGAAAGTAAGCGTCCATCTCCCGGTTTTCAAAGCTGTACATTGCAGGTTCACCTTCCTTCTTCTTCGGGTTTCGTAAATTTTGCCTGCCAGACCTCCTGCTTCACCTTGGAGGAGGCGGTGCGGAAGTAGGCCCGGCTGTTGGCGTCTTCCCCCAGCAGAGCAGTGATGGGGGAGGGTCGGGGTTTGTTGGCCTCCAGGAAGTGCCGGAGGGCCTCCGGGGTCATGGTGTTGTGCTGGAGGATATCCAGCTGAATCTCCCGCGGCATGGCGTTAAAGACCTGCCGGCTCGCCTTGTCGCTTTCCAGCTGGGCCAGCACATCCACCGGGTAGGAGTTGCCAAGGGGATTTTTCATCGGTTCTGTGGGGCGCATGGAATCCTTCTCTTTCATCTGGTTCACCTCGTTTTTTAGGTTATCCCGGCAGAGGACAAAAAAACCGCCGGAACCTTTGGTGGCTCCAGCAGTTTTTCCCAGGGGACAAGGGCTTATCTCCTCCGCAATCCCAAGGCGCTAAATACAATGGCACAGGCTCCGCAGAGGGAAGCGATGATTCCCAGCACCAGCCCGCAGACCGAAAATCCCTTCATTTTGTGGCCCCCCTTCTTTTTGCCTTTTTGCTATCATACCATATTTTCCCCCTGTTGGAAAGATTTTCTCCTCCAAATCTGCAAAAAGTACCACTGGCTGGACCGCCTCTTCCCTCTAAAAAAGTCTCGCGCTGGGGCAAAAAATGTGTTATACTGGAATAAACCATAGCGCATCTGGAAAGGAGTGGGAAAATGGCATATGTACTCTTGAAAAATTGCCGTTTGATTGACGAGACGGGGGAAATTTCTTCCGGGGAGGACCTTCTGATTCAGGACGGGGTCATTGCTGGCCGGGGGAAGAGCTTAGCCCCGCTGGAGGGGGAGACGGGGGAGATTTTGGACTGTGGCAGGCTTTTTGTCAGTCCCGGCCTCACCATCCTTCATGCCCATTCCCCCATGCACATCCTTCGGGGAATTGCGGAAGATGTGAATGTGGACGACTGGTTCAACAAAGAGATATGGCCCTACGAGAGCAAGATTTTGGAGGAGGACATCTACTGGGGCGCTAAGCTCTGCTGCGCCGAAATGCTGGACCACGGGGTCACCGCCTTTGCGGACCACTACTTCCATGGGGAGCAGATTGCGAAGGCTGCGAAAGAAAGCGGCATCCGGGCAGACATCGCCGGAACGGTCTTCGCCTTTGATGGCAACCCGGAGCCGGAGATGCGGCCGGTGGAGGCCCTGATGGAGCAGTACCGGGACGACCCCCTGGTGAAGATTCGCTTCGGTCCCCATTCCCCCTATATCTGTTCCCCGGAGGTGCTCCGTACCTTGGTGGAAGCGGCCAGGGAGAAGGGCGGCGGTATCCACCTCCATGTCTCCGAGACGGAGCGCCAGGTGGCGGAGAGCCGGGAAAAGCACGGCAAGACCCCCTTCCAGGTGGTAGCGGAGGCCGGAGGCTTCACCGTCCCTTGCATCGTGGCCCACGGCCTTTGGATTGAAGACGGGGACCTGCCCCTGCTGGGGGAGGATACATATATCGCCCTCTGTCCCAAGACCTACATGAAACTGGGGGCCGGGCGGGGGCCCATCTGGGAGAGCTGGCGGAAGGTGAACCTCTGCATTGGCACCGACGGGGCGGCCAGCTCCAACTCGGTGGATCCCCTGGAGCAGGCCAGGCTCTTTGCCCTGCTGGGGAAGCTCACCGACCAGGCGGAAGATTACCCCCTCCAGGAGGTCTGGCAGGTGATGATGCGGGGACATCGGGCGCTGAACTTCGGCTCCGGCAGCCTCACCCCTGGGGCAGCCGCGGACCTTTGCTTTTGGGACCTGGATACCCCCCAGACCGCCCCACTCTACGACCCTCTGGCGGCGATCCTCTACAGTGCGGACAGCCGGAACATCCGCCACGTGATGGTGGCAGGGGAGTTTTGCAAGCGGGACGGGACCCTGGTCTTCGATACCGCCCCCATCCTGGAAAACGCCGCCCGGTGCGCCAAGGAGATTACCATTCGGGGCAAAGGCGTCAGCAAGCTGCGCTTTTGAGCTGTCTTCTTTTTCTTCTTGCGAAAGAAGAAAAAGAAGCAAAAAGAAGAACGGCAAAGGTTTTTGCAAGACGGATGGGAAGCAAAAGCCAATGTTTTACGCCAGTGGGATGTTTTTCATCCTAAAATATTATTTTGTAAGGAGGCAACTGCATCATGCTAGACACAATCATTGGATTCGCCCCTATTATCCTCATTGTGGCGGCGGTGGCCGGCCTGCTGGCCAGCGGGTACAAAAAAGCCCCGCCGGACACCGCGTTCATCGTGTCCGGCCTGCGCCGCCGCACCGTCATCGGCAAGGCGGTCATTAAGATTCCCTTCCTGGAGCGGCTGGATATCGTCAGCTTAAAGCTTATCCCGGTGGATGTGAAGACCTCCAATGCCGTCCCCACCGCCGATTATATTAACATCCGGGTGGATGCCGCTGTCAATGTGAAGATCAGCGCCTCCCCGGAAAAGCTGGCCCTGGCCGCCCAGAACTTCCTGAACCAGAAGACGGACTATGTCCGCTCGGTGGCCCAGGAGGTTTTGGAAGGAAATATGCGTGAAATCGTGGGCAAAATGAAGCTGGAGGAGATGGTCAGCGACCGGCAGAAGTTTGCCGAGCTGGTGAAGGAAAACGCGGAGCCGGACCTGGCCGCTATGGGTCTGGACATCGTCAGCTTCAACGTCCAGAACTTCTCCGATGAAAACGGGGTCATCGACGACCTGGGTATTGATAACATCAGCCAAATCAAAAAGAAGGCCGCCATCGCCAAGGCGGAAGCGGACAAGGAGATTGCAGTGGCGAAGGCGGAGGCGGACCGCCAGGCCAACGAAGCCCGCGTGGACGCCGACCGGGAGATTGCCATTAAGAAAAACGAGCTGGATATTCAGATGGCGGAGCTGAAAAAGCGGGAGGACACCAAGCGGGCCGAGGCGGATGCCGCCTACAGTATCCAGCAGCAGGAGCAGCGCAAAATCATCGAGGTAGCCACCGCCAACGCCGATATTGCAAAGCAGGAGCGGGAGGTGGAGCTGAAGCGCAAGGAGGCTGAGGTGCGGGAGCAGACCCTGGCCGCCGAGATCCGCAAAACTGCCGATGCCGAGCTGTACCGCCGCCAGAAGAAGGCGGAGGCCGAGCAGTACGAAAGCCAGAAAACTGCTGAGGCCCAGCTGTTCATGAACGAGCAGGAGGCCGCCGGTCTGCTGGCAAAGCGCAATGCGGAGGCCAAGGCCCTGCGCTTTTTGCAGGAGCAGGAGGCTGCCGGTATCCGGGCCAAGGGTGAGGCAGAGGCGACCACCATCCAGGCCAGAGGTCTTGCAGAGGCGGAGTCCATCCGGGCCAGGGGTCTGGCCGAGGCCGAGGCGATGGAGAAAAAGGCGGAGGCCTACCAGAAGTACAACAACGCCGCCATGGCGGAAATGCTCATTCAGGTGCTGCCGGATATTGCCGGAAAGATCGCCGAGCCCCTGGCCCAGATCGACAAGATCACCATTATTGGGGGAGATGGCTCCGGGGTGGGCAGCGTGGCAGACAACGTCCCTGCCGTAATGGCCCGTCTGCTCGAATCCATGAAGGAGACCACCGGCATCGACCTGGGGGAGGTCATCAAGGCGGACACCTATGACGCCAAGGTGAACCGGAACCTGAACATCACCGGAATGCCCGGGTCCGCCCCCGCCGGGGAGACCCCGGAGGTCAGCCTGGGGCTGGAATAACCACATAGAACATGGGAGGGGAAGGAATGGGGCAGTGGCTGGAAGGGCTTTTGGGGCGGTTTTCCCGGTACCGGGTGTTCCGGTTCGGGGAGCGTCTGGTCCGGGGGTGCCTGGAGCATGACGTGGGGAAATCCGCTGCCGCACTGGCCTATTACCTGCTGTTCTCTTTCTTCCCCTTCCTGATCTTTCTCAGCACCCTGGTGGGCTTTCTGGAGCTGGAGCCCCTTTCCCTGGGGTCCCTTCACAGTCTCCTCCCCCGGGAGGTCATCCAGATCATCAACGCCTACCTCCTCCATGTTACCGAGCTGAAAAGCGGGAACCTGCTGGCGGCCAGCCTGGTCATCTCCCTGTGGTTGCCCATGCGGGCGGTGGATAGCCTGATGCGGGCGGTAAACGTGGCCTACGGCGCAAAAAATCCACGGCCCACCCTGCGGCACCAGGTGGTGGTGCTGCTGTTCACCCTGTTCCTTATGGCGG
>OFHN01000390.1_pt1 | contig 40329 bp, 37 predicted proteins | sample 1521321 | NCBI WGS metagenome assembly OFHN01 (sample SAMEA3504130, study PRJEB24116) | mouse gut metagenome | biome: mouse gut; feature: mouse-associated habitat; material: faeces | place: Denmark | collected 2011
CAGTGCCTCATGACGTACCGGGGAGCGAAGCGGTGAACAACCGCATCATCCGGCACAAGTGCATGGATGACCAATGTGTCTTATTTAAAAACTTGTGAGTATGTTCCTTTATTATGTTACTGGATGTGAATTAAGTGTTAAAAAGCGAACAAAACTATATTCTATACCGAAAAATAAAGGCATTGGGAAATAAAATATGTTTCATACTGTGCCGGCTGTTTCCAGTCAGAAGGAACAGAATCAGTGTGTGCACCTTTGAAGGAAAAGGCGGGTTTGGGTGCAATCCCAGGTATATTGTGGAGGAATTACATAAGAGAAGCAGTAAATACGAGTTTGTCTGGTTCGTCAATGACATGGGGAAGGATTTTCCGCCATATGTAAGGAAAGTTCCCAATACTTTATGGAGCAGGGCCTTTTGGTTGTCCACATCTAAGATATGGATAGACAATTACCGTAAGCCCTACGGTACCTGCAAGCGGAAAGGGCAATATTACATTAATACCTGGCATGGAACAATCGGTTTCAAGAGTATGGGACTATGGAGAGGAGAGGCATTTTCAAAAATGGCCTACCTTGTAAGTAGAAATGATTCGAAAATGATTGACAGACTGGTGATAGATTCAGACTGGTGTGTGGAAGTTGACCCCAAGGGTATTGTGTATGAAGGGAACTTCTTGCGGGCAGGAGCACCAAGATGTGATGTACTGTATGGAAATCGGGTAAAACAGAGAGCAAGATTCAGACAGCAGTACGGATTGGATGATGGAATCAGAATAGTTATGTATGCCCCCACATTCAGGGAAAAGTCAGAAGCTGGAAAACGTTCCGTCTATTCCGGATCATGGACCTTGGATTTTAAGCGGCTGCTGCACAGCCTTGAAACCCGTTTCGGTGGAAAGTGGTATCTGGGATTACGCCTACATCCCCAGGTAGCAGGCCATGAGTCTGGATCTTTTTCTGAACAAGTGATCGATCTCAGCAAGGCAGACGACATGAATGAAATATTGGCGGCAATGGATGTTTTCGTTACGGACTATTCCAGTGCAGCAATGGATGCAGGTTTTGCCCGCATTCCAGTATTCCTTTACATAGACGACATCGAACAATACCTGCATGAAAGGGGAAGTCTGCTCTGGAATTTTTCAGAAAATTCCCATGTTCCGGTTACGAACAATAAGGAAATGACACCAGGCATTGACACAGTGCTTCCCTACCCGGTTGCACGGAACAATGAAGAGCTTGAAAAAAATATACTCTGCTTTAAAGAAGAAACATATGCCTCCAGGACGAAAAGTTTCGAGGAAGCCGTTGGTCTGGTTTTTGATGGTAAGGCAAGCAGCAGGGTGGCAGATAAGGTGGAAGAATATATATGGAAATAATCCAGCACCTGCAGAAAGGTTGTGGAAAATGAACCAGGAGAGGCGTCTTGGGGGTATTGTGCTGGCCGGTGGAAAAGGTGAAAGGTTCCGCGGCCGAAAACAGTTCTGCGAACTGAAAGGACGGCCCTTGTGGGAACATGTGTATGACAAGGTGTGTGCTGTGGTGGAGCGGGACAATGTGGTGGTTGTGGGGATTGACATTCCGGGTGGAGACACAAGAACAGAATCCGTGATCCGGGGACTGCGGGAACTGGTCCGGGACACTGAGCGGGTTATTGTGGCAGAAGCTGCCAGACCTTTGGTTACAGGGCGGCAGATCAGGGAAATTTTGTCAGACAAGAGTCCATCATCCTCATTTGTCATGCCATTGGTAAATACTGTGATAAAAAGGGATGGCACATACCTAAACCGTAAGGAACTGTATGAATTGCTGACTCCCCAGGCATTTGATTACCGTCTGCTCAGGGAGGCACTGGAATCCGGAAGGTATCAGGACATGACAGACGAGACCAGAGTGATGTTTGAGTACCACGGAATTTCCCCGCATCTGATTGAGACAACAGAAAATCTGGTCAAGGTGACATACCCAGGAGATCTGGTCATTGTTGACAAGCTAATGGATACCTGGAGTACAGAGGAGTGAATGTTTTGAAAAAAGTGTTAATTACCGGTGGACATGGGGACATTGCGCAGGCAATTGTAAGGAAACTGGCCAATGCCGGGGGATATGAAGTGAAAGCTCCAGGCAGGTGGGAACTGGATGTGACAGACACCAGAGCCGTCACAAAATTCATAGAGGAATTTACACCTGATATCCTGATTAACAATGCCGGATATGTTTTTCCCCAGTCTGTTAAGAACTGTGAAATAGATAATGATAAAAAGGCCCTTGACATAAATCTTTTCGGCACTTTCAATTGTACTGCAGCCGTACTGAAAAGGAATGTGAAAGCACTGATCATAAACATTGGATCTTCTGCCGCCACAAAAGTACATGGGACATGGAGTGCCTATTGTGCATCAAAGGCGGCAGTTGTAATGGCAACCAGGTGCTGGGCAGAAGACGGTATTTATGCCGTCTGCATATCTCCGGGAAGAACAGCAACCAAAATGAGACGGGGGCTTTATCCGGACGAGGACCAGAACACACTGCTCCGGCCGGATGACTTTGCAACCATTGTCTTATATGCCGTTGAAGGACGTTACAAACCGGGGGAACATATTAATGTAAGCTTACAGAATGTCGAGGCGCTGGTTAATGTTTAAGAAGGAGATCGTGGTTAAAACAGAGAAGCAGTTCATCAGCTTGAAGAATGAAATCAGTGATCTGATCCGAGACCAGAGGGGAGCAGGTATTGTGAATGTTTTTGTGGCGCATACTACCTGCGCTATCAAAGTCATGGAAGGGGAAATTCTGCTGTTGAGCGACGTGGAGGAATATCTGGAAAAGACATGGCCCCAAAACGGCAATTACCGTCATGACATGATTGGGATCCGCGATGTACCTATTACGGAAAGGATAAACGGGTATTCTCATATGAGGCAGCTTTTTTTTAGCTGTGAGGCAAACATTCCTTGTCAGGACGGAAAAATGCAGCTGGGACAGTGGCAGGACGTGTTTCTTGTGGAATTCGATCCCATGCGGGAGAGAAAGGTTATTATTACATATATTTCAGTGATGTGAATTTTTAAAACCTGAAAACAGATTGAATGCTAATGGGGAGATGTATGTGAAAAAAGTATCAGTAATACTTCCAGTTTACAATACAAAAGTTGAACTGCCAAAGTGTTTGGAAAGCCTTATGAACCAGACATACCAGGAGATAGAAGTTATTTGCGTTGATGATGGATCCACAGATGGTTCAGAAAAAATTGTTGACGAATTTGCTTCGGCTCATAAACAAATTAAGGTCATTCATAAACCGAATGCAGGTGAAAGCAGTGCCAGAAATATAGGGTTAAAGCTGGCAGAAGGAGAATATATTGCATTTTGCGACTGTGATGACTGGGTTGAACCAGATATGTATAAGACATTAGTACACGAACTGGAGGACTGGAATGTTGATATGGTAGCATCTGCATGGTTCAAGGATAATTCAACAGACTGCCAAGAGATAAAAAACAGACTTTATGTAACAAAAGAAGTGTTTGGAAGAGCAGAATTATTAAAATATATTTATATGCGTGACTCTTATAGAGGATTTGCATACCTATGGAATAAGCTGTTTAAACGGAGTACACTGGAAAATAAACAAGGTAAAATACTTTTATTTGATGAGACGCTGCAATTGGGTGGAGATGTACTTTATCTGGCCGAGGCAGCTTTGAAGGTGAAAAGAGCAAAATATGTGGAAGCGGCATTCTATCATTATACTCAGCGAGAAAGTTCCGGTTCACATACAAAAGATACAAAAAAGCTTATGGATAGTCTAAAGGCATATGAGGCTGTTATCAATAGATTTGAGGAAGAAAATATAGAATCCGAAACTATCCGTTATGTAAAACGTTTTTTGGCGTATCATGGCAGCAATGCAATGGAAATTGCAGTTTCCCGGGGCCAGGAAACAGACAAGGAAAAATTTCGGAAAATAATGAAAAAATATGAAAAAGAGTATATTGATTTAAATAGGGATTATCCGGAGAGAATACAGCGATATCAAAATTTATTGGAACAATAAGCTTGTTTACGTTGGGAAATGGCAGAAAGGTATGGCTATGAAGTGGAGAAACAAGGGACATGAGTATGATGCTGTATATCAGAAAATGGCAGAAAAAAGAAGTTTTTATCTATTTGGTGCAGGGGATTATGGAAGGCAGTTCATAAATACGCTTTCGGCAGAGATACAGATTAACGGGTATATCGATAATGATCTGAATAAGCAAGGAGACAGTATCCAGGGAAAGAAATGTTATTCCCTTGAGGAAATAAATCTTGCTCCCGATGAAGGAATTATCATAACAATGTCGCAGCTGGCCAGGATTGTGCCCATGGAACAGCTAAAACAGCGGGGATATGTGGAAAATGAAGATTTCTTTGTGATTGAAGAATTTCTTTCCGTCTATAATGTCTACAAAAATGACAGGGTATACTTTTCAGGTATTTCATTCCTGCCCAGCACGATATGCAACTTAAAGTGCAGGCATTGTCTTAACTTCAATCCTTTTGCGAAAGAATACTATGTAAGGGAATGGGATGCACTGGTAAAAGATGTGGATTTGTTTTTTTCCTGCGTGGATCGTATTATGCTGTTCCATATAAGCGGCGGGGAACCTATGTTATATAAGCATACTGCAGATCTGGTAGAATATATAGATAAAAATTATGGCCATAGGATTGACAAACTGCGCACGGTGACAAACGGAACCATTGTACCTGATAACGAAATTCTGGAAAAACTGGCCAGGTACCATGTGGAAGTTACCGTAGATGATTATCGGGAGGCAGTTCCGCAGTTTAGAGAGAAATTTGATAAAGTAATTGGTAAATTAGAAGAATTCCATGTAGATTACTACATTAACAAGGTTGATAACTGGATTGACCTGGCACCCGAGAAAACAGATTATTCTGCCATGACAGATGAGCAACTGGAGGCACATAGGTCAGCATGCAACCAGTCTTGGCAGGAATTACGGGATGGAAAACTGTATAGCTGCAACTATGCGGCTTATGCAACTGTGGCAGGAATTGCGGGAGAACAGGATTTGGAAGAATCCTATGATCTGACCCAATTTACTTCTGAGAAAAAGAAGGAACTTGTAGAATTTCGTCTGGGTTATACGACAAAGGGATACACAAATTTCTGCAGAAAATGCAGGGGATTTACTTTGGAAAACAAGGATAAGGTAATGCCGGCAATGCAGGTGAAATAAACGTGACTGACATAAGCCTGTCAGACAGGCAGGAACGGGGGTATGGAGATGGATGAAAGAATATGTTTTCCTTATGCGGATGATTTAGATGATCAGCCGGACTTTATAAATGACATTGTCCGGATATATGATAAGATGCAGGATGATGTTTCAAGGGAAATATTCGTGAGCCGCCTGATGCTTAGTCTGACCAGGGACTATAAATACATGAAAAATGTCATCCTGCAGACAGAAGGAGGGAAAAAACTAAACTCTTTGTTATGCCATGCAGAAAAACCGCCTTATATATATGGAGCAGGGATAAGGGGAAAAAGGCTTGTGAAGTTGTTTTCCGATTTTAACTGGGGTGGATTTATAGACATTAGTACGGAACAGGAAAGTTATCAGAATATTAAAATAATCGATCCGGAAATGTTCATGAATTTATATACAAAGGGTACGGTCATCATTGTATCCAATATGAAGGGTAGTGAAAAAATTGTGGATAACCTGGTATCCATGGGTGTTGTAGCAGATGATATATATGTTCTCAACGATTTTGACCAGGAAGGGGCCAGGAACATTTATTTTGAGCAGGAATGTGTGGAACCGGTTATCAATGGAGAGAAAATTTTTATTGATGTGGGATGTTATGATGGCAAAGATTCCATCAACTATATGGAGCGGACAAGGAATGAAAATGCCAGGATATACGCATTTGAACCGGATATCAGAAACTATAAGGTATGTAAGGATAATCTGGCACAATATCCCAACATAACGCTTTTCAATGTAGGCCTTTCAGATGTCGAACAAGAGCTTGGCGTTATGGGAGAAGGTGAAATGTCCTATCTGTGTGAAGACAGCAGTCTGAAGGTAAAAACGCAGCTGCTGGACAATATTCTCCAGAATCAGCCGGTGACATTTATAAAAATGGATGTGGAAGGATACGAAATGAAGGTTCTGGAGGGAGCAAAAAAGATGATCCGAGAATACTGTCCCCTGTTGGCAGTATCCATTTACCATAAAAAGTCTGATATATGGAAAATTCCGCAGCTGATACTGAAGATCCAGGACAAGTATAGTTTTTACATGAGATATTATGGCGCTGCCAGTGGCGATGTTGTTCTGTATGCTGTGGAAAAAAAATAAGGACACAAATGAAAGCGGAAAGTGAAGCAGGAAAATATCATGTCTGATGGTTGCGTTTATGAGGTAGCACATAAAGAAAAAAAGGCAGTTATTTTTGGAGCCGGTGAATGGGGAAGAGTTGCATATCATTATTATAAGGAAAGCATTGAAATTGTGTGCTATATAGATAATGATGAACGGATCTGGAATACAGAACTGAATGGGATTCCTATTTGCCCGCCCGAAATTTTAAAGTCAGAAAGATATGTTGTAATTGTTGCGAATAAAAGGTTTGAAGATGAAATAAAAAAACAGTTACTTTGTGATTACGGCATAAGAGGAGCCATTATATTCCGCATCACTGAAAAAATGCAGGAACTGTATCTGGAAGAAAATGAAGATCCTGAAGTGCAGGAACTGATAGTGGCATTCAGTCATGGGCTTGGAAACCAGATGTTTCAATATGCATTATATAAATGTTTACTGATGGAAGACAGAAATGTAAGGGCAGACTTGTCGGCATATATCAAACCGGATATGATGCCGTTTGAACTGCCGCAGGTTTTTCCAAATGTAAAACTTGGTTTATGTAATCCGGCGAAAAAAGAACAATATTTAAAAGGAGGGAAAACCTATATAGAAGAGCCGCCCAGAAATCAGGATAAAACCACATTTAAAAAAGAACTGTTTCATATGGAATGGGGCTATATTGAAGGTTTTCATTGTTCCTACCAATATCCGGAACTTATCCGTCAACAATTACTGAGGGATTTTGAATTTTCGTATCAGAAAGATGAAACGTTGTGCCGGTTAAGAGAATTTTTTTTTAAGGAAAACGTTGTGGGGGTTCATGTAAGACGGGGAGACTTTCTGAATCCTAAATACCAGAGGGAAGTCGGCAGTTTATGTAATAGTGATTTTTACTTCAGGGCGATCGATCTTATGAAATCCATAAACGAAGATTTGATCTTTTGCTTCTTTTCCAATGATCTGGAATGGGTGAAAAATAATTTGGGTGGGAAAAATTCCATCTATATGGATAAGAGTATGTTTTCGGAATACCATGACTGGTATGACATGTACCTGATGAGTATTTGCAAACACAATATTATACCAAACAGTACTTTTGGCTGGTGGGGAGCATGGCTCAACCAAAACCCTGATAAAAAGATCATTGCGCCCAAAAAATGGCGAACCAGATGGGAGGCTACTGACTGGTGCCCGAAAGAATGGATTTTGATTTAACAGTGGTTTAAAAGTTACTTTTTACTGCATGGGGGTTAAGATATATGTTTGGAATGATAGAACGTAAAATTCATAAAATTCAAATTAAGGATTTAAACATGAAATTTATTTGTGAATTTTATGAAGCGAAAGAAAATAGGGAGACTATTTTATTAGTCCTCAATGAGACAAAGTATTATACGAATATAGGATATGAAGAGGTATCAATTTTTAGTGGGGATTTGCCGGAATTGCTTTACCATTTCGGCTTTTTATACAAAGGTAAGTACGTGGATGAAAATGCATCTGAAGATGCGGAGAGAATGATTAAGGACAGTCCGTATTTCCATTATGTTCTGATTTGTGATAAGAGGGATCATGATGACAGAAGGCGGTTTTATTCAGACTGTTACTGCCCGAAGGATATACAAAAAAGGTATAAAGACAGCTTAAATAAATTAAGAACTTTTTTTGCCCGGGGGGGCATTACCAATATATATAATATTGGAATCCCTGAATTAGATGAAATAAAAGAAGACAGCCGGCATCCGGAATGGAGGTTTGAATACTTTTCGGCTACAATAAACTGGCGGGAAGAAAGAGAGTTCGAAGTAAAAAAGTTTTTAAACAAATTTACAGACTTAAAGTATGATGATGCAAAAAATAAGAGAATGAATCAAGATGGGGAAAAACTTTGCATAGAAAATGGTGAGAAAAGAACTATCTTTATGGTTGGACCATGTATTGTTGCGTGGGGAGATGGGTATCCGGAAGACAGACTTGGCAATATGCTGTATACAGAATTAGTATCTTCCGGAATAACTGATTATAAGATAATAAAAATTGGATTTAACCATATCATGGGGTTTCAGGAGACAAATCTAAAAAGTATTTTAGAATATGATATTCATAAAAATGATATTATTTTGTTTATAGATCATTTTATAGATAAAGATACAGCTGATTTATATTTTGACTATATTTTTAATGATTATATAGGAGAAAAATGGCTGTATTCAGATATACCGGTTCATACGACAAGAATGGGTAACAAATTAATTGCAGGTGAGTTGGTTCGTAAAATTATTAAGCCAGTATCAGAAGTTTCCGACAAAAAATTTGATGATGTTTTGCTGTATAAAGGAGAAAAACAGTTAACATGTCATGAACTGGAGAACTTGGAGAAGCATTTAAAAGCAATTAAGGTATGTGACTACAAGGACGGCGGTATTGTAGGTGCCTGTGTTATGGCATGCAATCCATTTACAAGTGGTCATAGATTTTTAATAGAATATGCAAGTAAACAGGTTGATCTTTTATATGTCCTGGTTCTGGAAGAGGAAGGGTTTTATTTTACATTTGAAGAAAGAATAGATATGGTGCGTAAAGGTACAGAAGACCTGAAAAATGTCGTTGTAGCATCAAGTGGAAAACTGCTGATATCAAAAAGTACCTTTAAAAATTATTATGAAAAAGAAATTCATCCGGATGCTAAAATAGATGCTGACAAAGACGTGCTGATTTTTAAGAAGTATGTAGTACCTGAGTTGGGAATCACCAGAAGATATGTAGGGGAAGAGCCGACGGATAATATTACAAGTCAATATAATCAGTTACTGAAAAAAGAGTTAAAGGATGTAATAGATGTAATTGAAATTCCTCGAAAAACAATAGAAGGAAATGAGGTAATCTCAGCCAAGAAAGTAAGAGGACTTTTATCAGAAGAGAAATGGAATGAAATAAAAAGGATTGTCCCGGAGTCCACCTTCCGTTATTTAAAAGAAAATTTACACAAGTTTGAAGAACGGAAACTATATAAGTCGTTGAATGAAATTATGGATGTTGTTAAGACAAATGAAAAAATTATAATGTGTGGATTGGGAACAGATGCAGAGAAGATCATTCGGGAGTTAGAAAATCATTTGGGAAAATCGTGTATTGAAAAAATATGCTTTTATGACAAAAATGCTGCACAGACATGGTACAGAGGTAAGAAAGTAATATCTTTTGATGAACTTGTCAGAGAGTATAAGGATTACTGTATGCTGATTACTACAAGCAAATATAAGCGGGAGGTCTTTAACCAATTTTACCAAAGTGGTATTCATCCGGCCAATATTAGGTATTGTTGGTAAGCAGTATATATTTCCTGTAAGAATAGAGGAAGTATTATGAAAGTAGAAAAGGTATTGTATTTTTTGGATTTTCCGAATGCTGTTGGTGGAGCTGCGAATACACTGATAAGGCAGGCTGCTGCTATGAAGAAACACATATCCGTTTTCGTCACAATACCATTAGATATGGAGGGACGGGTAAATGAAGAATTGCCAAAACTCTGCAAACAGCATAACTTACCATATACATGCCTGAAGTATTCTGTATCGATAACGGCAGAAAATGTAGATCTGATAGGATTAAAAGAGGAGTATGAAGTAATTGCGGAGTATATTAGAGACTATGGTCCGGATATAGTCCACAGTACTCAGATTAATATATGTGTGGAAACTGCATGCCGAGAGCTGGGAATACCTCATATTATGAATATATACCCTTGTACAGAATATCTTTTTTCTATGGAATACCCGGATATTTTTCCGCATTACCATATATCTGATTCGGAATATTATCAAAATAGATGGAAGGAGCGTTTACATGTAGATTCGGTTTGTATTCGGAATATGTGCAATAGAGTTGACACAGAAAAATATAAATCAGAAACCCCGATATTTATATGTGCAGGAGTTTTTTGTATAGGAAAAAATCAGCTTGGAGCCATAAAAGCAGCCCATCGCATGCTTAATGAGAACATGCCTGTTAAAATTATATTTTTGGGAAGCGCAGATAATACTTATGCAAAAAAATGCACGGACTATATTGAAAGGAACCATATTAACAGCTGGATAGAAATAAAGGGATTTGTTTCTTCAGCTGAGACAGAGATTGCAAAATGTGACGCCTTAATTTGCTGTAGCACAAGTGAATCTTTTCCAAATGTGATAGGAGAGGCAATGGCTGGCAAAACAATAGTGATATCCACGCCGGTGGGAGGGGTGCCGGAGATATTGAAAGATACGGAAAATGCATATCTTTGTAAAGGTTTTACTGTGGAAGACATCTACACAGAAATGAAAAGGTTTTATATTCAAAGAAATACATCACTTCAAAAAGAAATTGCAGAAAAAGCTTTTCAAACATACCTGAGTGAGTTTTCCGCAGAAGCTGTTGAAAAAAAAATTTTATCTTTTTACAAGTATGTCAAGAAAGACAATTCAGCCAGGGTTGTTAAATGGATACAAAAAGAGGAGCTTTTGGCCCCATACAATTCTTTTATTGAAAAATATAAAGAACATAGGACCTCCTTTTGTAAGTATGATGTCATGAAAAATATGATTTGGCTGATTCCTTATATAGAGAAAAGCATAAAAGAAAATTCATATAGGGAGTTAATTATATGGGGAGCAGGGACGTATGGGGCAGATGCCGTTGAATTTGCAAAGTTATTTTTTCCCCAAATTAACAGTATTTATTTTACGGATCAGAAAAAGGATGGAGAATATTTAGGATATCCTATTAAAAAAACAGATGAAATAGATTGGGATAAAAGTCTGATATGGATTGCGTTTGTTTATAATCAAATGGAGGCGATCAATATTTTGCTTGAAAAAGGTTTAAAGTATCATAGAGATTTCTTTTTTCTGGCACCAGTTAATTTGTAAAATTTCGTTATACGATAATTTCAGGGATGATAAGGAGATACAATATGGTAATTTTGTTTGGATTTGGACAGCATGTATGGTGCTTTTAAATAAGTATTCCATGTCTGTTCATAATAGGAACAAGAATTTGGTAGACGTAGTGTAAACGTATCTAAAAAGAATTAAAGTCATGTATAAAGGAGTAAAAAATGTATATAAATAGTGATATTGATTACCTAAAATATTTACAAAATAAGGAAGTGGTTATTTTTGGTGCTGGTGAAAAGGGAAAAAGAGGATTTTCCCAGTTGAGTAAAGCAGAAAACATTGAAATAACTGCATTTTGTGATAATGATCAAAAAAAGCAGGGAGAGCTTTTTTGTGGACTTAAGGTAATTTCTTTTGCTGATTTATGCGAAATAAATCACAGTAGCTTAATAATCGTGATAAGCAGTAATTATGAGGCTGAGATCAAACAGCAGCTATCAGATAAAAACATCCATAACTTTATTTCTGTCAGTCAGATTGATTTTGGCGGGGGAGAATACTATTATGATGCACAATATTTTTCATACCAGCAGAAACTGGGAGAATTCGGAGGAGAAATTGCCGCAAATATATTTCTTCCGCATATCAAAGAAAGCATGACTGTTATAGAATTTGGAAGCGGAGGCGGATATTTACTGGACTGCATCCATGCAAAAGAAAAACTGGGGATAGAAATAAATGATACTGCAAGACTTGAGGCAAAAAAAATAGGAATTAATAGTGTAAAAAATATAGAAGATGTTCCTGATGATTTTGCAGATATCATTATTTCTACTCATGCATTGGAACATGTGGAAAATCCACTTGGTGTGTTACGGCAACTAAGAAACAAGTTAAAACAAGGAGGCAAAATTGTTTTTCATGTGCCAAATGAATCTTGTGATACTGAATATAGCAAAAGTGATATAAATAACCATTTATACACATGGAACTGCCTGACACTTGGAAATCTTTTTAAGGCGGGTGGGTATTTTGTACATTCAGTACAAAAGGTACAAGAGATGTGGCCAAAACATTTTTTAACACTAAAAAAGGAAGTCAGTTTTGAATTATTTGAAGTACTATGTGAACTAGGCGGAAAAGCCTATGAGGAAAACAGATGTATTATAGTTGCATACAAGTAAGTTCAGGTATCTTTGCAGGGAAAAGAAAATGATAATTGGAACAGTATTATTTACATATCATAGGAATGTCCATACGGAAAAAGTAATCAAGGCACTTTCAGAAAACGATATTCTTCCGGAAAAACTTTACATTTTTCAGGATGGAATAAAAGAAAGTACAAATTATGATGGCTGGAATAAGGTAAATGATTTAATTCAGAATATAAACTGGTGTGAAACTGAGGTCCATGTATCCGAAACCAATAAGGGGATAGAACGAACAGTGGTAGATGGGATTAACTATGCTTTTCAGGAGTGTGATGCAGTGATTGTTCTGGAAGATGACTGTGTAACCCATAGACAATTCATGCGTTTTATGAAACAAGCGCTGAATTATTATCGAAATGAAGAGAAAGTATACTGCGTAAGCGGATATGCATGGGATGTTGACTTATCCATACAAAATAATGACAGTTATTTTAGCGGAAGAAGCTGTTCTACTGGTTGGGGAACCTGGAAAGAGAAATGGAGCCAATATGAAGGAGATTACCGTATATTATCAAAAATAATGAATAATCCTGAGGCGTATGAACGGTTACAAGTTTGGGGCAGAGATTTACCTGAAATGCTGATAGGAAATTTACAGGATAAGTGTGATGCATGGGATGTATTCTGGTCATTGAAAATAATTGAAAAAGATGGATATTGTGTGAGCCCTTATAGACAGATGGTACATAATATAGGATTTGACGGCTCAGGCGTACATAGCGGGAAACGGCAGGAAAATCGTATTGGCTGGGAAGATGATAATAAAAAAATTTTTTCCTTTCCTAAAAAAATTGAAGTAAACAATGAATGTAAAGAGGAATTTCAATTTTTGTTTCCAGGAAAGACTATGGAAGAAAAATTAAAATTATACCAGGATATTCTTCTGGATTGGATACAGACGAAGCAGGAGGGAAAATCCGTTCAGATACCGAAAGGGTGTGGAAACAGAATAGCAGTATGGGGAAAGAATAAAATTTTTGACAGCTTGTTGCATGAAATAGAGAAACTATTATCGATAGAATATATTATTGAGAGCCGGCCAAGTATGGAGGAATATAAAGGATATCCCATTATACGGTTCTGTGATTTGCCTCAAGAAATAAAAGATATTATTGTAATACCATATTTTGATTTAGACATCATTAGGGCTAAAGCTAAAAAAATGAGATCAGATATTCGATTGTGGGGAATAAATGAGCTGTTTTAATAGGAATATGTGGAGGTAAAAATGTTTAAAACATCCATTATTGTCCCAGTATATAATACGGCAGAATATTTAAAGGATTGCTTTGACAGTATTTATAGTCAGACTCAAAAAGAATTAGAAGTGATAGCTGTCAATGATGGATCAACGGATGAAAGTCTGCCCATTCTGGAAGAAATAAAAAAGGAACATCCTGAAATGGTAATTTTTTCCCAAGAAAATAAGGGACTGGGAAGTGCCAGAAATAAAGGAATTGAATTGGCAAAGGGGGAATATATTTATTTTTTGGATTCAGATGACTGTCTGGTGAGTACAGCTATGGAGAAATGCTATCAGTTTGCCCACTTAAACAATCTTGACATTGTTATGTTTGACGCGGTAGAGTTTGGTGATGTCAGTCCTGAAAAAAAAGAAAGTTTTGACCGTTCTAAAATAATAAAGGAAAGAGAAGAAGTCCTCAGCGGAGAAGACTTTGCAAATAAGTATTGGCGAAGCAGTTATTCACCTACTGTTTGGCTGATGTATATTTCGGCAGGTTTTCTACATAAGCATCAGTTTAGGTTTATGGATAAAATATATTATGAGGATAATGAGTTTTACTGTAAATTAATAGCTTCTGCCATGCGTACTATGTATATTCCCCATATGCTTTATAAGAGACGTTGCAGAAAAGCTTCCATTACATCCTCTGTATTTGATGGAAGACATGCAAATGATTTTTTGCAGATGATTCAGGCTGTAAATAAACAAAGCTATAGTCAGGGGATGTTGGACATTATGCATGACATGAAACTGAATTTTTTACAGACATTACTTATAAAATGTAGAAATAATAAATTATTAGCAGATACAGAGTTATTAAAGAGATTTTATAAAGTAGTTCAGGATATATGCGGAGATAGTGTGGAGGATATAACAGATTATAAAGACATTAAAATTTTACGCGATATTAGTGAGACGGTAGGTAACAAGGTTATTTCTGAAGGGGAACTGAGCAAAATACAAATTAAGGAAAGAAGTCTTTTAAGAAACATTTTAAATGAAATTCCGCTTATATATGAAAATAAATATGTAGGCATATATGGAATGGGGAATGTTTGTAATGAGTTTATAGAAGCTTACCGGAAAGAGATTGGAAACATATGCGCAAAACTTTTTTTTATTGATAGTAATATTAAAACAGGGGAAAGTAAATATCTTGGCTACGAAGTTGTAAATGTAAATGATATTGCAGGTCTGGAACTGGATTGTATTGTTGTGGCATCATTAAAATATGAGGAGGAAATGCGTAGTAATATTATACAAAGATATGGTAAAAAGTTTAAAATTTTCTGTCTTGGAATAGATTTTCATTATTGTATTTAAAAAAGATTAAAAATTGTAGATACACAAATAATAAAGAGGAATATATGGAAAAAGTAAGTGTAGTGATTCCCATTTACAAAGGAAACCAGTATATTCCCAGCATTATTTCCATGTTGGAAAATAATTGGGAAACGGTGAATGATATAAAACCAGTTAAAATAGAGATAGTTTTTGTTAATGATTATCCGTATGAGAATCTGGTAATTGAAAAGGAATGGTTTAAACATATATCATGGATTGAAGTTGTGAATAAAAAAAAACAGGGAATTCATTTTTCACGGGTTCAGGGTCTGTTGAAGTCAACTGGCGAATATATCCTATTTTTGGATCAGGACGATGAAATAAGTTCTATATATATGAAAGAACAGTTGTCTGCACTGGGTGACAGTGATGCCATTATTTGTAATGGAAAAAACGCCAGTAAGTTAATTTATGAAAATCCTATAGAATTAAATAAGGCTATCAATTTAAAAGAATATACTCCAGGATATAACCGAATTATTTCTCCTGGTCAGGTACTTTTAAGAAGGTCGGGAATTCCTCAAGAATGGATTGAGAATATTTTAACCAGAAATGGGGCAGATGACCTTTTTTTATGGATGTTAATGTTTTATAAAAAGCAAAAAATAGGAATACATAATAAGGTATTATACTGGCATGTCATTTCAGAGACCAATACATCAGGTAATATGGATGAGATGAATAATTCAGTGATTGAAGTGGCTGAGAAATTACAAAAATTAAATTATATAACCCAAATGGAAGTGACCCGGATTCAAAAAAACAGATATCGTCTGGATCAATATGATGATGTGCCAATAGAAAAATATCACAAAGAAAAAAAATATAAAGATATATTGGAATTATGGATGACTCTGAGAGACCGAAAGGTTAAAATTGATAGTTTTTTACTGAAAAAGAATTTCTGTAAAATAGCAATTTACGGTGGGGGAATTCTCGGTAAACATTTATATTATGAATTAGCAGATTCTAAGGTTACAGTAGAATGTGTTTTAGACCAGAACAAAAAAATATACATACCAGGAATAAAAGTAGTAATTCCAGGAGAGATGATAGAAGAGATAGATGCAATAATTGTTACACCGTTTTTAGAATATATTCCTATTATGTCTAAATTAAGAAATTTTTATTCATGTAGCATCATTTCTCTTGAGACGATTTTGCTAAATGCTGACTTTGAATTAATGCAATTTTGATTCATATTAAGGAATTTATTATGGAAAATGTATATGATATAAAAGAGAAGAATAAGTTAAATTATATTCTACCAGTCAGACATGAAATTGGAAATATTCGTAGAGGTTTGAAAACAGTGGTTATTGTACATTTGTATTATACGGATACTGTTTCAAAGTATTTAGAATATATTAAACTGATACCCAATGATATGGATATTATTATAACGATATCGAATCGTGAGCTTAAAGACATACTTTATAAAGCAGAAGTATGTAAAACCAAAAAATGTACAATAATTGAAAAAAAGAACCGTGGGCGTGATATAAGTGCATTAGTTGTTGCTTGCCGTGAACGGATAAAAAATTATGATTATATCTGTTTTATTCATGACAAAAAGGAAAAAAGCAGTGAATTAAAAGAAGATATCGCTGAATGGACAAGGTGTTTATGGGAGAATGTGATTGGCAGCTCTGAATATATAAATAATATACTGACAACATTCTATAATAATAAGTCTCTTGGCTTACTTGTGCCTCCTATTCCGATGAGTAAAAAATTTTCATTTTATTATATAAGTACATGGTCCAATAATTTTCAAAAGACAAAGGAACTGGCAGAGAGAATGAATTTGGTCTCTAATTTGGATATTCATAAACCTCCAATTACTTTGGGAACAGTATTCTGGGCAAAAACATTAGCTTTAAAAAAGCTGTTTGACATCAAATGGAAATATGAGGATTTTGATGAAGAGCCATTAAAAGATAATGGAACATTAAGCCATGCAATAGAAAGAATTCTGGCATATGTGGCCCAAGATGCAGGATACGAAACAGGATGGGTAATGACAGATAAGTATGCAGGAGAACGCATTGAATACATGCAGAGACTCTTGCAAAAGTCGTTTAAACAGTTAAATACTGTTCTGGATGTATACAGTGAAGCTGAACTGGATAATGCAGATAAGCTGACTGAATTTGTGGATAATCATGATAAGTGTTATATTTTTGGAGCAGGAATTTGTGGAATAAAATGTTTTCAGTTTTTAAAAAGTTTAAAGATATATCCAGCTGGTTTCTTGGTGAGCCATATAGAAAATGATCCGGAAGACATAGAGGGGGTTCCAGTGTATTCCTTGGAACAAGTGCAATTGGATAAAAATATAGGTCTTATTGTCGGTGTAGGCAAAAGAAGTCAGGATGAAGTTCTTCGGGTGATAGAAAAAATGTATCCAGGATATGAGGAAATATATTTGTACATCTAAATGTTTGGGTTTGGAAACATTTTTTAATTTAGAAATAAAATCAGAGTTAATGAGAGCTTCATTTGATTATTTTTATATAAAAATTGTAGATAAAAACACAAACTGTAAGGAGGACCAATATGCAGCCAATGGTAACAGTTGTAATTCCGGTTTACAACAGAGAGAATACTGTTCTGAGGGCAGTGAATAGTGTACTTGCACAGACATATTCCAATATTGAAGTCATTGTGGTGGATGACTATTCCACTGACAAGACTGCGGAAATTGTCAGGAACTGCAAAGACAGCCGAGTAAGACTGGTTTCTCTGCCGTACAACCAGGGAGCTAACGCTGCAAGAAACACTGGGATTGAGAAGGCAAAAGGGGAATTTATTGCATTTCAAGACAGTGATGATGAGTGGCTGCAGAATAAATTAGAGATACAAATTACCTATATGGTAAATGAAAACCTGCCGGCTTCTTTTTCTGCATACACTATGCATGATGGAAATAGAGTCTGGGTGATTCCGGATGACTTTCAGAATAGAGACTTATATGAAAGAGACTTGGTCAAAACATTAAAAAGATACAGTTGTGTGGGAACTCCGACTTTAGTGATACGGAAAGATATCATACCGGTAATTGGAATGTTTGACCAGGAAATGAGACGCCTGCAAGATTATGAATTTGTGATACGTCTGGTCAAAAATTTCAGGTGTGGATATATTTGTAAGCCTTTGGTTAATGCATATAAGGTGAAAGGAAACATATCATCTGATAGTGCGGCACTGTTAGATGCCTATGTCAAACTGCTGGAAAAGCATACGGATTTTATGGATGCTGACAATGAAGTGGCTTCTTATCTGGAAACAGGTATATACTTTGATGGAAGTGAAATGAACTGGGACCATTTTGATAAAATGGTAGCATCAGCGGGAAGGGGTGACCCGGTCAGAGAAAGTAGGTTTATCCGAAATGCGGTTTATATCTTATATAAAAAATACTATCCCATGAGAAGTGCTTTAAGGAACTGGTACCAGTGTTTCCAGGAATACATAAAAACCGGAGAATATGCAATTTATGGTGCGGGTGCATATGGGCGCATTGTTTATCAGACAATGAAACAGGACAATTACATTCCCAAATGTTTTCTGGTGACGAAAATGGACGGCATCTCAGAGATAGACGGGATTCCCGTAATGGAATTATCTGAACAGACTGACCGGGAAATGCCCGTAATTATAGCTGTTTCATGGGAAAAACAGACGGAACTGGTCAGAAATCTGATGGCCAGGGAAATGTATAGGTTCTGTATTTATCCGTTTTACTGAGTGCTGCTGGTTCATGGAGAAATTTTATGAATGAATATGATTGAGGTATAAAATGGCTGAACCGAAAATAATCATTTCCTTTACAACATATCCTGCAAGGATTCATACCATTGGACGTGTAGTGAACTGCATGCTCCGGCAGACTATGATTCCCGACAAAATAATTTTATATCTGACAGAGTCTCAGTTCCCGGACAGAAAATTGCCTGTAGGAATAAACATATATGAAAATCATGGTTTTGAAATACGATGGTGTAAGGAAGACCTGGGTCCGCACAAAAAGTATTTCTATGCAATGCAGGAATTTCCGGAGGACATTGTTATTACAATTGATGATGACTTTTATTATGCAAATACAATGGTTTCCGAACTGGTGTACTGGCATAAAAAATTTCCGTATGCTGTGATCGCAAGAAGGACACGCATCATGACATGTATGGAGGATGGAACACTGGCCCCTTATCAAGAGTGGAGTCTGAATTGTGCGTCCTATGCATATACCCCGAGAATGGATCTCTGTGCAGGTGGAGGAGGTGGTGTACTGTACCCGCCGCATGTACTGGGGACAGAAACTTTTTCCAGTAATTATTTTATGTCTGAGTGCAGGCATGCGGATGATATATGGCTGAAATTTATGGAGGTACTGTATGGCATACCGGTTGTTGTGACAAGGGAAAATTTTGATGATACGCCCATGGCCGAGTACAGTAACGACGGATTGTTCCAACACTTCAATGGCGGAGACGGGAATAACCGGCAGATACAGAATGTACTGAGGAAATACAATGAATATTACGGAACTGATGATACCCTGCTGGGACGGATATTTGCCAAAGGGAAAGTTCTTGCCCCGAGCATCATATTTAACAAAGAATTAACAGAAAAAAAGAAAATTCTGCTCAAAAATCTGGAAAAGTCCCGTTACATTGTCATTTATGGCGCCGGGACAGTGGGAAAAAGGGTATATAAATTTTTGGAGGAATCGGGATTGTGCCACAAACTGCTTGCCTTTGTAGTCAGTGACATAAATGGAAATCCGGATGAGATAGAGGGTTATCCGGTAAAAAACTATAGGGAATACAGTTGTGTACCTGATATCAATTATGTCATAGGCCTTTCCTATGACAAGCAGGATGAAGTTGCAATCGGGCTGACAAAGGTGAATGTTGCGGAAGAAAGAATAATCCGGCTGGACAAAATGACAAATATTGTCCTGGCGCGGTTCATGGACAAGGAAAAATAAAAAATCTCATGGGGGTAACGGTATATTCAAAACTTTTTCCGGAGAGGGTGAGATGGCAGTAAATGAAAAGGAAATGGTAAGTGTTATCATACCAGTTTATAATTGTGAAAAGTGGATCGGAAGATGTATAGACTCTGTATGTGCCCAGACATATTCCAATCTGGAAATAATTGTTGTCAACGATGGGTCAACAGATAATACGCTCAGGGTTATCACCAGGCTTTGCCAAAAAGACAGCCGGATTAAATATATTACGGTCAGAAACCAGGGAAGCGCAAAGGCCAGGAAGACGGGAATGAAGTATGCTGCCGGAAACCTGGTTACATTTGTTGATGCAGATGATCATATTGACAGCGGCATGTATGAAGCCATGGTAAATGCGCTGCAGGAATCAGATGCGGATATTGTGGAATGCGGATGCAGAAAAATGAACCAGGCAGGCCGGGTTCTGCAGGAACTGGGACTGAGGGAGGAGAACATAACCGGAAGCAGAAATTGTCTCAGGCACTATATGGAGCAGAGAAACTGCAGAAATTATATGTGCAATAAATTGTACAGAAAAGAATTGTTTGAAAATATAGAAGTCCCCCGGCTCAGTTTCAGCGAAGACTATTATATCAATGCCATTCTGCATTCCAGGGCAGAAAATAAAAGAATTATTTCCAGGGTATTCTATAATTACATGATCTATCCGGGGCAGTGTACAAACTACCTCCACATGGGAATAAAGAGAATAGACGGGGTAAGGGCCGGAACCATGCTGGCAGACTACTTTTCCGGTGACAGGGAAATGCGGACCCTTGCAGGCGTGTATGCCTGCAGATATGCACTGGATATTGCAGAATATGTACAAAGGAAAGAGCCCGGTGAAAGGAAACGATTCCTTGCGGTACTCAGGCGGGAGTTGCTGACTGCATTAGTCCGTATTTCCCCGGGCACACTGAGGGAAACGGAACAGAAAACAGTAGTGTGGCAGAGTTTTCTTCTGGCATTGCACGGCTTCCATTTTTTTGACATCAAATGGCTGATGCAATAAATTTATAGGGTGGATCAGTATGAAAAGGATAACATTTCTATTGGCTGCAACGGCCGGTTTATCGGTTTCTTTTCTTGCAGGAAGGTATACAATGGCAGCAAAAGCCGGAAGGGTAATTGCAAAAAAACAGGATGAGACGGAAAAATTCCGGAAATTTTTTGCGGTTCTGGATGAATGGCTGTGGAAGAAACAGCAGGGAAAAAGTGTGGAAAGATTTCTGGCAAAAAACCAGTACCATTCAGTGGCTGTTTATGGAATGGGCAGACTGGGGGAACGTCTGGCCTCTGGACTGAAGGGCAGCAGTGTAAACCTATCCTATGGCATTGACAAGAGGGATGTGCCGGCTTCATTTCCCATATACAGACTGGAAGATACGCTGCCGGAAGTGGATGCCGTGATTGTCACGCTGGTTTCCGGGGCAGAAGAGATCGGGGAAGCGTTAAGGAAAAAGGTAAAGTGTCCTATTTTTTCTATAGAGGACATTATTTATTTTATGGAATAAGAAAGGCTGGCAATATGGTAAAGGTTTCGGTTATTATTCCCGTTTACAATGTACAGGATTACCTGGAAGAATGCCTGGAAAGTGTCCTTTCCCAGACCCTGCAGGACATAGAAATCATATGTGTGGACGATGGATCCCTGGACAATTCCGGAAGGATTCTTGACAGGTATGCCATGAAAAATGAGAAAATCAGGGTAATACACAAAGCAAATACCGGGTACGGACATACCATGAACCTGGGACTTGGATGTGCCAGTGGGGAATACATCAGTATTGTTGAGAGTGATGATTTTATTGACAAGGACATGTACCTGGATTTGTACCACCTGGCAGAAAAGCATAAGGCTGATTTTGTCAAGACAAATTACTGGAAATACCAGAATAAGGAAAAACAGCTGTTTTACGGGATTTATGGCTGTAAGAGCGGACAGGTGCTTTCAAGATACGATAATCCGTCCAAAATTCTTTCCTCAAAAAGCATCTGGGCCGGACTTTACAGGCGGGAGTTTCTTGAGTGTAACCATATCCGTTTTTTGGAAACGCCAGGTGCATCATATCAGGACACATCATTCTGGTTCAAGGTATGCATCATGGCGGAAAGAGGCTATTTCAGTGAAAACTCATATGTATATTACCGGACGGACAATTCCGGTTCATCTGTGAAATCTGCCGGAAAAGTTTACTATATCTGTGATGAAATGGGAGAGTGTCTGCGGTATATGGCAGAATCAGGGCTGGATCTGGAACGCATCTACCCTTATTATGTCATGAATAAGAAAAACGTATATTTATGGAATTTAAAAAGAATCCTGCCTGAATATAGGCCAGGGTTCATGAAGCGTATGCATGAGGAACTGCAGGCTGACATGGAAAGCCGGTATATGGGGGATCTGGACAGGATAGACTGGGACCGCACCGGGGTGGAAGACTGGATGATAGATGAAATAAGGTATGTACTGGAATACCCGGAAGAGTTTTTGCGGTATATCAGCCAGGAATACATACTTTTGACAATGGATAAAATGGAAGAATTTCTGACGGGGCTGGAAGAAGGGGACGTAATTTATATTTACGGGGCCGGGAAAATCGGAAGGAGACTGTCGGGATATCTTAGTCACAGAAAACATTCATGCATAATACAGTATGTGATTACCGGCAGAAACGGGGATACGGCGGATACAATAGAGGAGATAAGCAGTCCGGGACTTGACACGGCCGGAAAAATAATTGTTTCCGTGGGTGAACTGAATGCAAGGAGGGATATGACAATAAGGGCTATGGGAAGGGGATTTGATCCTGTGTATGTGCTTGCCGATGATACAATGCGCTGTTTAAAGGAATACGAGGAAAAGACAATGAACAAGCGGTAGGACAGTGAGGACTGAATCATGGTTAGAGTGTCAGTCATTGTTCGCGTATATAATGGGAAAAACACCTTGAAAAATGTCTGGAAAGTATATGCATTCTATATGCATGCAGACATTAAAGAATATAGAAATTATCTGCATTGATGATGGTTCCACGGATGGAACGCAGGGGTTGCTAAGGCACTAAGGCAGATTGCGGAAAAAGACAGCCGCATACGTGTGCTGGTCCAGAAAAACAAGTATGCGGGTGTGATGCGGAATAACGGGATGCAGCATGCAGTGGGAAAATATCTTTCATTTTTGGATGCGGATGACTATTTTGAACCGGACATGCTGGAATATCCTGAAAAATACCAGAAAATTTTGGCATCTATTCTGAAAAAGGGAGGAAACACAGAGTGATAACATCGGACCATGATTTTGAGAGGATGAAGGGAAAGCAAAATATCTACATATACGGCGCCGGGAACATGGCAGATGCGGTGTACGGCCATTTGGCCGGGAACCAGTGTGCCGTGAAGGGTTTTGTGGTGTCAAGGACCCTGAACAACCCGGACCGGCTAAAGGGCCTTCCCGTGGTGCTGGCCTATGATATACCGGGGTGGAAGGAGGACGTGTGCGTTGTGGTGGCAGTGATGCCGGTGTACCGGAAGGAAGTGGTGGACCTGCTGCTGCAGCTGGGCTTCTGCAATATTATCACATTAAGTGACGCGTATGCAAACGAACTGAAGGAAAGGCGGGACCGGGGATTCCTGGACCGTGCCGGGTACGGTCTGGAGTTCCCCGGGGGAATCGAGAGGGGACACGGGATCCTGATAAAAAGGGAAAGTGCATGTCCTGTGAAACTGCGCGTGGACATGAGGATGTTTGGCTATCTTCGCCAGGCTGCCCTGGCGGGAAACTGGCAGGATGACGGGCCTGCAGAGGAATACGGGCGCCTGTTCGGCAGGGGGGAAACGGTTCTGAAGTCCGGGAATTCCGGTCACGATGGCGCCGGGGTGGCGGAAAGGGCGGAGATCTATGCCGTGAAATGCCATGTGGACAAACCGCTTGGACAGTCTGTCCCCTGCGGCTACCTGAAGGAAATCCAGGCCGGGGCAGACCTGACAGACCGGAGGCTGTGCGGCTGCCTGGATAATACAGGGGAGAACATTTCCTCAAAAAACAGGGATTTTTCAGAGTGCTCCGCAATCTACTGGGCATGGAAAAACGGGGAACGGAAGGAGTACACGGGTATTTACCATTACCGCAGGCACCTGGACGTGCCTGCGGGGGAACTGCTGCGTCTTATGGATAAGGGAACCACGCTCATTAATACTGTGCCCTGTCTGATGTATCCTTCCAACAAGTATTTCTTCATAACAAAATTTCTCTACGAGTATGACTGGCTCCTGATGATGCAGGCAGTCAGGAGGCTGGAGCCGGCATACTATGAAACGGCCCGGGCCTTTGAGCGGGGACATTTTTATCTTGCCAACAACATTTTTGTGATGAAGACGGAGTGGTTTGACCGCATGTGCCGCTTTGTGTTTTCCATTCTGCTGGAAATAGACAGAGTTTACGGGGAAAGGCATATTGAAAGGCAGGACCGGTATGCGGGATACCTTTTTGAGGTGCTGTATTCCATTTTTGTGATGCACCATGCGGCGGACATGCGCATTGCCTATGCGGACATGCTGTTTCTGAACTGAGGAGATTTGCGATGTACAGTTTTGATGTGTTTGATACCCTGATAACAAGGAATACGGCCACGCCATGGGGGATATTTGCCCTGATGAGGGAGAAGCTGTGCCGGGAGCGGGGCCGGAACGGTCTGGATGACTGGGTGGCTGACAACTTCTATGAACTGCGGGTCCATGGTGAGGAGCTGGCCAGGAAGGCAGGGACATTCCGGCAGAAGGAGGAGGTGACACTGGGGGACATTTATGAGGCGGTGTCCCTCTGCGGGTGCATCAGCAGGGAACAGTCGGAATACCTGTACCGGCTGGAACTGGAGACGGAGACTGCGAGTGCGGTGGGAATTCCGTGGAACATCAGAAAACTGAAGGAACTCGCGGGACAGGGGGAACGGGTTGTCCTGGTTTCGGACATGTACCTGCCGGAGGAGGCCATCAGGGAAATGCTGGTGCGTGCGGATGCGTTTCTGGGAACACTGCCGCTTTATGTTTCGGCAGCGTATGGCCGGCGGAAAACCACCGGAAACCTGTACCACACTGTCCGGGAGAAGGAGCAGACAGAATTCCCGGAATGGACGCATGTGGGTGACAATCTGCACCAGGACATTGCGGTACCGCTACGGCTGGGAATGGGGACGGAATTTTGCCGGAAGGTGGAAATGACGGGCCTGGAAAAAAGGCTGGTTGAACATTACGGGGATGATAGCAGGCTGCAACTCCTGGTGGGAAGCGCACTGGTGACGGAAGGCGACGGCAGACACCCCGTGGCCTACCATGTGGGCTGCCGTTACGCGGGGCCGGTGCTGTACAGCTATGCGGAGTGGATTGTGGACCGGGCGGCGTCAAAGGGGCTGAAAAGGCTTTATTTCATTGCCAGGGACGGCTGGCTGGTAAAAAAGATTGTGGACATCATTCTGCATGAAAGGCAGACAGACATAAAAACGGCATACATTTACGGGTCCCGGAAGGCGTGGCGGATGCCGTCACTGTCCCGGGAGCACTACAATCTGTACCAGCTTATCCTGTGGTCCCATGTATGCAGGATCAACACGCTGGATGAACTGGCAGGGGTGCTGCACGTACCCCTGGATGGGCTGTATGCATTCCTTCCGGGAACGTATGCCTCCGACAGACAGGACCGCGGCATCTCCAACCAGGAGCTGGAATACATTGCCGCCAGGCTGTCCTCCGACGTGCGGTTCAGGGAATACCATCTCCGGGAACTGGCAGAGGAACGGGAGCTGGCCCGCCGGTACCTGGAACAGGAACTGGACCTTACGGACGATCATTTTGCATTTGTGGACGTGTCGGGCGGGGGACTCACCCAGGGGTGCCTGGGGGAACTGCTGGGTGACATGTACCGGAAGCCCATACATACCTTTTTCTTCAAGGTTGACAGGGTAAACCTGGCGAAAAACTCCGTGACCGACACCTTCCTGCCGTGTTTCCTGGAAAGCAACCTGACGGTGGAGATGATGTGCAGGGCCCCCCACGGCCAGACAGAGGGGTATGCCGTGGAAAACGGAAGGGCCGTCCCGGTCCTGGGCCGGACAGAGGCAGAACCCCTGGTAAGACACGGATTTTACGAGTATGAAAGGGGAATCCTGGATTTCGCGGGGCGGATGTGCAGGGTCTGCGCGGACACGGGCATAAGGGCAGCTTCTGCCAGAACCGTGCTGCAGTACCTGGAACACATAGCGGGGAACCCGCCCCGGGACGTGCTGGAGTTCTTTGCGTCCATGCCCAGCAGTGAGTCGGGCAGGGACGGGGTGCTTACGGAATATGCGCCGAAACTGACCCGGGAGGAGATCCGGAACCTTTTCCTGGTGCGGACCTGCGAGCCGGTGGAAAACTACTACAGGGGAACGGACCTGAATTACTCCGTGCTGCGTGCGGAAGGGGAGGAGCGGGAGCTGATTGAATCCTGCAGGAGGGAGAGGAACGGCCCCCTGGGCATAATGTACCGGCAGCAGGCCGAGGGGAAGTGGAAGGACATGCGCCGCCGTTATGGCAGGGCGGCATTCTACCCGGTCCGGCTGCTGGAGCGGAGGGTGGTCCTCTACGGTGCCGGAAAGTTCGGCCGTGACCTGTACCGGAGACTTTCCGGCGATGGGGAGCATGAAATTGTCCTCTGGGCAGACAAAAATGCGGAAAAATGCAGGATGCAGGGTCTGGGGGAAGTGCAGGACGTGTCCGTGGTCACAAGGGCAGAGTATGACCAGGTGGTGATAGCGGTGATGGACAGGGATGTGGCGTCCGGAATCCGGCGGGAACTGGAGGAACAGGGAATCGCACCGGAAAAAATCATCTGGCTGCCGGTTTTCCAGTCCCCTTACCAGCTGGCAGAATGGAAATCCCAGGGCATAGGATAATTTCTTCGATACTGTAATGATGTTACGGGGAAAATAAATATTGTAATGAACTGAAAAATGTTCAAAAAGGATAAAATTTTTAAGTTTTATAAAAAAGCGTGAAAAATATTGCCGAAAAATGCAGGATATGGTAAAATAAAAAATAAGAAGGACATATTCAGAACATGTGATTTTTTTACAAAAGATAAAATGGATATGTTCCTTCTTTTTTTGTGAATCCATGCGTTTTATCTGCCACGAATAAGTTGGGCTTTTACTTTTATACTGCAGGAAAAGATGTTTCAGGAGAATCCGAAGGTTCCCGCAAGTGAACAGAATGGCACAGATGTGAAAAAGAGGTTTACCAAAAGGGATAACTGAAATGCTTACCTGGATTTTGGTTCATTTTTACTTTTCCAATTCAATTTTTCCGAAACGTTTTTCATATTCCATGACATGTTTTTTCATAAGAATCCCAAGTTCACGGTTTGCGGAGCGGCCATTGTATTTTGCTACATAACAAAATCTCTTCATCAGGTTAATCTCACTTCTAAGGGTAAATTTAACTATATTTGCATTCATATTTTACCTCCTTGCATCCGGATGACTCTATTATAATGTCTAAAAGATGGCATATTATTCAAAGACGTCGTTTTGACGGCGTGTTTTTGTGAAAATATCAAAATATTATAATATATGGACATTTTGATATCCAGATATCCGTATATTTTGATATTTTGATATCTTGAAATCCTGATTCTTTTCTTTATTCTTTTTGCTTTTTCCAGGAAATAGAATTATGTAAACAAACTGCAGAAAATGGGATTGGTAAATATGACTGCCGGAAAGTGAAATTGCAAATTTGGCATGAATTAAAATTTCTAAATTTTCCCTGCAAAATAACCGATATAAATGAAGAGAAGCATTTTATTGAAAGAGAGCATTTCTTATAGAAGAAGGACATTTCATTGAAAGGGGATGTCTCAATGAAGGAAGAGACATTTCATAGAAGAAGGACATTTCATCATTGTGTTGTGTTATGCAGGCCATGGATGGCAGGGGAGGTTCCCATGAATATCACAGAAATCAACAGAAACACGGGTGTTAAAAAAATCACAATAAAGGATAAGGACGGATCTACAAAAGGATCCATCACAATCCGCAGTTCCGGTATTAAAAAAACCAAAAAGCTGCAATATATCTCCAGAAGGATATCAACACAGATTATTTCTGCCAAGACATCCGGAAATGCAAGGGAAGTGATGACACGGGCAAAAGGAGAAACCGTCCGTCTGCGAAGAAAACTGGTGAGTGGTGATTATGACCGCAACGAAGTGAGGCGTGCCATTATACATGCGGAACGCATGGAGCGAATTGCCAAAAAGCGGATGAAACATTTGCAGGAAGAAGAATATATCAAAAAGCATGGCGGCAGCTGGCAGTCGAAGCTGGAACAAGAGCAGGAGGAAGAATTAACAGACTGGCTGTCGGGCGCGGCAGGAGAAGAATTTTCCCAGCTAAATAAAGAAGAGATTCGGAAAATTATGCGTGAATTGCAGAAAGAGCTGGCAGAACTGGAGCGGGAAAGTAGTCTGGAAGAGAATACGATGGCCGTTCATGTGGATATGGATCCTGGAGAACTGGAATTACTAAAGAAAAAGCACCGTTCAGAAGAGATGCGGGAAATTATGGAAGCAGATTTAAAATATCTGAAAGCTGTTTTTGCCAAAATGGAAAGAGACCGTCAGGAGGCTTCGGAAGGGGTGTCCCTGGAATTGTCAGGTGCCGAAATTCCGGTTCAGATTGATGAACGTTCTGCTGCTGAAGTGGTATCCGATGGCAGTGCGGCTCCGGTGGCGGCAGAGGGAGGCAGTATTGACATTTCCGTGTAATTAAGGTGCAGATGTTCCGGTTTGAAAGTACGATTTGAAAAGTCTGATTGAGATTGTGCGAAGACAGATCGCTGATGTGAAAGACAGACATTGGCGCTAAGGAGGTTTGAGGTACCATGAGACTTCGTATTAAATTTAAGAAATATGGTCCGATTCGTTTTATAGGACATCTTGATGTGATGCGTTTTTTTCAGAAGGCAATCCGCAGGGCCGGAATTGACGTGGCGTATAGCAATGGTTTCAGTCCGCATCAGCTTATGGCATTTGCCGCTCCGCTGGGAGTCGGACTGGCCAGTAATGGTGAATACATGGATATAGAGATAAATTCCATGGTTTCCTGCCAGGATATTCGGGAACGGCTCAATCATGTGAGTGTTCCCGGCATAGAAGTCCTTTCGGTGAAACAATTGCCGGATTCTGCGGAAAATGCCATGGCCAGTGTGGCAGCGGCAGCCTATACGGTACGTTTCCGGGAGGGAAAAAATCCAAAGGCAGATATTTCGGCTTTGCTGCCGGATTTTCTTTCCAGGGAACAGATTCCGATCACGAAGAAGACCAAGAAGGGAACCCGGGAAGTGGATTTAAAGGAAGGGATATACAGGCTTTCTTATGAAGACGGCGTTTTTTTCATGATTGTGGATGCTTCCAGCGGTGGAAATATTAAGCCGGTGCAAATTATGGAAGCACTGCTTCTCCAGGCAGGAGAGACTCTGCAGGAAAATGCTTTGGCAGTTACCCGAGAAGAAGTGTATACACAAAAAAAAGGAGAAAACCGTCTGATTCCGCTTGATGAAATCGGATTTGTCAGCTGAATCAGTGGAGGTTATTTTCAGAGATATGCTTTTCAGTACAAAATTGCTGTCTTCAGGAATACTGAAACGTCATGCCGCAATATAGTAGGAGGATACCATGAGCAGGAAAATCATGCCCAAACCTTCTGTAACAATTACAGAAGAGGAAATCCTGGCCAGAAGAACAGAGGAAGGCAAATTGTTGTTTACCTCTTACCAGGGACGGAATTGTGCCCTGCTGATACAGAATAACCGCCTTGTGGAGGCGTCTTTTTTCCAAAAAGAAGCAGGCGGTATCGGTGCCATTTATATTGGAAAAGTAAAAAATGTAGTGAAGACCATTGATGCCTGCTTTGTGGAAACTGCGAAAGGGGAGCTATGTTTTCTTCCTTTAAAAAATGCCGCATCCCCTTTTCTCTTAAACCGAAAACCTGACGGCAGGATTTTGGAAGGAGATGAACTTCTGGTGCAGGTGGTACGTGACGCCCAGAAAGCAAAACGTGCTTCCGTGACAGCACAGATATCCCTGGCAAATGAGTATTTTGCATTTATACTGGGTTCTGCCAAAGTAGGATATTCTGCCAAATTAAGCGGCAGAAAAAAAGAAAATGTAAGAAAGTATTTGCGTGAGAAATCCATATTAAGTCAGCAGGATGGCGGCAATGACCGCCTGGCATCCGACTATGGCGCACTGTTACCCGCCGGGGTTCCGGAGCAGCTGAAATCGGAAGGAATTCATCTGGAAATGCTGCATTTTCCGCAGACAGGAATCGTAATCAGAACGATGGCGGGAGAGTTGGAGAGTGCCGAAGAGCTGCTGAAAAACTTTTATGATCTCAGTGAGCAATATATACGGCTGCTATATATTGCCATGCACAGAAATTGTTTTTCTTGTATCAGAAAGGCAGAAAACATTTATGATTCTGTACTGAGACAGTTTCCTCTGGATTCCATGGAAAGTCTGGAAATTGTCACGGACCAGGAGGAAGTTTTTGCACAGTTGACAGGAAACGCGGATAGCGCCGGAAAAGATAACACAGGAGAGGACGGCTCCGCAAAAGACCAGCGAACCCGAAACGGAATCAGGATTCGTTTCTATCAGGATACATTTCTGTCACTTTCCGGACTGTATTCTCTGGACAGTAAACTGGAGACCGCTTTTGAAAGCAGGGTATGGCTTAAATCCGGCGGTTATCTCATCATTGAGCCCACGGAAGCGCTCACGGTGATTGATGTCAATTCCGGGAAGTATGAATCCGGAAAAAATGCAGAGGATACTTACCGGAAGATTAATATGGAAGCTGCGGAAGAAGTTGCGCATCAGATCAGACTCCGGAATCTTTCCGGAATAATCATTGTGGACTTTATCAACATGCATTTACCGGAAGATAATCGGGAATTATTGCTTTATTTAAGGGAACTGACCGCAAAGGATAAAGTTCCCACCAAAGTGGTGGACATGACTGCGCTGGGACTGGTGGAAATTACCCGGAAAAAAATCAATAAACCGTTAAAAGAACAGTTCCTCGCCGGAATATGATATATTCCTTTTGGGATTTGTGCGACATAATTTAAGGAAATAAATGATATGCGGGACCGTGGTGAAATTGAAAAATGCATATTTGAGTTTACTTTGTGAAAGTATAAAGAGTATTGTATGGAAACAGGCAGATCAAGGCAGATTATTTCGGTAACGTCGGTTTATGCATGCCGGAGACAGTAAACATAAAATATTGCCTTAAAGAGCCTTGAAAAGGTTTGTACAGCAGGTGAAATGTGCTCTAAATGACTTCTTAATCACGAGATTTTCTCATGGTTAGTGAAGAACTCATTTAGAGCATATTTCATGTAAGGAGGCAGACGCTATGACGAAAACCAAGATTACCCCGCTGTACGAGAGGCTCTCCCGTGACGATGAACTCCAAGGTGAGAGTAATTCCATCAGCAACCAGAAATCCATGCTGGAAGATTATGCCCGCCGCAACGGTTTCCCAAACCCGACCCATTTCACGGACGATGGAATCTCCGGAACCCGGTTCGACCGCCCCGGATTTACCGCCATGATGGAGGAAGTGGAGGCCGGAAACGTGGAGGCAATCATCATCAAAGACATGAGCCGCCTGGGGCGTGACTATCTCAAAGTCGGCCAGGTCATGGAAATCCTGCGGCAGAGAGGCGTCCGGCTGATCGCCATCAATGACGGAGTGGACAGCGCCAACGGAGAGAATGATTTTACCCCGTTCTTGAACATCATGTATGAATTTTACGCCAGAGATACCAGCCGCAAGATTAAATCCGTGTTCAAGGCAAAAGGCATGAGCGGCAAGCACCTGACCGGCACGGTTATTTACGGTTACTTGTGGGACGAAAAGCGGGAACACTGGATTGTGGACGAAGAAGCCGCTGACGTGGTGCGCCGGATATTCGCTATGACTTTGGAAGGATACGGCCCCTACCAGATTGCGAACCGGCTGTCACGGGAAAAGATTGAGATACCTTCCCTGCACCTCTCCCATTACGGGGAGGGCGTGAATCAGTCCAAGACGTTTAAAGACCCTTATGGCTGGGGTTCTTCCACTATCGTCAATATCCTGAAAAAGCGTGAGTATTTAGGCCATACCATCAACTTCAAGACCCGCAAGCACTTTAAGGACAAGAAAAGCCATTACGTTGACGAAAACGAATGGGTAATCTTTGAGGACACCCACGCCGCCATTATCGACCCGGAAACCTTTGAGAATGTGCAGAGAATCCGTTCCAACGTGAAGCGTTACCCGGACGGCTGGGGAGAAGCCGCCCCACTCACCGGCCTGCTCTACTGCGCTGACTGCGCCGGCAAGATGTACGTCCACCGCACCAACAACGGCAAGCGTATCTCACAGTATACCTGCTCCCAATACAGCAAGGTTCCGGTTGGTGTCCTCTGCTCCACGCAACACCGAATCAATGAAAGCGCTGTCCTGACACTGGTTTCCGATATGCTCCGGGCGATTGCGGAGTATTCCAGAAATGACCGGGCAGAATTTATCAAAGCGGTTCAGGAAACCCAGGCCGAGCAGCAGGCCAGCGACATCACCAAAAAGCGGAAACGGCTGGCGGCGGCACAGAAACGGGCCGGGGAACTGGAAAAACTGATGTGCAAGATTTATGAGGACAATGTGCTGGGCAAGCTGCCGGACGCAAGATACGCCGCCCTGGACGCACAGTACGCAAAGGAGCAGGAATCCCTTTCCGGCGAGATTACCGAACTGGAAAAAGCAATTACCGGATATGAGCAGAGCCGGAAATCAGCGGAAAAATTTATCGCCCTTGTTGACAAGTACGAGAATTTTGACAACCTGACTACCACCATGCTGAATGAGTTTGTGGAGAAAATCCTTGTCCATGAGCGTGACCGGAAAGGCAGCATTGAAACCACGCAGGAGGTTGAGATTTACTTCAATTTTGTCGGAAGGTACATACCGCCCCACTTCGGGGAAATGAACCTCACGCCGGAGGAACTGGAAACCCTGCGGAAAAAAGAGGAACGCAAGGACAAGCTGCACCAGGCGTATCTCCGGCGCAAGGCCAACGGGACACAGAAACGGTACGAGGATAAAATCAAGGCAAAGAAAAAGGCTGAAATCGAGGCGAAGAAAGCCGCTATCCATGCCGAGGATATGGAAAACGGCGTGTTTATCCCGGCCAGCAGCCTGCCGAAGAAAGAACCCCAAAAAGCGCCAATGCCAGCCAAAGCCGCTATGTAGGCGGCTGGCATACCACAGAAAAGACAAGGAGGCATACACATAATACATTAAAGGCGCAGGCAGAGGAAATCATACAAAGTGAACTGATTTGTGATTGATGGAAGGGAGAAAGAGGAATGTTGACTTTTGAGAAAGTATTAAATGTATTTAGCGATTACCTTCAGCAAGACCCGCTTTATGAAGTTGTTCTTACCAGCCATGGATATACCTTGATGGCATGGGAGCCGGAAAGGAATGAATGGTATCAGGCGGAACTTATGGAAACGCCGGAAATGTTATTGGACGCCCTGCTGGACGCTTATGCCGGTTTCCTGGAAGATCAGATGACGGAGAATGACAGAGAATTGAATCCGTCAGAAGAAGCGGAAATAAAAACAATGTGTAAAATATTACAAGAACAATGCCAGTCAAGTTGACAGCCAGGAAATGGAGAACACGGGTTATGTGTTCTCCATTTCCTGCGGCCTTTCTATCTCTGCAATCTTCTTGGCTGTTGCGGTCACAATCTGTAGCCCGTTGTCACTCATGCTATCCAGCAATGCATCCAGCTGTAACCGCCGGGTGTCCTTCCCCGCTGGCTTGTCTAAGAGAAACTGGTCTACGGAAATATTGTAGCGGAGCATAAGCTCAAAGAATATCTGCAAACTTGGGTGCTGCCCCTTGTTTTCAATGTTCGCAAGGTAGTGAGGTGAGATAAACATCTCATCGCAAACTTTCTTTCTGGATTTCCTGCGTCCTGTCCGTGCAGCCTTGATTGCAGCCCCAAAAGCCTTAAAATCATATCGTGGTACTGGTCTTTTTGACATATTTGTTCACCCTATTGTATTGTACAGTTTACTTTTTTAATTGAATACGTTTACACAGTTACATCAATTGGTCTAAATAATTACAAAAAATACAGTAATGATTCTTGCGTGTATTCGGCTAACCGTATATAATTGTAGCAATAGAATTTATGGGAAAGGTGAATGAAGATGTTAGAGTATATTTCTGCCCCGGAAGCGGCGAAGAAATGGGGCATTTCAGAAAGACGGGTGCAAAAGCTATGTGAGGAAAACCGTATACCGGGCGTGGCAAAATTCAGCCGCTTGTGGCTGATACCAAAGGACGCTGAAAAGCCAGTAGATAAAAGGAAACGGGAGGGAAACAGAAAGTGAAAATATTTGTTGTTGAAGATGAAACAGAGATTTGTAAAGAGTTGTCCGTTCTGTTACAGAAATATGGATATGCTTATGAAAGCAGTACTGATTTCGCACATATTACAGACCATATTTTGAAAGCGGAAGCAGACCTTGTACTGCTGGATATAAACTTGCCATATCAAGACGGTTATACGATATGCCGTGAGATTCGGAAACAGTCGGATATTCCGATTATCGTTCTGACAAGCAGAAATACAGACTTTGACGAATTGATGAGCCTAAATATCGGCGCAGACGATTTTATATCAAAGCCTTATAACGCACAGGTATTGATAGCGCGTATTCAAAAAATATTAAAAAGGACTTATGAAGCACAGGTTAATTCTGTCCTTATCCATAAAGGGCTGACAATCAATCTGCTAAAGGCTACTGCTTCTTATGGGGATAAAGAGGTAGATTTAACAAAAAATGAGCTTGGCATACTGCGTTTGCTGGTTGTAAACAAAGGCAATGTGATACCGCGTGACGCGATCATAGATGAATTATGGCAGAGCGACGAATTTATAGACGAAAACACACTCAATGTTAATATTGTGCGATTGCGTAAGAAGTTATCGGAGATTGGCGCGCCCGATTATTTGGAAACAAAACGTGGATTGGGGTACAAAGTATGAAACTGACCGATTATATAATTGACCGCCTTTTTTCTGTTGTAATGTTTTTGGTAGCTGTTATTTTTTCTATGGGGCTTCTTTGGTTAATGGGATTGCGTTATGAATTTATTATTTATATCGAAATAATATTTGGCTTTTCTTTTCTTGCAGCCTTGTTATGGGACTATACAAGAAAAAAGAAATATTACTGCGGATTTATGGCTTTATTTGATGGACTTGACGACAAGACTTTATTAGCAGAGCTTATAGAAAAGCCGGGATTTCTTGACGGGAAACTGTTATACCAAATTCTACGCCTGTCTAATAAGTACATGAATGATAAGTTGGCAGAAGCGGGGGCTACTAATCAAGAATACCGGGAATATATCGAAATGTGGGTACATGAAATAAAAACGCCGATAACCTCTGCCCATTTAATCATTGAGAATGACAAGAATATTTCTACAATCCGCATAGATGATGAATTGAATAAAATAGACCATTTTGTAGAACAAGCCCTTTTCTATGCGAGAAGTACAACATTAGAAAAAGATTTTAAGATAGAAAAGACAACCTTGAAAACATTGGTACAGGAAGCGTTGAAAAGTTATTCCAAACAGATCATTGAAGCCCACGGCAGACCTATATTTGAGAATTTGGATATTCCAGTATTTGCTGATCGGAAATGGTGTATATTCATTATAGGGCAGATCATAGCTAATTCTGTAAAATATGCAAAAGAAAATCTGATCCTCACTTTTGAGGGGAGTTCTTTTGATAACGGGTGCAGCCTTTCTATCTCCGATAATGGAATTGGTATAACCGAAGCAGATATTCCGAGGATTTTTGATAAAGGGTTTACCGGGGAAAATGGGCGTAAATTTGGAAAATCAACAGGTATTGGGTTATATTTATGCTGGAAATTATGCCGTAAAATGAATATGGAAATATCTGTGGCAAGCAGCCTTGAAAATGGGACAACCGTAAAGATCATGTTCCCCAAAGAAAATCTTTATTTGACATAGGAGTATCCTGCAAAGCGGGATTGTACGAGCAGGCATGAAAAATGTCTGCTTCTTTTCTTCCCGAAACCTTACATTTCGGTAATGTAAATGTAATCTTATTTAATGGCGCATTTTAATTTCTGAATGTACAATATCAAAAAAGGAAAACGAAAGGAGCAAAATTATGAATACCCCGATTTTAGAGGTTTCTGACATTCAAAAATATTATGGAAACAAAGGAAACATTACCAAAGCTGTTAATCGTATTTCCCTGTCTGTTGGAAAAGGGGAATTTGTCGGTATCATGGGCGCGTCCGGCTCTGGTAAGACAACATTGCTGAACTGCATTTCCACAATCGACACAGTAACCAGCGGAAAAATTTTAGTTGAGGGAAAAGACATTACTACTTTACGCGGAAAACAGTTGTCGGCTTTTCGGCGCGAAAAGCTGGGCTTTATCTTTCAAGACTTTAATCTGCTTGATACATTGACTGCGTATGAGAATATCTCCCTTGCCCTATCCATTTCCGGCATAAAAGCAAAAGAAATTGATAAAAGGGTACAGGTAATTGCAAGGGCATTGAATATCACGGAAGTTTTGGAAAAATACCCCTATCAAATGTCCGGCGGACAGCAGCAGCGTGTAGCCGCCGCCCGTGCAATGGTAACAAATCCGGCTCTTGTTTTGGCTGATGAACCCACGGGCGCATTGGATTCCCGTTCTTCCCATATGCTTTTGGATATGCTGGAAGAATTGAACCAAAACCTTTCTGCAACAATTCTCATGGTAACGCATGATTCTTTCACAGCCAGTTATTGCCGCCGTATTCTTTTTATTAAGGACGGGAAAATTTTCAACGAAATTCACCGTGGGGCAAAATCACGGAAAGAATTTTTTGAGGAAATCATGGAGGTAGTTTCTGTATTGGGAGGTGAAACCAATGACAGAGGGTAAATTGATTATTCGCAATGTGCGTAAAAACATACAGGACTATATGATTTATTTCTTGACGCTTACGGTTTCGGTAAGTATGTTTTACGCTTTCAATTCCATTCAGACCCAGCCAGCATTAAATGATCTTGACGCAACAAAGCAATTACTTTCTGACCAGTTAGGGATATTGCTTTCAGCATTATCTGTTGTAGTGGCTGTTGTGCTTGCATTTCTTATCCTGTATGCAAATCAGTTCCTCTTAAAACGCAGGAAAAAGGAATTAGGGATTTATACATTGTTAGGAATGGAAAAAGGGAAAATATCAAGGATTTTTGCCGGGGAAACCTTATGCGTGGGTATTCTGTCACTTGTGTTTGGGCTTATATTAGGGCTGCTTTTGTCACAGGGACTTTCCATATTTTCTTTACGCCTGTTTGCAATAGATATGAGTAAGTTTCAGATTGTTTTTTCCATGAGTGCGCTGAAAAAGACAATCGGCTGTTTTGTATTGATTTTTCTGATTGTCATGATTTTCAATGTGCGAACGGTTTCTTCGGTCAAGTTGATTGACCTGTTGACCGCCAGCAGGAAGAATGAAGTCATGGCACTAAGGAACAAAGCCGCGCAAATTTCTTTAGCTGCGCTTTCTATCCTTTGTATTGTTTCTTCCGGCGTGATTATTCAGCACTATGGTATACTTCCCAGCCGCGAAAATTCATGGTTTCAGATTGCAGTAGTTTTATTAGCAGCAGGGACAGCACTTTTCTTCTTTTCTGTATCGGCAGTATTGCTTACAGCGATACAGGCAAACAGGAAAATTTATCTGAAAGGGCTGAATACCTTTTTAAGCCGACAGATCGGAAGTAAAGTGCAGACGGATTTTATGACTATGAGCGTAGTATGCGCTTTGCTCGCCATATCTATTTGTGGCATATCCGTGGGGATAAGTTCTGCTTTAACCATGAATGAAACGTCTAAGGCTTCGCTTCCTTATGATTTGAATGTTGTTGCGGATATTGATGTGGCAGGAGAAACGGACATTGCGGCATATCTGAAATCAAGGGACGTGGATATGGGTATCTATGCAGACAGCATAGCGCAGATCAGCCTTTATGAAGCAGAAATAACCTATGGGGATTTGTTTGAGGGACAGGACTTAAACTTATGGCACATTGACAGTGACATTCCCGAAGTGGGTGTTTCGGTAGTTTCCATTTCAGATTTTAACCGTGCATTAGCGACACAGGGTAAAGCCCCCATAAGTCTTGCTGATAATGAAATTCTCTTAAACTGTAATTACAAAGGCACTTTGCAATATATTGATTCATTTTTGCAGTCCTGTACGGAAATTGACTTGAATGGGACGATTTTACAGCCGGGTGGGAAGAAGCCGCTGGGTGAAACTGTTTTGATGACTTCGGTAGGTAATAACGACAGGGGAACCTTTATTGTTCCCGATCATGCCGCTGCGTCTTTAACGAAAGACATAAATATTTTGTTAGTACAGTATAAACCCGGTATAAATACAGATGAAATATTGCAGAAAATGATACCGATTGGGCTGGAATGGGAAACAGAGGGGTATCGGTATACTGAAAAAATCATGTTGAGCAGTATGTATTACGGCTCCTGCGCGTTGCTGGTATTCTTATGCTGCTATATCGGGCTGGTGTTTCTGCTGATATGCGCCGCGCTGCTGTCCCTAAAACAGTTGACAGAAACCGCAGATAATGTTTACCGATACGGATTATTACAAAAGCTGGGGACGGATAGCCGGTTACTTTTCGGAGCTTTATTCAAGCAGATAGCGATATTCTTTGTTGTGCCGCTTTTGCTTGCAGGAATGTTTTCAGCCTTTGGAATAGGAAAAATCACAGCGATTGTAGAAGAATTTCTAAATATGCACATATCTACAAATATTGGTGTTACTGTTTTGATGTTCTTGATTGTGTATGGTGGATATTTCATTGCCACTTACCTGTCATGTAAACATATGGTTATGGAAAAACAAATTGAAGAATTGGAGGTTTAAGTTATGCCGGAAAATGTAAATTGGAGTGCTGTTTGGCAAAGTGTTACTGACACATGGCTTCCTTTATTTGGAGGGATTTCGTTAATTGTAGTTGCGGTCATTGTCATTCACATTATCAGAAAACGAAAAAAATAATAAAATTTGACAGGGCAACCCCTCAACGAATAAATGGAGCGGGAAAATGAAGAAATGGCTCACTAAAAAAACAAAGATAATATTCTGTATGCTAAGTGCCATAATTTTTGCCCTACTCATTTGGACGATATGGGGAAATACGGTGTTGACAGTGAATAACATAAAAATTTCAAGCAGCCGTATTCCCGCCGTATTTTCCGGGTTTCGGATAGCACAGGTATCAGATTTACACAACGCAGAATTTGGGAAAGGCAATAAAAAGCTGCTGGAATTGCTATCAGAAAGCAAGCCGGACATTATTGTAATAACCGGGGATTTCGTGGACGCAGGACATACAGATATTGACGTGGCTCTTGATTTCGCAAAAGTGGCGGTTAATATTGCGCCTGTCTACTATGTGACAGGGAACCACGAAGCAAGCCTGTCACAGTATGACGAACTCAAAACGGGGCTTGAAGCGATTGGCGTAATCGTGCTTGAAGATGAAGCAATACAATTAAAACATGAAAAAGAAACGATAACGCTTATCGGGCTTTCTGACCCTGATTTCACATTGAAAGGTGATATGTTCGGGGAAGCCCCGGCTATGGTTAGCACAAAGCTGAATAGCCTTGTTGATGATGAAAGCAGCTACACTATTCTACTTTCACACCGACCAGAACTATTTGAGAGCTATGCACATTGCAATATTGATTTGGTTCTAAGCGGACACGCACACGGCGGTCAATTCCGTCTGCCATTTATCGGCGGGCTGATTGCCCCCGATCAAGGGATATTTCCAAAGTATGACGCAGGGCTGTTTACAAACGGCAGTACAAATATGATTGTTAGCCGGGGATTGGGTAACAGCATTATTCCTATCCGTTTTAATAACCGCCCGGAAGTCATTGTAATTGAACTTCTTAACACGGATTTGTAAGAACAGCTTATAGAAAACTGAATGATAAAATGATCTGCCGCACGACGGCAAAAGAAAAAAAGCCGTCGTACAGCAGAGGTATTTTCACA
>OFHN01000407.1_pt1 | contig 39474 bp, 34 predicted proteins | sample 1521321 | NCBI WGS metagenome assembly OFHN01 (sample SAMEA3504130, study PRJEB24116) | mouse gut metagenome | biome: mouse gut; feature: mouse-associated habitat; material: faeces | place: Denmark | collected 2011
TTGAGTTGAGTTGAGTTGAGTTGAGTTGAGTTGAGTTGAGTTGAGTTGAGTTGAGTTGAGGCATAAACTATTCCTTGTAATTTTAATGAATAACCTTGCGGGGTTTGGAGCCGGAGCGGGGTTCAATGTATCCTTCGTGTTCCAAGCGGTCGATTATGCGTCCTGCACGGTTGAAGCCGATACTGAATTTTCGCTGCAGCATGGAAATGGACACAACATCTTGGGTAGTCAGCCAGTCAAGAATGGTGTCATACATTTCGTCGTATTCCATATTTTCATCATCAAAGTTTGGCTCAAGGGGACTTTCATCATACTGGGTAAAATCAACTTTATAATGGGGGCTTGCCTGTTTTTTCCAAAATTCGGCGACTGCACGGACTTCTTCTTCCGTAACATATGCCCCGTGTATGCGCTGCAAAATTCCGGAAGGCGTTTTAAAGAGCATATCACCTTTGCCAAGCAGAGTTTCTGCTCCGGTACTGTCAAGAATAATGCCGGAATCGATACGGCTGGAAACTTTAAACGCAATGCGGGCAGGGAAATTATTTTTGATAAGCCCGGTAATGATATCTGTACTGGGGCGCTGGGTTGCAAGGATTATATGCATGCCGGCAGCACGGGCAAGCTGTCCCAATCGGACGAGCTGTCCTTCCACTTCCTTTCCTTTTTGCATCATAAGGTCGGCAAGCTCATCAACAATAATGACAATAAAGGGCAGTTTCTGTAATTTTTCATACTCAGCGGCTTTTAATTTTTCCGCAAGGGTGTCGCTGAGTTCCCTGCCGGCATTTTTGCGGACAAAATTATTATATTCCGTAATATTGCGTAATCCTAAGTTCTCAAAAAGCTTATAGCGCTGGTCCATTTCATCAACAGCCCAAGCAAGGGCATTGCGAGCCAAATCCATATCCGTCACAACAGGGTGCACAAGGTGGGGCAGTCCGTTGTACATGGAAAGTTCAACCCGTTTGGGGTCAATGAGGAGCATTTGCACTTCATGGGGCTGTGCTTTATACAGAATGCTTAAAATAATGGAATTCAGACAGACGCTTTTGCCTGCGCCCGTCGCCCCTGCCACCAGCAAGTGGGGCATATCGTCCATTTTAACGCTGACGGGTGTGCCGAAAATATCCTTACCAAGCCCTAAGGTCAGTTTTGATTTTGAATTGACAAAGCTTTCATGCTCAATAATCTCTTTGAAGCTGACAAGCTGACGTTTTTCATTGGGAACTTCAATGCCGACCGTATCTGTGCCGGGAATAGGAGCCTGAATACGCACGGCAACAGCTTTAATTGCCATGGCAATTTCTTTTGCCCGCCGTTCAAACTGCACGGCTGTCATTCCCCGTCCGGGACGCACTTCGTACATGGTCACAACAGGTCCCGGCAAAATTTCCGTCAGTGTTCCTTCCACTTTAAAATCTGCAAGACATTCAATAAGCTTTTTGCCTTTTTCTTCCAGACTGCTTTTGCCGGGCGCGTCTTTTTGATCCGGAACAGGGGATAAAAGATCGGGAGAAGGCAAATCGCTGTTTTGGGACTCTTCTTTTTCGTCATCGGAAAAAAAAGACCAAAAACTTTTTTTCTTCTGTTTTTCCGGTTCTTCTTTCTTTTCCGGAGTTTCTTCCGTATTTTCACTCTTCTCATCATCAAAGAGAGTGGCGAGGGGGGCGCTTTTCAGACCCAGCGGGTCACTTTCTGAAATTTTATCGCTTAAATCGTCTTCGCTGTATATATCAAGCGTTGACTTTTCCTTGTCAGTATTTTTTGTCTCTTTTTTAAAAGGATTTTTAAAGGTAATACTAAAGGAATTTTTGGATTTTTTCTTTCCTTCTTCTTGCTCTTCCGTACTGTCTTCATACAAGAGCGTGCTTTTTTCTTCTTTTTGTTCTTTTTTCTGAGGACGGATATTTTTTGCTTTCATAGTCAGCCGGACAATTTTGCCGAAAAGATTGACCCATGAAACGTGGAAACAAAGTTCAATACCCGTCATGAGGCAAAAAAGCCAGATAAAAGCGCTGCCAATGGGGTTAAAATAAAGGTGAAAGGTGGCATAAAGCCATGCCCCGCAAAAGCCTCCGCCCTGTATATCGCCAATGCCAAGGGTAACAGCTTCTGCAAAGGTGATAAAACAAACCGTTAAAATAAGATAGCCGAGCATGCTGTACCAAGGGATAATCACCCAGCGTGTGATAAAGCCCATGCCCATGCCAAAAAAGAACAGCACCCAGATATAGGACGCAATGCCAAAAAAATCATTAAGAAAACCGGAGAGATAGGCGCCAAAAGTTCCGGCATAGTTTTTTATTTCATAGGACGCGCTAATAGACTGATTGAGCGTGGGGTCATTAATATTGTAACTCCAGAGACTAATCCCGATTAACAGGCTTAAAAATAAAAAGAGCAAGCCTAAAAGCTCACGTAAGTGCCTTGTATTACGCGTAATCACTCCTTATTAATAAAAAAGGAAAAAATAGAGAAAAAACAGAGGAAAGGGAAAAATCCCTTTCCAAAACTATTCACGTCCGAGATATTCGTCATTTTCCGTGTTAACTTTTACTTTGTCGCCTACTTTTACAAAGGCGGGAACTTGAATAACAATACCTGTTTCCAGTTTTGCCGGTTTGGTAATATTGTTGACAGTATCACCCTTTGCAACATCTTCTGTTTCAACAACTTTCAAAATAAGAGAAAGAGGAATTTCAATATCAATGGGTTTGCCGTTATAAAGAAGAACGGCAACTTGCTGCGCTTCCTGCAAATAGCGTTCTTTACCGCCGCAGAAGCTGGCTTCAAGGTGGAGCTGTTCATAGGTTGTCATGTCCATGAAAACAAGGTCTTCCCCTTCAGCATATAAATACTGCATATCGCGCTGTTCAAGGTCGGGACGTCCTACTTTTTCGCCGGAACGAAAGGTATTATCAACTATGCGGCCGTTTAAAATATTGCGAAGTTTTGTACGAACCATGGCTCCGCCCTTGCCGGGTTTGAAGTGCTGGAACTCAACAATTTCAAAAGGTGTGCCGTCAATTTCGATTTTTAGACCACGTTTAAAATCCGTAGTGGAATACATGTTTACTCCTCGTTTTATATGTTGTTTTAAATTGAGTTTTTTGCTTTATAACGCATAAGTGCCTCAACTGCAAGTATATAAGAATCAAGTCCGAAACCTGCAATAATCCCAAGGGACGGTGCGGCAATCAGGCTTTTTCCGCGCAGCGTATCGGCTTCAGATTTTGCGCTGCCTGCACGGGCTAAAATATTACTGATATGCACTTCCGCATAGGGAACTTTTATCCATGAAAGGCAGTCTGCCAGAGCCAAAGAAGTATGGGTAAACGCCCCTGCGTTTATGATAATACCTATGATTTTTCCGTCCAGAAATTCCGTACGTGCCTGTTCTAATCTGTCGATAATCTGCCCCTCGTGATTTGACTGGAAATATTCCGCCTTACAGCCCTTTTTAGAGATCTCTGCAAAAACATAATCCATGCCCTGCGTACCGTAAATATCCGGCTCGCGTTTGCCAAGATTGCCGAGGTTTGGTCCATTGATTATTAAAACAGTTTGAGGCATAAAATCTTCCTTGTGTTTTTTTTGAAAGTAGTGTATAAAAATTATACAAATATGATTATTTTTCCTGTTATGACAAGGGGATAATCATAAAAATAATTTTTGTTTCAATAGTTTTATTTTGTGTTGAATGGAAAAACGATGAGTAATACTAGCATAGAATCAAATAAATTAGAAGAGTTTAAATTCCCCCAACTTGTGCTGGAGCAAACCCTCTATACTCTTGCCCAGCTCAAAAATGCAGCTCCGGATTTTGCCCATATTGCCCTTGCAGGACGTTCCAATGTGGGAAAGTCATCGCTTATCAATGCTCTGGCACGGCGCAGGCAATTGGCAAAAGTCAGTGCCACGCCGGGGAAAACCCGTTCTGTCAATTTGTATAAAGTGGAGCCGCAGGGCTTTTATTTAACGGATTTGCCCGGTTACGGATATGCGAAGCGCTCTAAGGCTGAACGGGAATTGTGGGCAAATTTGATAGAAAAATATCTGGTTGAATGTGAAAATCTTGTGGCTATTGCGATTTTGCTGGATTGCCGCTTAGAGCCGCAGGATGCGGATAAAATGATGGTGCAGTTTGCCCTTGCGCATCAAATCCCCCTTATCCCCGTTTTAACCAAGGCGGATAAATGTACGCAAAAAGAACGCACTGAACGCATAAGTCAGTGGACAGTGCTTATTCCGCGGGGAGAACCTCTTGCTGTGTCATCGCAAACGGGCATGAGCTTGGAAAAGCTGTGGAAAAAGCTCATTTCCGCAGCAGAACAGTCAGCTTTTACTCATTCCCATGCAGAAGAGGGAGAAAACAGGAGTGAAACAAACAGCGTAGAAAATCAGGCAGAAAATACCGTGCAGGAAGAAGAACAGCCGGAAATCTTCTCTGCACGGGAAGCAAAAAAATTCCCTGTTTCTGTCAATGAGCCGGATAAACCCAAAAAAAATCGCACCAAACGCGGGGCGGCAGCACGGGAACGGGAAGCCCGAAAAAAAGTACTGCAGGAAAAAGCCCGCATCAAAGCGAAAGAAGAAAAATCGCGAGCAAAGCATAAAAGGAAATAACATGCCGGATTTATCCCTTTTAAATGAAGCACAATATAGAGCTGTGACTGCAGGCAATAATCCTCTGCTGGTAGTTGCAGGGGCAGGCAGCGGCAAAACCCGCACCATTGTCTACAGGCTCGCCCATTTGGCAGAACAAGGCATCAATCCCTATGCTATTTTACTGTTGACTTTTACCAAAAAAGCCGCTCAGGAAATGATACATCGGGCAACCCGTTTGCTTGGTTCCGAACTCATGGGCGTGCAGGGCGGCACCTTCCATGCCTTTTCCTATACCTTGCTGCGGCAGTTTCCGCCGGCATGGGCAAAGTCTTCCCTCAGTATTTTGGACAGCAGTGACTGTACAGGCATTATCGGACAATGCAGAGAAGAAAAGAAAATCGGTAAAGGCGACAGGTCATTTCCCAAAAATGCCACTATTCATGGGCTTATCAGCAAGGCACGGAACAAGGAGGTTCCCCTTGAGGAAATTTTACGGCGCGAAAGCCAGCATTTACTGCCCCATGCGGAGGCACTCTGCGAGCTGGAAAGCATGTACCATGCCTACAGGAAAGAGCATAATGTCTTGGATTATGATGACTTGCTTTTTGAACTGGAAGCAAGCCTCAAGGAAAATCCCGTGCTTTTGAAACGCATGCATGACAGGTTTCGGTATATTATGGTGGACGAATACCAAGATACCAATATGGTGCAGGCTCGGCTTGTGCGCCTCTTGACAGGCGAAAATACGGCAGTCATGGCGGTTGGCGATGACGCCCAGTCCATTTATGCCTTCCGCGGGGCGAATGTGCAGAATATTCTGGAATTTCCCAAACTTTTCCCCCACTGCGAAATCGTGCGTTTAGAGGAAAATTACCGTTCCGTGCAGCCTATTTTGGATATTGCCAATGTGATTTTGGAAAATGCGCCTGTGGGCTTTCAAAAACATCTCTTTTCCAAACGCGAATACGAGAAAAATGCCCCCATTGTGCAAATGGTGCGCCCTTTCAGTGATATAACCCAAGCCCGGATTGCAGCCCGTTTTATCAATGAACTGCTGCATACAGAACAGGGCTGTGAAATTGCCGTGCTGTTTCGGGCAGGTTATCAGTCCTATCATTTGGAAGTGGAGCTCAATAAATTGGGCATCGGTTTTAAAAAATATGGTGGAGCTAAATTTACAGAAGCGTCCCATATTAAAGATGTGCTTTCCTATCTGCGCTTACTCTTGAATCCTATGGACTTGCCTGCTTTTGAGCGTATGGCAAGCCTGTGCAAAGGTATTGGTCCTAAAACTGCACAAAAGCTTTTTAGCTTAGCCATGCAGGGGGACAGAGAAGGCTTGCAGAAAGCCTGTAAGAAATATCCTGATTTTTGGGCTGATTTGCTGCTTCTCATGGAAATACAAAAAAATGCCCTTTCGCCGGAAAAAGCCCTGCGGGCAGTTCTTGACCGATATCAGCCCCGTATGGAGCTTTTGTATCCTGACGATTGGCCGCGCCGTCAGCAGGGTTTGGAAGAACTGATTGGTATTGCTACAAGCTATACTGACCTTGCGGTATTTATGGCTGATTTGGCGTTGGAAAATCCTGATGAAAATGACGATGATATCAGCGACAAACAAAAAGTGATTTTATCCACAGTCCATTCTGCCAAAGGGTTGGAATGGAAACATGTTTTTATTTTGGATTTGGTGGAAGACAGGTTTCCGTCCCGCCATGCCATGACGCGGGCAGAAGATTATGAGGAGGAACGGCGCTTGCTCTATGTTGCGTGCACACGGGCAAAGGACAGCCTGCGTTTATTTGTTCCGCAGAATATTTTGCAGCGCGGACAAGGTTTTGAAGAGCGGGCAGTGCCCAGTCCCTTTATCAAGGAAATATCCCCTGCCCTGTATGAAGAAGTAATTGAGCAGTACGGCGGTGTGCTGATTAAACAAAGTATCAGCAAAAATACGGGCAAAAGTCCGCTGCAAAGCATGGGAACCCGAGTAAATATTTTTGACAGCTTTAAACATGCCATGGCTGAAACAGAGGGACAAAGGACGTCAGAAAATGAAGAACGGGACGAAAAAGCACCTCAGGTTTTTGAAAAAGCGCAGGAACAAACGAAAAAATCACCCATGAAGCTGGGCTATTGCCGGCATAAAGTATTTGGACGCGGAAAAATTATAGAAGAAGTGGACGCGGATAAAGTGCGGGTCAACTTTGCGGGCATGGGCTTGAAAGTGATTATGAAAAATTATCTGACTTTTGAGGAGTAATTTTTCCTTTATTGCTTGGAAAGCAATAAGCACGGGAAATGCGGCTCGTTAGTGAGCGAACCGAGTACGCAGACGGACAGCAGAGAGTAGTGATACCGGGCGTTAAAAAAGACTATTTTAATACGAGGACAAGATGAGCAAAAAACGATGCGGTGAAGACGGCATTCTCGATTTAATTGCAAAATATTTTCCCAATCAGCACCCCTACATGCCCATGGGGCGCGGCGATGACTGTGCGTTAATTGCTGTTCCTCCCGCACCTTATTGCACCGACCAAGGGGCAAATCAAGGAGCAAATCAGGGGAATCATCAAAGGCTTGATACGCAGGCTGTTTTTGCAGTAACTTCTGATATTTTTGCGGAAAACGCCCATTTTCGCACCTCCTATTTTACTGCTTCCGATATCGGGCATAAGGCACTTGCGGTAAATATCAGCGATTTAGCGTCCAATGGATCAAAACCCTGTGCCTTTTCCTTTAATTTAACGGTAACGGAAAAACAGGATTCTGCATGGCTGGAAGAATGTTTTAAAAGTATGGCAGAACTCGCTAATTCCTATGATATGGTGCTATGCGGGGGGGATTTGACCAAAGTGCCTTTAGCACAAACCTTACAAAAAAATCAAGACATTATCGACCCCCTAACGCGCGGCGGGCTGAATATCGGAATTACTGCATGGGGAACCTATGAGCATGGCGGCGTTCCGCTGCTGCGTCATCGTTCCTATGCCCACAAGACAAAACAAGGCTGTGCTCCCCGTTTGCAGGCAAAGGCGTGCATGCAGGAAGGGGATATTCTTTTTTATATCGGGCAAATCGGACTTGCTCGGCTGGGGCTTTTGTTCTTGGAAGAAAATCTTAATGCCGAAGGTCAAAACAGAGAAAAATGTTTGGCGCAGTATCCCCATGCAGCCATGGCACATTTACGCCCGCAGCCCTTAGTCCGTGAGGGCTTGGCCCTTTCACGGTTTGCAAAAGAGCATGCTCTTTTTGTCATGGATATTTCTGACGGACTTATGCGGGATATTCCCCGCCTTCTTGCCCGTCAGGGTATTGTTTTTGCGGACGAAAAGGCTTTCGGTGCGGATATTGTTCTTACTGAGGCTATGCTCCACCCTGAAATTATTGATTATTGCAAAAAGAAAAATCTTGACCCCTGTTCTTTTGCCTACAAAGGAGGAGAAGATTACGGGCTGGCAGGGGTTTGTGAAAAAGCTGCATTTGCTCTTTTGCAAAAGTATTGTGCAGAGCAAAAGATACAAACACCGCATAAACTGGGTACAGTCACAAAGGGGGGAATAAGTCTTAATTCTCACAGTATTCAGGAGGCCGGCTTTGACCACTTCCAATGAAAACAGCAATAATTTTGAGAGCAGCAATGCCTTAGCGGAAGTCATCGACGATTTACGCCCTTATTTTTGGCGTCCGTTTTTGATAAGTTCTATGCTTTTGCTGCTTGTTGTGGCATTTATCACTGATTATAATACCCGTCAGTCAGAGCAGGCGCTCGGCGAACAAATGGCAGATAAAGGGCTTCGTGCTTTGTGGCTTTTTGAAAATGTGGTCATGGAAAAAATCCTTTTTATCAGCCCTGAAGCACGCAATGATTATTTACAGCGTTTAGGTACGCAAGATGATTTTTCTTTTATTGCTGTCACCAATAATCAGGGCAAATTTTTGGTGCATACGGATATGAAAAAAATCGGTTCTTCCCTCACAATTAATGATCCCGATACTGTAAATTTTTGGACAAAAATTGAACATGTTTTGCCTAATACGGACAAACAGGGCACACGCTGGGGTTTTGTCACCATCAATAATGAACATCTTTTTTTGGTGCACAGGATTTACGGTGAAAATACAAGACAGGGAGAATTTCGGTATTCACACCCCGAGCTGGCAGAATTTATTGCAACGCAGAATGTCAACCATATTTTTGCGGCAATCAATGCTGATGCGTTTCAAAATGAAATTGATCACCGCAGGAAAAAAGCGCTTACCGTGGCGCTTTGGATACTGGGGGGTGCTTCTGTTGTGGTTTGGATTATTTCGCTTATCAACAGGATTATTGTCAACCGCAAAGCCATGCGGGTTGCGGAAAAAACAATAACCTCCATGAAGCGGGAAGTTCTTGAGCTGGAAGAGGAAGTTATCAAAAGAGAAAAACTTGCGGCAATCGGCAATCTTGCAGCAGGGGTAGCCCATGAAATACGCAATCCTTTGAGCTCTATTAAAGGCTATGCTACCTATTTTGCTGAATATTTTGCAGAAGATACCAATGAACACAAGGCTGCCCAGATTATGGTACAGGAAGCAGAACGCTTAAACAGGGTTGTGGGAGAACTTTTAGGTGTTTCCCGACCGACCGATATAAAAAAATCGGAAATTCCCATTGATACCGTGCTTGACAGCTGTGCTGACCTTTTGCAGGCAGATTTGAAACAATCAGGCATTGTGCTCAAAATTACCGGCAGGGGCAAAATTGTAAATATTGACCCTGACCGTATTAAACAGGCGATTTTAAATATTTGCCTGAATGCTCTTGAAGCCATCCGCGATGAGAAGCAGAAAGGACAAAATACCAAGCAGTATTGCATGAGTATTGATGTCACGGAACTGGAAAAAAATTTTTGTATTACGATAAAGGATAACGGACCGGGCATTGATAAAGACCTTGTTACCAGAATTTTTGACCCGTATTTTACCACAAAAAGTGAGGGAACGGGGCTGGGACTGAGTAATGTGCGGAAAATTTTAGAGGCACACGGCGGATCCATTGAGGTGGAAAGCGAAAAGGGCGTGGGCACAGTATTTTCTTTGTACGTGCCCAAAAGAGGCTGAGAAAAAGGGGCGGGAGTGATGGTTCAAAAATCGAAATTGCTTATTGTTGATGATGATTTTGCCCACAGGAGCATGCTCAAACTTATGCTTGAAAATTGGAATTATCAGGCATTTGAAGTGGAATCAGGAGAGCAGGCTGTGGACTTTGTAAAAAATCAGGCTGTGGATTTGGTGCTTTGTGATGTGCGTATGACCCAGATGGACGGCTTTGCAACACTGCAGGCTATTCATGAATGGAACCCTGCTATTCCAGTGGTTTTGATGACCGCCTATTCTTCGGTGGAAAAAGCGGTGGAAGCCATGAAAGCAGGGGCATATTCCTATGTGACAAAGCCGCTTGATTTTGAAGTGCTGAAAACAACGCTGTATAATGCCCTTGAACATACAAGGCTCAAAGAGGAAAACTCCCAATTACGGCAGGCTCTTGGCGCTTCAAAAAATCTTTTGACAGGCAAAAGTGCTGTGATGCGTTCGCTGCAGGGCATGATTGAAGCGGTAGCCCCCAGTGAAGCAACCGTTCTTGTCACAGGGGAATCCGGAACGGGAAAAGAACTGGTAGCAAAGGCAATTCAGGCAAACAGCCTGCGTAAGGATAAAGCCTTTGTCACCATAAATTGCGCCGCCCTTGCGGAAAATTTATTGGAATCAGAACTTTTTGGACATGAAAAAGGAGCATTTACAGGGGCGGATAAAATGCGTGAAGGACGTTTTGTCCAAGCGGATAAGGGCACGCTTTTTTTAGATGAAATAGGGGAAATGCCGGTGGCTTTGCAGGTAAAGCTGCTGCGTGTTCTGCAAAACGGGGAAATCCAGCGGGTTGGCAGTGATAAAGTCAAAACCGTTGATGTGCGGATTATTGCCGCCACCAACCGGAATTTGCGGGAAGAAGTGGAAAAGGGACATTTTCGTGAAGATTTATTTTACAGGCTTAATGTTATTGCCTTGGAAGTGCCTGCGCTCAGACAGCGAAAAGACGATATTCCTTTACTTGTTCAGAAATTTGTGGAAAACTTTGCACAGGCAAACAGAAAATCTGTCAAAGGCTTTACGCCTCAGGCAATGGATATGCTCATGCGTTATGACTGGCCGGGAAATGTGCGGGAACTGGAAAATGCCATGGAACGGGCTGTTATTTTGGCTGTAGGGGAATATATTACGGAGCGTGACTTGCCCCTGACTATCCAAAATACTTCAGGAAACGGAGCTGTCCTTGGAAAAAGTTTGGCAAACAAGTCATTGGATGATATTGAAAAAGAAGCTATTTCCGCAACGTTGGCAGAAACGGCGGATAATAAAAGTGAGGCGGCAAGACGGCTTGGGATTACCCGTGCGACCTTGCATAGTAAATTAAAAAAATATAATTTGGAATAGAGGTTTTTATGCTCGTATTAGAAGGCAAAAGCGTTTCAAAGGCACTGCGCGCTAAGGTGAAAGAAGAAATTGCAGCGCTTGGTTCCGCTGTGAAACGTGTTCCCGGTCTTGCTGTTATTTTGGTAGGCGAAGATCCCGCCTCACAAGTCTATGTCCGCAATAAGGAAAAGGCTTGCGAAGAGGTGGGAATTAAGTCCTTTTCCTATCGCCTGCCTGCTGATATTGCTCAGGAAAAATTGATAGAACTTCTCAAAGAGCTCAATGAAAATGAGGATATTGACGGTATTTTACTTCAGCTTCCTTTGCCAAAGGGGCTGAATACGCAGGCTTGCCTGCAGGCAATTGATCCCCGCAAGGACGTGGACGGACTGCATCCTGAAAATCAGGGCAGACTGGCTCTCGGACTGAAAGCTCTCCGCCCCTGTACTCCTGCCGGAACACTCTTTTTACTTGATTATTATCAGTATAATTTGGAAGGAAAAAATTGCGTTGTGCTGGGCAGAAGCCCCTTGGTAGGCCGTCCCCTTGCCATGATGTTAAATGATAAAAATATCAATGCAACAGTAACCATGTGCCACTCCAAAACCAAAAATCTTGCAGAAATTTGCCGTCAGGCTGATTTTATTTTTCTTGCCATTGGTGTGCCTCGATTTTTGAAGCCCGATATGGTGAAAAAAGATGCCGTTATTGTTGATATTGGCATTAATCGCACGGATGACGGGCTTTGCGGCGATGCGGATTACAAAGCTCTGGAAGGCAATGTTGCTGCCATGACCCCTGTTCCCGGCGGTATCGGGCTGATGACCATTTCACAGCTTCTTGAAAATACGCTGGAAGCTTGGAAATTTCATATGGGCTTAATAAAAGCTGAAAATTAGCGCTGTTTGTATTACATTTTTGCTGAAATTTTGAACAGATACCAAATACGTTTGATTACAGGTATTGATGCCATTCAAAAATGCTCTGTGTCCCTGTAAGCAGCGCAAAGGAAACAAAGAATGCCAAGAAAAAAATCTCTGGCTTTTCGTAAAGAGCAAGCCCAAAAAGTGCAGGAGGGCTTGCAAAAACGTTACCCAAAACCGGAAACTCATTTACACCATGAAACACCATGGCAGCTTCTTGTTGCCACCGTGCTTTCTGCTCAGTGCACGGATGCACGGGTAAACATGGTGACGCCCGTCTTGTTTGCCAAATGGAACGACCCGTTTGCTCTTGCAAAAGCAGATATTAAAGACGTGGAAGACGTGATTAAATCCACAGGCTTCTATCATAATAAGGCAAAAAATATCGTGGCAGGAGCAAAGTTTTTGGTGGAAAACTATCACGGTGAAGTGCCCCGAACTATGGAAGAGCTTATTAAAGTTGCGGGCGTGGCCCGAAAAACTGCCAATGTGGTTTTATTTACCGCCTATGGGATAAATGAGGGTATAGCCGTTGATACGCATGTCAAACGCATTAGCCACAGGCTGGGGCTGACAAATTCCCAAGATCCCGTGCAGGTGGAAAAAGATCTTATGGAAGTTTTCCCGCAGCAAGAATGGGGTAATGTCAATCACCGCCTTGTGTGGTTTGGACGGCATATTTGCGATGCCCGCAATCCCCTTTGCGGTGAGTGTGAGTTTCATTCCATTTGCCCCAAGCTTGAACCTGCCAAGTGATTTTTTAAAAAAAATTGCTTTGGTAGAGAAAGAGGTTGAGAATCAATCACCTATGAAACACATTTTCTGTTTTTCTGAAAAAAACAGGAAATGTGGGGGGATGGGGGAGTGGTAGCCGTTAGCGAGTGAACGAGCTCTGCGGATAGCGACAGCAGAGATAATCATTTCCCAATAAAAAGAAAATGTTATAATTATCTTTTGTAGTTATAAAATCAACCTGATACTAAAACAAAGCAGAAAGATACATTAGGATTGTAAGATTATTGGATTAATTTTTACCATAGAACATTCTGGTATGACAAAGACACTCACAATTCTCTGTGTTCTGTGCCCCATTCACACATTTTTTCCATAAGAGGGTAAAGAGAGCGTCCTTTTTCTGAAAGACTGTATTCCACTTTGGGCGGAATTTGGGGATATTCCCTGCGAATGATAAGTCCGTCCGCCTCCATGGCTTTTAGTTCTGCGCTCAAGGTTTTATACGTAATAGTACCTATTTTTCGCTGTAATTCATTGAAACGGATAACAGGATAATCCACCAGCCAATATAAAATAACCAAACGCCATTTGCCGCCGATCATGGACAGGGTATAGCCAAAAGGCGTGTCTGTCAGTGAGGTGATTTGTTTTTCATATGTATCCATACTCATATGCTTTTCTCCGCTGATATACTTTCTTTAATGATAGTATATGTCAAAAAAGTGCGTACTTGCAAATTTGTTTTTGTACGATATGTTAAAACAAGTTATCAGACAAGTAATAAAAGTACGGAGAATAACGTTATGATGAAAAAATGCAAACTCACAGTTTTAAAGACAACATTTCAAGAAGATTTAGCCAAAGAATACGGCATACCTCATTTGGGAAAATGTCCTCTTATGGAAGAAGGAGAAGTCTTTTATGCTGATTATGCCAAACCGGAAGGCTTTTGCGACGAAGCATGGAAAGCGATTTATCAATATGTCTTTGCGTTGGCGCATGGTGCTGATGATTGGTATTTTGATGATTGGATTGATACGAAAAAACACAAAGGCGTTGCCATTTGCTCCTGCAATGACGGACTAAGACCAGTTATCATCAAAGTAGAACGTGTTGACAAATAAAATTTGGATCCCGAGTTTTTCCGTATTCCATTCGGAATGACTTTCGGAAGTACTCATTTCTTGTAAAAAAGAAAAATTTTCGCTTTGTCATAGTATGGGGTTGATTTTATAGTAATTGGATTTAATTACAAAAATTTACAGTTACTTTTTTATGGGGAAATGATTATCTCTGCTGTCGCTATCCGCAGAGCTCGTTCACTTGCTAACGGCTGCCGCTCCCCCATATCCTCTCTTCGCTTGTTTTTATTTCATAAAAAAGATTATTTTTTGTAATTGAAAAAATTTTATTTGTTTATCCAACCTCTTTCCATTTTCCATAACAGAGCGAAAATTTTTAGAACAAAAAAGGGAGTTTGCACTCCCTTTTTTATATATGACTACTCAATACCTATGAATTAGTCTTCTTCTTTCTTGCCGGAGCCTTTTAAGCCGTACATGGTAGTAGAACCTGAAGACCAGTACATGAGTTTTTCATCAGCAATAAGAGCTGAGAGAACGTCCTTAACTTTACGCGGGCTTGCGCCATCGAAAAGTTCAAGGAAGTTATTGAAGTAGAATTTGGTTTTTTGACCGCTTTTGCTTTCGAGGAAGTCGATAACTTTCTTTTTATCTTCTTCGGTAACGGAAGCATGAGCAGCAGCAGCGTGAGCAGCAGCACCTTCGTAAGCGTGGAGAGCAGCTTCAGTGAATTTGAACTGAGTGCTTTGACGCCATGTGTAGTATGCTGGATCACGGAAGTCGTCAATAAGGTGGTGGGTAAATTCCAAGTCACAAAGTTCGAAGAATTTTTCCCAGCCGATACGTTCTGCCCAGTCGCCAATACGTTCGTATTTACGAGCGTTTTTCGCATACACTTCAATAATGTGTTTGATGGTTTTGGTGAGTGTGGGCCAGCGTGGGGTTTCGTTAGGAATGTATCCTACTACAACCTTAGAGAACTTAGGCATGCTGATACGGTTGGAAACTTTACCGCCAACCATGATAACAACACCGTCACCGCCTTGACCGTCAGAAATTGGAAGAGCAGGACACATGGTGTAGCAGTTACCGCAGTACATGCAGCGTTCGCTCTTGATAGCGATGGAGTTGAGTTTTTTTCCGTTGTGTTCTTCTTTTGAAGGACGAACAGCAGCAACAGGACAAGCAGCAACTGCGAGAGGAATTTCGCAGAGGTGGTCAACCCATTCGTGGTCAATCATAGGAGGTTTACGGTGAATACCAACAATACCGATATCGGAGCAGTGTACAGCACCGCACATGTTGAGGCAGCAGGCAAGAGAAATACGAACCGGAGCAGGTAAACGCATGTTTTGGAAGTCGGCAAAAACTTCGTCCATAACCGCTTTTACAGGACCGGAGGCGTCAGTTGCAGGGGTATGGCAGTGTACCCAGCCTTGGGTATGAACAATGTTGGAAACACCGGCACCGGTACCGCCGATAGGGAATTTGAAGGAACCTTTATCGTATTTACGGGAAGCAAGGTCAGCTTTAAGAGCTTTCAGGGTTGCTTCGTCAGTAACCATGAACTCAACGTTGTTACGGGTAGTAAAACGAAGGTGTCCGTCACAGTATTTGTCTGCGATTTCGCAGCATTCACGAACATATAAAGTAGAAACGGTACGTGCGCCGCCGCAGCGAACGGTGTATACTTTGTCACCGCTTTCGGCTACGTGCATCAATACGCCCGGTTCAAGGATTTCGTGATAAAGCCATTTGCCGAAGTTATTTTTAATAACTGGTGGAAAGAAGTTATCATAAGGACGCGGTCCGATATCTGAATTACGACCTTCCATTGGTTTTTCTGGATTATATCCGGAAGAAATGAAAGCCATGTTTGCTCTCCTTCTGAATTAACGTTGGTGTCTTTTGCGGAATGCATCAATGTCACGGCTCCAACCGCCGGGTACTTCTTCTTCTTTGAAGAAGATGTACGGGTTGGCACGAGGAGCGACAACATGCTGGGCAACTGCAGGAATTTCGGTAACTTCGAGAAGTTTTTGGAATGAAAGACGTTTAATGGTTTCACCGACACGTTCGCGGTTTTTACCTTCTTCCATCCACCAGTCCCAAATCTTTTCGATTACGCCTTTGATTTCTTCAAAAGGTTCTTCAGCAGGAATAAATGGAACAAGCAATGAACCCATTTGTGCACCGTCAAGAATAGGAGCTTTCGCACCAAGCAGGATGGATGCACCGCGTTCGTCACCGATATGAAGAGCACGAGGCATGGTGTTGATACAGTGCATGCAGCGTACGCATTCTTTGGTATCAATAGAAAGTTTTGAGCCGTCCCATTTCATGCATTGGCTTGGGCAGCGGTCAATAACTTCAGCTTGGATATCGAATTTACCCCAGTCGCGTCCGGCGTGAGCGCCTGCGTTTGGTTTAAATTCACCGCCAACATATGCTTTTACAGCTTCTTGGTCGATTTTGATATCGTCTTTCCATGTTCCGATAACTGAGAAGTCGGAACGGGCAATGGAAGCTACGCAGCCGTTGGGGCAAGCGTCAAATTTGAATTTAAATTTGTAAGGGAATGCAGGACGGTGCAATTCGTCTTGGTAATCCATTGTGAGCTGGTAGCAGGCTAATTGTGAGTTGTAGCAAGCATATTCACAGCGGGATTGTCCTAAGCAGGATTCTGGAGTACGAAGGTTGGAACCTGAACCGCCAAGGTCTGTAGGATATTTTTCATCATGGGTAAGATCCCAGAAGATTTCTTCGAGTTGTGGGGTTTGGGTACCCAAAAGAACGATATCACCGGTTGCACCGTGCATGTTCATGATACCTGAACCGCGTAAATCCCAAATGTCACAGATATGTCTTAAAAATTCTGTGTTATAGTATTTACCTGCGGGTTGGTTAACACGAATGGTGTGGAAGTGTGCTACACCTGGGAATTGTTCAGGTTGGTCGCAGTAACGACCGATAACGCCGCCGCCGTAACCGAATACGCCAACGATACCGCCGTGTTTCCAGTGGGTTTCACCTTCTTCATAAGAAAGTTCAAGAATACCAAGAAGATCTTCAGGAGCATCAACAGGAATTTGATAATCAAGACCTTTTGGATTCTTAGCACGTTCAGCGGCAGCCTGTTTGATGTCAGATACAAAACTTGGCCATGGACCTGATTCAAGTTGATCTAACAGAGGGGTTGCATGTTTCGCCATTGCCATACCTCCAGATGGGTTAATGAAATCTATCGGATGAGTTTCCGATTTAATTTTGTTTTTACGATAAAACCTTATGCAGAGAAAAACTGCTTCTCTGCAATACCTTTACGTACAAGTACATTACAATAATTAAAGAATTTTGACAACATTTTTAAGAATATTTGTTAAAAAAACTGTCTTGTGAAAAGAATAACGTATGAATTTTAGAAAGTTAGAAGATTAAGAATAATTTTAACCTTGAAAAAACATTTTTTAATGCACATTAATTTTTTTGCAGGAATAAGGGACAGGAACTCTTTTTAAGCCGATTTTTTTCCGCTCATTCATGTATAATGAAAAACTTTGAAAAATGGCTGAAATAAAGGATTTGAAAGACTTGCTGCAAAAAGCGTGTATATTGATATGGAATAAAAAAAATAAAATTTTTCATTAAAGAGGTTTTAAAAAGGTTGTTTGTGAAAAATATAACGCTTATAATTAAGGATGTTAGATGTAATTGCGTCTCTTTGCCTGCAAGGAATGATATTTTTTTTTGCCATTGGTCGTCTATGCGAAGTAATTTTTAAACACCATCAATAAATAATCGTGATTTGTTCGGATTGTTCTTTATCAAAAATCATTGTTTCTAAAGGAATGATCCCAGCATACTTTTTTTTCAGCCAATTCTTCGTGCCGAAAAAACAGCCTTGTAAATGGGCAGGGATAAGGATTTGCCGAACAGGACAATTGGAATGTGCGAGAGTATCTTTAATTAATGAATAAAGAGTATAGCCCATGATATCACTGCCAAGACTTGGGTGGCGCGGACCTGCCGCAAGATGTGCATCAAATTCCTGCTCCGGGGCTACGGTCAGGCGGATAACGGGTATCTTTGCCTTCCAAGCCATGGCAAGGGCATAGCCCAGCGTTTGTATGCATTGTTCGTTTGTCCATGGTGTGAATTTTTGGGCAAGAAAAAGTTTTGCAAGGGCTGTTCCTTCCGGCACAAGGCAGGGATAAAAGCGAAGGCAATGGGGTTTTAAAGAAATGGCAGTTTCTGCGTCCTGTAAAAAGATTGCTTCCCCTTGTTCCGGTAAACCTGCCATCAGCTGAATTCCCAGTTTAAAACCGTTTTTCAGCACAGTCTGACAGGCTTTTACGGCAGTTTCCCTTGTGTAGGCACGTTTGCTTTGGTTAAGAACTGTGTTGTCAAAGCTTTGTATGCCAAGCTCAATTAAATCAATGCCAATGACTTTGAGCTGCTGCAAACGGTCAGGGGCAAGGGCGTCAGGACGGGTGGAACAGCGTCCAAGCAGAGTAATACCTTTATCTTGAGCAAGTTGTTTGCAGTCTTTGAAAAAATCAAGACACAGGGAAAAATCCTTTTCATTAATCGCCGTGAATGTTCCTCCGTAAAATGCCATATCGATGACAGGGGATTGCGTTTTTACCAGAAAATCCGGGAAAATTATTTTTGCTTCGGCAATAGCTTTGGCAACACTTTGTTTTCCTTTCCCCGTTTGGCTTTCCTGTGCACAAAAAATACAGTGGTGGGGACAGCCCGCAAAAGGAATAAAAACGGGAAAAATTTTTCCGCGTTCCAGTTTAGGGTTGACGGCAAAGCAATGGCTTCTGCGGTTCTCATTCATTAAAAAATCCAAATTAAAAAAATTCCAAAAAAATACCTGTATTCTTGTGCACTCTTGTGCTATACCTTTGATAAAGGTATGCCGTACGGAGGAAATATGCAAGAAAAAGATTGTTTATTTTGTCGCATTATCAATGGTGATATTCCCAGTTCCAAAGTGTATGAAGACGAGTTTGTGTATGCTTTTTTAGATATTGCTCCCGGTTTTCCCGGGCATACTCTTATTGTGCCCAAAAAGCATTATAAGAATATTCTGGATATGGATGCAAAGGAAACAAGTCATATTTTTGCTGCTGTTCAGAAAATTGCACCTGCCATGATGAAGGTGACCGGAGCAGAGGGCTTCCATGTTTTGCAAAATAACAACGAAGCGGCAGGGCAAACCGTGTTCCATACCCATTTTCATGTTATTCCCAGAAAAGCTGATGACGGCATGACTCTCTGGACACCGACTTCTTATGAAAACAAGGAAAAAATGCTTGAAATGGCTCAAAAAATCCGTAATGAAATACAATAACAATGCGTTGCCCGCATAAGGCGTTGTGTAAACAAAAAATTCGTATCAATCGAAGATAAAGTTTTCACATTTTGCTTATCTCTCCCGTGCTTTTCTGAAAGAAAAACATGTTGTGCACGGAATATGGGCGCTGCTTGCGGATATATGGATAATGGCAGTGGAGCTGTTTTTTTTCATACTTGAAAGGTGCTGAAAAGGCGATAAAAAGCAAAAGAAAAGCGAAAGAAGCGCCGGGAAATAGTATAATTATATATAATAGTTATAAAATAACCCGTGGAGCAGAATAAAGCGAAATTTTAATTTTTTTCAAAATTTGCAAAATTTAACTTGCAAAATAAGATTGTTATGCGTATTAAAAAAGCAATTCGGAGGTTCACATGAATAAAGCATTAACCAAAGCAGATATTGTCGAATCAATCTATGCGCAAACTGAGAAAAACAGAGCAGAAGTTAAAAATATTGTTGAAACATTGCTTACTCTTATGAAGCAATCCATTAAAAAAGATCATGCTCTTTTGATTAGCGGTTTTGGCAAATTCGAAGCATACGACAAAAAAGCCCGTAAGGGACGTAACCCTCAAACCAATGCTTCTATTACCCTTCCTCCCCGTAAAGTTGTTGTATTTCGCTTATCCCGCAAATTTCGTGCTGAGCTCAACGGCGAAGAAGCATAGTTTATTTTTGTGCAAAAACTTTGAAATAAGTGCGTTTTGACGCACTTTTTTTTGTTTAAAAAAACTTTATTTTTTATCCTCTCTTTTCTATTTACTTTACTCTTTTTGGAATACATTGAGCAATAATTCTTGACTAGTGAGGATTATCTGATATCATCTAGGAACATCTAGGAACATCTAGGAACATCTAGGAACATCTAGGAACATCTAGGGCTATTTAAGGATAGATATGATACGAATAAATGATATTGTTATCACAACTGATTTGTTAAATAAAATAGCTGAGATAGATAGGTTTAATAGTTCATGGATCGGGGATGGGCTGGAACTTTCGCCTGCGGAACTTACAAGCATGAAAAGGCTTGCTACCATTGAATCTGTGGGGTCTTCCAACAGAATTGAAGGCAACAAAATGACGGACGCTGAAATTGAAGAGCTGTTCAGCCATGTTGATAAAAAATCTTTTTGTTCCCGTGATGAGGAAGAAGTTGCAGGCTATTCTGACTTGCTGAATACGGTTTTTGAAAATTATGAAGATATCCGCCTCACGGAAAATTATATCAAGCAGCTGCACAAAATTCTTCTAAAATATTCCCAAAAAGATGAACGCCACCGGGGAGAATATAAAACGGCTTCCAATAGAGTTGCAGCATACGATGCGGCAGGCAGAGAAATCGGGATAATTTTTGAGACTGCTGCGCCCTTTGATACGCCGCGGCTCATGCGGGAGCTGCTGCAGTGGACAAATGATACCTTTGCGGACAAATCTCTCCACCCTCTTCTCACGATAGGGGTGTTTATTGTCCATTTCTTAGCGATACACCCCTTTGCAGACGGGAATGGACGCTTGTCACGGGCGCTGACCATTCTTTTAATGCTCAAAAATAAGTATGGCTATATGCCCTATGCTTCTGTGGAATCAATTATTGAGGCGAGTAAAGACGCCTATTACAGATCTCTCCATAATACGCAAAAAACAATAGGACAGGAAAAAACGGATTACGAACCATGGCTGTCGTTTTTTATCACTGCTTTGCAAAAACAAAAAAGGGTATTGGAAGAGAAAATAAAAACTTTGCGCAAATCAAATGCCGGTCAATTGTCGCCAATGCGGTTATCTCCGACTGCACGGGAAATTTTGGCTTCGTTTGCTGAAAAAGACGAATTAACCATGGCTGAACTTATTGAAAAAACCAAGAAAAATGCAGGCACAATAAGAAAATCCGTGCAGCACCTTGTGAAAAAAGGTTTTCTCATTAAAATGGGCACAACGCAGGGCGCTTCCTATATGCTGAAAAAATAATGCTGCCTGTCTTTATTGAAAGCCTCACCGCGTGCGTGGGGCTTTTTTATATTAAAAGCTGAAAAGGAGTGAGAGAATTCGATAGAAAAAAGGCAGGATTAGGTCTTCAAAAATGACAGAAAAAAGGAATACTGAAAGCATAGAAACTTTTTGGAGGAAAGCAAAATGCGTATGAACGGAATAAAAAAATCCTGTGCGGTCTTGTGGCAGTGAGCATGTTCTGTGCATGGGGAGAAAAGGCTATGGCAAAAGACGTATTGACCCCAAAACAAAAAATATTGTCCTTATTTCTGCTTATACGGCGAAAAGCGATTTGGAAAATTTGGAAAAAGCCATGCCCGCGGCCTAGACGAGGGCTTGACAGTCAATGAAATTAAAGAGGTGTTGGTGCAGGCCTATGCGTATTGCGGTTTTCCCAAAAGTTTGAATGGACTGACGACTTTTAAAAAAGTTATGGACGCCCGTAGCGGCAAAAACGACAAAATGGGCGAAGAAGGAAAGGTTTTGCCGAAGGAAACGGATAAATTTGCCTATGGCGACGATGTACAGTTTGCGCTGACAGGCAAGCGTTACAAAGGCGGCATTTTTGATTTTGCCCCTGCCATTGACCAGTACTTAAAAGAACACTTGTTCGCAGATATTTTTGCACGGGGCATGCTGAATTTTCAGGAACGCGAAGTGGCAACCATCGCCATTCTTTCCACTTTGCAAACCGTACCAGCCCAGCTCAATTCCCATATTAACACAGGCAAGCATAATGGCTTGACCGATGAACAGATAGGGGAAATCTTAACATTAACAAGTGAAGTTTATAAAGGCGGTGATTTTGGGCTTGGTGAAGAAAATACCGGACTGGCAAAATATTTTAGCGGCAAATGTTATGTAAATCCTTTGACAAAGGACGGCGTGCGTTCAACCAATGTAACCTTTGAGCCAACTTGTAGAAATAACTGGCATATTCACCATAAAGGCGGATAAATCCTTTTGGTCACGGAAGGCAGAGGCTATTATCAGGAATGGAGCAAGGAAGCACAGGAGCTCAAAGCCGGTGATGTGGTTAATATTCCTGCGGAAGTTAAACATTGGCACGGTGCAGCCAAGGACAGCTGGTTTTCTCATATTGCCCTTTCTGTCCCTGCAGAAGGTGCTTCAACCGAATGGCTGGAAGAAGTGTCTGACGCAGAATATGCAAAGTTAAAATAAACAGAGCAGTTCCGTAAATAATTACAAATAATTTTTATCAAATTTATAATAAAGCTTAAAAATTTTTGCTCTGTTATAGAAAACGGTTGATAATCAATCAGTTATAAAATGTGTATTCTTGTTTTTCTGAAAGAAAAACAAGCACTGTGGGGGTATGGGGAAATCATTTCCCCCATAAAAAGAAAATTTTATAATTATCTTTTGTAGTTATAAAACCAACCTGATACTAAAACAAAGCATTATGTTATAAAATAAGAAATTATATTTTGTAAGGAAAAGAGTAAGATGTCTTTATCAGCCGCTTTTCTCGCAAAGGAATAAAAATTACAGTAATAAAAAAAGCTCTTGCGAGCTTTTTCTATGCTTTTGGGGCAAATTTTTCTGCCATTCCCTTGACTAAAATTGTTGCCAAATTCAACGGCAGGGAACTGTCTTTTGCCATCTTTGCAAGTACTTCCATAATAGAAAGTTTTGGTGCTCCATGCCGCGGATACAATAAATCCACAAAGGTATCAACGACAATGGCATAACAGCCGAATTCAGAAATTTTATCCCCTCCCATGCGGGTTGGATAGCCGGAACCGTCAATACGTTCATGGTGCTGAACAACAGTATCGATAGTCGCAGGAAATGTTATGCCAAATTTATTCAATAAAATAGCACCTTGGCGCACATGTACCTGATATTTTTCCGTTTCTTCCTTATTGAGAGGGGTTGTTTTATTCACAATATGCTGCGGCACCTTACTCAATCCTATATTATGCAAAATCAATCCCAGCGCCAGCCGTTCAAAATTTTTTCTGTTTGGTTCTTTGTTTGCTGCAAAATAAAGCCATGCTCCAACAATAAGAGAAACAACCCCATGGACTGCCACGTTAAATTCTTCCACCTGTGTAATTTTCGGCAAAAATGCATTGATGTGGTTAGGATCTTTCCAAAGATATTCACAAAAAACCATTACATCTTTGTAGAGCGGCGTATAGTAGTTTTCAAGCGGCTGTTCATACAAGTTAGTAAGCCGCATTTCCAGAGCTTGAAATAAGATCTGTACAATTTCCGCTTCCAGTAAATTGGAGTTAAAAAGCACCAGTTCTGCTTGTTTGGCAATCAAATCAACATAAATATATTGGTCGCTCCGGGAAACAAATAAAATACCCTGTTTGCATGCCTCTGTAATTTCTTCCAATGCTTCATTGCTAAGGCGCGCATTTTTTTGCGCAACAGGATAGAGCTGAGCAATATCTTCTTTAAAAATGAATAAATCAACCTGCGGGCGATATTTTGGAAAACTTTGCAAGATTTCCATGCTTATTGGATAATATTCTTCACAAATAGAGTTTTTGGTTTTGTTATTACTCATTTTTTTGCCTGTTTTGTGTAAATTTTTACTAAGTTAGTGCCCAGTGCCTGTAAATGAGGCGGCTGGTCACCCACAGTAAAGACAATTTTTGCACCATGGGGAAATACGGAAAATTCATCAACAAAATCTTGTACACGTACCAAATGGCTGGCTTCATCAGAATTTTTCACAAAAAACGGTGTTACACCCCATGCAAAATTCATTTTATGCAAAACATTTTTATCCACTGTCAAGGCATAAATTAAATGTTTTGGGCGGCAGGAGGAAAGATAAAAAGCACTTTTTCCCGAACGGGAATGAACAACCAAAGAATGGGCATTTGCTTTTTCTGCAAGCAGACAAGCAGAATATGCCAAAAATTCCGGCAGTCCGCAGCTAAATTCAGGGGTTTTTAATTTTGTATTGGCAAGATAATATTCTTCTGCTTCTGACGTAATTTTCCGCATATAACTAACTGTTTCAACAGGATATTCACCCATGGCAGTTTCTTCTGAAAGCATAACGCAGTCAGCACCGTCAAAGACAGCATTGGCAACGTCAGTTACTTCTGCACGGGTCGGGCTGTTTGCATGAACCATGGAAAGAAGCATCTGCGTTGCTACAATAACAGGCTTTGCCGCTTTATTGCATGCTTTGATAATACGTTTTTGGATAGAAGGAAGAAGGGGGAGCGGACATTCAATGCCCAAATCTCCGCGGGCAACCATGATAATATCACTTTCTTCAATGATTCTGTCCAGATTATCAATTGCCATTTGCCGTTCAAGCTTGGAAACAATTGGTAAATCGGCACCTAATTCTTTCATTTTCTGCCGCAGCAGAATAACATCTTCCGGAGTTTGGACAAAAGAAAGCGCCACGGCATCAACCCCAAGTTCAATGCCGGTTGCTAAATTTTGTTTATCTTTTTCGGTCAGAGCCGGTAAATTAATCGCCTTATTAGGAATGGCAAGCCCTTTTCTGGAAGTAATAATTCCATAGTTTTTTGCTTCAAGCAAAACACCATGCTCCAAACATTCTTTTACTTCAAATTGTAAAGAACCGTCAGCTAAAACAAGAATTTCCCCTATTTTCAATTCTTTAATAATTTCATCATATTCAAAAGGAATAAAAGGATATTGGTCGGATTTTTTTTCTTTGCCAAGATAGAAAATATCTCCTATCTGTACTTGGTAGGAGTCTACATCAAGCATACCGATACGAATTTTAGGACCGGGCAAATCTTGTAAAATGGTAAGGCTTACGCCGAGTTTTTTTTCTATATCACGAATAGCAGCAATAACATTTCTAAAAAACTCTTTATTTCCGTGTGAAAAATTTAAACGAAAAATATTAACACCCGCTTTTGCCAATCCATAAAGCGTTTCTTCTTTTGCAGAATTTGGACCAATAGTAGCTATGATTTTTGTACGCATATTTTCTCCTTGGTTGAAAAAAAGATAACAAAATTTCTTTATCTTGTCGAGAGAAGGCAGGTAATTATTGAAGATTAATATCAATCTTTATTAATAAAAAATACTGATTATAATTTTTTAAAATAATTATAGGAGGATACAAAAAAATATTTATTTCTTGACAAAAGCCATAAATAGTGAAAGAGTGGAAAAAAGTGGTAAGAAGTGGATTAAAATGAATTTCAGAGGAAGATCACAACGCAGTTTGGACCCTAAAGGTCGCTTTATGCTTTCCCCGGAATATAGGGAAAGTCTTTCTCTGCGTATGCAAAAAAATGAAAATGGTCTTTTTGCTCCGCAAAATACCGCTCCTGTCAAACCGCAGGAAGAGTTCAATTCCCTCGATACAGAAAAAGCAGAAATCAAAGTTGTTATTACAACCTATGATAATTGCCTTGTTGCCTATCCATGGCTTGACTGGCTCAAACTCGAAGAACAATTTACCAAAATAGCCAATCCTTCTTCCAATGTGCGGGCTTTCCGCCGTTTATTTATTGGCGGTGCAGAAGAGCAAAGTCTTGACGCACAAGGAAGAATACGCTTGTCACAAGAACATCGTGAATACGCACACTTAGATAAAGAAATCACAATAGTAGGTCTTACCAACCGCTTTGAGATTTGGAATCCGACCCTGCTCAAACAAGGTACGGAAGAAATAGATTTTAATGCGGTAAGCGCTGAACTCAATGACAGCGGAATTGATTTTGCTTTATAGAGTTGCCTTATGACTGTAACCGCTCAAAATGCAAACCATGTTTCTGTATTATTACAAGAAGTTATCAAGGCTTTAATGTGTGAAGAAAACAGAGCTTGTAAAAATCCTTGGTTTTTGGACGGGACACTGGGTTTGGCAGGTCACAGCAAGCTGCTGCTGCAGGAATTTTCCAAGCTCGGCATACAGGCAAATCTTTGCGGTTTAGACAGAGATCCGGACGCTCTCACCAGAGCCTGTACCAATCTGGAAGAATTTAAAAGTCAGTGTCACCTTTTTGAAAGTGACTACGCATCTTTTGAAACTATCCTGCCCGAAATCCACTCTCCTCTTTTTAACGGGGTCTTGCTTGATTTAGGCGTCAGCTCCTTACAGCTTGATGTTGCGGAACGCGGCTTTAGCTATCATAAGGAAGGACCGTTAAACATGCGCATGGATAAGGGATATCTGCCCCAAAAAGAAGCAAAGCCATGGTCAGAAACAGCTTACAGTTTCGTCAATAAAGCAGATTTTAACACCCTCAAGCATGTTATTGAAGAACTGGGCGAAGATCCCCAAGCAGGCAGAATTGCCCGTGCCATTCTTGACAAGCGTCAGGAAAAACTCATTGAAAATACAAAAGAGCTTGCCGACATTGTTTACTATGCCTATCCTGCAAAATGGCGTGCAAATGCAAGAAATCACCCTGCAACACGTACCTTTCAGGCCATTCGCATGTATGTCAACGATGAACTCGGACAGCTCAGCCGATTTTTAGATAAAGTTATTGACCATGTCGCCCCTCATGGCATTATTGTCGTTATCACCTTCCATTCCTTGGAAGACAGAATTGTTAAGCAAAAATTTAAAGAATGGGCAACAGATTGTATTTGCCCCGCACACATACCCGTTTGCATCTGCAGCCATAAAAAACTGGCTGATAACCTCACCAAAAAGCCTATTCTTCCCACCAAAGAAGAATGTATCGCCAATCCCCGTGCCGGCAGTGCAAAGCTCCGTATCGCTCAAAAAATAGGATAGGTGCAATATGTCAGAACAACAAGAAACGCAAGCTCCTGTTCTTCCCCGCAACAGCCAAAATTCCGGTATTTGGGGTTTATGCATGATTATTTCCCTGCTTTTTAGCCTTGCAGCAGGTGTTGCCCTTATTTGGATTAGTATTGCCCGCAATGATCTGGGCTATGAAATTTTTAAACTGCAAAAGGAAATAGATAACGGTTTGGCCCATATTACAAAGCTGGAAGTGGAACGGGACAGTCTGCTTTCACCCTATGTACTCCATGAAAAAGCAAAAAATTTAGGCTTGCGTATTGCCGATCCCGGGCAAATAAGAAGATTGATTGACTAGGTATTTGCGTATGATGCGATTACAACAAAATACCGGCTTACGCCGTAAAAAATCAAAGCCAAATACCAAAAAGGCAAATGCTCCAAAACCGGCAAAAAGAAGCTGGATACCGAAGAACGTGCCGCAATTTGACAGCTCAAAAATTCGTTTTCAAATTGTAGCCCTCGTTTTTATTGTTCTGTGGACAATTCTCTGGGGCAGGGCTTTTTACTTGCAGATTGTCATCGGTCCGGATCTGCGAACCATGTCCTCGAAACAGCATCATTTTACCCAACTGGTGGAAGCAAAACGGGGAAATATTTACGACAGAAACGGACAAATTTTAGCCCGCAGCATAGAAGCAAAATCCGTATATGCACACCCGAGACAAATAGAAGACGCTGATTTTACAGCAAAAACCCTTGCCCCTATCTTAGCTCTGGACGAAAAAAAACTTGCCGAACGGCTCAAGCAGGATAAATCATTTCTTTGGCTCAAAAGAAAAATTGATGATGCGACAGCAACAGTCATTCAAAAAAGTAATCTTACAGGTATTGGACTCAGCACTGAATATGAGCGTGTCTATCCCTATAAACATTTGGCAGGACAGCTCCTTGGCTTTGTCGGTGTTGACAATAATGGTCTTGAAGGGGTAGAACGCTCTTTTAATGACGTTCTGGTGGGTAATTCACAAAAACAGGTTGTTCCCCGTGACATAGCCGGACGGGCTCTTTATGATATCAACGATACGGAAAGCCGCGGTGAAGATTTATATTTAACCATTGATGTGCAGCTGCAGTTTATTGCCGAAGAAGTTATTGCAAAAGCCGTGGAAACCAATAGTGCAAAATGGGGCGGCGTGCTCATTGCTGACGCAAAAACAAGCAATATTCTGGCATGGGCGCAATATCCTTTCTTCAATCCCAACAATTTTAGAAATTATCCTGCTGATATTTATAGGAACAGGCTTGCTGCTGATGCACTGGAGCCCGGTTCTACTTTCAAGCCTCTTATCATTGCAGGAGCACTGGAAAATAAAATTATCAATCTTGATACAAAATTCAATACGGAAAACGGTGTCTGGACACTGGACCATATTAAAATTGGCAAAAATAAAACGCCCTTTACCATTGGAGATGACGGACGTGCCTACAAAGAACTGACTGCCGAAGAAATCCTTGCTTATTCCAGTAATATCGGCATGGCTAAAATTACCCAGACCATGGGCGCAAAAATAACGCGTCAGTTTGTCCTTGACCTTGGCTTTGGAAGTACCACAGATATAGGACTGACAGAAAGCAAAGGTATTATCCGCCCCCTCAGGGATTGGAGCGAGGCTGACCTCCTCTCTACCGGTTTTGGGCAAAGTATTTCCGCAACTGCCTTACAAATGGTGCAGGCATTCAATATTCTCGCCAATGACGGAGAACGCGTCCACCTCCATATTGTTAAAGATGAATCCAGTGAAAATGTTGCAGAGCAGCGCGTCTTCAGCAGAAAAGTTGCCCGTGATGTACTGAAAATGATGGAAACCGTTGTAGACGGCAACGGAACAGGCAGAAATGCCCGTATCCCCGGTGTTCGTGTTGCAGGTAAAACAGGAACAGCGCAAAAAGCAACATCCATCGATAATACCGCCGGATATGGCGATAAACGTATGGCTTCCTTTATCGGCATAGTCCCTGCGGATAATCCAAAGTATATTATTTATGTTCTTCTCGATGATTTAGATAAAAACTCCTACGGCGGACGTTTAGCCGCACCTGTTTTTCAGGAAATTGCCCAAAGGAGTATGGCTTACAGCGGGGATTTGCCTGACGTTATTTTTGCCAGTGAATCAGACTCGCTGAGCGGTGTCAGTTTAAAAACAAAACCGGCTAAACAGCAAAAAGTAAAGCAAGGTATTGTTCCTGATGTGACCAATTTAAGCCTAAAAAGGGCAATGGAAATTTTCAACGAATTTGGACAATTACCGGAAATTGTCGGCAATGGCATGTATGTTGTCAAGCAGGAACCGCCCGCAGGCACACAGGTGATTATCCGTGACGAAAACAAAAAAGAAAAAATACTAGCCCATACCTACAAGCTGTATCTCTCTCTGCCGGCAGAACAAGAGAATGCAGCAGACAACGTTAAAGAATTAGAACAGGCAAATACAGCCAAAAAAAATCATGAAGGAACAAAAAAATGATACGCACCTTTTCTGATCTTATTGCATTAATGGAAAAAAATGCATTGTCTCTTGCCACTGACTCAAGAAAAGCTGAGGAAAACAATGTGTTTGTTTTCCTGCCGCTCGCTCAGTCTTCGCACAAGGGCATTCAATATCCTTCAATCGGTTTTATTGCAGACGCCATTAAAAATGGTGCAAAATACATTGTCTTGACCGAAGAAAATTATACAAATTTTAAAAATGAATATCCTTTACCGGACGAAATTTCTTTTACTTTTGTTGAAAACACCCGTTCTGCCCTTGGAGAACTTGCACAAATTGCCTTTGGGACAAAAAATTATCCCATACCTGTTCTTGCCGTAATTGGTACCAACGGCAAAACCACATCCAGCTATTTGCTGGAACATTTATACAAATCCTGCGGAAAAAATCCTGCTGTCCTTGGCACAGTCAGCTATCACTGGCAGGGGCATTTTGAAGATGCACCCCTTACCACTCCTGACTGCCTGACATTGCATAAAGCTCTTTCCGACATAAAAAAAGCCCATTGCGATGTTGTGATTATGGAAGTTTCATCTCACGCCCTTGACCAAAACCGTGTTGCCGGCATTGAATTTGACGGGGCAATATTTACCAATCTTACCCAAGATCATTTAGATTATCACGAAAACATGGAAAACTATTTTCAGGCTAAGGCTAAAATTTTCCTTGAAATGCCAAAGAAAAACAAGGCGATGAGCATTTTTGGCAACGATACATACGGACAGCGCTTAATTGACCTTTGCCCGACGGCTATTCCTTTTTATTTACACCCAAAAGGCTCTGCTGACTGCTCCTGCATAAAAACAGATACGCCCATTTTACACGGGCAGCTCAAAGCGAATTCTCCGCAAGGACTTGTTATTGAACATTGTTTTAATGGCGAAAAATGGGAATTATCAACACACCTTGTGGGAGAACACAATGCCTGCAATATTCTTGGTGTTGAATGTCTTGCCCTGCAGCTGGGCTTTAGCATTGCAGACTTGCAGAAACTTTCCACCTTTGCCGGCGTGCCCGGACGCCTTGAACGCATTTATGATGAAAAGAAAAATATCAGCTATTTTGTGGATTATGCCCACACTCCGGACGCTCTGGTTCATGCACAGGACGCCTTACGCAAAGCAGGCTTTAACCGCATAGTCACCGTGTTTGGCTGCGGCGGCGACAGGGACAGAACCAAACGCCCCCTTATGGGAAAAGCTGTCGCAGAAGCAAGTGACATTGTTATCCTCACCTCTGATAATCCGAGAACAGAAAATCCGGAACAAATACTCGATGATATTATGCCGGGACTTGTCACAGCAAAAGAAGTTCACCGCATTGCCAACAGAAAAGAAGCCCTGCAATTTGCAACGAAAACAGCCCAAAACGGTGATGCTGTCCTCATTGCAGGAAAGGGGCATGAAACCTATCAAATTATTGGAAAAACAAAACACCATTTCAGCGATCAGGAAATCATAAAGGAAGAATTATGCAAATAAAACTTTCTGAAGCTATCGAGAATTGCAGCGCTGCACTTTGCTATGAAAAAAACTGTGATGACGTATTCTTTGACGGTGCTGCCTCTGACAACAGGCTTGTCAAAAAGAATAATCTTTTCGTGTGCATAAAAGGCGAGCATAACGACGGACACAATTTTGCAAAAGATGCGGTTGAGCGCGGTGCAAGTGTTATTCTGGCGGAAAGAAATCCTTTTGAAGGCAATCCTCCCGTTCCTGTTTTACTGGTGGAAAACAGTGTCAAAGCCCTTGGGCTTCTTGCAAAATATGCCCGCATGCGTTTTGGAGAAGATAAAAGCAAAAAAGTTATCGCCATCACAGGCACAGCAGGAAAGACATCGGTCAAAGAGCTGCTTGCTCATATTTTGAGTATGGAAAAGGATTTATCTTTCAATGAAAGCAAAGTGGCAAAAAATCCCCTCAATTATAATACGCAGATAGGCATGCCTGTTTCCGTTCTCAACGCAACGGGTGAGGAAAAATACTGGGTTTTTGAGCTGGGTATCAGTCATACACAAGACATGGACGAGCTAGGCAGAATTTTATGGCCCGATATGGCAATAATTTTGAACGCTGCCAGCGGGCATACGGAAGGTCTGGGCGATATGGGCGTTGCCTATTACAAGGCACAGCTTTTAAATTTCCTGCCCAAGGACGGTTCTGCCTATGTGAGCGGCGATTATCCGGATCTTTTTGTTCATGCTTATTATAATAAAGAAAATACAAAATTTTTTAGCACTTCGTCTAAAAAAATTCCCTATCGGGGCAGATATCTTGGCGTCACGGACGAAGGCTTTGGAAAATATCTCCTCAAAACACCTGCGGAAGAATTTGAAGCGGAAAGCATTTACGTGGGTGAATACGGAGCAGAAAACTGCATTGCAGCAGCAGGTCTTGCTCTGGAACTTGGCTTTAGCATTGAGCAAATCCAAAAAGCCATGAAAACCGTGCAGGCTCCGCAAATGCGTTTTAATAAACACAGCTATAAGGCGTGGACTATTATTGATGACACGTATAATGCAAATCCCCTTTCCACTGCACGCATGATTGAATCTGCCCATGAACTGGCTAAAAATCAGGACTTTATCCTCATGCTCGGCGAAATGGGAGAATTGGGGGAACTTGCCGAGCAAGAGCATATCAGCCTTGGAGAAATTATTGCCGAAAATAATCCCCTTGCTGTTTATTTCAAAGGTTCTGCAGCAAAGGCGGTACAAAAAGGATTAGCTGGTAAAAACTATGCAGGTATTTTCAAACCTGTTGAAAATACAGAAGAATTTATTAAAGACGTCAGCAATCTTCCCCTCAGGCATGAAAAACATCTCATCGTATTCAAAGGATCACGTTTTAACCATTTGGAAGAATATGTAAAAGCCTTTATGGAGCAATGCAATGCTTTATAATTTTCTTGTACCGCTGACCGACTATTTTTCATTTTTCAACCTGCTGCGCTACATCAGTACGCGTACGCTCGGGGCTATGTTTTTTGCGCTTATCCTCACTATTTTAGTGGGACCGTTTTTTATCCGTATTCTGCATAAGCTCAAATTCGGACAGCAAATCCATGAAGACGTTGTTGTTCACCAAAAAAAGGCAGGAACGCCCACCATGGGGGGTATACTCATTATCTTCGGCACGCTTTTGTCTACCCTGTTTTTTGCTGATTTAACCAATCATTATATTTGGCTTACGCTTTTTGTTTTTATTGGGTTTGGCTTTATCGGTTTTGTGGACGATATGTGTAAAATCAAACATCACAAGAACTTAGGCATTAAAGCAAGAACAAAATTTTTGGAACAGCTTATTATCGCAAGTATCTCCCTCATTCTGATGCTAAACTTTTCAGGCTATCCAACCTTTTTATCCATCCCCTTTTTCAAACAGTTTGTGCCTGATTTAGGCATATTTTATATTGTTTTTGCTGTCATTGTCCTTGTCAGTTCTTCCAATGCCGTCAACCTGACAGACGGTTTGGACGGACTGGCGATTCTTCCTGTTGTTATCTGCACGGGCGTATATGCAGTTTTCCTCTATGTGGCAGGACACGCAAATTTTGCCGGTTATTTACAAGTCGCCTTTGTTCCCGGAGTAAGCGAAGTGGTTGTTTTTTGCGGAGCACTTATGGGAGCAGGCTTAGGTTTTTTATGGTACAACGCACAGCCTGCTCAGGTGTTTATGGGCGATGTGGGTTCCCTCAGCCTTGGCGGTGTCATTGGATTTTTAGCCATTCTCGCAAAGCAGGAAATCATACTCATTCTTGCCGGGGGCTTATTTGTCATTGAAACACTGAGCGTAACCCTGCAAGTTGCCTATTTCAAATACACCGGCGGAAAACGTCTTTTCAAAATGGCTCCGCTTCATCACCACTTTGAGCTCAAGGGCTGGACAGAATCAAAAATTATCGTCCGTTTTTGGATTATCTCTGTTTTATTTGCACTCATGTCTTTGAGTGTTCTCAAAATTCGATAGGAAATTCGTATGATAACACTAGCTGATATACAAAAAAAATTGGATAATCACGCCATAGTCCACGTTGTCGGCGGCGGTGCTTCCGGCCGTGCTGTGATTAAACTCCTCTGCAAATACGGCGCCTCTCTTGTTTTTCATGAAAAAAACGAAGAAAAACTTTTGCCTGAATTTAAGGCTTTTCTTACTGAACAGCAAATTCCCTGCTTTTTTGGCGAACATAAACAAGAAACTTTTGAGGGCTGCGATATTTTTATTCCAAGCCCGGGTGCTGCCATTGCCCAGTTTAAAGCATTTTTACCTGAAAAGGCTCTTGCGGTTTCCGAAACAGAACTTGCTTATCTTTTCTGTGAAAACGTGCCCATTTTGGGTATTACCGGCACAAGCGGCAAAACCACAACAACCAGCATTTGTTCCGCCATGCTGAAAGAACAAGGCATATTTGTTTTTACCGGCGGAAATATCGGTACTCCCCTTTCAGAATATGCATTGGAACGCTTAGAAAATCCGCAAAACCCCAAAGCTGATGTGCTGGTTTTGGAGCTTTCCAGTTTCCAGCTGCAAACCTGCAATGCCTTGCCTGTCCATGTGGGTATTTGTCTGAACATTTCTGCCAATCATTTGGATTATCACAAGGACATGCAGGAATATATCGACGCAAAAATGCAGCTTTTTGCTCATCAGACTGACAAGGATTTTGCCATTTTAAGTGCTGACCTCGCTCACCTCTCCAAGGACTATCACTTCAAAGCAAAAACCGTTATTTTTGATGAAAAAGCAAAAAATTTCCCCAACACAACATTACTGGGGCAGCATAACCAAAGCAATGCGGAAGCTGCATGGCAAGCCTGCAGGCTTTTTGATGTCAGTTTTGAAAATGCCCAAAAAGCCATGGAAAAAATGGCTCCCATGGAAAACAGGCTGGAATTTATCCGTGAACTGAACGGTGTTTCCTATATCAACGATACAAAATGTACCACTGTTTCTGCATTGGAAGTGGCAGTCAAAGCTGTCAGTGAAGCGGGGCACCCCATTATTTTGCTTGCCGGAGGTAAATTTAAAGGTGGAGATTTGGACAGCCTCATTCCTCTTCTGCAAAAAAATGTAAAGCATGTTGCCCTTTATGGCGGCAGCCGAGAACATTTTGAAAGCGCATGGAAAAATCACCTTTCTCTTTCCTATGATGAAAAAATGTGTGACGCAATCCATCGTGCTCAGGCAATGGCAAGGAAAGGCGATGCCATTTTGCTTGCACCTGCAACCTCAAGTTTTGACCAGTACAGCAATTATATTGCACGGGGAAACGATTTCAAAAACACGGTTCTTGCTTTGCAATAGTATTTGGGCAAACCGTATCAACTAACCGGAACTCTTTATGATAAATACAAATAAAATCAGTAAGAAAAAATCAGGACAGCATACGGAATTTCACGGCATTGACTGGTGGCTTTTAGCATGTGTGCTTATCGTATTAAGCCTTGGTCTGCTTATGGTATTAAGCGCCGGCAGTGTTGTCGGTGAACGGGATTTTCACGATAAATACTATTTTTTCAAAAAACAGTTTGCCTTTGTTATTCTTGGGTTTACTGCTATGATTATTTGTATCTATCTTCCAAGAAAATTTATCAACTCCATTCACTATGTTGCTGTCAGCGTAACGATATTTCTTCTTTTGCTGACCCTTACCCCTCTTGGCATTAACGTCAATGGAGCAAGCCGCTGGCTTCCGTTTTTTGGTTTTTCCATACAACCCATGGAATTTGCACGAATTGCCCTTGTGCTTTATCTGTCCTATTTTCTGGGCACACACCAGCATTTAGGGCGTACCTTCAGCAAGGGTATTATTCCTCCTTTTGCCATAACAGGTATTTTGTGTTTACTGCTTTTATTGCAGCCGGATTTCGGTGCAGCCATTATTTTGCTGGCAATTCTCTTTTTCCTTTGCCTTGCAGGCAGAACACGTTTTATTTATCTCGCTCTTTCCTTCAGCATGATGATAACACTTGCAGTCAGTCTGGTTATGAATTCTCCCTATCGTATGCGCAGACTGCTTGCATTCATTGACCCATTCAAAGATGCTCAAGGCACGGGCTATCAGCTTGTTCAATCATTTTACGCCCTTGCAGAAGGAAGTTTCTTAGGCGTGGGCATGGGCAACGGACGTCAGAAACTCCTCTATTTGCCGGAAGCCCATAACGACTTTATTGTTTCTGTCATCGGCGAAGAACTCGGACTTCTCGGCATTACCATTATGATGAGCTTATTTATGATTATTTTTGCCCGCTGTTACAGAATTATTATCGGGCAAAAAGAATTGCGGGATAAACTCACTTCCTTTGGGCTCAGCCTTATTATTGCCTTGGGGGCAACTCTCAATCTTGCCGTTATTATGGGTATGGTTCCTCCAAAGGGCGTTGCCATGCCTCTTTTAAGTTACGGTGGCAGTTCCATGATTGCGTCTTTAATTTGTATTGGGCTTCTTCTCAATTATTCCCGTACTGTCAGTTTTGAAAGCAAAACTTCTCCCAAAAAAATGCAAAATACCGTTTTGCCTAAAACCCCTAAAACCTATGAGGAGTATGCCTGATGAATACGCTCAGCATTATTGTTTCAACAGGCGGAACAGGCGGTCATATCTTTCCTGCCCTTGCTGTTGCTGATGAAATAAAAAAGCAATATCCGAATGCTCACGTTCTTTTTGTGGGTTCTTTATACGGAAAAGAAAAAGACCTTTGCCAAAAGAACGGACTGGATTTTTACGGATTAAATGTACGGGGCATAAAAGGACGGGGGTTTAAAGCTATTTCTGCGCTTTTTGCTATGTTAAAAGCAATTCTGGAAAGTTATCGATTTTTAGGCAGACATCAAACCGATGCAGTCATTGGTTTTGGAGGTTATGCCTGTTTTGCCGTGCTCGCTGCTGCAAAGCTCCGCCGTATTCCCACCATGATACATGAGCAAAATGCTGTTGCAGGACTTGCCAATACTATCCTTGCAAAATTTGTAAACACCGTCTGCCTTTCCCTTCCGGATACAAAAAAACAGTTTAATCCTAAAAAATGTGTTCTGACAGGCAACCCCATTCGGCATGATATTGCCAATGTTGTGAAAGAAAAAAAAGAATATACCGAACTGCTTATCATGGGAGGAAGCCTTGGTGCTGTCGCCATAAACTCCGTTGCAGTGCAGCTTCTCAGCATTTTGCGTGACAACCGCATTCAAAGTATTCATCAATGCGGAGAAAAGGATTATCCTCGTATGGTTGAAGCTTACAAAAGTCATGGCTACAGCAAAGAAGAAATTGATACCATGCTTTTTCCCTTCATTGACAACATGGCAGAGGTTTATGCAAAAGCTGACTTTGCCCTTTGCCGAGCCGGTGCAACCAGCATTGCAGAGCTCACCGCAACCAAAACCCCCGCTTTGTTTATTCCTTTTCCCTATGCCGCCGGTGATCACCAGACAGCCAATGCCCAAACCATTGTACATCACCACGGGGGAATGATGATACAGGAAAGTGAAATTAAAAAATACCCGATGGATGAAATTATCCTTTCCATTTTGCAAAATAAAAAAGAATTGGTAGAAATGGCTGAAAATATCGGAAAACTTGCCCAAAAAGATGCAGCCGGCAAGGTTGTTAGGGAACTTGATAAACTTATACAAAAACAGAGATAAAAGAGACAGATATGAACAGTAAAATCCGTGCGATACATATGATTGGAATAGGCGGCAGCGGCATGAGCGGCATTGCTGAAGTTTTGTTAAACCTCGGCTACACTGTCACAGGTTCTGATATGAGCGAAGGCGGTACGGTACAAAGGCTGAAAAATCTTGGCGCTGAAATTTTCCTTGGACATGCCGAAGAACATGTAAAAAATCCTCAAGTTGTTGTTCGTTCCACAGCCATTAAAGACGATAATCCCGAAATTATTGCCGCAAAAAAACGGAATATTCCCGTTATTGCCCGTGCAGAAATGCTTGCAGAGCTGATGCGTTTACGTTCCGGTATTGCCATTGCCGGAACCCATGGAAAAACAACCACCACATCACTGACTGCTTCTATTTTTGACGCCGCAGATCTGGATGCTACCGTCATTATCGGCGGGCTCCTCAATGCCTATGGCACCAACGCAAGACTGGGCAAAGGAAATTACCTTATTGCAGAAGCTGATGAATCTGACGGTTCCTTCCTCTATCTTTTCCCTATCATCAACGTTGTTACCAATATCGATTATGACCATATCGACCATTACGGCAGTCAGGAAAATATAGATAATGCCTTTATTTCCTTTATGAATAAAGTACCTTTTTACGGTGTCAATATCGTGTGCGGCGATGATGAAGGCATACAAAGAATACTTCCCCATATCAAACGTCCCGTTATTACCTATGGTTTTGGGGAAAATAATATGCTGCGGGCAGAAGTTGTCGACAGCAGTACAACCAATACATTCAAAGTATTCAGAAAAATTACCAAGAAAAATGCACAAGTAGAAGAAGAATTTTGGGGAGAGGTAACCCTTAACCATCCGGGAAAGCATAATATTTTAAATGCTCTGGCTGCCATTGGCGTCAGCATTGAAGCAGAAATCCCGCAAGAAGCATGCCTCAAGGGATTAAAAGAATTTACCGGCGTTGGACGGCGTTTTGAGCTCAAAGGAAAAGTAAAAAATATCACTGTGATAGATGACTACGGACATCACCCCACGGAAATTAAGATGACCATAAAATGTGCAAAACAAGCCTACCCTGACAGCCGTATTATTATGGCTTTCCAACCTCACCGCTTCTCACGCACAGAAGCATTGTTCGGGGATTTTTGCAGCTGCTTTGACGGAGTTGATAAATTATTCCTTGCAGAAATTTATCCCGCCAGTGAAAAGCCCGTTCCGGGCATAAACAGCGAAAACCTTGCCCATGGTATCCGTCAGATTTGCCCAAGACTTTCTGTTGTGACCTGTGCAAGCAATGATGAAATTGTCAACGAACTTTGTAAAGAATTACAGGCTGGCGATATTGTCATTACGCAGGGTGCAGGCAATATTACGCAGTTAGCTCCAAAAATTTTAGCAGAAATTGGAAAAAAATAACATATGCTTCAAGTTCAGCACAATGTATCTCTCAAAAATAAAACCACTCTCCGCTTAGGCGGCATAACACCCTATTATGTCAAAATAAAATCTAAGCAGGATTTGCTGGATTTTGCCGAATTTGAAGATACGCTCAAAATTCCCTTTAAAATTTTGGGCGGCGGCAGCAACCTTCTTATTGCAGATGAAAGCATGTGCAGGGAATTGCCATTTGGTGTTCTTGATATCGATATTACAGACGAACTGATACCTGCGCCTTTTGCTGCAGAAGAAAAAGATATGCTCCCGCCTCTTGTGCTGAATTACCTTGAAAAAAAGCATAGGAATTTTGTCAAACTACACGTTGGAGCAGGCTCTAAAATTCCGGCTCTTTTGCAGTACTGCAAAGAAAATGGATTGACAGGGCTTGAGGGATTGGTAGGTATTCCCTGCCGTGCGGGCGGAACAATTGCCATGAATGCAGGGGCATACCGGACAGAAATTAATGATGTTCTTTTGCGGGTGGAACTATTCCATAAAAAATATGGAATCATAAACCTGACAAGAGAAAATATGCGGCTAAACTACAGAAAAGCTGAGTTTACCTATAATAATGCACTGCTGCAGGACTATATTATCACAGGAGCTGACTTTATTTTTCCGGTTATTGATAAAAAAATTGTCAAAGAAACAACGGAAAAAAATTATCAAACCAAAAAAAATACTCAGCCCATTCAAGCATTCACAGCCGGATGTGCCTTCAAAAACCCCTGCAACGAAATAGGAGAAAAAATCAGTGCAGGACTTTTGCTGGATAAAGCCGGACTAAAGAATATGCATATCGGCGGCATGCAATTTTCAAAAATTCATGCAAGTTTTTTGGAAAATACAGGAAGTGGTCATACAAAAGAAGCGATAGAATTAATATCTGTTGCAAAAGATAAGATATTAACTTTATTTAATATTCAATTAGAAGAGGAAATAAAAATATGGAAATAAAACATAACTCTTTTAAAAAGAATAATAAAA
>OFHN01000418.1_pt1 | contig 38679 bp, 36 predicted proteins | sample 1521321 | NCBI WGS metagenome assembly OFHN01 (sample SAMEA3504130, study PRJEB24116) | mouse gut metagenome | biome: mouse gut; feature: mouse-associated habitat; material: faeces | place: Denmark | collected 2011
CAGCGCCCTGGCGGTGTCCGGGCAGGGCGCGGCCCCCTCCATTCCCGCACTGGAGGAAGTCCGGGCTGCTGCAGGCGATATACAGGAAATGTAAACTTTATGTATTCGGGTGGAGAATGGTATGGAAGAATTTCGGGAAAAGGAGCAAAAATATACTGCCGTCCGGGAAAAGCTAGAGTACGGTGTCTATCATGTGGCGGGGCAGTTGGAGATCGAGGCCTATATCTCCCGGGAGCCTCTCGGATTTGAGGACAGATATAAGGGGGAATTTCACAGGCTGAAGCCCGGCGACCGCTGGGGAGATCTGTTTGACTGCGGCTGGTTCCATTTCTTCGGACAGTTGCCCCGGGAAGCCGGGCAGAGGCACATTGTGGTGCTGGTGGATGCCTCTGCGGAGGGGCTGGTGGTGGACCATGAGGGGAATCCCCTGCAGGGTCTGACCAGCGCCACTTCCCGAAACGAGTTTCCCCTGGGACTGTGGGGAAAGCGGACCATTGAGATGAAGGACTGCTCCCGGGACGGCGTGAACGTGGATTTTTGGGTGGATTTTACCTGCTGTGACGTGGAGGGACAGTACCGCAACGAGGGCCGGGTAAAGGAAGCCTGTGTGGCAGTGGTGGACGATCTGTGCAGAGACGTGTTCTATGACTGGACAGTGTGTCAGAGCCTGTATGTGGGCCTGTGTGAAAACGGAGATGCCTACGGAGAGGCCGTGGGGGAAATACTGGATCAGGCCGCAGCGGTGCTGAATCAGCCGGAAGGCCGGGAGAGCCCGAAAAACCTGGCCCCGGGAGGCAGCGCCGAAAAGGATACGGCGACGGAAGAACTGCTGAGAGAGAGACATGCCTACGGGAAGGATGTGAGGGCCCTGTCACAGGGGCTGGATGCGTCCGGAGAACGGATTTCTCTCTGGCCGGATCCCGAGACCGATCACACGCTGAAATATCAGCGGACCATAGACAAGGAAGCGCTTATACAAATCAGGACTCTTCTGGAAAAAATATTAAAGGAGAAGAATCCGGCGCCCTCCATGGTCTATTCCGCCATGGGCCATTCACATCTGGATCTCCTGTTTTTGTGGCCTGAGCGTGAAACCCGGAGAAAGTGCGCCCGAACTCTTTCCACGGTGGTAAAGATGATGGACCGCTTTCCGGAATATCGTTTCTGCCTCAGCCAGGCGCCGGTGTATCTGTGGATGAAGGAAGAGTATCCCTCTCTGTATAAACGTCTCAGGGAGCTGATTGAAGAGAAGAGGATCGAGGTGACAGGGGCATTCTGGGTAGAATGCGACACAAATCTGCCCTGCGGGGAGTCCCTGGTAAGGCAGCTTCTGTATGGGAAACGCTTTTTCCGCGAGGAATTCGGGCTGGATATGAAGGTGGGATTTTTGCCGGATGTATTCGGGTACAGCGCAGCGCTGCCCCAGTTGTTTGCCAAGAGCGGCGTACCTTATTTTACGACCAATAAGCTGTCCATGAATGACACCAACAGATTTCCCAGGTATACATTCTGGTGGCACGGGCTGGATGGGAGCAGAGTGTTGACGCATATGCTGCCGGAGAACAGCTACACCAGCGCGGCGGTGCCCCAGATGGCCATATACGGGGAATATCACCACACAGACAAGGATGTAAGTCCGGAGGGACTTCAGCTTTACGGTCTGGGGGACGGCGGCGGCGGACCGGGATATGAGCATATGGAGAGGCGCAGGAGAACCCGGAATCTGAAGGGATGCCCCACCTTTCGGGATGAGTTCATCGGGGATTTCTTTGACCGAATCGCCAAAAACAGCGCAAAATACAGGAAATGGGACGGAGAACTTTATTTTGAGCGGCACCAGGGAACATATACCTCCATTGCCAGGCAGAAAAAGTGGAATCGGCGTCTGGAGCAGACACTGCACACGCTGGAATGGCTGGCGTCTTTGGCCCGGGCCCGGCTGGGAGAACCCTATCCCGGCCCATGGCTGAAGCAGTGCTGGCAGGATGTGATGCTCTACCAGTTCCATGACTGTCTGCCTGGTTCTGCCATTGGCCGGGTATATGAGGAGACCCAGGCCCGCTATGAGGAACTGTACCGCCAGGCCCGGGAGAAGATAGAGGCGCTGAAGGAAAAGCTGGCGGGCTGTCTGGACCAAAGAGGTATGAAAGAGCCTATGGCAGTGTTTAATCCCATCTCCTTCCGCAGAACCCAGCGGCTGGAGTGGGAGGGCAGAGAGATGACGGTGACGCTGGAGCCTTATGAGATTCGGGCGGTGGACTGGTCTCTGGCAGCAGCGCAGGAAGAGAGGGAGATGGGGCCCGCGGCGCATCATGTCATGGAAAATTCCTTTGTGAGAATGGAATTCGCGCCGGACGGTACGGTGGTAAGTCTATATGATAAGAGGGAAGCCCGGGAACTTCTGCCCCCGGGACAGAGAGGGAATCAGCTGAATCTCTATCCTGACCGGCTGACCCATTGGGATATACAGAAGGAATATCTGCAGGCAGAGCCCCGGCGGGCCAGGCTGACGGAGATGAAACAAAGCAGAATCGGCTCCTGTCAGCGTATGGAACTGGCCTTTGAGACAGGGGAAAAATCCCGGATCCGGCAGACGGTGGTGATGGAAGATTACAGCGCCAGAGTGGATTTCCGGACCTGGGTGGACTGGCAGGAGGAATATCAGATGCTGCGGGTGGCGTGGCCTGTGGAGGCGGCGGCCCGGGAAGCGGAGTGCGATATTCAGTTCGGTCATATAGGCAGACCCGTGAACCATAACACAAGCTGGGAGGAGGCCAAATTCGAGGTATGCGCCCACAAGTGGGTAGACCTATCCGATGCCGACGGCGGTCTGGCGCTCATGAATGACTGTAAATATGGCTATAAGGTCTGGGACCGGATTCTGGATCTGTGCCTGCTTCGAAGCCAGAATTGTCCCTGTGAAAGAGGAGATGCGGGAGAGCATGAATTTACCTATTCCGTCTATCCCCATGGGCCGGGGCTGTGGGAGAGCGGCGTCATCAGTGAGGGCTATCAACTCAACTACCCGTTGGAGGAGTGGAGAGACGAATCCCGGAAGGCGGGCCCGGCGGGTGAAGACCCCGGGGCGATTCCCGGCACTGCGGGACCGGAACCCTGGTCTTTGGAAGCGCTGCAGGGAGTGGTTCTGGAAACGGTCAAGCAGGCGGAGGCCGGGGATGGATATGTGCTTCGCTTCTATGAGACAAGGGGAGGGCGGGGAGAAGCCCGGATCCGTCTGGAGGGATATGAGGCCGCGGGTCTCTGTACTCTTCTGGAGGAACTTCAGCCGAATCAGTCTTCCTTTGAAAGGACTTCGGAGGGCGCAAAGATTCACTTCCATGCTTTTGAGGTGCAGAGTGTATTAATAAAGCCGCTGCACAGAGCGGTTTTAGAAAAAGGAGGTACCGAATGAAACGTTCACGCATTAATCAGGTGATCCGGGAGACGGAGGAACTTTTGGCAAGACACCAGATTTTTCTCCCCCCCTTTTTTGGGTGGACCCCCGGGGAATGGGCGGAGAAGGGGCCGGAGTGCCGGGAAATCAGAGATAACGGACTGGGCTGGGATATTACGGATTTCGGCTGCGGGGATTTTGACAAAGTGGGCCTGACGGCGCTGACCCTTCGCAACGGAAACCAAAAGGCGGCCTCCGGTCAAAAGCCCTATGCGGAAAAGCTGCTGATTGCCCGGGAGGGGCAGGTAACGCCCATGCATTTTCACTGGTATAAGATGGAAGACATTATCAACCGGGGAGGCGGTGTGCTGGTGATGCAGCTGTACAGAGCCACGGAAGAAGAAGAACCGGACAGGGAGCGGGATGTGGAGATTCTGTCCGACGGGGTACTGCTGCATATTCCCCCAGGAGGAATTCTGGAACTGCATCCGGGACAAAGCGTTACATACACCCAGCGGCTGTATCATTCCTTTTGGGGGAAGGAGGGCTGCGGGGATGTGATCGTAGGCGAGGTGAGCATGTGCAACGATGACAGCACGGACAATCGCTTCCTGGAGGCCTCCGGCAGATTTCCCGCCATTGAGGAGGATGAAGAGCCTTACCGCCTGCTGTGTAATGAATATCCTGAGCTGGAGAACGCGGTCCCGGGCCGGAGGCAGGTGTAACGAGATTTGTGTCTGCGCGTTGCTTGCCACAAACTCGTCATGCGCAAAAAGCAGCGCAGAAATGAGGTAAAAAATGGAGGGGCGGGAATGGATTGACTGCCATGTGCATGTGCTGGAGGGCGGAACCCGGCAGGTGGAGAATCTGATCCGAAAGCAGCGGCAGCGGGGATATATAGCCTCTAATTTTCTCAGCGTGGAGGGGATGGGGGACGCGGCCCAGAATGCTTTGGCGATTTATTATAAGCTGAGGGATCCCCATAGCTATGCTTTTGGGAGTATGCATTATCGTTTCGCCTATGATTTCGGGGAAGAGGCCCGGAAACTGCATCACATAGGACTGGATGGTATAAAGATGATTGAAAATAAGCCTGCGGAGAGGAAAAGGCTTGGGTATTCCCAGGAGGATGCCAGGTATGAGAGCCTGTACCTTGCTCTGGAGGAGTTGGATATGCCTCTGCTGGCTCATGTGGGGGACCCGGCGGAATTCTGGGATAAGGACCGGATACCGTCCTGGGCCCTTGCGGCAGGCTGGTATTACGGAGGAGAGGGGTATCCGGGACGGGAACAGCTTTTGCAGGAAACGCAGGGCATGCTGGAGAGGCATCCCGGTTTGCGTGTGTGCTTTGCCCATTTCCTCTTTCTGGCCCAGGATCAGGACAGGCTGTGTGAAATGATGGAAAAATACCCCAATATGTATCTGGATCTTACGGCGGGAACGGAAATGTATTTTTCCTTCAGTCAGGATATTGCTTTATGGAAATCGTTTTTCCTGAAATACCGGAACCGTATTCTGTTTGGCACGGATAACTGCAACCCCGGATCGGAGGAGGAGGCCCATAACATGGAGGTGATAAACCGTATGGAGAGGGATTTCCTGCGAAAGGAGGGGCGGATTGCAGTGTGGGATAAGGAGGTCTGGGGGATGGGACTGCCCGATTCGGTATGGGGAAGGATTGCCGCGGACAATTTCCGGTCCTTTGCAGGGGAGAAGCCCAGGCCCATCCACCGCCGGGCGGCAGCGGACTACTTGCAGGAGCGGATTCTGGATCCCCGTTTCGGACTGAGTCACATGGAAAGGGAGATTCTTCGTAAAGTTACAGACGAATTGTTACTGTTTATCCGCAACATATGAGATATGCGGCTTGCCATCCTTGACTTTACGCCAGCTTATGTTTATAATAAAAAATGACTGTGCAATCTAAAGGGTGGGGGGTGCAGAGGAATGAATGACAATATATCAATCAAGGACATATCAAAACAGGCGGGTGTATCCATTGCGACGGTTTCCAGGGTGATCAATAAAAACGGCCGCTATTCCGAAGAGACGGAAAAGCGTGTCATGGAGATTATCAAGAAAAACAATTATGTGCCGAATTTGGTGGCAAAGGGACTGCGGACTCAGAAGATGAAGAACGTGGGCATCATTGTGCCGGACATTACCAATGAATTCTTTATGAAGTTGGTGTACGAGATAGAAAAAAATCTTTTTTCCGAAGGCTATGAAACATTCCTTTGCAATACGGATGAAGACGAGGAGACGGAGAGGAAGAGAGTGCGCATGATGGCCATGCAGAATGTCTGCAGTCTGGTGTATGTGTCCGGATGCATGTCCAACATAGAGCAGATGATCAAGGATATTCCCACCGTTTTTATTGACCGGATTCCCGATGAGACCCAGGGAAATTACTGTATGATCTCCAGCGACAATATACAGGGAGGATTTATCGCTACCAAGGAACTGATGGATTGCGGATGCAAGAACATTCTGCTTTTGACCAGCAGGAAAAAGATTTCCGCATACTCCGAGCGGTTTGAAGGATATGTAAAAGCACTGGTACAAGGCGGCAGGGAGGCTGACGCCATTCATGTAATATATCTGGACCAGGTGAACTATCACTCGGCCTACGAAGCCATGACCAAGCTGCTGGATGCGGAGGATTTCATTTATGACGGCGTGTTTGCCACCTCCGACTGGATGGCGCTGGGCTGTTATAATGCTTTGACGGAACATGGCTACAGCATTCCGGAAGAGGTGAAGCTGGTGGGATATGACGATATCTCTATTACACAGTTCAATACCGTGCCCATTACCACGGTACACCAGCAGATTGATATTATGGGTAAAACAGTGGTGGAGCAGCTTCTTCATATACTGGGGGGAGAAAGCGCTCTGCAGGAGGTGGTGCATGTGCCGGTATATCTGAGTGTGCGGGAATCCACCAGAGGGCGGAAGATGCAGAAAAAATGAAAATAAGCCAAGGAAAGGGGTTGGACGGCCTCTTTCTTTTAACCACGTTGAGAAAACGATTAACCATTACGAAAACATAGGCTTTGCATGTAAATGTAGGAATGGAATGCGGGTATACGGAAAGGGGATGAAAAAATATGACGGAAGTGATTTTATGTTTGGATATCGGAGGGACAAATTGCCGGTTCGGATTGGTGGACCGGGAAAGTCAGATCTACGGGCAAAAGATAACAGCCACGGCGGCTCTGGCAGAACAGGGTTTTATGGAGGGTCTGGTGGAACAGCTGCTCAGATATGTCACCCGGTTTGGGGAGCAGTTTCGGATTCGAGCCATATCTCTGGGTTTTCCTTCCACCATCGACCGTACCAGGCGATGCGTGCTTTCCACGCCGAATATCCCGGGACTGGATAATATTCCCGTGGTAGATTATCTGAAAGAGCGGATGCAAATGCCCGTTTTTTTGGAGCGGGATGTGAATATGCTTCTTCTGCATGATATAAAATGCTTCGGTCTGCTGGGGGAAAAGATCGTGGTGGGCATATATTTCGGCACGGGTATCGGAAACGGGATATTTATCAACGGGGATCTGCTGTACGGAAGAAACGGCGTGGCGGGGGAACTGGGGCATATCCCCCAGCTTCAATCCCATAATCAATGCGGCTGCGGCAATCCCAGCTGTGTGGAGGCCATGGGAGGGGGAAAGTATCTGGAAGAATTGTGCGAAAGGGAATTTCCGGGGACCAGGATCAAGGATGTTTACAGGCTTCACAGGGACAGGCCCCAGATCCGGGCCCAGGTGGAAGCCATGGGAGCCGCGGTGGCCTGTGAAGTGAATATCCTGGACCCCGATTATGTGATTTTAGGCGGCGGACTTCTGCAGATGGCGGATTTTCCTGTGGATCTGCTGGAGCAGTATATTCGAAAGCATACCAGGAAGCCCCATCCGGAGCAGAATCTGCGGCTCCTTTTCTCGCAGGCCGGTCAGGAAAACGGAGTGATCGGCGCGGGAATCTACGGATGGAGGATGCTTTCCCAGCAACGCTTCTGTTCGGAATCCGGTTCGGCCGTTCCCGCCAGAGCATAGGGCAGACCCAGTTCTTCCCATTTGCCTGCACCCAGAGAATGGTAGGGCATAATTTCGGTTTTGCGGATGCAGGAATGGGTCTTTGCCAGGAGGGCCGCCTGCGCCAAATGCTCCTGCAGATCATTGATGCCCGGGATGATGGGCAGACGCAGCACCACGGGTTTGGAAACCTCCTGCAGACGATGCAGGCTGTGCTCCCAGAGAGGGCCGCAGGCCTGTGTACAACGCTGCAGTTCTTCCGGATCCGTGAGTTTATAATCCAGCAGAAACAGATCGGTCAGAGGAAGCAGGGCTTCCAGCACAGAGGGGGAAATGTAGCCATTGGTTTCCAGACAGGTGTGAATCTGTTCCTGCCGGGCCAGGGAAAGCAGTTCCAGGAGAAAATCCGGCTGCAGGGTGGGTTCTCCGCCGGAAATGGTAAGGCCGCCTTCCGTTCCGTAATAGGGACGGTCTCTCAGTACCACTTCCATGACTTGCCGGGGATCGGCCTCATAGCCTGAAATTTTCAGAGCCCCGGAGGGGCAGGAGTCCGCGCAGGCTCCGCAGGCGGTGCAGGCGGCAAAATCCACTCTGTGGAGGCCCTCTGAAAAACGGTGGACCTGCCGGGGGCATTCTGCGGCGCATTGCCCGCAGCCGGTGCATAGCCGGGAGACGTACCGAAGCTGGGGCTGCATACGGAAGGACTCCGGATTGTGGCACCAGGCACAGCGAAGCTGGCAGCCCTTAAAGAAGACGGTGGTTCGAATGCCCGGACCGTCATGATAGCAGAAACGTTGTATATCGAAGATGATTCCCATAAGATTCCTTTCCAATTTGAGTAAACGTTTAATCAAGGTATTTTTATCATAAGTCAAAAGGAATGATCTGTCAATGAAAATTCCCGCAGGCCGGGAGCAGGGAGGTAGAATATGACATTTTATGAGTATATAAAGGAGTTCACAGAGGTGTACAGAGGCTGCGGAGAAGAAAGCAGCGCAGTCAGGGAGGCCAAATGTGTGGAGGTAATGAGCCGGTATATGTTTTTGCCGGTAAAGCCCGAAGATACGCTGGCGGGAAGGCTGAGGATTCTTCCGGTGGGATTTTCCAATGAGCCGCTTCTGGGCAGGAGCGTGGGATTTTTCCATGATGAGGCCAGAGCATGGGAGGCCCTGGAGGCGGAGGGAGCGGACAAGACCCGGAAGGAGGAGGTGCGCGGCCTTCTGGCGTACTGGAAGACCCAGGAAACCAGGCATCTTCTGCGCAGCCGGTATCCCCGGGACATAGCGGAAGCCATGCCGGAGGATATCTATTGGGAGCATTCTCAGGTGGCTTTTCCTCTGTACAGAGTGGTGGGGGCTTATCTGGACTATGATAAGCTGCTGCGCCTGGGGCTTGGGGGAATGAAGCAGGAGATTGGGCGCCTGGAGAAAAAGACTCTGGAGGAGGGAGGGGACATATCCTTTTATAAAGCCTGCGGCATGGCCCTGGATACCCTTTCCGGGGTGTGCAGGCAATATGGGAACCGGCTTCGCGGAGAGGGCCGGGAGGATCTGGCCCAGGTGATGGAAAAGATCGCCTGGGAGCCGCCAATGTCCTTTCGGGAGGCTTTGCAGCTGGCGTGGCTGTACAGCCTGATCAGCGGTGTGCTGAATTATGGCAGAATGGATGATTACCTGGGGGAGTATCTGGAGCGTGACCTGGCGGCGGGAAGTCTTTCCCAGGAGGAGGCGCTGGAGCATTTGTGCTGTCTGTGGAGGCTTATGGATGCTCGGAAAACCGTGTTTCACGGCCGGGTAATTATCGGCGGCAGGGGGCGGCGCAATGAGCCGGCGGCGGATCGCTTTGCGCTGCTGGCCATGGAAGCCTCCCGGATCGTAGCCGAGGCGGAGCCTCAGCTGTCTCTGCGCTTTTATCAGGGGCAGAATCCGGCGCTGATGGAAAAGGCGCTGGATGTGATCGGAGAGGGAAAGATTTATCCCATGCTTTATAATGACGATGTGAATATTCCGTCGGTGCAGAAAGCCTTTGAGGTGACGGAAAAGGAGGCGGAGGACTATGTGTTTTTCGGCTGCGGGGAATATGTGCTGAACAGGAAAAGCCTGGGCTCTCCCAACGGCATAATCAATCTGCTGAAAGCGCTGGAGGTCACCATTTTTGACGGACAGGATATATGGGAGGATAAGCCTCTGGGTCTGAAGCTGGGAAGCCTGGCAGATTTTGAGACCTTTGAAGATTTTTACGGCGCATATAAAAAGCAGCTCTGCCGTTATTTTGACGTGCTGGCCCGACAGGAGCAGATGGAATACGATATCTGCAATGAGGCGGGGGCATTTTTGTTTATCAGTATGCTGATGGACGACTGCCTGGAGAGGGGAAAGGGCATCTGCGGAGGCGGCGTGAGATACCTGGGCGGAACCCTGGAAACCTATGGAAATATCAATACGGCCAACAGTCTCTATGCCATTAAGGATGTGGTATATGACCGGAAACGGATGTCGGCAGAAAGGCTGATGGAGGCGCTTCGGGCTGATTTTCAGGGATATGAAAAGGAGAGAAAGATTCTGCTGGAGGCAGAGAAATACGGCAACGATCTGGAAGGCGTGGACCAGATGGCCAGGGATCTGCATGCATTTGTCTGTACTGCCGTGCGGGAAAGAAAAAGGCTTACAAATATGCATTCTTATATGGTGGTAATCATCAATAATGAGGCAAATACAGTGTTGGGAAGATTCACGGCGGCTTCCGCGGACGGCAGACGATCCGGAGAACCCATGGCAAACGCCAATAACCCGGCGGGAGGAACGGATCGAAACGGAGCCACGGCCATGCTGAATTCCCTCGTGAAGCTGCGCACGGATATCCATGCGGGAGCAGTGCAGAATATGACCTTTTCCAGAGAGTTGTTCGGGGAAAACAGAAAGATTCTGGAACAGCTGCTGCGGACTTATTTTGCCAATGGGGGACAGCAGGCCATGATCAATGTACTGGGCCGGGAGGATCTGGTGAAAGCCATGGAAAGACCCCAGGATTATGGGCATCTTTTGGTACGTGTTGGAGGCTTTTCGGCCAGGTTTGTGACATTGGCGCCGGATGTGCAGAGAGAAATCGCCTCCCGGACGCTCTATTAATAAGGCTGTTTCCGGCCGGAGAGGGATAGACATGCATACAAAGAAAGCGCGGATTCAAAACGGAACGATGGATATGACAGAGGGAAGGGCTGCCTCTCTATTGCTGCGGTTTACGATTCCGCTGCTGGCGGGGAATGTTTTTCAGCAGTTCTATAACCTGGTGGATTCCATTGTGGTGGGAAGATTTGTGGGAAGCAATGAACTGGGAGGAATCGGCTGTACAGGTTCCATCAATTATCTGATTTTTTCCATCGGCTATGGAATGTCTGCCGGGGTGGGCATTCAGATAGCCATGCTGTTTGGAGCCGGGGAGCGGGAGCGGCTGACCAAGGCTATCTACAACAGCTTTTATGTGCTGACGGGGGCGGCCATGCTTATCACCCTGACTGGTTTTTTGGGGGCGGAATATATTCTGGGTCTTATGGATACGCCGCCGGGAGTGATGTCCTACGGGGTCACCTATCTACGGCTGACGGCTCTGGGGAGCATTGCCGGCATTATGTATAACGGGTTTTCTTCCATCATGAGGGCTTTTGGGGATACGTCCACACCGCTGGCGATTCTGGTAGCTGCCTGCGTCTGTAATGGGGTGCTGGATTTGATTCTGGTATTGGGATTTCGGATGGGGGTGGCCGGCGTGGCAGGCCGCCACAGTGGCGGCTCAGCTGCTGGCGGCGGTGGTAAGTTTTCTCTGCGCTTACAGAAGAATCCCCTGCTTCCGCTTTGATCGGCAGGCACTTGTCCCGGACCGGGAGCTGATCGGACAGTGTATGAGACTGGGGCTTCCCATTGCCGCGCAGAACGCACTGATTGCGTTGTCCTGTATGGTTCTGCAGGCGGTGGTCAACGGATTCGGGGAAAAGGTGGTCACAGCCAATACAGCCGTGGCCAAGATCGAACAGTTGGTAATGCAGCCCTACAATTCCTTGAGCAGTGCGCTGTCCGCCTTTACCGGGCAGAATATGGGGGCCGGCAAGAAGGAGCGGGTGAGCCGGGGCTTTCGGACAGGGCTTGTGTTTATCGGGGGTGTCAGCCTGCTTATGCTTCTGGTGATGCAATTTTTCGGCCGTAATATTTTATCCGTTTTTGTGAAAGACGGGGATGTGATAGAAATTGGCATGAACGCCCTGAGGATTACCAGCTTTTTCTACATTTTTCTGGGACTGATCTATGTGGTGAGAGGAATCTTGAACGGCGCGGGGGACAAGGTGTATTCCGGGATGAACGGCATAGTGGAATTGTGCTGCAGAATCGGCCTGGCCGCGCCGCTGACGCGGATTCCCGCCATAGGGATGTGGGGCTGTTTTTTATGCAGCGGATTGACCTGGATGATTACGGGGCTGCTGAGTCTTCGGCGGTATCTGGGAGGAAAGTGGCAGAAAGCATAATTTCGGCTGGAACGGAAAGGGGAGGCTGCCGCGCAATAGTGCTCTGATTGTGCGGCAGCCTCCTCTTTACTTATAACAGGCAGTACTTAAGGGGAAACAGCTTAATCCCCGGGAAACAGAATCCCCGCATCCCTGCGTGCCTCTTCTATGATCTGTGTGACCGTCAGCGTAATGTCCAGCCGGGCATAAACGGATTCATAATCTTCCGTCAGCATCAGCCTCGTCAATTCCCGCACTTCATAATACCAGCGGTCAGGATTCACCTGTTCGTTGTAGATGCGGTCGTCTCCTTTTGTCACCACCCGCACCTGGGCCAGGCCGTTGGAGCCGTCCTGTATATAGATATATCCCTGTTCGCCTTCGATCTGAAAGGAATTTACGCCCCAGGTATCCTTTGCTCCGGCGTTGGTGGATACAAAGTTCTCATATTGCATCAGCATCACGCCGGAGGTGTCAGCCAGTTCCCCGTAACGATTCGGATAATATACAGCTTTTTCAGGCTTGCCAAACAATGCCGCATTGAGATAAACATTGTAGAAATTAATATCCATAAGGCAGCCCCCTGCGTACTTGGGATTAAAGATATTGGGCGTCTCGCCTTTCAGAACGGCGTCATAACGGCTGGAATATTGGCTGTAATTGGACAGCACCAGCTTTACTCTGCCCACCTTGGGAAGTTCGCGTTTCAGAATGTGGTAATTCGGGAGAAACGTGGTAGGAGCGGCTTCCACAAGAAACAGATGTTTTTCCTTTGCCAGACGGATCAGTTCTTCTGCATGGCTTGCCCTGGTGCAGAAAGGCTTTTCCAATATTACATGTTTCCCGGCCAGAAGGGCCTTTTTGGCCTGTTCATAATGTAAAAGATTGGGAGTGGCAATATAGACCGTGTTGATTTCATCGGCGCCCAGAAAGGCGTCCATGTCTGTATAAACACGGCTGCAGCCGTATTGGGCCGCAAGTTCCCTTCCCTTTTCTTCCGTCCTGGAATATACGGCGGCGAGATATATGCCCTCCGTATTTTTCACATGATCCAGGATAGAATGTACGATCACACCGGAACCAATGGTTCCCAGCTTGATTTTTTTCATCGCAGTACCTCCCCAGTCCTATCAGGACAGTCTATATTTTTTCATGGGATTGGGCAACCTTCGTGGCTTCCTCAAGAATCTCCAGAACCCGGATCACCTCTTCGTCCTTCACACATTTCTCCCCGTTTCCCGAAATGGCGTCGATCATGCTGTCATAGATCCTTTCATAATGGGCGCATCCCACGGGAACCTTTTCCGTGATTTTTTCACCGGCTTCATTTATGTAGAGCAGAGTTCCCCAGCGGTCTTCCGGCGCAGGCTGTGTGTTGATTTGATGTCTGCCCGTCACTTTCTTTTTACCGGAGTTGTGGATTACGGGAGGCAGTGTAAAGCTGCCTTTCGTGCCGTGCAGCGTAAAGCGCGGATAATCGATCAGCACACACATGCTGGTGTTCACCGAAGCCTTGGCGTTGCCGTACAAAAATTCAAGATCATAATAGTCGTCGCCCACGCCGGGATGATGAATGCTGCGGACATCCAGCCGCACCTGATCCGGCATTCCCCAAAGACTTATGATCTGATCCACCGTATGTACGCCCAGATTATACAGAGTGCCCAGATGATCGTACCAGCCATTGGTCTTAAAATAATCATAATGGCTTTCCAGACGCACGGGCTGCCCCAGCTTTCCTGATTCCAGGACTTCCTTCACAGCCAGGAAATCCGCGTCGAAGCGTCGGTTCTGATTGGGCATGCACACCAGTCCCTTTTCCTTTGCCAGAGCAAAAACCTGTCTGGCTTCTTCGGCCGTGGGTGCAAAGGGCTTCTCAATCAGAGCGTGCTTTCCGGCATTCAAAATTTCCTTTGCATAGGACACATGAAATTGGTCGGGAGCGGCCACCACTACCAGATCCACCGCGTCATCCTGCAGGACCTCATTAAAATCCGTGGTGAAAATGATTTCCGGGTAAAAGGGTTCATATTCGGCAAACTGCGGAATATCTTCCTGACGGCGGTAGACATATTTTACCCGCACATCCTCCCTGTTTTCCACATAGGGAATATGATATTCCCGGACGCTGACTCCAAAACCCACATAAGCAACAGTAATCATAAAAGTACCTCCTTTGAGAAATCGTTTACCCGAATTGATTGTATCCTTTTTTGGGGGACCTGTCAATCTGTTTTTCCGAGAACAATCTGTTTTCAATCTGCTATTCCCAAGAAGGGATAAAAATTTCTGTAAGGGTTCAGCGATCTGTTGGTTTTTCTTGACTTTCCCCACAGGCCATGTTATCCTTGATATACAATAAATGAAATCGTTTACCCAAACGATAGAATTGCCGGTTACTTAAAAATACGGATTAATTGCCCAAGAGGGTTTGTAAACACCAGCGGGCGCGGGGGTATAGAAATGATTACATTAAAAAATGAGTACATGACTTGCAGCTTTGATGAAAATAAGGGCCAACTCCGGGAGATTAGCCGGGGAGGGCTGACGCTAGGATTTGACGGACTGGGATTTGATTTCGGATGCGACGAAAAAATGGCGGTGGGGCTGTTGGAATACCAGTCCATGCTGGAGTTCCGCACTTGGAATCTGCCGGGGATTGTGCCCACCGGCGCAGAATTTGATCTGATTCCCGCCGAGTATACTTATGACGAGAAGTCCTTTACGGCGGATTTTCATTTGGAGAAGGCCCGGGTTAAGCTGTATTATGAACTGGAGGGGGAGGCTCTTAAGGTAAGGCTTGAAATTGCCAACCTGACCAGCAGTCCTCTGTATCTGAATACCTGTGCCTTTGTGCTGGGTCTTAACCAAGTGGAGGACGTGGTGTTTGATTTTCCGGCCAATACGCCCATACAGCATTGCCATGCCGCCGAGTTGAAGCCTCTGGAGGCGGTGCAGACGGGACTGATCAATTTTGCCGTGCATACGGCGCTTCCCGGCGGGGACTTTAACTTGCTGTTTATTGATGATATAGAAAAATGGGGCTGCGGGGTTTACCGGGATGAGACCTGCACCAGATATGTGTATGACGCAGGGCTGGAGATGGACCTGGCTCCGGAGAGCGTCTGTGAGGTGGGGACGCTGTATCTGATGCCCTGTGAGGCCGGCACCCAAAATCCGTATCTTCAGATTCGGGATTTGACGGCGCGGCTGGGGTATACGCCCTGTACCGGCGGGATCCATGAGGGCGTTATGTATTCCTGCCATCCATCAGGAACCATGGATGCCGGTTTTCCGCTGAAGACGGATCTGTTTGAATATGCGGATTATCTTCCGACGCTGAAAAAAATGGGTGTGGACCATGTGTGGCTGCTGCCGGTTTTTGAACATAATGAAGAGGGGGTGTACCACTCCAACGATCAGTCGGTGATCGACCCGCGCTACGGCGGCGAGGAGGGATGTAAATATTTCTGCCATAAGGCCCATGAACTGGGTATGACCGTATTGTTTGATTATGTACCCCACGGCCCGGCCCCGGAATTCCCGGTGGCCAAGGATAATCCGGAATGGCCGGCGAAGCGCAGGGACGGTTCTCTTCAGGATGAATGGGAATGTGTGTCCATGGACTATAATCATCCGGGTTATCAGGAATATACGACCCGGCTGGTTCACGATCATGTAAAGCGCTTCGGTGTGGACGGGGCAAGGATTGACTGTGCCATGGGAGGTCTTTCCAACTGGCGTCCCTACAGGGATAACCGGCCCAGCGGAAACAGCGTTTTGGCCGGTGTGCATATCACCGAGGCCATTCGCAGCGGATTCCTGCGGGGAGGAAAAAAGTCCTTTATTCTGCCGGAAAACTTTAATCCGCTGCCCAATTACTATCACTGTACCGATTTGTTTTACGGCATGAATCTGTACCGGGCCTTTGTGGATCTGCAGCCGCTGCTTTCATCGGATCCGGCACAATATGCGGCGCTGCTTACGGATTTTCTGGAGAGAGAGGCCTGGATCACCCCTCCGAATTATCATAAAATGCGTTTTCTGGGCAACCACGATACGGTTTCCTGGGTATGGCAGTCGGCCCGGGCGGTTGATTGTTACGGAGCCGGGGCGGCCCGGGCATTGTTTGCTCTGATCGCTCTGATGGACGGAGTACCCATGATCTATCAAGGGGACGAGGATCCTTCCCTGTACGGCGGAAAGGGAGAAAATCTGACGGCGTATTTTACCCTGCTCTTTGGTCACAGAAAAGCCTTTATTCCGAAGGGAAACAGCACGGAATGGCTGCACACGAATTCGCCGCTAATGGCATTTGTCCGTGAGGGCGAAGTAATGGTGCTGATCAATCTTTCCCAGAACCGGCAGGAATATGACTTCGCCGGTCGGCAGGTTCGGCTTTTGGCGGCCAGCGCGGAGAATGGACAAGGGGCGGAAGATACCGTGACCTTGGGCCGGATTCCGGCCTATGGGTATCAAATCGTGAGGTGCCTATGAATTGGAAAATATGCTTCGTGGCAATACTTTTTGTGATACTTTTTCTGCAGACGGGCTGTTCCGGACAGGGAGATTTTACCCGCAGAGACGGGAATCTGATTCTGGAGGAAGAAGGGATCCGGGTGGTGCTGGATGAACGGACCGGTATGCTGAAAGAATTCTCCTCCGGCAGCGATTCCATCCAGCTGAAAGCCGTGACGGTGGATGCGGGTCTGAATGGCGCTTATGTGTTCCGGCAGCTGGGGTATACGGATTTTTCATCCCTCTCTACCTGGGAACTTCCTCTGCTCTGGCCCAAAATGAAGGAACTTCCGGAGTTTACGCTGGAGAGTGTGAAGCGAACCCAGGAGGGATTTGAGGTATCGGTTTCCCGGGACATTTATACTTTTTTATATAAGTATCAAATCCTGGACCATGCACTGGCTCTTTCCGTCACTTTATCCGCCGCTTCCGGGGAGGATGTGTGTGTAAACGGGGTCGCCTTTTTAATCCAGGGCGTATCGGGTTATGATCTGGCGGACACTACCTTTGAATATCCGGGAAGCACGCCGGAAGGGAGGATTCCCTTTGCCCGGCAGACCCGGTACAAGGCGGTGCCGGCGGATTATGCATCTCCGGTAATACAGTTTACGGACGGCAGCCGGACCACCAATCTTCTATTTGTGAACGAGACGGAAAAATGGACCGCCGGATGCTATTCCGACGCGGACGAACTGCCCTGCGCGGCCTTTCTGTCCGCTGTGGAGGGGGTCATAAACAGTGAAAAGTCCATGGAGGTGGGGACTTTGTACCTGCCGCTGCTCAAGGAGGGCCAGGATCCTTATCTGGCGGTTTCGGATTTCTGGGCAGAGTTGGGATATCATGTTCCCCGGGATCTTCCTGCCGGGGAAGATCTCTGGGGCGTTTATTCGGCCCATCCCTACGGCACCATGGACACAGGATATTGGAACCGGCTTACGCTGGGGGAATATGCGGACAGCCTTTCCTCCGTTTCGGAGATGGGGTTTTCCGCCATATGGCTGCTTCCTGTGTTTCAGCATACCGGCGATAATGTGTACGAGCCCATTGACCAGGGGATTATCGACCAGCGCTATGGAGGCCTGGAGCAGGCCCGCAGCTTTATTCAGGAGGCCCATGCCCGGGGCTTAAAGGTTTTGTTTGACTTTGTACCCCATGGCCCCCGGCCGGTCTATCCTTTTGCCAGGGAGCATGATGACTGGGTGAGCAAGGACCGGCAGGGAAATAATCAGATCGAATGGGAATGTGTCTCCATGGATTATAACCATCCTGATTATTATACTTACAATGTGGAACTGGCAAAATACTATGCGGAGGAAATCAGCCTGGACGGAGCCCGGATTGACTGCTCCATGGGCGGCCTTTCCAACTGGTCATCCGCCGCAGGGTTTCGGGCCAGCGCTTCCGGCCTGGCAGCAGGATTGAATGTGGTGAAAGCGCTGCGGGAAGGCTTCTGGGCCGGCGGGAAGGAGCCGCTTCTTTTACCGGAAAATTTTCATCCCAGTCCGGCGTATGCACAGTATACGGACGTGTTTTACGACATGCCCCTGTACCGCTGTCTGTACAATATGAACCAGAGTGATTTGACAGAAAGCCAGTATGTAAGCCGTCTTGCTCATTTTCTGCAGGCGGAGCAGAAAACTTCCGTGGCCGGTCAGAAAAAACTTCGGTTTCTGGGCAACCATGATACGGTGACCTGGACCTTTGATGCCCGGCGGGCGCAGTCTTTGTACGGTGTGGAGAAAGCAAAGGCTCTGTGGATGATCCTGGGATGGATCGACGGCGTGCTGTATATCTATCAGGGGGATGAGGATCCGGCGGCCTACGGGCTGGAGGGGGAAAATTTGACCGATTTTTTCACCGAACTGCTGGACGCGAAGAAATCGTATCTGCCCATGGATTATCTGACCCGGTATGTCGCCACCGAATCCCCGGTATTCGCCTTTTACCGCTATGACGGGGAAAGCGGTGATGGGCGTCTGGTGCTGGTGAACCTGTCCCGACAGTCCAATTCCTACACGCCGGAAAACGGCGAAAATCAGGTTTTGGCTGCGATAGGCGAATACGGGCAGAAGGACGGAAGCATCACTTTGGCTCCTTACAGCGGAGTGATTCTGCAGTCCGGACATGCGCAGTGACCTTTATTTATACAAAGAGGTAAAGCCCTGGGCCTTGATTTGGAGCCTTCGCAAAAAATGATAACAGATTAGCAAAAATTGAGGAGAAACCGTAACATGGCTCTGCTATTCTGGTACAGTAGCGGGCAGTGCCCAACAGGCGAATCGGGGAAAGGGAGGTACCTTTATGATAAGAAAATGTACAATGAGACAGCTGGGTCTGGCAACGCTGGGGCTATGTCTGGCGTTGTCCGGGGCCGGATGCGGCGCAGGACCGGAGGGGGGAAGCAGCCTATCCGGGCAGCAGAGTTCGGAATCGGAGAACCAGTCCGCCTCCCGGAATCCCGAAGACCAGGAGGGGGCATCCGGGGAAAGCGCCGCCGGAGAAAATGTTGCCGGAGAGACCAATCCGAAAGAGGAATTGTCGGAAGAAGATCTCTACTGGCAGCAGGTGCTGAGCGAGTTCGGAGACAGTCCCTATGATCTGACCGCCGCTTTGACGGAACCTGCGCTGAAAGATCTCTGCAGCGATTATTTCACTCTGGGCGTGGGCATCAATGGCAGCACCTTGGAGAATCAGACGCTGAACATGCCGGAGTATATGGCGGTGGCAAAGAGGCATTTCAATAGCTGCACCATGTCCAATCTGATGAAGAGCGCTTACATACTGGACCAGCAGGGTTCTCAAAAAAGCGTGGAGGAGGGGGACGGCAGCCCGGTTCTGTCCTTTGCCGCCATCGACCCCACGCTGGAGTGGTGTCAGGCCAACGGCATGAGGATGCGGGGCCATACGCTGGTCTGGCATACCCAGGCGCCGGAATGGTTCTTCCGGGAGGGGTATGAGGAAAATGAGCCGTATGTGGACAAGGAAACCATGCTTATGCGCATGGAGAGTTATATTGCCCAGTTGATGACCCATGTGCAGGACGAATATCCCGGCGTGGTGTACTGCTGGGATGTGGTGAACGAAGCCGTGGACCCGGACAGGGGGGATCCGGACAGCTATTTCCTGTGCCGCACGGAGAACGACGGAACACCCAACCCCTGGTATGAAACCATCGGCGAGGACTATGTGGAGATGGCTTTCACATATGCCCGGAAGTATGCCGCGGAAGACGTAAAGCTGTTTTATAACGATTTTAATACCTTCCAGATTCCGAAGCGGGACGCCATCTATGCGCTCTGCGCCTCTCTGAAGGAAAAGGGTCTGATCGACGGCATCGGTATGCAGGGATACTGGGGCGTGGATTATCCCACCATCGGTACATTGGAAACCACGATACGCAAGTTTGGAGAACTGGAACTGGAAATCCATATCACCGAATTGTCCGTAGGGGTTGTCAAAGAGGATGAGAAGAGTTTTGAAAAGCAGGGGCAGCGCTATGGCTCCATCTTTATGTCTCTGGCGAAGCTGGACACGGAAGGAGGCGGCAATGCCAATATCACCAATGTGACCTTCTTCGGCCTGATTGATCACTACCGGGAGGGCGATACCACCAACTCCCGATTGTTTGACGGGGCCTTCCAACCCAAACCGGCCTTTATAAAAGTTAAAAATATGTTGAATGCCTTATATAATAAAGAGTAGAATAATCTGCTCACCACAATGTAAAAAGGAATATCAGAAACGCCGCGAAGCCGCAGAAACACTATGTTTTTGCGGCTTTGCCCGTTCCTTTGGCTGCGGTATAAAAATCTGTTTTGACACCCATTGGACGCCCTAACTCGACGGACAGATATAAGCCGCCATAAGAAGCAGGAAAGAGATACGCCCGTCAGAGTTCTAAATCGCTGCTTTCCCTACTGTGCCATGGTATGCGTAACAAATCCACAACAAGAGGAGTGATTTACTATGGCAGAGTCAGCCAAAATAATTCCTATAATATAGTGAGCGTTATATTGCTGTTTTGATTTGTCAAACTCTTGACTTTAACGCTGCGTCATAGTTTATAATGTATGAAAACAGGAAAGGAGAAAATTATATGAAAATAACTGCTATACGTTCAGATCGTGTTTACTCAAAAATTGTGGAAGCACCTCTGGATAAAAAGAATGACATTTACCGATACGAGTTGATGATGCCATTTGAAAGAAAGTGGGCGTGCTATGGTGTCCCTATGAAAGCAGCGACCTCTAATGGATATGATGTAATAATGGCGAGCGATATGCTTGGACATATTGCCCCAACTAAAGTAGACGAAACACAAAAACATAATATTGCCCTTATTTCTAACGATATACTTTGGAAAGAATGTGAATTATCAATCAAACGGTCACTGAACTGTTTTGTTGAACATGGGATTGAACTACCTGTTAAAGAGTATCTGTTTACAATTTTGCTTGCAAATTGTGAAAGTCCTTACATTATGCTAAACGAGGGCTATTGCGGTGATGGCGGTATTCCGGGATATATTTTTTCTTGGCTAACTCCAAATGAATATACCTTAGAACATCTTCCGGTGGCGTTGGCACATGAAACAAATCACAATGTACGTTTTCAATTTGCTAAATGGAAAAATGACATTACACTTGGAGAGATGATGATTAGTGAGGGATTGGCTGAAAATTTTGCTACATTTTTATATGGGGAACATAAAGCAGGTCCTTGGGTAACAAAGACAGATATAAAAACCTTAAACGAATACATTAAACCTATCATTCGTGAGGGCTTAAATGTTCAAGGGTTGGAAAATCTTAATGCTTATCTTTATGGTGATGAGATGGCAGCATTACAAAACTATCCGCAAGTTGGTTTGCCTTATTGTGCCGGATATGCTTGTGGCTATCATTTGGTAAAGCATTATCTTAAAAAGACGGGTAAACATATTGTTGAAGCGACATTATTTTCGGCAAAAGAAATTTTAGATGCAACGGAGGATTTTTGGAATGAATAAATAGCCTATGGCAGTCCATGAAGTTGCTAAGTCAACTGGTATCACAACCCGCGCACTTCATTATTGTGATGAAATCCGGTACTCCTTTTTTGGGGTACGGCGAGCAGATTATTCTTCTTTATGTCATAATTAGCAACACTATTTTAAAAAAGAACCTCTGTCGTGCTGTTGCATAACAGGGGTTCTTTGACAGTCTGGGTTGCGGCATTCTCTGCTGCAACCTTAAATTTTCGCATTTGCATTACTGTATGAATAGCCTCTTGTCATATATACTTCAAATAATTTCACAGCCAGAAGATGCTTTTTGTATTGACATTTCTCAGATCGAGTGCTATATTGTAAATAACCAATTAACCAAAAGGTTAAAAGCTATGAAGGGGGGGGTGTTCTTTTTGTTAGAAGTGTCCGGTCTGTCTTTTCATTATCAATCTCATGTACCTGTGCTGACTGACCTTACTTTTTCCGTGTCAGATGGAGAAATCATTGGCCTGTTAGGGAAAAACGGAGTTGGGAAAACTACAACCTTAAAGCTGATTTTGGGCTTACTACCGCTTGAAAAAGGCTCTATCTGCCTTGGTAACTATTCGCTGTATCTACATCCCATGCAATACAGGAAACAAATTAACTATGTTTCTGACAGCCACGATATATACAACAATCTTACGGGAAAGGAATATTTGAATTTTATAGCGGATATGTACGAAGTACCTTCTGAAACAAGAGTTGAAATATATACGCCGCTGATAGAAGCGTTTCAGGTTGAAAAATATCTGAATAGCCCTATTAAAAAATTATCTCATGGGACAAAGCAAAAAATAGCTATTATAGCGTCTCTGGTTAATGATCCCCTGCTTTGGGTGTTAGATGAGCCAATGACAGGACTGGATGTAGAAGCTGTTCAGGTCTTAAAGGAATTGATTAAATCCAGAGCGGCCTACGGAAAATCTGTTCTATTTTCATCTCACATATTGGAAATTTGTGAGAATTTGTGTGATAAAATTGTCATCATGCAAGCTGGAACGATTAAGAAAACAATCGAGCTTCGAGATAATCCTTCCTATATTTCTCTGGAGAATATTTATTTGGAGGTGGTTAATGATGTACCGATGGATCAAGATTTTTCAATTAAGCAAAACAATAAGTAAGATTAATTTCAGCTTTTTGAATTTTCGGTATAAGTTAAAAGAACGCCCTGATCCCTATTTTATTGTGCTGACTTGCTTTGTTTTAAGCATTATCGGTGTATTCTATTACTACTATTTTCAAATGCTTGGTCGGCTTTATGATGGACTTTCCGAGCTGGAGTTGGGAACTTTGTTTTGTCGGCTTGCACTGTTTGCAGTGGCGATGGTACTCTCGATCGTGAGCGCCTTCCTACTGATAAACATTTTTTGCTTTTCAAGGGATATAGAACACTTGCTGCTATTTCCAGTAAGGCCATGCGACATTTTTACAAGTAAGTACATTGCAGTAATCCTGTTTTGCTATGCGATTGAAATTTTACTGCTGCTTCCTGTGTGTATAATCCAAACGCAATACATGGGAGATATTTCTCCGATAATTACATATATCTCTGCGGCAGCGATACTCCCTCATATTGTTGCGTTCCCTTTGGCGGTTCTTGTGACAATATGCTTGAAAATTGCCATGCTTCTTAAACGCATGAGGACAATGCTGGTAGTCACAGGAATCATAGTGTATTTTGCAGGCGGCGTGGTCGGCGTTCTATTATCAAATGGGCAAATAGGCGCAGAACGAGACTTATTGAACTGGGTTAATAATCTTATTGTACCATTCCCGTTCTATAATTCGTATATCCGTTTTCATCCCGGATTAAAGCTATTCTGCATCATACTTGCTGCTGTGTTTATCGGCGGATACTACTATTTGAGTAATCTTGTGATCGGAAAGAAATATGCCATCTATGATAAAGAGGGACGGATTCGCTTAAAGGCGATGAAATACAACTCGTCGTCAAAGCTGAGAAGCTATTTTAAGAAAGAGTTTCAAACTTTTTTCCGTAATCCGGTGTATGTCATAAACGGATTGTTTGGGATTTTTATTACCCCCTTTTTATTGCCGCTGTCTTTTCGGATCAGTGCAACCGCAGAGAGTATAGAACAAATAAGAGCCTTGGTATCAGCCCCGGAATTTTCCTTTTATGCGGTACTGTTTGCGCTTGCGGTAATTGTACTTACATCCGCAATCAATGTAGTGGCCTCAAGCAGTTTTTCCAGAGAGGGGGCAAGTTTTTGGATAATGAAGATCATTCCGTATTCATTAAAGCAGCAAGCGTTTGTGAAAGCCCTGTTTTCTGCAAGTATCTCTATTATGGGGATTATCATAAATTGCTTAATATTCAAGGTTTATTTTAACTATGGTTTTATCCAGATTGGAGTAATCTCTTTCGTTGGCATACTATTTGCAGCGTTGTGGAACTTGATCGGAGTATTTATCGACATGAAACGTCCAAAATTGGAATGGACAAATGAAACAGAAGCAATCAAGCAAAATGTTAATGTGGTTCTGTCTATTTTGCTTTGTATTGCAATTTCAATAGGGTATTTCTTTGCGGTATCAAAAATGCTTCAGAACGGATTCGCTGCCAGAGGCATTATAAGCTTTCTATTGTGCAGTGTATGTATTATAATTTTACTTGTATGTAAAGGAATTGCGTCTCATCAAGAGTAATCTTTCAAAATATGTCTATCAATCAAAGGAGGAAGAAGCTATGAGTAAAAAGAAAATGATCTCTGCGGTATTATTGATTGGAACTTTTGTCATATTGTTTGTGACAACATTTTTCCTTCCAGACAAGATACCTTTCCATTTTGATGTGAATGGAGAAGCAGGCTGGTATGCAAGTAAGTATTTTCTACTGCTGCTTACACCTGTTCCGTATTTGATTTACCATCAATTTGCACACAGGAAAAAATGAATACAGTATTATGTGGAAAGGAGATTTGCTTAGATGGCTACTGTATTCAAAGCTCTATCTGATGATACCAGACGACAGATTCTAAAGCTGCTCGCAAATGGTGATATGACTGCCAAGGAAATTTCTGAAAACTTTATGATTTCAAAGCCTGCCATATCAAAACACCTTGATATTTTGAAAGAAGCAGGGTTAGTGACAAGCGAACGGACGGGTATGTCCGTCACTTATTCCCTTAATGCTTCTGTATTGCAAACAACTTTAGGCGCATTTTTGGAGTTTTTTGATACAAATAGATCCACAGGAAAAGAGGGAAACGAGAATGAAACTATATAGAAGTCTGAATATGATATTCTTGATTATATTCATTGTAGGGACAGCCCTATGTTTTAAATATCTTCCCAGCGAAATACCTTTGTTTATGCAAAGCCCTCCCCGTTGGGTTTTTATTGGGATTTGTTTTGTTATTTTGTTTGCGTTAGCTATTGCAGCCTTTTTTCCTCACAAAATCTCCAAAAACGACAATGAAGTGAGAAATGATATTACTCTAACTGTAATTAACCTCTTAGGACTCGGAATTTTTCTTTTCTATTTTGTCGCGATCGCTAGGTATTGCGGTTTGCAGATGAATTATATGAAAGGCATTGCGCTTATCGTGGGGGGCTTAATGGTATTAGTCGGAAATTTTTTACCGCAAATGCCTTATCGCAGCCGGATTGGATTTAAATTGCCTTGGATTCTTAAAGATAAACTATGCTGGCAAAAAAGCCATAGATTTGCCGGGTACACGGCAATACCTTTTGGGCTTATTCAGTGTTTGCTTGCTTTGTTTGTGCCAAATAACAATCTTGTATTTTTGCTGGGAATTGGTATTTGGATTATAATTGTGTGTATTTATTCATTGATTATCTTTTATCAGAACAAGGGGAATTTTGGTAAGTATAAGCCATCAGACAGCAGCGGTAAGCAATAATATACAGTTTGGCAAATCTTTTATTCGTGAATATGAGGCTGGCGATATTCCGGCTGATGTACTCCACTTCCCCATATACTGTCTTGATCGAAGTTCTGCGATTTCCATTCCCCCAATAGGCTTTCTTATTGCGCTCCTCTGCCAATTCTTTGTTATATGACTCCAAGGCTTTTGGGGCAGCGATAAAGGCAGCGCGTGCAGGGCGCAAGGAAAGCCGCAGAAATTTTGTGCGGACGGACCCGGCGGGGAATATCAAGCCGGATAAGAAGAAGACCACGGAAAAAATTGACGGCGCGGTGGCGGCGGTTACGGCGCTTGACCGGGCGGTAAGGAATGGCAGGAGTAGGGGGAGCGTGTATGATGAGAAGGGATTTTGCGCTTTTAGTCTGATGGGATTAAGAGGGCTTAAAAATTTGTTTGTTTATGGGGTTGACTCTCACACTATGGTATACTCTAAACTATGTATGAGCTCAGGAAAACACATATATGTGAGGTGAAACGAATGTTAAAGATAGGAGATTTTTCAAAACTGTCAAGAATCAGTATCCGTATGCTCCGGCATTACGATGAAATAGGAATCCTTCGTCCGGAAAGGGTGGATGATTTTACGGGATACCGGTATTATAGTGAATCACAGCTTCTGCTGGCAGGGCGGATACAGTCGTTGAAGGGCCTGGGGTTTGGGCTTTCTGTGATAAAAGAGATATTGGGCAAGTATGGTGATCCGCAGGAGATGGAGAAGTTCCTGTTGGTAAAACGCAGGGAACTGAAGGAGGAAGCTATGGCGGCAGAGCAGAAATTGATGCTGCTTGACAGTACATTGAAATGGCTGAGAAAGGATGGTAGTCTTATGGATTATGATGTTACATTAAAAACAGTACCGGAGCGTTATGTTGCAAGTGTGCGGCAGGTGATCCCCGCCTATGACCAGGAAGGGGTGTTATGGGAGATCATGTGCCGGGAACTGGAGCCGCAGAAGGTGCAGCAGGCAGCGCCGTGTTATGGGATGGCGATATTCCACGATGAAGGGCATAAGGAGCATGACCCGGATGTGGAGATTCAGAGCGCGGTTGTGGGGACTTATCAGGATACGGAGCATGTGAAATTCAAGACTGTGCCGCCGATCCAGGTTGCTTCTGCAATATATAAAGGCGGCTATGACCAGATTTCAAGAGTGAATGCGGCGGTTGCAGACTGGGTGGTGGCGAACGGATATGATTTCGACGGGAAATCGTTCTGCATCTATCATGTGAGTCCGAGCCAGACAGATAATCCGGAAGAATTGGTCACGGAGGTTTGCTTTCCGGTAAGAAAGAAGTAAATGGTACATCAGTGATATATGCGGGAAAAGCATCTCCTCGGAGGTGCTTTTCTTCTGTGTATTTTTAGGAAGTGTGTTTGAAGCTGACATCTATTTTGGGTATCATACGGCTTATTCCTTTTTTTGGTGGAGCAGCAGCGGGAAGGTCGTGAATGAGCGGACGGCCATGCAGACCATGGCGGTCTATTCCTGTGTGCGGATTCTGTCGGGGGCTGTTGCGTCTCTGTCGGTGCATCTATATCGGTATGCGGGGAAGGGGAAGATACGGTGAGGGGTACGGGGCCGGAGGCTGTGATGTTTTCGCGCATGGCGGTGACAAATTCCCTGCTGTCTAAACTGGTGCCGAAGGAGACGGAAAAGAGGGTTCCGGTGGAGCAGTGGGGATGTTTATGGCGGATACGGAGCTTTTGCCTATCGGGCTGGTGAATGATATGTATACGGAGCAGATGAATGACGGGTATCGGTACAGTGAGCTTGGGACGCAGGCGGATATGGACCGATTCTGAAATCTGATTGATATGGCGGCTTTTTCTGCTATAATGGGGAATGGGAAAAGGCTGGCAGTGTTGGCAGGAAGTAAAATTTGAAAGGAGAAAGAAAATGCCTTATATTACAGTTGAAAGTGGGGCTTTATCTGATGAGCAAAAGGAGTTATTAATAAAGAGGTTGACGGAGGTATCTTCTGAAATTATGAATGTACCACAGGAGTTTTTTACAATGACGATTAAAGAACTGCCGGACAAAAATTTTGGGATTGGAGGAAAAACAATTGATATAGTTAAATCAGAATATATGAAGGCTTATAAATAGAATAGTGAGAGATGCTTATCCTATTTGAATGTAGCATCTGCAGAAAAACGAAAGCTGTTTCCTCTTTTCAGAGAGAACGAATATTTTGTTGAGTTGGATGATTACAATACATATTTTGAGAAGTTAATTATCAAATTGCCCCAAGCTGATTATGACAGTATACTTAAAAATTTCGCCAAACCAAACAACATGGAAAATTGGCAGTATCAGCTGATTGCAGAAGAAAATTTGCTTTCAAATTGTGCCTCAAAATACATAGCTATCTCACCAGATCGTACATACTGTTATCTTATTGGAGGCAAGCGTCCGTCGGATACTATTGGAAGCATAAAAGTAGAATGATAAGTATTGAGTGAGACATTAAAGCACATTTTCCACTACTATCAAGTGAATAAAAACAAAAGCTCATCATCCAATTGTGATTGAATGACGATATCCTTAATGATATAATTAAGGGCAATAAAAATCGGAATGGAGAGCGGCATGAAAAAGGTATGCGCATGTGTTTTATTTGCAATCATCTTGCTTGTAGGATGTGGAGATAATGCTGGAATGCAAAACCTGTACAGCGCAGAGTTTGAGATTACGAGAACTGACAGCGAGACAGACTTTTTTCTGGCAGAGACATGGAATGCCGGGATTACGCCAGTATATCAACCGCTCTCTGATTCCTTTTCCATGGCAGAGGATACGCTGTATTTTGTGGACAGAACAGAGGGAATGCTTGCAAGTGTGTATGGGGTATCTTTAGCGGGACAGGGCCGGTCGCCGCAGCAGATTCTGCTTTTGGAAGATGGCAGTATTGATACTGTTGCGCAGGCAAAAGGGGCAGATGGAGGGAATATCCTGGTTTTGGCGGGAAAAGATGGAGAGCAGGCTCCTTTTCTGGAGGCTTATACGACAGAAGGCTGTCAACTGTGGCGCAGGTTCTACGAAACACAGGGGGAGACGGCGCTCCGTCTGGCGCAGGATGGTGGCGGATATTTTTATGTTATGTACGCAGAAGAAGTATTACTGTTCGATGGGGACGGCATCTGTGAGGGTAGTATTTCCTGTCCGGGAAAAAGTTATATAGATCTCTGTGCTGCTGGCGGCATTGTCTATGCGTCTTATCATGACGGGGATACGGGAAAGACGCTGCTGACCAGACTGCAGCAACAGGGGAACCGGGCGGAGGGAGAATTGCCTATAGTGGGGAGTGGCCGCCTGGGAACAGGCCGGGAGGAAAGATTGCTGTTTCAAGATGGGAACGATATATATGCATGTGTTTTCCAGACACAAAAAGCAGAAAGGCTATTGGATCTCAGCGAGTATGATCTGGTCGGAGAAGAATTACATGCCTTGGGAGAGACCCCATCAGGAGAGATCCGGCTAATCACCTGGGAGATGTGTGCGTATGACAGCCCTGCATGGATCACCACACTTAAGGCGGCGCAGGAAGGACAAGTGGCAGAGAATGGCAGGCGGATCATTACCTGGCTTGTGGTAGGTGCAGAGTTGTCAGAAGAGGAACAGGTGGCGGCGGCATTTAACCGACAGAATAAACACTATAAAGTGGTAGTGGAGCAGGTCTCATTAAAAGGATTGACATCTACTCTGGGAGATAGACAGTACGATCTTGACGCAGGTATTTATATGTGTGTCAATACCCGTCTGCTGGCCAGAGAAAGCGCCGATCTGCTTTCTTTTCTAAATTATCAGGATATGGAGCGCTATCTTTCGAAGGGATATCTGGAAGATTTGATACCGTATATCGCACAGTCCGAGCAGGTAAACCGGGAGGACTATCTAGGACAGGTACTGGCATGTTACTCCAGAGGAAACGCTCTTTACAGTATTCCGCCTTCTTTTGGGATTGATACCTTGATCGGGAAGGAGTCCGAATTGGGAGCGGAACCGGGTTGGACTGTGAAAGAATTTTTGGATTGGCTTTCACAGCATTCGGATGCTGTGACCAAAGAGGGGATATCCAGAGAAAATGTGTTGGAATTCTGTCTGATGGGTACTATGAATGATTACTTGAACTGGGAGTCCGGTCAGTGTGATTTTGAAGGGGAAGATTTTCGGGAGTTGATGGGCCAGGTCCAGGAGCTGACAATGGACGGTTCCCCTCACTGGGACGATTGGGAAAAGCAGCTGGAGGAGAAAAAACCTGTTCTGGAACAGGTTAGGATAAGCGGTTTTTCAAGCTGCAACGCATGGGAAAATATGTATGGTGAACCCTTGGTGTATAAGGGATATCCCAGTAAAGACGGAACTCCCTGTTACTATTATGTCAGCGGCGGACTTGGAATTCTCAGTAGAAGTACCTGCAAGGAAGGGGCTTATGCTTTCTGGGAATTTTATTTATTGCATCGTTCCGGGGGCGGCGATGCATATTATACCCACCGGGAGGATTATGCTGATAGTATGTTCCGTATTGCAGATGAGCAGTATGCCTTTACAGAAGATGGAAAGATGAAATATCGAAAATTGTCGGAGATGCCGCCCGAAACTGCGGAGGCAGAGGGGCTTGAGTGGATATCCCGTATGACCGAAGAACAGCGGGATAAGCAATTGGCCATGCTTGCGTATGCGCAGGCAGACACGCTGGATAATCAGGCTGTCCGTTATATCATTTGTGAAGAGGCATCAGGCTATTTTGCAGGAGCAAAAGAGCTGGAAGATACCTGTCGGGTGATCCAGAGCAGGGTACAATTGTATTTGGCTGAGAGGGCGGGATAAATTTTTTGATTTGCAATTAATAATTTAGGATAACAAAGAATATGCAGTTTTCGATCAGAATTGCCTAATATACAATTTATAATAAGGCATTCGTTCCGCATGTGAGATGTTGGTTTATCCGGTGCCTTTTTTGCTGCAGCATACCTAAAGGAATTTGCATCAGGAGAGAAAGAGGGGTGTCTAAAAGTATTTAGGGATGTCTTATGTATTTCTCCCTTTTCGGAATTGTGTACCCAGTGGGAAATAACTTATAAATATACATTGTAAATGGCAAATAAAGATTTTATAATAAATATATAAATTGGGATTTGAAGGTATGTGCAATGGAACTTAAACTAATAGAATTAACCCATAAGAACGAGGTTTGCCAGACATACGAGATTTACAAGCACTGTATGTTTATGCCTACTGAGGAAAAATTCAGCATAAAAGCAGATCAACTTCTTGACGATAACGCTGTAAAAATCTTTGCTTGTTGCAATCAAAACATGATAGAGGGTGTTATCGTTGTTTTCTTTGCTGAACAACATAAAATGGAAGTCGTAGGCATTGCGGTTGATTTGTCCGCTCGTGACAAGGGCATCGGTTCCTATATGATAAATCAGGTGATAAAGGATTACGGTTTGCTTTATGTATCTGCAGAAACAGATAATGATGCCGTTGGTTTTTATCGGAAAAACGGTTTTAGCATTACAGAGTTCCCCAAAACCTATGACGATGAAACTGTTATCCGATATAAATGCGAATTAACCATATAATCAATTTCCAGGTTATAGAACTGTTAGATTGTTGAATATTATGTGGTCTGTGTAGAAATATACTTTATATTTCGAGACTTATGCATCGGGAACACTTTCCCGAAAAGGGAGAAGATTTTGGATACCGGCGTAGTGTGTCGCATGCCCGCACATGGCTGGGAGGATAGCCAGATAACAGCGACAGAGGATATCATTTTAAAACGCAGAAATGGTCTGTATGTAACAGTAATTATAAATATCAGCCGGTGCCACAGGGGATCTAAGGGGGAGGACAATAAGCACTCAAGCCAGGGCTGACCAGGCTGCGGTATAAAAATCTGTTTTGATGCCTTGACGCCCTTTTTCTTTGCGGTATCGTTTTTCCTGCATTATAGCATATACTATCTGCATACTCTTTTTGTAATTTATATGCAGAAAACCCCGTTAGCATCTTGTTTTTCTGCATATAATATAGTAGTATTATGTGCAGAAAGGGTGGGACTATATGAGAAAATTTGATTATTCCTTTTTGAACAATGGCTTGTTGCCTGCTAATCTTGTGAATTTAACCGCAAACATATCTGCTCTTAAGACCATGGCAGGTGTACGAAAAGGCGAATACACGCAGATTTTTAGTGAACTTGAAGCCGTTGCAAAGATACAATCTATTAAGAGTTCTAATGCGATTGAAGGAATTGTCACAAGTGACGAGCGTATCGCTGCCATTGTAAATCAGAATAGCGCTCCCCTTAATCATAATGAGGCAGAGATTGCAGGCTATAGGGACGCATTAAATGAAATTCATTCAGGCTTTGAATATATTGATTTCAGAGAACGTGATATTCTGCGTTTGCATGAAATGATAATGTCCTTTGCTGGTTATGAATATGGTGGTCAGTACAAAACGGATGACAATGTGATTTTAGAAATAGACGCTGACGGCAATAGACAGGTTCGCTTTCGTCCTACATCCGCAGATGAAACACCAAAGGCAATGGAGCAATTAGAACTTGCTTATATGGAGGCTCGCAGCGACGCAAATGTGAATCAACTTTTGCTGATTCCCTGCGTTATTTTGGACTTTCTCTGCATACACCCATTCCGGGAAGGAAATGCAATACAGATACACTTGCAGAAAGCGGCATAACAGCGGCAAACTGCTTTGTATATAACTTCTAAGAATGGCATTGAGGCAGATTGAATAAGTTCGGCAAAGTGAGAGTTTCCCATATGAGGAATCTTTTCCATATGGAAAATCGTGTGTTATATTGAAGAATGCTAACTATGAATATTTCACGCTGGGGGATCCACCAATGCAAGAGTGAGAGTCACTTATCTTTTGCTGTGCATCATGTTACTCAAAGTGGGAGTAACTAAGCGAAAGTAAGGGGGATCTGTTCTGTGAACCGTCGGCTTTATTAGGAAACCTGGCAAAGTCTATTCACAGAAAGATCTGGATCCTTTGGCATGGAATAACCAATTTAATCTGAATAGTTATGTAAAGCCAGCCATCTCAAGCTTGGAATATTTAGTTTTGTGATGGCTGTTTCTTTACATAACATTTCACAAAGCAATAAGGTTTTTCAACCGGTCAACCTAATCTCCTTTTGAGATTTAAAATTTGGTATCTTTGGGTGGACAAGGATCATTGCCATAGCTATCCTTATCGCGAATACGGCCATGACGATTATGAATTACAAGTTCTGATTGTTGGCGTATCGCAATATCTCTGCCGTAAGCAATTGCCTCTTTTTGTGTATCAAAAGTTTTTGTTGCTCGGGCTGCTTTTTCTCGTTTTAATTGCCATTTCCCATTATTCGGAACTACATGTTGATTTGCCATATAAAACATCTCCTTTACATTAAGTCGCTGTGTAGTGTTTCCAAGGTATTCTGGATGGGTGTATATTTGCCAGAAAGCGTACAATATCCTTGCGGCCATCGTATGTTGGAATACCTTTTTGGTTCTGCGCCATAAGAATTATAGGGATATTTCCAAAATAACGCATAAAACCAAATCGAATAGCTTCTTTTTTAGGGCTGGTTAGAACATATGGTTTTACAACAGCAATTGCAAAGGTAACCCCTTGTTCTTTAATGAGAGCACCATCAAATGACATATTTTTTCCTCCTTCCTCATATAACTGGGAAAGGTAAATTGCTTAAATGCAATACAAAACTGTTGAACTCTCTGCGTTTATGTGGTAGGATTCAAGTGCTACGTTGAATTTGCACAATGCAGATTCAGTTTGAAAGATGGTCGAAAGGCCATCTTTTTACCTTTATTAGCACTTATACAAAGTGAGTGCTAATGCTCCTGTAAGTAAAAAATAACATAGGGGATGTTATTTGTCAAGATATAATAAGAGAAAAAAACTCTTATATGAATTAATATATAGAGGGGAATGTGTATAAAACTATTGACACGAGAGAATTATTCACAATATAATAGAAAACATATTGATGCAAATAGAATAGTAGAAAGAGAGTAGAAAGAGATGTTTATAGGTTTTTCGGTCAGTAATTATTTGTCATTCAAAACCGCGCAAACAATATCAATGGCAGCATCTAAAGTGGCAAGGCATAAGGAACACATCTTAAATGGTAATGGAAAGAAAATATTAAAAACAGGTCTTATCTATGGTGCTAACGCAAGTGGAAAGAGTAATTTAGTTAAAGCGATTGATTTTTCAAGGGATATTATATTAGATGGTTTGGGCGAAGTTGATCTAAACAAAAAATATTTTAGAATATGTAGTGAGTGTTATATGACACCGGGAGTTTTTGAGTACAGGTTGATAACACATACGGGGAAGGAGTATTCTTATGGGATTGCGATATCCTATGCAGAAAAAGAAATTCTTGCAGAATGGCTGATTCGTATAGAGAAAAATGGCACAGAGACTTATATTTTTAATAGAGATATTGACGAAAATGGTATAAATTTTACTGAAAGTGAAATTAAAATTAAAGATACTGAAGAAAAAGTGCGATGGGAAATTTATTTAGGTGATTTTGGTGAAAATATATCTGAGTCTTTAAAGAAAAAAAGCATTTTGAGTGATATAGCTGAAAGAAGCAACGGCAGACAAGGAGTCTTTTCTGAAATTCTAGATGTTTTCATTTGGTTTCGAAGCATGATTATAATATTTCCGACCAGTCAATATAGTGGTTTAAACCAGCTGGTTGAAGATGAACAGATTAGAAATGTTTTTTCAAAACTCTTAATATATTTTGACACTGGTATTGAATCCGTGGAATCAAAGCTGGGACAAATGGAGTTTGATAAAATTTTTGAAGGTATTCCGAAGGAAGATGCTGAAAAATTAAAAGCCAGAATTACGAATGATATTGGGGATGATCCTGTAATGTTCAAGGTAAATAGTCAGGTATATTCTTTACGTAAAGATGACGAAGGGAATATTATAACGAAGAAAATGATGCAAAATCATGGTAACATGCAGGAACTTTTTGAATATTTGGATGAGTCTGACGGAACACAAAGGCTATTTGACCTCATTCCTTTATTTTATGAGCATAATGGGAATAGAGTCATTTTTATTGATGAAATTGACAGAAGCCTTCACACGAATCTTACCCGGAAATTTCTTGAACTGTTTTATAAATTGACAGAAGATGATACGAGCCAAATAATTGCAACGACGCATGATATTCACTTACTGGATTTGGAGTTGATCAGGCAGGACGAAATTTGGTTTGTAAAAAGAAACGGGGATCATAGCTCGAAGTTATACTCGTTAAATCGTTACAAGGAACGTTACGATAAGAAAATAGACAAAGAATATCTACTGGGACGTTACGATGCTATACCGGTATTTGATGATGAAGTGTTGGAGGATTTAAATGTATAATCGTTACAGGTTAACATCCACAGTATATGACCGGGAAGATGAGAATCAGAAAATCATCCCGGAAAAAAGGGTATTCCTGTCTGTAGAAGGTAATGTGACGGAAAAAGAATATTTCGATGGCTTATCAAAAAACAGAATGAAAATCGGGATCAATGCAAAAGTTGATGTAGAGGTTTTGCGTAGGGGAAAGAAAGATACGAACAGTGCACCTCAGCAGGTAATAGAATTATTAGAAGAATATATTAGGCTTAGGGAGCAAAACGAAGATGATATTTTACAAGAAGTATCAGAACAATTTAAGGAACGATTTTCACTGGATTTTATAAAGCAATTCCTGGAGGATCCTGATAAATTACCAAAGAAACAGAGAAATTTGTTTGCTACTGAACTGAAGAAAATAGGTTACGATATCAATTATAGGAAATATTTAAAGAAATATAATGATAAACTGGATGAGTTTGCTGTATTGATCGACAGAGATATGCAGACACATTCAGAATCTAATATGCTTGAATGTATTAAGTATTGTAGGGACAATGAATATAAATGTTATATTGCGAATCCTTGTTTTGAGTTTTGGCTGCTTATGCATTTAGCTGATATAGAAGAGGAATTTTGCGATCAGTTAGATAAAATTAAAGAAAATAAGAAGGTTTCGGAGCAACATACTTTTGTAAGCAAGAAAGTATCAGATAGGGCACATCACGGAAAAAGAGGTATTAATTTTGCGGGAAAATATTTGCCTTATATTGATAAAGCAGTCATTCAGGCAAAAAAGTTTCCTGATGATGAATATGAATTGGTTGATAGCATAGGGTGTAATTTATGGAGGTTGATCGAAGAACTAAAAAGGTATGGGAAATAGACAACGTTATAACGGGGAAGAGATATGATGACCCCTTATCATAGACTAATTCTTGTATTTATTTTTGAGATCACTTATAAAATTTGAGATGCCTGCAAAAATCTTGTAGCAGATGATCCTGAGTATATTGTTCATGGAGAAGATATCATGGTGAAATTTTCTGCCCTACAGAGTGCTAAAGTATCAGATACCAAAGCCCTAAATATCACAAAGGGTGTCGCAATAGAAATGAAAATATTTACTTTGATTAAAGAAAATGCATCTATTACTTCTACTGAAATGGCTAGGAAGCTGTCTGTTAACAGACGAACAATTCAGAGAGGTTTGGATATATTAAAGAGTAAAGGGACGATTGAGCGCAAGTGTGGTAAACGATACGGTTATTGGGAGGTTTACAAATAGTTTTTGCATTCCTATCGTACCATTACCAGACGGCAATGGAAGAATGTCACGCCTGCTTTCTTTGCTGCTCTTATATAAAAATGGTTTTGACGCAGGCAAATATGTGTCTTTTGAAGAACAGATTAATAACTACAAGGCCTATTATTATGAATCTCTCCGTCAATCTTCGGACAGTTGGGAATCTGGTGCAAACAGTTATTTTCCTTTCATTGAAAACTTTTTATCTATGCTTTATATGTGTTATAAAGAACTTGATAAGCGTTTCGCCGTTGTTCACGGAAAAAAGATTACAAAGAAAGCCCGCGTAGAGGCTGCAATCTTAAATAGTCTGACACCGCTTTCCAAAGCTGAGATATGTAAGATTCTTCCCGATGTAAGCCCGACCACCGTTGAAGCTGTCCTTGGTGCTATGGTAAAAAGCGGTACAATAAAACGAATCGGCTCGTCAAGGGCAACACGATATATTAAGGTATAGTAAAAGTTGTTATGGAGTAGAAGTGCAGTTTCGGAGATTTCCCCTGCCGCGCCGGATATGCGCCCGCGAAACTGCTTGAAGCAAGGCTTTTTGTGCTTCTGCATCAGCCTGTTCCAACAGCGTTTATTGCATTGAACTTGATGAGCAATGGATTGAAATGCAACGGGAATGCGAACTAATTTCCGGGAAAATACAGACTGATGGTCAGTCGTCCTTCCCGGTAGTGGGCAGTGATGGTTCCTCCCATGCGTTCCGTTAGGTTCCTGGCAATGGAGAGGCCCAGACCGGTGGAATGGCGGGCGGTTTCTACGGTGAAAAAACGTTCAAACAGGCGCTCTGCCATGACCGGGGTGAGATCCGGGGCAGCGTTGGAAAAGTCGATCTGCCCCTGGGGATGCAGACATATGGACAGATCTCCGGCGCTGTATTTGGCGGCGTTCATCAGTATATTGCTCAGAATCCGCTCTAAAGAACCCCGGTCCAATACCCGGCACACAGGGAGTTCCGGCATCTGGAGCCGGGGAGTGATGCCGACGGCCGTGAATTGAGCATAACAATTCGCCAGGCTTTCCTCTAATACATATTGCAGTATCAGTTCCCGAGGCTGCTGCAAGGGGGCGGACACAAGGATGGAATAGGAAAATAATTGTTCCGTCAAATCTTTCATGGCCTCCGTGCGGCTGCGGATCTGGGCCAGATACCGGCGCCGCACAGAGGCCTGGTCTGTGGCAGCAGCTAGGTTTGAAGCAGCAACTTGGTTTGTGGCCGCAGCCTGGTTCGGAGCGGTAATCTGTTTTTCGGCAACAATCTGGTCTGCCGTGACCGGAGGAGCGGCATCTGCTATTTCCAGCAGTTCCAGATAGCCGGAGATGGCAGTCAGGGGCGTGCGGAGGTCGTGGGAGATATTGGCGATGGCCTCCTTCAGTTCCCTGTCCCCGTTTTCATAGCGATGCCGTTGGCGGCGCAGCAGGTCCAACTGTAGACAGAGCTGCGCCGCCAGCCGGCGGATATGGGGATCCCGGGAGGATACATAGATCAGATTGTTGGTATTTTCCCGCAAGCGCCGGTCAAATTGGGAACCGATCTCTTCCATGCCGCTATGCAGGGAATGCACCCAGCACAGCAGCAAAAGATTGATTGACAGCAGAATGCAGCATAATATCCAGGAAAACATAATCACTCCTTATCTCTGACCCCGTTGCACCTCCGGCGCCCTAATTGATATCTTTTTTAGTAAAAACCATGAGTCCGGCGCCGGTGGTCACCAGGAAAATAACCAGGGAATAGAGGGGCATAATCCCATCAAAAGTCAACTTTGGCATCATTATGCCGGACAATCTCAGTCCCTGGCCTCCGGGCAGGAAAAGGTCCAGAAATTCATAGATCCGGCGTCGGGAAGCAGGCAGATACAGAGGGTTTTCCTGATCGGTGTAAATCTCTTCCAGGGATACCGGGTCATACTCTATCCTCTCAATCATTTCCGGTTCGTCCAGCCGTTGCCGTATGGCAATTCCCGTAAAAAACAGAAAAAAAGCCAAGAGTATACATGTCGTGGACACCACTGCTTTGTTGGTGCAGGACAGGGCGATGAGGGTATAGATTGCGCAGTAGGCCAGGGACAGCACCAGACTGGAAGCCAGGCAGGAGACCAATGTATACAAACTTGCTTCCAGGGGCAGCAGGAGAGGTACGGTTATGGCCAGATATAGAACCAGATAGGTGGACCAAAATGCCAGGCCGGCTATTTGGCAGGCCCCCAGGGACGCCAGATAAATCTTACTTTTGCGATGCCCTGCCATCACTTTATTGCGGACGGTTCCGTCGCTCAGTTCGCTTCCAAGATACAGACTGCAGAACACTGCCAGGAGAATGCCGGCGAACACAATATATTGACATAGTCCTGCGTCTATGGGATGGGGGTACCCGTTCTTCTTCATATCCAAATAGAGTTCGAATCCCAGAAACAGCGCATACAGAGCGCTCACAATTTCACAGCCCCAGAATGCCCTGCTTTTTTTCAGACGGTGCAGATTGGCGGATAATAGATTACGCATGCCCATTACCTCCCTATTTAGTCAAGTCTTTTTTCCTTATTTTTCAAGGAATTTTTAGTT
>OFHN01000437.1_pt1 | contig 37813 bp, 28 predicted proteins | sample 1521321 | NCBI WGS metagenome assembly OFHN01 (sample SAMEA3504130, study PRJEB24116) | mouse gut metagenome | biome: mouse gut; feature: mouse-associated habitat; material: faeces | place: Denmark | collected 2011
CCCCCGCCACACCCATGGAAAGCGTAATCACAAAAAACAAGTTCAGCAGCACATTGACCACACCTGCAGCCAGAAGATAGTAAAGAGGCCTTCTGGTATCCCCCACCGCCCGCAGGACGGCGCTTCCGAAATTGTATACCATCATAAACGGCATTCCGCAGAAATAAATCCGCATATACAGAACGGAATGGGAAATCACGTCATCCGGGGTGCCCATGAGCCTCAGCGCCGGCCCGGAGACAAAGAATCCCAGGAAAACCAGGATGACGCCTCCCGCCACGGCAGTGGCAACGGCGGTCTGCACCATCTCCTTCAGTTCCCCTTCCTGGCCGGCCCCGTAGAATCTGGCCACAAGCACATTTGCACCTACGGACAGGCCGATAAAGAGATTGACAATCAGGTTTGTCAGGGAGCCGGTGGAACCCACCGCCGCCAGGGCCTCGTTTCCGGCAAAACGGCCCACCACCACAATGTCTGCCGCATTGAACAAAAGCTGCAGGATTCCCGACAGCATCAGCGGTACATAAAATACCAGAATTTTCCCCAGAAGGGGACCATTGCACATGTCTATTTCATATTTTTTAGAAGATTGCTTTTCCACCATAACACCTATCGTATGCTTTCCCCACCCGCAGCCCCGCCGGGAGTTTGCTGCTTTTGCTTATTTGCGGTTAATGTAATTAATCAGGCCTTCGGATGCGATAATTCTCTGCATAAACTCCGGAAAAGCCTGTCCCTGAAAGCTTGTTCCCCGGGTTACATTCCTGATCACGCCGGAGTCAAAGTCCACTTCCACCTCATCTCCTGCCCCGATTCCCCTGGCCGCTTCCGGGCACTCAATGATGGGCAGTCCGATATTGATGGCATTCCTATAAAAAATTCTTGCGAAAGTCTCCGCGATCACGCAGCTGACACCTGCCGCCTTGATGGCAATGGGTGCATGCTCCCTGGAGGAACCGCAGCCGAAGTTTTTCTCTGCCACAATGATATCGCCCTTGCGCACCTTTTTGATAAATTCACTGTCAATGTCTTCCATACAGTGAAGCGCCAGTTCCGCAGGATCCGAAGTATTCAGGTATCTTGCGGGAATAATCACATCCGTATCCACATTATCGCCATATTTAAACACTGTTCCTTTTGCGTTCATTTTCCCTTTTTCCCGGCGCCCCTTACGGAAATACCGTTTTTACGGTATTGCGTCAAAACGCCCCGGGAATTCTCCTCCTTCCATTTTTTACTGCCTGTTTTCTCACTGCTTATTTTCACACCGCCCCTTTGCACCGTTTTCGGGCCCCGGTGCCCGTGCCTTCGCCGGAAATTACAGCGTATCCGGGGCGGCAATCACACCCGCAACCGCACTGGCTGCTGCCACTGCCGGACTTGCCAGGTAAATTTCGGAACTCACATGCCCCATACGTCCCACAAAATTGCGGTTTGTGGTGGATACACAGCGTTCTCCCTCTGCCAGAATCCCCATATAACCTCCCAGGCAGGGTCCGCAGGTGGGCGTGCTGACAACGGCGCCCGCCTCAATGAAAGTCTTCAACAGTCCCTCTTCCATGGCCTGCATATAAATGGCCTGGGTAGCCGGAATCACGATACAGCGCATTCCCTTTGCCACATGCCTGCCCTTCAGGACTTGGGCGGCAGTCCTCAGATCATCCAGGCGCCCGTTGGTGCAGGATCCGATGACCACCTGGTCCACGGTGATGGGCTCCATCTGCCGTATCTCATCAATGGTATGGGTATTCTCGGGCAAATGCGGAAATGCCACCGTAGGGCGCAGGGCGCTTAAGTCGATGGTGTACTCCGCATCATATACCGCGTCCTCATCCGCCTCGTAGATCCTGTAGCTTTTGGAGGAATGTTCTTTTATATATTTCTCCACCGCTTCGTCCACGGGAAAAATACCGTTCTTTCCGCCGGCTTCGATAGCCATGTTGGCAATGGTAAAACGGTCATCCATGGAAAGATTCCCAATGCCATCTCCCACAAATTCCATGGATTTGTACAGGGCTCCGTCCACGCCGATCATTCCGATAATATGTAAAATCACATCCTTGCCGCTGACCCATTTTGCAGGCTTTCCCGTGAGTATAAATTTAATGGCGGCGGGCACTTTGAACCACGCCTTTCCCGTAGCCATGCCGGCGGCCATGTCCGTGCTTCCCACACCCGTGGAAAATGCCCCCAGCGCGCCATAGGTGCAGGTATGGGAGTCCGCGCCGATAATCACGTCCCCGGCCACGGTAAGGCCTTTCTCCGGAAGCAGCGCGTGCTCGATCCCCATCTCTCCCACTTCAAAATAATTGGTAATCTCATTTTTCCGTGCAAATTCACGGACACACTTACAATGTTCCGCAGATTTTATATCTTTGTTGGGTACGAAATGATCCGGCACCAGGGCGATCTTATCCTTGTCAAATACCCCCTCTGCCTGAATCTTTTCCATCTCTTTTATGGCCACCGGGCTTGTGATATCATTGCCAAGCACCAGGTCAAGATCAGCCTCAATCAGCTGTCCGGCTTCCACTTTTTCCAGTCCCGCAGCCGCGGCGAGAATCTTCTGTGTCATTGTCATTCCCATATGCTTCAACCATCCTTTTCCCTAAAATATATAAACTACATCATAGCACAGCCGCCCGAAATGATCAAATATGAAAATCAGCCCTGTTCCTTTGTGGCGGCAATCCTGTCAAACAGTCTGGCGCAGTCCAGGGTATCCTTCCAGGGAATCACCGGACTCTCCAGTTTCCCCTCCCTGATACAGCGGACAGCCTCCTCAATCTCATAGACAAAACCGTTTTTCGTTTCCGTATCCACGAAGTGCTCCACCAGATTTCCTCCATTGTCATACAGGAAGCATTCCGAAGAATGATGCGGCCCCGGCAGAATAATCCTGCCTTCTTTTCCATACAATTCCAGCCGGTCCTCCATATTTGTCACAAAACTGGTGGCCAGGTCGGCCAGGGTATCCGTAAAGTCTATGGAAATGTGATTGTTTGTGTCAACTCCCGTCTCCCCCCAGGATGCGGAAACCGCCATGTTCCGGATCTCCTGATTCAGGATGAAGGTTGTGATCTCGTAGGCATAGACCGTAATGTCTTTTGCTGCCCCGCCCCCCAGCCGGGGATTAAAATAACGGTTCTCCGCGCCTTCCGGCGCCCGGAATCCGATGGCCATCCGGGCAATCTGGGGAATTCCGATCCTTCCTTCTTCCACCCAGGATTTTACCTGTTTCACCGGAGGCAGAAAACGGCTCCACATAGCCTCCATGACAAAGACATTCTTTTCCTTTGCCGCGGCATACAGGCTTTCCGCTTCCGCGCTATCCTGAAACATTGCCTTTTCACACAGCACCGGAATCCCCATTTCCACACACATCACTGCCAGCCGGTAATGGTCATGGGGCGTCACTGCGATATAGGCGCAGTCCGGCTTTTCCTCCCGGAGCATCTCCTCGTAACTTCCGTAATAATGACTGACACCGTTTTTCCGTGCGAACTCCTCCGCCCTCTCCAGACTCTTGCTTGCCACCGCGCAGACCTCACAGTCATGTGCCAGGGACACTGCCTGACAGAACTTTGCCCCTATTTTAGCGGCTCCCAGTATTGCATAGCGAAATGTACCCATTCCTGCTCCTTTCCTCAGACGAGAATCGATTGCGCCCCCTGCGTCGCCTGGCGGCATATCCTCTGCACGGGGCTGTGCACTTATAAACCGGCTGTCCCCTGTCAGACAGCCGGTTTTCCGTCACATTTTACGCTTACTCCTGTCACTTTTCCATTTACTTCACGGAGATTTCCTTCTCACTTCTTCCGTCCTTTAACAGGCTCCCCGGGAATCTACCGTGGACAAAATCAGACTCATGCCGCCGCTCATCTCCACCGTCCCATATCCGCAGGGAATGATGAAGTGATCGCCCTTGTGCACCTGTCTTCCTGCCACATTGCCTTCTCCTTCCAGCACGGATGCCGCCAGAAAAGGATATTTCTGCTCAAATGACGCCTTTCCGTTTACATCTATCTTAAATATACTGTATTTCTCACAAGAATAAAGCTGGTTCAATGTGTTTTCCGGCAGCCCGTTGACGGACTTTACACACTCCTCCGGGTTCCTGGCGGGTACCGTGATCACATCCAGGCTCTTGTCAATGTGAAGCTCACGGCTCTTTCCGTTCTGCAGGCGCCCGTAATCATAAAGCCTGTACGTAATGGCGCTGTTCTGCTGTGTCTCCAGAATCAGGGTATCTGCCTTGATGGCATGTACGGTTCCCGGGTCAATCTGGATAAAATCCCCTTTCTGAATGGGAATCTCACGGATCAGTTCCTGCCATTTTCCCTCCGAGACCATTTCCTTTAATTCCGCTTCCGACCCGGCATTGTGGCCGATCACAAGGGTTGCGTTCTCCCTGCAGTCCATAATGTACCAGCACTCGGTTTTACCCAGGCTCCCGTTTTCTTTTTCCCTGGCATAAGCGTCATCCGGATGAACCTGTATACTCAGGTCGTCCTGGGCATCGATGATTTTGGTCAGCAGGGGATATCTGTCATACTGCAGGTTTCCGAATACCTCCGGATGCCCTTCCCATATCTCGGACAGCTTTTTCCCCTGCCAGATTCCGTCCCGTACCACCCCGTCTCCTTCCGGATGGGCGGAAATTCCCCAGCATTCCCCGATGTCATTTCCTTCCACGGGATAGCCGAATTCTTCCCTTAATTTCCTGCCACCCCAGATATTGTGCATACATACGGGATCTAAAAAAATCAGTTCCTTTTTTTCCTGCATTGCTTTCCTTCCTCCGCAAATTATGATTTCTGCCGGCGGGTCCGGGCCTTTCCGGCCACTTTCCCATGTCTCACTGCCGGCCTGATAAAAACGCGCGCTTAGCGCCGTCCGGCGATTACAGGATTCGCCAAGCGCTCCCCGCAACCGGTTCCTTTACACTTTCCGCTTTACCCCAGCGCGTCCAGCCCCAGCCTGATAGCGCCCATAATTCCCGGGTCTTCTCCCAGCGCAGGAGGAACGATATAGTCATCTATGGATTCCAGAATCATGCTGTGCGCCACATATCCGTTCAGCAGGCGCTGCACTTCCTTCCTCACCATGGGGAACAGCTTCTCCTGGTGCATCACCCCGCCCCACAGGATAATCTTCTGGGGGGAATATGCCACAATATAGTCCATCAGGGCCTGGGCAATGTAATAAGCCTCCAGTTCCCAGACTTCCTTCCTGTCCGTCAGCTCAATTCCCTTTTTGCCCCAGCGCTCTTCTATGGCCGGCCCCGACGCCAGACCCTCCATACAGTTTCCATGGAAGGGACATTTTCCCTTGAAAGAATCGTCAGGATGCCTTTCCAGCAGAATATGTCCGCCTTCCGGATGAACCAGGCCGTGCAGAAGTCCTCCGTTCACATAGACACCCACTCCCACTCCGGTGCCCACCGTCACATAAATAGCGCTGTCCGCCCCTTTGGCGGCTCCCCAGGTTACTTCGCCCAGCACCGCGCCGTTCACGTCCGTGTCAAAACCCACCGGCACATTCAGGGCATTCTTCAATGTTCCCACTACATCACAGTATTCCCAGCCGGCCTTGGGTGTCTTGGTAATATGCCCGTATGTCTTCGAATTTCTGTTTAAATCCAGCGGTCCAAAACAGCCTACCCCCAGCGCCTCAATGTCCCACTGCTTATAATAACCGATCATATCCGCAAAAGTCTCTTTCGGCTGTCTGGTGGGAAAAGAAACCCTGTCCCTGATCACTCCGTTTTCATCCCCTACGGCACAGACCATTTTTGTGCCGCCGGCCTCGATTCCTCCAATTAACATTGCTGTTCCCTCCTTCATTTTGTTCCGCACTCAAAACAACTCATGTCCATTATACACTAAAAACGCCGGGATGGGTAGTCCCCAAGTGACATTTGTGGCGCGCGAACGCATATTGCGTCAGCATCAGTTTTCCATGTGCGCCAGTGCGCAATCGGCTAGGGGAATGCTTTTTTCCACTACTCGCCGCGCCGGGCGCATGTTGCGTCAGCATCAATTTTCCATATGCGCCCGTGCGCATAGAAAAGAACTGCCGTACCTTCACGCACGGCAGTCCCTTTCGGAAATCAGATTTTATTTGTAAAGCGGGCCGTATGCCGCACAGGCGCGGTAATCCTGCCCTTCCTTATCCATACCGAATGCATTCCATGCAGCGGGGCGGAAAATCTTGTCCTCATCCACATTGTGCATGCATACCGGAATACGGAGCATGGAACACATGGTGATCAGATCCGCACCGATATGCCCGTAGCTGATGGCGCCATGGTTTGCCCCCCAGTTGTTCATCACATCATAGGCAGTGGCAAACGCGCCCTTTCCGGTAGTCCTGGGTGCAAACCAGGTACAGGGCCAGGTATAATCCGTGCGCTTCCACAATACATCTGTCACATTCTCAGGCAGATGAATGGTCCAGCCCTCGGCAATCTGCAGAACAGGGCCAAGGCCTTTCACCAAATTCAGACGGATCATGGTAGCGGGCATCTCTGCCTCTGTCACAAAACGGGAAGAATATCCGCCGCCGCGGAAATAGCCGAAATCGGCTTCGTTCCAGGTGGTTGCCTCCATAATCGCCTTCTGGTCTTCCTCTGTCACTTCATACCAGGGCTTCATCACACCATTACCCTGGGCATCCTTCGCCTGGCCGTTGGCATCCAGGCAGGCCGCGCCGGAATTGATCAGATGAATGAATCCGCCCGACTCCTTTGCCACGCCCTCCAGCTCATAGCCGGTGGCTTTCTTCACTGCCTCGGGGCTCCAGTATGTACGCACATCCGCAAAAATCTGTGCCCGGTTGGTGAGAAGCTTCATAAACAGCATTCCCAGACCATTCAGAATATCGTTCTCCGTCGCCAGGATATAGGGCTCCCTTGCGCCGTTCCAGTCAAAGGAAGTATTCAGCATTGCCTCCGGAAAATCACAGTTGGGATAGAAATCCGTCCACTGTCTCTGTCCCTGGAAGCCTGCGGCGATGGCATTATGTCCCACCATCTCCTCCTCCCGTCCTTCCGGCAGGTTCTTGTTGCCGTTCATCAAATCCTTGATGATACACATCATCTTGACCACGAATTCCCAATCCTGGTCCTTCTGTTCCCGGGTCTTCTGAACTGCTTCCGGATTCTTGTCAAACCCTTCCTTACAATATGTCTTCACCCAGGCCAGTGCCTTCTCATATTCCTTCTGGTCATAAATGCCCTCTGTCATGCGGCGGATAATCTCCACCTCATCCACGGATTCCACGCGCATTCCAAGGTATTCCTCAATGAATGCGGGATCCATGATGGAACCGCCGATCCCCATGCAGATAGAACCGATCTGCAGATAGGATTTTCCGCGCATAGTGGCCACTGCCACTGCGGCCCGGCCGAAACGGAGCAGTTTTTCCTTCACATCCTCAGGAATGGAAGTGTCGTCTGCCTCCTGTACATCATGTCCGTATATACCGAATGCGGGAAGCCCCTTCTGGGCATGTGTTGCCAGTACGGATGCCAGATACACCGCACCCGGACGCTCCGTGCCGTTAAATCCCCAGACACCCTTTATGGTATTGGGATCCATGTCCATGGTCTCTGCCCCATAACACCAACAAGGTGTAACCGTCAGGGTAATGTCCACGCCTGCCTTGCGGAACTTGTCCGCACATGCGGCCGTCTCGCCCACTCGTCCGATGGTGGTATCCGCAATCACGACCTTTACCGGTTCTCCGTTGGAGTAACGTAAGTTCTCCTGGAAAAGGGCCGCTGCAGCCCTGGCCATGTTCATGGTCTGCTCTTCCAGCGATTCCCTCACTTTCAGATATCCCCTCCTGCCGTCAATGGTAGGGCGGATACCGATTACCGGATAATCGCCAATCAACCTGTTCTCTGCCATTTTGATTCCTCCTTCAAAATAATTCCCGTCAGCCAGATATTTCCATACCGGATGTACTCAAACCCCGGGCATCTGCCTTTGTGTCTGCCCTATCCAATCATGGGATTCATGGCCATTCGGCCCCTTCAAACCGTAATTATGGACTTATAATACCTTATTCCATGATCTCGTGCGCACCAGCGCACATGGATTCAGTAGTTGACACCGTTCTTCCTTTGTGTCAAACGGTATCCGTCTTCACGCCATAATTATGGACTTATTATATCATATTACCCACACTTTTCAAGCATCATCTTGCCCGGAAATGCAAATGTTACAAAATTACCTTGTCATATTATATTTTTATTTACAATTCCCGTAATCATATGCTATAATACTTTAGCACTTTAAACTTGCAGTGCGTCACACCAGAAAACACATATGAGGAGGCAATATGAAACTACTACTACTGATCATCTATTTTGCGGTCCTGATCGCCATAGGACTTTACTGCCGCAAACACGCCACTGATGTCAACGGCTTTGTACTGGGAGGCCGTTCCGTAGGGCCCTGGCTGACTGCATTCGCCTATGGCACTTCCTATTTCTCCGCGGTAGTCTTTGTGGGATATGCCGGTCAATTCGGCTGGAAATACGGTATCGCCGCCACCTGGGCCGGAATCGGCAATGCCATCATCGGCTCCCTTCTGGCCTGGGTGGTGCTGGGACGCAGGACACGGATTATGACCCAGCACCTGGACTCTGCCACCATGCCCCAGTTCTTCGGGGAGCGTTTCGGAAGCCGTCCCCTGAAAGTGGGCGCTTCCGTCATTATTTTTATTTTTCTCATTCCTTACACCGCTTCCCTTTACAACGGGCTGTCCAGACTGTTCGGAATGGCATTTGACATCGACTATTCCGTCTGCATCATTCTGATGGCAGTGCTGACCGCCATCTATGTCATCGCAGGCGGATATATGGCCACCGCCATCAATGATTTTATCCAGGGCATCATCATGCTGGCGGGCATTACCACCATCATTGCCGCCGTACTGAAGGGCAAGGGAGGTTTCATGGAGGCGCTGGATCAGCTGGCGAGAGTCACGGACGAATCGGTTGCCACCACTCCCGGCGTCTTTTCCTCCTTCTTTGGCCCGGATCCTCTCAACCTGCTCTTCGTCGTGATTCTGACTTCCCTGGGCACCTGGGGGCTGCCGCAGATGGTACAGAAATTCTATGCCATCCGAAATGAGGAAGCCATCAAAAAGGGAACCATTATCTCCACCCTGTTTGCGCTGGTAGTAGCCGGGGGCAGCTATTTCCTTGGCGGATTCGGCAGACTCTTTTCCGATCAGATTGATGTGGCAGCCAATGGCTTCGATTCCATAATCCCCACCATGCTGTCAGGCCTGTCCCCTCTGCTGATCTCCCTGGTGGTGATTCTGGTGCTGTCCGCCTCCATGTCCACCCTGTCCTCCCTGGTGATCGCGTCCAGTTCCACTTTGACCATTGATTTTCTGAAGGAACTTTTTTTCCGGAAAATGAGTGAGAAAAAGCAGGTTCTTTGTATGCGGGGACTGATTGTGGTATTTATCGCAATTTCGTCTATTCTGGCCCTGATCCAGTATAAAAGTTCCGTAACCTTTATCGCACAGCTGATGGGAGTGTCCTGGGGCGCCCTTGCCGGCTCCTTCCTGGCGCCTTTCCTGTATTCCCTATATTCCAAACGGGTTACAAAAGCTTCCTGCTGGGCATGTTTCCTGTTCAGCAGCATATTGATGGTCGCCAATATCTTTTTCCGCCCTTCCTTCCCGGAAATCATGCAGTCTCCCATCAACTGCGGCGCCATTGCAATGCTGGCAGGCCTGGTTATTGTCCCTCTGGTGAGTCTTTTCACACCCAGGCCGGACCAAAAGCTTGTGGACAATGCTTTTGCCTGCTATGAAATCAAGACGGAAGTCTCCCAGAAAACAGCGCTGGGAAAGAAATAAACAAACAGATTTTCAGCCTGACGGCATATTTCAAAAAACGGGACTGTCACATTTCACATGCGGCAGTCCCGTTTTCATATACATTATTCATTTTCATGTACAATATTAATTATTGATCAGCTTGTCGTCCTCATTGTTCCAGCTGTACAGCTTGCGGATTTCCTCACCCACCTTCTCCGAAGAGTGCTCCGACGCAAGTTTTCTCATGGCCTTGAAGTGAACCTGGCGTCCTGCGGGAGACATGTCAAGCAGGAACTCCTTTGCGAAAGTTCCATCCTGGATATCACTTAAGATCTTCTTCATGGCCTTCTTGGTTTCCTCGGTAATCACCTTGGGTCCGGTAATGTAGTCGCCGTATTCTGCCGTGTTGGAAATGGAATACCGCATTCCCGCAAAGCCGCTCTGATAGATCAGATCCACAATCAGCTTCATCTCATGGATACACTCAAAATAAGCGTTTCTCTCGTCATATCCTGCCTCCACAAGGGTCTCAAAACCTGCCTGCATCAGCGCGCACACGCCGCCGCAGAGAACTGCCTGCTCACCGAAAAGATCTGTCTCTGTCTCGGTGCGGAAAGTGGTCTCCAGAACGCCTGCCCTTGCGCCGCCGATTCCCAGGGCGTAAGCCAGGGCCATATCCTGCGCCTTGCCGGTGGCATCCTGCTCCACCGCGATCAGGCAGGGAACGCCTTTTCCTTCCTGGTATTCGCTTCTCACGGTATGTCCGGGTCCCTTGGGTGCGATCATGGTCACATCCACGTCCGCCGGAGGAACGATACAGCCGAAATGAATATTGAAACCATGGGCAAACATCAGCATATTTCCGGCCTCCAGATTGGGCTCGATATCCTTTTTGTACAGATCCGCCTGTTTCTCGTCATTGATCAGAATCATAATGATATCTGCCTGCTTTGCCGCCTCTGCCGCGGTGAAAACCTCAAATCCCTGCTTTACCGCCTTGTCCCAGGATTTGGATCCCTCATACAGGCCGATAATAACATGACAGCCTGACTCCTTCAGATTCAGCGCATGGGCATGTCCCTGGCTGCCGTAACCGATAATTGCAATGGTCTTTCCCTCCAAAAGGGATAAATTACAGTCTTCCTGATAAAAAATCTTTGCCATCTTCCTCTCCTCCGTTTGGTTTTTTCATGATAAATTTCTATAACTGACAGGTTTTCCCTGGAGCTAATCAAATTTGACCACAGGTTCCGTCCCCCTGCCAAGACCCGCAATTCCCGTCCTGGCCTGTTCCAGAATCTCGTATCCGCCCAGCAGGTCTATGAATGCCTCAATCTTCTGCTGGTTGCCCGTAAGCTCGATCATCAGGCTCTCAGGTGCCACATCGATAATCTTGGCACGGAAAATGTCGGCTACCGCAATGATGCCCTGCCGCTGTTCTGCCGTTGCCCTGACCTTGATCATGATCAGTTCGCGGTATACACTTTTTTCCGGTTTTAACTCCTTGATATTCCGCACATCCTCCAGCTTTGAAAGCTGCTTCTCAATCTGTTCCAGAATCTCGTCGTCTCCGGACGCCACAATGGTAATGCGTGTAATCCTGGGATCCGATGTGACTCCCGCAGTGATGCTTTCCACATTATAGCCCCTTCTCGCAAAAAGGCCCGCAATCCTGCTCAGGACACCGGACGTATTGTTTACAAGCAACTGGAATACTTTTTTCTGCATCCTTTCGCCCACCTCTCTCTTCTCTCCTGAAAACTTCTTATTATCATACCAATTTCCCCGGAAAATGTCAATAAAAACACCGGACCCGCGGCATGTCATTTTGGAAACAAATGGAAATAGGGGAGAAAACGCCCGTATCAGCCGGCCCGTCAGTCACATTCCCGCACATCAATGACCACATATTCGGAACGGCAGCCGGTCTTAAACTTTATGGCCCAGTCGGAAATGCCGGAGGTGACAATAAAACCGGTATTTCCCCTCTTTTCCAGTCCGTAGCTTTTATCGTCCAGCCCCAGCCACTGGCCCATGCGGTGAAAAGGAAACAGCTGGCCCCCGTGGGTGTGTCCCGACAGCACCAGATCCACCCCCGCAGCCTCCTGGGCATCATAGTCATGGGGCTGATGGTCAAGGACAATACTGTATTTGTCCGGGTCCAGGCCGGCTGTCAGTTCCTCCATGGAGGCCCTTCCCCATTCCGACCGGTCCTGCCTTCCGATCAGGCAGAACCCCTCACCCAGCAGCACTGTCTCGTCCTGCAGCACCGTCACATTGTTTTTTTCCAGTTCCGCTATCAGATCCCATCCGTTGTAGCCGCGGTATTCCGGACCGTAATAGCCCTTGTCATGATTCCCGAAAACATAATATACGCCATATGTTGTCTCCAGGGTGCCCAGCGCCGCACAGGCAGCCTCCATGTCCTCCTTCATGGTATCGTCATCCACATAGTCTCCGGTGATTACCACAATGTCCGGCTGCTCCGCCTGCATGTCCTCCACCCATCTCAGAAATCCCTCCCCGCTGAAGGTATTTCCCACATGGGAATCCGCAAACAGCACGATGCGCAGACTGCCCACCGGCTTCTCCGTTTCCAGGACATAGCCGGTCCGCCAGACATGGTTTGCCAAATACCAGCCGCAGGTCAGGTAAACTGTTGTAATTCCCAACGCAAAAAAGCCTGCATAATCCCCCGCAAGCTTCTTCCCACGTCCTTTTTCCACCATTCTGCAGACAATATCGCACAGCAGCCAGACAAAGGCCAGATGCAGAATCCCCAGTTCTGCGCTGATTGCGCCAAGGCCTGCCCACATACCGGCTGCAATCACCGACACACATACAAGGCCCAGGCAGAAACCGGCCCATTTTCTTCCCCTGGCGGCCCTTTGAAGCGCCCGGAACCTGGCAAATCTGCCCGCAAGATATAAGACAGCCAGAATCGTACCCAGGATCAGCCCACCCAAAATCAGTCCCCACATGTTTTCTCCCTATCCTTCCCATTCCGGACACCCGGAAAATCTCTTTCGCATTATTATAAAAGATTTTCCGGGAAAAGTACATTAAAATCTTCCTCCGTCCGGAAAAATCAGGGAAACCTGGGCTTATTTGTCCGAATTGATCTGAAATACATTTAAAAATACACTGTTTTCCGACATTATTTCAACATTACATAATAATCCTGATAAACTTTCCGGTCATCGCCCCCTGTCAGTTTTTCTTCCGAATAAGAAAATCCGGCCCGCTCTGCCGCCTTTTTCCGTTCACCGGCAAAGGCGGGAATCTTGGTGGCGATCATGCCACAGTCAAACAGGGCAAACGCCGGCTGGATTATCATGGACAAAATCTCCAGAATTTCTTCCTCATGTTCATAATCACTCCGCAGATCCAGCCGCAGCAGTCCGCAGTTGTCAAAGTAATCCCCCGCATGCCGGTTAAATAATTCAATGGTCCCCACTGCCTGCGGAATCCTTTTGTCAATAATCGTCCAGCGCACGAATCTCCTTCTCCGATATTCCTGCAGCCAGAATTCTATGGCACCCTGCATATGTTCCAGCTGTGTGTAATGAAACTCACTGCTACAGTTATCGCTGTTAAAAAACGGCACAGCCTTCTCGTCGGAATACACAAGAAATAAATCCCGGTCGTCGGAAGGCATAATCAGCCTTATCAGGTAGTTTTCATTTTCAAATACAGGACAGTTCACATATGGATCAGTCATGGCAGTTCCTCCGTTTCTTTTTTTCTTGTAAGCACCAGGCCAGACCGGGCAAAACTGACTTTATATATTCCAGCCCGGGCATAAAGTCATATTTCACGGGAATCCCGCAAAATGTTTCGGCCGGTATGTTTCAGTACTTTCACAGTATACCATCGTATGTACGACAGCTGTATGTCATAGTTTATAAAAGAATCAAAAGGATTTTCCATCTGCCGGCATATAAGTGTCCAGGTATTCCAGAACTTTTTCCATATACTCTTTGAACCTGTTTGTATCATTCTGCAGACCATGCCCGGAGTGTTCAAACACTATGTATTCATGGGGAACATGATGCTCCTCCAGCGCCGCAGCCAGACGCCGGGATGCGCCAAATGCCTGCAATTTATCCCAGGAACCGTAAGCGCATACCGTGGGAACGGAATCTTCATTGATCCACATCGCGGCGGAAATGTCTTTCATTTCTTCCAGATATGCGCCGGTCCCGAACATATCTGCCGTAATCTTTTTGCCTGCCATCACAGAAAATAAGCCTGCCATTTGACTGTAATCCATGTCCGGGTCAACGGCAACGGGATCCTCCGGGTCTGCGCCCAGGTTGATCCAGTCCTCCAGGTAAAAGCAGGAGGGCCCAACCGCCCCAAATACCATCTTCACCGGTACCGGGGATGTCACCGCATCGCGATATGCGTACAGCATGGCAAGACAATGCCCTGCAGAACCGCCCGACACCGCCATCTCATTGATATGGTATCCCAGTTTTTCTGCCTCGTCAATCACAGACGGAATGCTCTCCCTGATTTCCACGGACTGCGTGTACACATTGGCGTCCGGGTGCTCCTGGTCAGACAAGGTATAATTTATCCCGGCCGCCACATAGCCTCTGGAACAGAGCCACTGCAGCATTGACGCGTCCCCGCTCTTATCACCGGAGGTAAAGCCCCCCGCGTGCAGATAAACCACAAGCCCGTAATTTTCTTTGCTTTTGTCAGCAGGCACATAGAGGTCAAATTTGTTAGCCTCACCGTCCCCATAGGCCAGGTCTCTGTAAACCCTTCCCACGGAATCATTCCAGGCCACGGTATATTTGTCCCCCAGCGGATTATAGGTCATCTTCACCACTGCCGATACCACAAAACTCACAAGAAATGCCCCCGCATAAAGAAATCCCCACATAACGGCTCCCCTCTTCTTTTGCTTTCTTTCGTTTTTCTTTTCAGTATTTTCCACAACCGTTTTCTTTGCCAAGACCGGATTCATAAAAAATTACCTCCCAGCAATGTGCCTCCCAGCAGAAGGTTCATCACCGCCCTTACGGCCAGACGTCCCAGAACCGCCCCCGCAAGGATAACTGCCAACAGAATCATCACGCGTTTTTGTGTAAGTGTCATTTTCTCATCTCTCCTTTATTTTTTTACCGACATTTTTACCCTCAGTGGACCATGGGACCACTGGCCCGGCAGCACATTGATGAAACATTTGTAATGTCAACAAAATTGTATCAGCGCGGCACTTCTTTGTCAAGCAGACGAAAAAAATGATACAGATCCCGAAAAGTGTTTCAGCGGCAGACCGCCGGATCAGAATCCTCATATTCATACTCAAAAGACGCTTTGTCTGTCTCAAAGGCCAGAAGCGTACTGTTATCCCTGCGAAACCGAAAGCGCGCCCTGCAGACCGCGCTTTCATGAATTGTTCTCACCATATCTCCCTTTGCCGGCGCCTTTAGGGACTTTTCATTTCCTTTCAGAAGCTCTGCCTCCAATTCCAGATTTCCCTGGATTACCCTGACCAGCCCCTCCCGAATCCTGACCACTTTTGCCCCCAGATAAGTGGCCAGTCTGTACTCCCTGCCATTCAGGAGCACAATTCCGATGACTCCCCGAAAGCAAAGACCTGCCAGGGGAATGCGGGCAACGGACAGCATCAACGCGCCTCCCGGGAAACTGCAGTGCGTCCAGATATATTCCTCCGGAAAAGACCTGCCCCTGTCTCCTTCCCAATATCCCTGCGCCCGGTCAAAGGAATATACCTCCCCGTTAATCTGCACGGTTCCGCGCACCATGTGCTTCATGCTCCAGATGCTGTGTCTGCATTCCAGAAACGGTACAAGGGCAAACGGTCCCATGATATCGTATTTCAAAGGAAAAAGAGAACCAAAGTCAAGCCACCCTTTTGCACTCAGCCCCTGCGCAGATATTGCCAGCCGGATTCCCCTCTCCCCAAACCTATTCTTTCCAATGGAAATCGTTTTTCCCTTCCGGCAAAACGCCTGTGCAGGAAATGTGACTGCCCATGACTGCTTTTCAGTAATAATCTGTATGGAGCAGGTCCTTTCCCTTCCGGTCCGGTGAACCGCCGGTATCACTGCCAAAGTCTGTGTATTGGACTGGCATTTGAAATACCAGCCATAGAAGAATCCCTTCTTTCCCAAAATCATCCCTGCTCCTTTCCGCCCGCTCCGGCCAATGCCCAGACTCCATCTTTGCCCTTTGCCCTGTCTGTCCTCATAGGTCCCGTCTCCTGCAGTCAGTCTGTGCCGGGCCATCTATGAGATGTCCTTCCATGTCAAACCTTGATCCATGACAGGGACAGTCGTAGCTTTCTTCATCCGGATTCCATTCCAGCCGGCATCCCATATGGGGGCAATTGGGAATGATTTTTTCTTTTCCGGAAGGCAGAAGATGCTTTGCCAGTCCTTTCATCGTACAAGCCCCATGCACTGCCAGTTCTTTCGCCGCCTGTGCCGTAAAATGTCTCCGGGGTGAGAAAATATCTGCCTCGGGACAGTCCTGCCCGCCAATCAGTGCCGTCAGAATACGTGCGCCAGCCATGGCCGTGGTCATGCCCCATTTTCCAAATCCCGTGGCCACATACCATTCCGGTTTTTTTCCGGAAAATCTCCCGATATAGGGCAGCCCGTCCAATGTCATACAGTCCTGTGCCGACCACCGGAACACTTCATGGCATCCGGGATAGATTTCCCCTGCCTTGCCAGAAAGCGCCTCATAACGGCCTTCTCCATTTTCTTTCTTACGCCCCGTCCGGTGATGCCCGCCGCCAAGCAGCAGCAGATTCCCGCAGCTTCGGAAGGAAAGTCCGTCCCGGTCTATCCCCAGATACATGCCCTCCGGTGTTTCTGCCCCTTTCAATGCCACCACATAACTTCTCTCCTGATACATCCGGGCAAAATAATATCCGGGCACATTGACAAAGGGAAAATGCGCGGCAAATACAATGTGCTCCGCCGTCACACAGCCCCTGTCTGTCTCCACCCTTTTGTCCTCTGCCCTCAGTACCCTGGTCTGCTCGTACACTTCCACTTCTTCTGCCATTTTCGCCAGAAATTTCAGCGGATGAAACCTTGCCTGGCCTTCAAACCTTGTCACACCGGCCACCGGAAACGGAAGTTCGCATTCCGTTCCGAAGGATGCTTTTATGCCCAGGGACTCTGCTGCCCGCGCTTCCCGTTCCAGTTGTTCTGTACCGGTCCGTGAATACAGACATGCCGGGCATCTGACAAAATCGCAGTCAATCCCTTTTTCCAGAATCAGCCTTTCATATTCCCCGATGGCGGCTTCATTTGCGGCGGCGTAATGCCCTGCCATCCCGCGGCCAAACATCCGGATCATCCGGTCATAAACCAGCTGATGCTGGGATGTGATTTTTGCCGTAGTATTTTTTGTCTGTCCGCTCCCGATTCTGTCTGACTCCAGGACAACAGCCCGGATACCTGCCTGCTTCAGATAATATGCGGTCAGAATCCCTGTCAGTCCGGCACCGATGACAGCCACCGGCACTTTCATGTCTCCCGGAAGCGGTTCCCTTTTTCTGATTTCAGTATTTTCTACCCAGACAGACTCCATTTTGTACCTCCATATGTTCCGTTTCCGTGCCCTGCAGCCCGCTGCGGATAGCATATGTCAAAATACAGTTATTATACAGTTTCCGGCAAAGCAGTCTGCAAAGAGAGGCAGGTACCCTCTTTTTGGCATTGGAATGATCCTGACACGAAAAAAGCCCGGACACAGGCCGTGATTTTCACAGCTTATATCCAGGCTTCCTATATAATTTATATTTTGTACAATTTTTATTTTCGCAGCATGAGGCCGGAATCCGCAGCGTGCAGAACCTTACATTACAAGGCATTTTCCCATTCATCTTTCAGCTGTCTTATCGACTGCTGCCGCTGAAGTCTGTCATCACTCACGGCTTTTGCGGCAACCTCAAAGAGACTTTCGCCAAGCTGCCACTTGTCCCTTGTGCGGTTATATCCGCCAAAAAGTGCAAACGCCGTGGCACCCATCGTATAAACATTCGTTATCTCGTCAATGGCTGCCCCCGCTTGAAATTCCTCCGGCGACTGAAAGAGGGAACTGCCCCACATACGTCCCATATCATTAATACAGGGCTGTTTCCGGAAAAAGTCAATGTCACAGAACGTGGTCTGGCCATTTTCAAAGTCATACATAATACTGCCGTCATAAAAGTCAATGGCAACATATTTCTGTGATGCAACATATTCAAAGAAATCCAGTAAGTCACGAAAAACTGTCAGTCTGGCATCCACGGGAAGATTCATAAAGCGGCGGTGGGCCGCAGGGTACATTCTTCCCATACAGTCGCCGTCAGCCCACTTAAACACCATGGCAAATCCGCCTCCCATCTCCCTGGCTTCCAAAAATTCAATCAGACATTTGTGCTTCAGATCCCTGTATAGCGGCCAGGTTCCCTTTAATCTGGCGATGGCGTCAGCCGAATCCCCTTTGTATTGCTGGGTAAACGCACCGGCAAACTTGACGAAATAACGCTGCCCGTCCTTTTCGGTTCCGAAACAGATGTTTCCGGAATCCTGGTCGTCATAGACCTTGAACACCGTCCCATACGCCTTCAGAAAGCTGAAATCAAAAGCACTTTTCAGCTTGAAAGGAATCCCGTCAATGTACTGCAGATAATATCCTTTGAAATACCATGCGGGCACAGGATGACGCATATTATTGTACCAGGACAGAACATCTTTGACCTGGTCCAGCATTATGTCCACTTCGTCCTGTCCGAACGGGATTGCCCAGGAGACGGATGAAAGTGTATTGCTGGAAATATAAAGTGCAAGCAGCTTCCAGAACTCCGGCGGCACATCACCATCAAAATATCCGTTTACCATACCGGAGGCAAAGAGAGGCGCCTTCTGGGCGCACCACACGATGCGGTTAAACTCCTCCCACGGATCTCCGTAATCATACCGGTCAAAGTCAATGATCTGAAGTTTTCCGTTTCGGTCTATCATCATATTTCCGATATGATAATCTCCGTGCTGATACACCTGCGGCCTGTTCTTCAGCAAATGACGGGTTTCGTTTATGTAATCTATGAATGCCTGTCCGTTTTCGTATTTTATGGGACAGAGTCCGTAAATTCTGATTTTATGATCCATCTTGCGGTTGAAACGGATTTCCCAGTCTTCCTGCCCGGCGGGGGCAGGAAGCGAATGAATCCTGCGAAGAATATGTCCCGCTTCCAGACCATATACATACTGTTCCGTGTCAGAACAGTCACAGATAACCTGCTCGGCATCTTCTCCCTCAATCCAGCTCAAAATATAATAACCGCCCTCTTCACAGACACCAAATTCTATGGGCTGGCACATGGGCACGCCGGAAGAGACCGCCTGCTTCATCATCTGAAATCCGGACAGTTTCCTGTCATACTGTGAACTGTCGAAAACACACAATATAAACCGTTTCCCGTTCTCATCGGTGACACAGTATTTTTTATCTCCTGACCATCCCTTCCTGATTGGTTCTTTTGCTATAAAATTCATGCCTCTCTCCCTAAAAGTGTTCCGGAACAGCCACGGCACCTTTGAGCTGTTCAAAAGTCGGGACCTGACAATTCCTATTCTGTTTCGACATAACGGCAATTGCCTTTCTATATTTCGTCTGTATTTCTTGTTGATATTACTTCTTGCATTGTATCATACCCCATAAAACCCGTCAATCAGTCAAACAGAATCTCCTCCACCGTCACGAAAGTGTACCCCTCCTCCATCAGCTCGTCAATGGCCTGCAGCGCCGCCGTCACTGATGTGTCATAATAATCGTGCATCAGAATAATATCGTTTTCCCCTGTCTTGCTGACGATCTTTTCCGTAATACGCCCCACATTCCGGGAACTCCAGTCCAGGGGATCCACGGTCCACAGCACCGGAAACATGTTCAGCTCTTTTTCGAAACTTTTGTCCCAGCTTCCGTAGGGAGGACGCACATACTGTACCTCCTCCCCGGTAATTTCCTTCAGGATCTCATTGGTTTTAATCAGCTCCTCCCTGAACTTTTCACGGTTCTTCCTGGTCAGCTGGATGTGGCTGTATGTATGATTGCCGATCAGATGCCCCTCGTCCGCCATTCTTTTGATAATATCCGGATGTAGTTCCGCATGTTCCCCCGTGACAAAAAACGTGGCATGGATTCCCCTCTGCTTCAGGCCGTCCAGAAGCTGGGCTGTGTAAGAAGGATGCGGTCCGTCGTCAAAAGTAATTGCAATTTTCCGCACATCCTGGGCTTCCATTCCACTCCTCTCCTCCAGGGTCCGTATCATTCCGCTGTCCGCCGCCACGGTACTGCTGCGCAGCCCGCATAAAACCAAAAAAAGCAATCCTGCCGTCAAATCAAATAGTAGGATCACCCTTTTCCATCTCTTCATAAAAGTATCATTCCTTACTACAATACTCTTACCGTAATATATGCTGCCATTTCAGTGAAAATACTGCCATTTCACCTTCCGCGCCTTTTTCTTCCCTGCCTGTTCCAGGGCTTCCGCTTTTTGGCCCTGCACCGGTCCCTGCCAGAACATGTCTTATCATTGCTTTCTGGCAGCTGTGCGTCACAGTCTGCGGGATTGACAGCTTCCCGGAATGCATCTATACTGAGAAAGACTCATCACAGAACGGCATTCCTGAGTGCATCCCGCACACAGCTCTCTTTTTCGTGCAGAAAGTAAGAGGAAAAAACCAAAGCAATGGGATATACTAAAGCGTGTCTGACAGAAACATTTTCAGACATGCACTAAAACACATGGGAGGATTTAATATCATGGAATGGATTGAAAGGTTAAACCAGGCAATTGGTTATATGGAAGAACATCTGACGGATGAAATAGATTATGAGCAGCTTGGCCGTATCGCCTGCTGTTCTGCCTATCACTTCCAGAGAATGTTTGCCTATATGGCCGGTATTCCTCTGTCGGAATACATCCGCAGAAGAAGAATGTCCCTTGCCGCTGTAGACCTGCATGGAAAGGAGATGAAAATCATTGATGTGGCAGGCAGGTATGGCTACAGTTCGCCAACTGCATTTAACAGGGCGTTTCAGTCTGTCCACGGGATTGCCCCGTCTGCCGTAAAAAATGAAGGTGTATCCGTAAAATCATTTCCACCCATTACGTTCAAAGTCACAGTAAAAGGAGTGGAAGAGGGCACAAATCAGTCCATTCAGGAACTGGAGAGGCGAATTGTCACCGAATGGCTGCCGACCTCTGGATACGAGTATGGCAATGCTCCCGATGTGGAAGTTTATATCAGTCCCGACCCGCAAAATGCCCGGTATGAAGTATGGATACCCGTAGTAAAAAAATAAGAATGGCACACGAAACACCGGGGCACTTTCCTGACGGAAGGCGCCCCGGTGAGATTTTTGAGACCGGTCTTTGATTTATTTCTTCTTGAGAACCAGATGCTGGGGCAGTCCGTTTACCATGAACGGCTGGTAATCGCCCAGAATCAGGGGCTCTACATAATTGACAAATTCGTCAGTGACATAATTGCCTTCCTTGTTCATCCAGGAACGGGGAACAAGTTTTTCATTGTTGGCAATGCGATGTACATCATAAATGCCTGCGGAACTCATGTAAGGATCATCCGCCACACGGTCAATGACTACCATCTTGCCGGTATCTCCCTCGTCTGCCGCCTTCACTGCCGCACCGCCTACCATAAAAGCCTCGTCCACGTCCACACGGGATGCCATATGGGAGGCGCTTCTCTGTAAGGTGGAAAATTCAATGCTGCGGGTCTTGCAGCCTGTCTCCGCCCTCAGGAAGTTGGCCAGGTATGCAGCCGTTCCCTGCAGCTGCTTATGTCCGAAAGCATCCACATAATCCGCGCCGCCGGACAGTTCGCTGACATATCTGCCATCTGCCAGCTTGATACCCTCGGAAACGGCGATAATCACGGATTCTTTCTTCTTCAGAAGTTCCGTGGTATGTTTCAGGAACTTGTCGATGTCAAACACTACCTCAGGCAGGTAAATCAGGTCAGGTCCTTCACACTCCTCTGTCCTTGCAAGCGCAGTGGCACCGGTGAGCCAGCCCGCATTACGTCCCATAATCTCAAGAATGGTGATGGCTTCCTTGTCGTTATAGGTGAGGCCAAGCGCATCCCGGATGATCTCCTTGGTAGAAGCCGCAATATATTTTGCCGCGCTTCCGAAGCCGGGTGTGTGATCCGTAAGCGCCAGGTCATTGTCAATCGTCTTGGGCACTCCCAGGAACTTCTGCTCATGTCCCTTGATGATCGCATAATCCGACAGTTTCTTGATGGTGTCCATGGAGTCGTTTCCACCGATATAGATGAAAGCCTCAATCTGCAGCTTGTCCAGAATCTGGAAAATTTTCTCATAGATTTCGGCATTCTCATGGATCTCCGGCAGCTTAAACCGGCAGGAACCCAAAAATGCGGAAGGGGTTCTCTTCAACAGTTCAATGTCCATGTCAGAATGAATCTGGGTGGCCAGATCCACATACTGCTCATCCAGAAAGCCCTGAATGCCGTGGAGCATTCCGTATACTTTATGGAATCCTCTTTCCTTGGCAGTCTTATAGACACCAGCAAGACTGGAATTAATCACCGCAGTGGGGCCGCCAGACTGTCCAACAATAATGTTGCGCTTCTTTGCCATTTTTTAAATCCTCCAAAATGAAATGTTTTTCGTTCAGTGTAAAAGCCTTCTGCTAAATCATATCAAATAACCAGAAAAAATACAATAGAAATCGCAATTCTCACAAACCTTTTTCTTTCTTGTCCAAATGCACATCCAGCTGTTGAAATGCAATCTCAATACCGTTTTCATCCAGACGGTATTTACAGTTTTCCGTGACGCGCCATTTTCCCTTCCAGAAATCTTCCTGCCGGAACCAGCATCTGACCCCCAGCTTCACGCTGGAATCCGCCAGCTCGTCCACAAACACCAGCATGTCCTTCTCTTTCAGAACCGCCTCGTCTTCCAGAAGTACCTGCATTAATACATCCTTCGCCCTTTTCAAATCCGCACTGTAGGCAATTCCCACGGAAATGTCCATGCGCCTGGCCTCCTGGGTTGTCACATTGACCAGACTGTTATTTGCCAGATTTCCGTTGGGCAGGATCACCGTCTGGTTGTCGGGCGTCAGAAGCTTCGTGTAGAAAATCTGGATTTCCGTGACGGTTCCTTCCTGGGAAGAATAGCTCTCCTTAATATAATCTCCCACTTTAAAGGGCTTTAATGCCAGTATCAGCACGCCTCCGGCCAGGTTGGACAGACTCCCCTGGACTGCCAGGCCTATGGCAACACCCGCGGACCCCAGAACTGCCACCACACTGGCGGCATCCAGGCCAAAGGAGGATGCCAGCAGCATCACCAGAATCACATACAGAGTTGCCTTTATGAAGGAATCCGCAAACTGGATGACCCCCAGCTCCACATTGGCCCTTTTCATGGAATCCCTGATGATACGCCGTATAAATTTAATCAGATTTACGCCAATCAGGAAGAAGACCACTCCCAGCAAGATCCGCAGCCCCAGATCCAGGGCCTTTCCCGGAAGCTGGCTCATAAATTCTTTCACCACCCCCGGCTGTATCTTCTCTCCCACATCCTCTATGATATTTTCGGCAATGCCTCCGGCCGACAGTCCCAATAACGCCACGTTTTCCTATCCTTTCCCTGCCCACACACTGTTATTTATTTTTTCTTCGGGCCGGCAGCCTTCCCCCGCTTTGCGGGACTTTTGCCCGCCTTTCTGACGGATGCCGTCTTTTTTGTGCCGTCCTTTTCCGCGGATTTCTCCTGTTTCTTTGCGGCTTCGGCCTCCTCTGCCTCCTTTGCCGCCTCCTCCGGCGTATAAGGAATGTACTTTGAAATGCTCAGGGACAGCGGCGCCATCTTCAGGGTGACGGAATAGGGCTTGTCATCCCATTCCACGGCCTTTGCCCTCTTCACACGGTTATTGACGATGCCGGTTCCGCCGTATTTCACATTGTCCGTATTCAGGATTTCCTTGTATTTTCCCGGCAGTGGCACACCTGTGGTCAGTTCCTTCTCCACGCCGGAAAAATTCGCCGCCACCAGCAGAATTTCATCCCTTTCCGCACCCTTGCGCAGGAAAGTCAGATAACAGTCCTGGGCAGAAATATGGTTGATCCAGGAAAATCCTTCCGGGGAATCATCCAGCACATACAGTTCCGGCATGGTGCGGTACAAATGATTGAGATCTTTCACCAGACTGGAAATACCCTTGTGCTCCGGGATGTCCGCAAGTTCCCACTCCACACTCCTGCCCTCGTTCCACTCGTCAAACTCTCCCAGATCCTGCCCCATGAAAAGCAGTTTCTTGCCCGGATGCGCCATCATATAGGCAAGGGTAAGCCGCAGATTCGCAAACTTCTGCTCCCGTTCGCCCGGCATCTTTCCGATCAGGGAAGCCTTGCCATGCACCACCTCATCATGGGAAAATACCAGAATGAACTTCTCACTGTATGCATACACCATGCTGAAGGTCAGTTCCCCATGATGATGACTTCTGAAGTAAGGATCATATTTAATGTAATCCAGGTAGTCGTTCATAAAGCCCATATTCCATTTTAAGTCAAAGCCCAGTCCATCCTCATCCAGCTTTCCGGTAATCCTGGGGAATGCCGTACTTTCCTCCGCTATGGTCAGTACACCCGGGTTGCGCTTCTTCATCACGGAATTCAGGTGCTTGATCAGCTCAATGGCCTCCAGGTTCTCCTTGCCGCCGTACATGTTTGCCACCCACTCGCCATCTTTCTTTCCGTAATCCAGATAAAGCATGCTGGCCACAGCGTCCATCCGGATGCCGTCCGCGTGATATTTTTCCACCCAGAACAGCGCGTTTGCGATTAAGTAATTGGATACCTGGGGTCTGCCGTAATTGTAAATCAGCGTTCCCCAGTGGGGATGACTGCCCTGCCTGGGATCCAGATGTTCATACAGGCAGGTTCCGTCAAAATTGGACAGTCCATACGTATCCCTGGGGAAATGCGCCGGCACCCAGTCCAGAATCACGCCGATTCCCGCCTTGTGGAGTTCGTTGACAAAATACATGAAATCTTCCGGGGAACCATACCTGGCCGTGGGAGCATAGTACCCGATCACCTGGTATCCCCATGAGCCATCCAGCGGATGCTCCATCACCGGCATCAGTTCCACATGGGTATAGCCCATCTCTTTGATATAGGGAATCAGGCTGCCGGCAATCTCACGGTAATTGGCATAAGGCTCTTCCCCCTGACCCTTCACCACCGAGCCCAGGTAAAGCTCATAAATGCTCACCGGCGCATTCCCGGTCTGGAAACCGGCCCTCTTTTTCACAAAATCCCCATCTTCCCACGCAAAGGAGTCCAGATTTGCAATGACGGAGGCTGTGTCGGGACGCAGCTGCGCCGCGTTTCCGTAAGGGTCTGCTTTCAGATAAGTCAGCCCTCCCTTCAGCTTCAGTTCAAATTTATAATTATCCCCCGGTTTTGCGTCGGGTATAAAAATCTCAAAGATGCCGGAATCCCAGAGTCTCCTCATCTGATGGGTCCTTCCGTCCCAGTTGTTGAAATCCCCCACCACACTGGCGCGCATCACGGAGGGCGCCCACACTGCAAAATGTACGCCTTCCACCCCCTCCAGAATCATGGGATGCGCACCCAGTTTTTCATAGACCGTATAATGAATTCCGTTTTTAAATTTTTCCGTGTCTTTCCCGGTAATCACCGGCCAGGGATAATATGCCTCCCCGTGTACGCGCTGGCTGCCATCCGCTTCTTTTACCACATAATGATACAGACCCAGTTCCTTATCTTTTTTGGGCAGCAGCACGGCAAAAAAACCATCCTCGTCCGCCAGTTCCATCTCATAGGTCTCTTCCCCCGCTTCCATTACCAGGGAAGCTTCCTTTGCCCCGGGAAAATATGCCTGCACAAGGGTCTGGTTTCCCGCCTTGTGAGGCCCCAGAATTTCATGGGGGTCACTGCATTCGGAATAAATAATTTCCTCAATTCGGGGCCAGTTCATCAGCTTATAAAGTTTTTTTGTCATACCTTTGTCCCTTTCCTTCTCTGTCTGGTGTTTACCAGGTTTTATCCGGCCATATCCGCTCCGCAGAACCGCATCCGCTCCCCCATACTGCGCCTGCCGGCTTCGCGGTATGGTGTCCCGTCTCTCAGGACAGCTTTTTGCCTATGCCTGCTCCAGGTCATGGAGAAACAATCCGCTTCGCAGTTTCGGCTCAAACCATGTGGATTTGGGCGGCATCAGCCTTCCGGCATCCGCCACGGCGAACAGTTCGCCGATTGATGTGGGATACAGGGAAAACGCCACTGCCATATCCCTGTGTACTCTCTGCTCCAGTTCTCCCAGTCCCCTGATTCCCCCTACAAAATCAATCCTTTTGTCCGTCTTCGGATCCGCTATCCCCAGAACCGGCCCCAGCAGATGGTTCTGAAGCAGGGAAACGTCCAGCCCCTCCACGGCATCCTCCGACAGAATATGGGGTTTCGCGGTTATCTGGTACCAGGTTCCGTCCAGATACATTCCGAAAACACCTTTTTTGTCAGGGTGAACCGCGTTTTTACCCGATTCCCGGACCTGAAAGGCTTCCGAAATCTTTTCCAGAAATGTCTCCCTGTCATATCCGTTGAGATCCCGCACCACACGGTTATAATCCATGATACGCAGTTCTTCATCCGGGAACAGTACCGAGAGAAAATAATTAAATTCCTCCTCACCGGTGTATGCACCGGCAGCCTCCCTGCGCATCAGTCCCACCTTCACCGCAGATGCGCACCTGTGATGTCCGTCCGCAATATAAACCGCGTCCATTTCCCCGAACCGGCCCCGGATCCTTTCCACCCTGTCCGCGTCCCCGATTACCCAGACCCTGTGGCCGATGCCATCTTCTGATACGAAATCGTACACAGGCTCAGAGGTTTTCGTCTCCTGAATGATTTCCCGCAGCACGGCATCGGAGCGGTAGGCCAGAAAAATAGGGCCCGTCTGCATATTACATACATCCACATGCCGGATTCTGTCTAATTCTTTTTCTGCCCGGGTATTCTCATGCTTTTTGATCACCTGGCTGCAGTAATCGTCTATAGAGGCACATGCCACAATTCCCGTCTGGCTTCTGCCCTCCATGATAAGTTCATATAGATAATAGCAGGGATGTTCTTCCTTTCTGAATTTTCCCTCCCTGATTCTCTCCCGCAAAAGCTTTGCCGCCCTCTGGTAAACTTCCTCCGCATAAGTGTCCACTTCCGGTCCGAATCCGGTCTCGGCCCGGTCTATGCCCAGGAAGGAATCGGGATTTTCTGCCACTGCCTTTACCGCCTCCTCCCTGCTGTACACATCATAGGGCAATGCCGCAATTCTGCTCTCCAGGCCCGGTGCCGGGCGATACGCGGAAAACGGTCTGATATCTGCCATGTCCCTGCTCCTTTTTCTTTTTTCGTAATTCATGTCATAATATATTTTAACAAAAATATCTGTACTTAACAAGCGTCTGGTGATAAACTATAAGAAAAAATACGAAAAAAGAAAGAGGGCGTGATCATGACCGAGGAAAACCGGAAACTATTGGAGCGCATCAACGGGTATGCGGAAGATGTGCTGGGAGAAATCGATCCACAGAAAGTACAGGTTTCTGCCCAGCTGGATAAACTGAAACCTGTCATGGAAGAGATTGCGGCAGAAAAGGGGATGAAGCTGGAAGATGTGTTCATTCTCTATATGGACCTTCAGAGCGAAGCTTCCTGTGCCACCAACCAGAAGCTGAAAGACAGTCTCCAGGATATCAATGACGGTTTCGATGGCGGTTCCCCCCTGCTGTTTGGCTGATTCAGATCATTCGGCAGGCCCCTGTCCCGGACATGTACGGCAGCGGGGCAATCGAGTAGGGGATTGTCCTTCTCCCCTGCTCGTCGTGCACCGCTTTAGCGGCATAATTCCAGGTGCGAAGAGTCGCACTCTATGTATAGGCCTGCGCATAAAAAACCAGGGAGTCAAGACTCAATGTCATTAAATTTACCAAATTTTTGTTTAGTTAATAGAAATATTGTTTTTGATAAAGGCAGAAACTCTAATGTAAAATTTATTCATCAAAAGCCTAAAGTTTTTGTTGGAAATTGTCGATATAATAAATAATAAAATTTACTTCTGATAAAATTTGTCTTAGTCTACTTCTAGAAAAATCATCCAACTTACCTCTAGTAAAAATCACACAATCAAAGCAACAAATAGTAATTGGAAAGGAGGATATGGGATGACTGTAAAAAAGTACAAATACATACTAAATTACGGAATCGCAAAGGAGTTCAATTTGCTAATAGTGCCGGCAACATTAACTGCAAATGTTAATGAATGGACACAAAAACTATTGACAGAAATTGCGTTAATGTTTGTAACGCAATTTGCAGATGATAACAAAAAAGTGGAAGCTGTTATATCAGTATTTTCGGAAGACAATATGGTTTGTAAAGAAACACTAGAGTTAGATTGCGGACCTAAATCGTTAAATGAAGTCCGAGAAAGCATTGAAGAACTGATATTGAAAATCAAGGAAAAATTGATTGCAGATGTGGTTTCTTCGATTGAGTTTCGGAGCATGAAAATTTTGAATGACGAGTGAAATTGAACTATATGGCAACAAGGGAAGTTCCCCAAAAGAAACTTTCCTTGTTGTTTCTTTTTATCAAAGAAAGGAATACTGAATATGAACACTAAAAATACTCCAAACGTTATAAAAAATGAATTAAGAGACGCTATCAAACAGACAATCGAAAATGAAAACCGTGAGTTTGGAGAACAGGAGTGTAGTTTCTCCCGCAATCGTATTTTAACAGCAGAAAAAATGGTTAATTTGTTGTTGTCTATGCAAGGTGGAAGTCTTGACAAAGAACTCTATGAAGCCGGAATTAATGTCACAAAATCCGCCTTTGTACAACAGCGTGATAAGATTTCATATACAATATTTGAAGATATTTTAGAATACTTTAATGCTTTGCATCAAGATATGGTGAAGTATAAAGGCTACCGTGTTCTTGCCGTAGATGGCAGTGCTGTCAATATGGCGAGAAACCCAAAATCATCAAGTTTTATGCAACATGCAGGAACTCCAAAGGGTTATAATCAGCTTCATATCAACCCATTGTATGATGTCCTAAATAAAACATATATTCACTGTCACATTCAGCCGCAACCACAACAAGATGAAATCGGAGCTTTGCTTTTTTTGCTGAATTGGTATGATTATAAAGAAAAAACAATAATTACCGGTGATCGCGGATACGAATCCTACAACCTATTGGCACATTTATTGGAGAAACCAAATATTGATTTTCTTATTAGAGTGAAGCAAGACAGGTCAGCTATGAGAGAAATACGCAAGCTTCCAATGAAAGAATTAGACACTAAAATATCTTTTACCATTACCACCACTCAAACCAATAGTGATAAAGCGAACGATTATATCTTTTTGCAGACTCGAAAAAATGAAAGCCGACTATACAGCACAAAAACTAAAAGTGGAAGATGGGATTTTCCAAGTCCTTACCATATGTCGTTTCGTGTTGTACGATTTATGCTGGATACTGGCGAATATGAAACTTTAGCAACAAGTCTTCCAAATAGTTTTACACTGTCTGAAATCAAAGAATTATACCATTCCCGTTGGGGTATTGAAACTGCTTTCCGTGAACTCAAGTACAGTTTAGGTCTGATAAACCTTCATGGAAAGAAAGATGAATTTGTAAAACAAGAAATCTATGCGGCAATGATTATGTCAAATTTTTCTTCACGCATTGCGAATCAAGTTATAATAGAAAATAAAAAATCAAACATACATACTTATAAAGTCAATATGCAAATGGCAATTTATCTTTGCAAAAAGTTTTACAGAACTAACAAGGGAAATGGGAAGCAACTTATGCGTGATATTGCAAAGTATACCGAACCCGTCCGCCCTAACCGTAAAGACGAGCGGAACATAAAAGCAAAATCATTTGTCGGATTTACCTATAGGGTTTCTGCATAACAGTAGTAAGGGCGGAAAAAAGTTTCCGCCCTTATATATCGTATTTACTCTGATTGGTTGTATATATTCATTTTGAATTATAATTACTAATTTGCAAAATCACTAAAATGATATTGCAAAAAATACTTAAAATGATGTTATTTAAGCCAGCTTTCTTTTATTTAGGAAATTTGTGTAAAAAACTATTAATAACAGCAGATTTTAGAGAATACAAATAAATTAAAAGTAGGCAATAACCTATATTTTGATAAAATTTTCTTAAAATATAAATAAAGCATTTAAGATATTAATTTCTTTTAAATCAAATATGGATTTATAAAAATTTTATATGCAAATCAAATGAAAGTCGCTATTTCGTTATAAAAATAACTTATTTTCATTTTTATAATTCAATAAAACTTAAAAAAGTTCAAGAATCGGATTCCTCGAGATTTTCTAAACCATATTCGCATAATTCAATAACTAACTTTGTCATTGATATATTATTTTTCTGAGCGGCTTCACCTAATTTTTCGACTAATGCAACTGGTAATCTAAATGTTTTATTTTGATATTCTGTTTTCTGAATTTTTAGCATATTAACTACCACCTTGTTTTTCTTGTGCATAGTATACTTTAAAATATCACGATATTATACACACTGAAATTTCACTTATTTTTATACTTGAAATATTCACACATATATGTTAATATAGACCACATGATTCCGACCAATACATATATGAAAAATGAGGGAGATACTAAAATGAAAAGAAAATTGATTTTATTACCCATAATATGCACATTTGCAATTAGCCTGAATGGCTGTGGACATGAGCATGTATGGGTAGATGCTACTTGTTTGGTACCTAAAACATGCAGCGAGTGTGGAGAAACCGAGGGCGAAGTTGCAGACCATAAATGGGTAGAAGCTTCTTGTGAAAAAGCAAAATACTGTGACGTATGTGGGGTAACGGATGGAGAACCTTTAAGCCATGAATGGTTAGACGCTACCTATGAAGAACCAAAAACCTGTTCTTTATGTGGCTTGACTGAAGGAGAACCTTTGCCAACTCCTTATTGTATCGAAAACAATATTACTTTTCAAAATCTGCAAGATATGGAGTTGCCATTTGCTATGGATTTCACTGAAAATGGGCAGATTGTGGATATAGAAGGAATGTGGCTTGAAACAGAAAAAGCGAAATTTTCTTTCGGTGAAATTACTAGTAATCCTTCGGAAATGGAAGGATATATAGATATTACCATTCCATATCAAGTACATTTTTCAGCGACCGTGTATCAAGACACTAATATATATAATGGGTCTTATGGTTGGAATTTAACATTTCCCAAATTTTCTGTTGGCGATTATTATACAGGACTTGTTGTTCCTGACCGTAGTTCATATACTGGCAGAGGAGGGAGTGATTTCGCGGAATTTACCAAAGACTATGAATGGAATGGAAATGTGTACTCAATAGGATATTCGAATATTGAGGAAACCTCATCTTCTCAATCAGACTGGGATTATAATGAGAATATTGCCTTTAAGACTTATAATTTTACGGCAGATGAAACATATATCATTACAATACCTAATGATTTTGATGGAGCAATATTATATATCAAGAAAAATGGTTCATCAGAAGTTCATTTAGGGAATGATGAAGTAATAGAGGAAACGGAAGCACATATGTTAGACGAACATGAGGCAGAATATTATATTTTTTATCGTCTGTCGGATATAATCAATAATTAACTGTACAAAATTTAATGTGAAGCAATTATATTATGGTAAAAGCTGAACCACTACTAAGTGTAAAAATAGTGGTTCAGCTTTTTGTGCTAACTTAACAGAATTTTCCTAATACTAAATGACATTGAGTCAAGACTCCCTGGTTTTTTGCAGCTTATTTTTTATTTCTTTTTCTTCCTGCCATTGCGCTGGCTGCCGCCAGGGCCGCAAACAGCGGAATCAGGTATATCATCACCATGCCCTCTTCCCCGGTCTTGGGCGAAGCGGGACCGTTCGCTTTGTTTTCCTCCGCAGAATCTGTCTCTGTCCCCGTCTCCGTCTTTGTCTCGGAAACCTTCACGATCACTTCCACACTGCCCACTTCGTAGCTCAGCTTCACGCTGTGCTCTCCCACCGACAGTTTGTCCATGTATGCTTTTGTGAAGGTCAGTATGGTGGAACCATTCCGGAGCGTATAGTCTTTGGAATCCACATCCCTGCCGTCAACCTGCACCTTCTGCAGCCTGTCCAGGGCGCCTGTGGTATGGATCACAACTCCCTCATCTCTTCCGATATGATAAGATTTCTGTGCTTTACCGTCTTCCCTTATCTCATATTCATAATCGGTATTCTGAATCAGGTCAGGTTCCTTGGAGATCCAGTAGTCCACTTTGTAACCGCTCTCATAATTCTCCGCATCTTCCCGCACGGCAGTTACTTTCACCTTTCCTCCGGGAACCACTTCCGTCTCCGGGTCTTCCCATACCCAGCCTTCCGGCAGCTTCACGGATTCCAGGCCGTCCCCCTCATCGGTGATCAGTATGTTCAGATCCTTCTCCGCAGGGGTATTCACAGGCTTGTCTGCCTTGGCAATGGTATAAGCGCAGGCCACGCTTCCGGTATAATTTCCGGTACCGTTTACATACAAAGTATAGTTTCCGGCATTCACATTGATATCGCCGGTCACAAGGTAATCCGTTCCTGCCGTCAGTTTTACGGCTTTCCCCCCCGTTCTCACCGGGCAGTGTCACGGAAACCACTCTCTTTATCTTTGTCTTGCCATCATAGATCAGTTTCCCGCTTTCCAGAACAACTGTCGCCCCGGAAATATCCTTTGCCGCAATCTTCCACTCTTTTACGGAAGTCACTCCATCCACCGTGTAGTTGGGATTGCTCAGGCTCATGGCCCTGGCCTGATAAATACCTGCGTTGACCGCAGTGTTATTTTCGTAAGCGGCAACCTCTGCCACATCATTGCCCAGCAGTTCGTCCTTCTTCACGGACGCCGTGACGCCATGCTGTTTTCCATCATATATGCTTTCGAATTCGCCGTTCCACTCCAGTGCAACCGGCCTGGCAGTCACATAAAGCGCCGCCCCCACATAATGGATGGTATAGTTGGGATTGTTCGCATCCGTCAGAGTCCCCTGCTCAATGGCATATCCCCCTGCCAGGACAGTCTCGCCTTCCACGCGTTTCAGACTACCGTTCAGCGTCTCTCCCTCCACAATACCGGACACCTGATAGGTCAGTGCAGGATCTGCCGCACCGTAAACCTTGTTCCGGGCATCTGCGGTTACCGTAACCGGCCGGCGGGTGATTTCTCCCCAGTCGCCCTCCGCACTGTCGTTGGAAACGGTATACCATTTTCCATCCGTTCCGGTCAGGGCAATATTGCTCACCGTCACCTTATGGCTTCCGGTCATGGCCCCATCAAAGGCATATACTGCGGATACAGTCACAATGTCACCGGTTAAAAGTCCTGAAAATTCCGGCGTCAGTCCTTTTCCATCGGAAACCGTGGTGCCATCATAAGCTTTTGTAACAGTGCCGCTAAAAGTAACCGTTACCGGTTTTCCTTTTATGGTCACGGAACTCTCACCTGAAGAACCAGCCAGGCTTTCCGTTCCCAGATAACGCACAGTCATCTTCTGGCTGCCCGGATCCAGTTTTTTATCGGAAGTCTGGTAAACGATGGTACCTCTGCCCTGGGCATCCACAGCCACTGCCTCGCCTACCTGGGTATCGCCTGCAAACAGTGCAATCTTTCCTTCTGCCAGGGAAGAACCTGCGGCGGCGGCAGGATTGTCGATGCTTACCGTTGCGGTTATGGTGATGCTCTCACCGTAAATGTATTCTGCCTTGTCTGTGGTGATACTTGTGGTGGTGGCAGATTTCTTCACCTCATAAACTTTCGTATTCTCCTTCGGAAGAACATAGTTGCCCGCCTTGTCACCGGTCAGACCGGAGGCCGTAGCGGTGTGGGATCCCACAGACTGGGCATCGCCGCCGGTTACGGTCACCGAGATCACATCGCCGTTCACCAGGTTTCCTGCTGTGGCAGTCACCGTTTTCCCGTCTCCGTAAATACGGTCTTCCGTATTCTGCCAGTTCAGGGTTACGCTGCGGGGAGAAACCGTCAGGGTTCCCTTTCCATAGGTAATATTATAGTTTGTACTGCTGAAGCCTGCGGGAATAATCTCATAGGTTCCCACATTGCCGAACTGTGTATAATTGTAAGTATAGGACACAGTGCCGCCCAGGACATTTGCATCCTCCCCGTTCACAAAGCCGCTGTATTCCACTCCGCCGGAAGCAGGCGCTTCGCCGTATGTAATGGTGTGGTGCTTTGCCTTCACCGTAAGGGAAGCTTTGGCAATGGTCAGCGTTCCCGGTGTATAGGTAATATTGTAGTTGCCCGTCACGGTTCTGCCGTTCTTCTCAATTACGGCGCCTCCCGGTGTCAGGGCATAGTCCCCCACATCTTTTCCCGCGCTGGTCAGTGCGATGCTCTTCAGGGTTCCTCCAAGCAGATCACCGGTTACGGTCACATTAGAAACATTCTGCGCGATGGTTCCGCCGTATGAAATGGACTGGCTGCCTGCCGTTATGGTCAGGGCCGCCGGTGTAATTGTAAGTTTCAGCGTGTTGGTGCTCTCCGCTGCCTTGTATTCATCTGCCTTCCCCGCCACCTTCGCCTTGATATCATAGCTGCCCGCATCTGTGGGAAGTCCATCCACATAGGCATCTGCCGTACCGGACTTCCGGTATGCATAGGAAATCACGGCATCGGTTACCGCATCACCGTCTATGGTTACTGCCGGCGCGGAAATCACGGAATCTGCCACAGCATTACCCGTATATGCGCTGCTCGCCTCCGTGGTTCCAAAAGTAACCGCCGGAACGGGCAGTTTCACATTCTCAAATTTATTCTGGCTCAGCGCCGGTCCGTTGGTGAAAGAAACGCCTCCGCCTGAAGCCCTGTTGGATACAGGGTGGGATTCGATAAATTTTCTACCGCTGATTTCGGTATCTGATCCCACCAGCAGCCAGGCTGTCTGCATTGCTTCCGTCAGAGTTCCCCCGCCGGAGATAACCGGATCATTCCAGGTCACATCCACCGCATACCAGTTCCCGTCGTCTGCCTGCACATAGTTCCACATATGTGCTTCACCGTTTCCCGAGCTATTGGTGGCCATTCCATCCACCAGCACGCAGGGGATGCCTGACCGGTCGCAAAGCACCTTCAGGGCACGGGCATAGCCTTCGCACACCGGACCTTCCGCACCGCTTTTGCCAAATAATGCACTGATGCATTCCCAGGCCGACTCTGCCGCTCCTGATCCACCGCCTGCCACAGAAGAATTATAATCATTGTTCTCCGTGAGCCACTTATTAAAGTAAGTAATCTTGTCGCCGGCGCCCGAAGCATCCCCGGGAATACCGGCCAGAATACCGGCCACTGCCTGGTCACGCTGTCCAATGGTCTGCTTTATGGCACCGGCAGTACGGTAAGCCGGTTTGCGGACATCAAACTCTGCCGTTGTACCATCTGTGTAGTTTACCGTTCCCTTTAAGAGAAGCGTGTAAGTTGTGGTTTTCTTCTGGACACCCCCAACGGTCTGGGTGCTCATGGAGGCTCTGACCACGCTTTCCCCGGTCAGCCAGAATACCTCCGGGTGATCCCGGTCAAAGGCATCAAATACCGCACGGACATTTTGTAATACCACATTCATGCCCGGCGATGTCTCTCCTTCAAATGACACAATCTCAATAGACTGCTCTCCGGAAGCCGCATCCGTCAGAATCCCGTTTCCGCTTATGGCCTCTTCCAGTTTCTTGTACAGATCCAGCCCATACTGCGGAAGGTTCACACGGTCTATCCATTTCACATAGGCACCGGAATTCAGCTCCACGCTTTCTTCCGGAGGCAGCACAAATGTAGACCAGCTCTCGGCAGAGGTCTCCGTGGCGCCCAGCCAGAAGTATTCCACTTCCTCTTCCCCCTGGACCGGTTCCCCGGAAACCGCCGGATCCACATCCGTCTCTGCCGGGTCCGCAACCGCCGGATCTCCTGATTCTGTGCCGTCCGGCACATCGGAACCAATTTCCCCTGCGCTGTCGGGATTCTCGTCAGACACATCGCCTGTCTGTCCGGCTTCGTCTGTCTTTCCCGTTACATCGGGGTTTTCCGGAACCGTGTTTTCATCCCCGGTGCCTTCTACCCCCCCGTTTTCTGCCGGCGCTTCTTCAGCATCTTCCGGTGCAGTTCCCAGATTGTTTTCTCCGGTCACCGGTTCTGCAGACAGCCCCGTTTCTGCAGATGTCTCCACAGAATCAGCCTCTTCTGCCAGCACCGACGGGCTTGTCCCTGTCATCATCAGACACATAGCCACAAGTACTGCCAGAAAAGGCTTCGTCTTCTTCCACATCCTCTTCATGTCCTCTCTCCTCTCCTCATTCTGCAAATACCGTCAGCATATCAGCGGTATTTCCATATTGTTTTCATAATAACACATAACTTTGCAAATTACCAGTCCAATCTTATCCTGTTTCCCTCCTGCCCACACCTCACTATATGCCGACGCAATGTCCCATGTAATAAAAACCATGGCATTCATCCAGGGACACCTGCACATAAGTGCCCACCATGGACGCATCTCCCGGCACGTGGACAATGGTATTGTTGGAAAGCCGTCCCGTGACCAGCCCGGCATCAGTTTCATTCACTTCTTCTATGAGCGCTTCCATCACATTCCCCTGATACCTGCCCACCTGGCTGCGGGCCGTATCCTGGACAACCTTCAAAAGCCTGTCGAATCCTTCCTTCACCTGTTCCTTCGGCACCTGGTTTTCCATGGCTGCCGCCGGCGTACCGGTACGTTTTGAATAGATAAAGGTAAACGCATTGTCAAATTTCACTGTGCGCACCACATCCATGGTTTCCTCCAGGTCTTCCCGTGTTTCCCCCGGAAATCCCACAATAATATCGGTGGTGATTGCCATATCCGGAATTCTGCTGCGGATTTTGTGAACCAGTTCCACATACTGCTCCTTTGTATAACGCCTGTTCATTTTCTCCAGAATCCGGGTGGAACCGGACTGCAGCGGCAGATGAAGGTGCCGGCATATTTTCTTTGAACTTGCCATAACATCTATCAGCTCATCAGAGAGATCCTTGGGATGGGAAGTCATGAACCGGATCCGCCTCAGTCCCTGAATTTTCTCCGTCTCCTGCAGAAGCTGCGCAAAAGTAACGGGCCTGTCTAGATTTCTTCCATAAGAATTTACATTCTGCCCCAGCAGCATGACCTCCGACACACCATCCTTCACAAGCCGCCTGATCTCATTCAGAATATCCTCCGGCTGCCTGCTCCGCTCCCTTCCCCTCACATAGGGCACGATACAGTAACTGCAGAAATTATTACAGCCGAACATGATATTGATGCCCGATTTAAACGGATATTTGCGTTCTACCGGCAATTCTTCAACGATTTTATCCGTATCCTTCCAGATATCGATTACTCTCTCCCCTGTCTCAAGGAGGGTATACAGCAGTTCCGCAAATTTATAAATATTGTGGGTGCCGAAAATCAAATCCACAAAGGAATAGCTCTTTTTCAGCTTTTCAATCACGCTCTCCTCCTGCATCATGCAGCCGCAGAGTGCGATTTTCATCCCCGGATTCCGTTTCTTATACCATTTCAGCTCGCCCAGCCGGCCATAGACTCTCTGGTTTGCATTGTCCCTGACAGTACAAGTATTGAAAATCACAAAATCCGCGTTTTCCTCCTCCGTCTGCCCGTATCCTATGGTTTCCAGTATCCCCGCCAGCTTCTCGGAATCCCTGGCGTTCATCTGGCAGCCGAAATTCACCACACATGCTTTGGGAATGCGCCCGTTTT